>Ga0335072_10006952_pt1 | contig 16513 bp, 25 predicted proteins | sample Lox_Sample_21_FD_206725 | JGI IMG/M metagenome (GOLD analysis project Ga0335072, IMG submission 206725) | Soil microbial communities from Loxahatchee National Wildlife Refuge, Florida, United States - Lox_Sample_2.1 | ecosystem: Environmental > Terrestrial > Soil > Wetlands | place: USA...
TCGAGAGAGGACCCGTGACTCAGCAGATCGTCATTCCGGGGAAGGCTTGGATGGACAGGGGCTTGGCGCGAGGAGCACGATGAGGCCGCAGCCGGTGCGTCGCGCACCTGGCATCGTGCGGAGCAATTCCCGCCCGACGAAGGATAGCGTCTTTGTGTACTGGGTGAGCCCGAAGGGTGAGATTCAGCCAGCCGCCGACACGCGCATCACCGAAGCGCAACTCCAGCGCTGGCCGGAGTACAAGCACTGGCGGCGGTGCGAGGCCCACGGTGCCCGCGAGATCGAGAAAATCTCGCTTATCATCAGTCGGCAGATGTGGGAGAAGAAAAAGCAAATGAAGGTGCAGCAACATCTCCGCGAGAAGGCGGAACTCGATCAGCTGATGGTGCGTTGCCGATTACGCGCCGCCCAGGGATTCTCGAAGAATGACGCGGAACTGAACCAGCGCATCCTCAAGCGCGCCCAGCGGACGGAGGACAGTCTCATGGCGCTGATCGCCAGCGAGTTTAATCCCGGCATGCGTACATCGGCGCTCGAAATGGAAATTCGGCCGCAGAGCACATCGCCGGTGGCCAACATCGCGCAAAAACAAGAGGGATTGGCATCGTGAAGCTCTTGGAATTAGAGCCCCAGTTTGTCCGCTACGTTAAAGAGGCCGACGGAGAATATCTGCATCACGTGGATTCTTTGGCCCAAGCGCAAGGGATTCAGTTCCTGTGTCCGTCGTGCTTCGTTCGCAACAAGGGTCCAATCGGAACGCATCTGATCGAGGTGGCCCTTGCTGGTCGCGGTGTGAGCGATAGCCAGGGGAGCCACAATCGGAGGGGCAAGCCGAGCCGATGGACCGCAGTGGGGTCAGGCTACGGTGATCTAACCCTCACCCCGTCAGTGCTGACTGATCCCGCGAAACCAGCGTGTGACGGCTGGCACGGTTACATCACTAATGGAGCGACCCGCTGATGCCAAAGGAAAGCCGCTACTGGCAACCGCCTGACCGCCTCGCTCCGGGCCGTAAACGCTGGGGCTGGTGCCAGGAAATCATCTCCGACGGCGAGCGAATGCTGCAGGGCCAGCCGTTCTGGAATGACCTCGCCTTGGCAGAAGAAATCATCCGTGGCCGCGAGATGTCGAAGGCGGATGAGAACCGTAGCGACCTGACGAGCAATCGGCTGAAGCGCGCTGCCCGGGAGATGATTGCGGCCATCTCGGATGTGCGCTATCCCGACGACATCTGGAGCACCGAAAACAGGGCGTTCCAGGACTCGATGACGATGTACTCGAAAATGGCGCGAGGCATCTGGTACGAGGCCCGTGCGCCGTACTCCTGCAAGCGCCTGACGCAGTGGTTTATGCTCGGCGGCACAGGGTATTACTGGCCGGTGTACAAGCGGCGGGTGCTGGTGAACCCGCGCTCCCTCGGCTTGGCTTTTGATGACTACGGCCCGCGGGATGTGGTGCCGTTCCAGCCTGACGAACGCAACTGGCAGGAAACCTACGCCGTTGCCATCATCCGGATGGTGCCCGAGTACAAAGCTCACGCAATGTTTCCCCTGTTTCAGGATCGCATTCGGCCTGTGTCGAAGCGCAGGATGCAGTCAAGCGCCGTCTCGGCGCGTATGGCCTTCATCAACTCGCTGCGGGGCAGCGACAAGCCTCTGTCGGGCGCGGAGCGACTGGTGGAGATCCAGTACGTTCTGATCCGGGACCTCGCCATCAACGAGACGGATATGCCAATCCCGATGGGTGAGCCTGGAGCATCGTGGAGTTACGTGGTGCCACCGCGGGGAGCGAAGGGTTCGGTGCCGACTGGCTACACCGTCGGCGGCCAGCGGCAGATGCGGGACGCGAACATCGACGACGCACGGCTCTACCCGAACATGCGCCTGATGATCAACGTGTCCGGCGTTGAGGAGCCCGTTTACGAAGGACCAGCTTGGGACTGGCATGGATTGTTCCCGCCACGGTTCTGTGCGGACGAGTGGGTGACAGAGCCGATGGGGCTCTCAATCTTCCGCGACGTGTTCGACATTGAGCGGGCGCGGCAATTCACCGAGCGCGCGATCGATATGAAGATGAAGGCGCAGATGGATCCCGCGCTGAAGTACGACCAAAATGTAATCAACCCCGGCACGGCCGAGGAATTGGACCCGTGGAAGATGCGTGAGCGCCTGGCTGTGGACGGCGAAGTGGACAAGGTGCTTTCCACCATGTTGCCGGCGGATATGTACAAGGTCGGAAGCGAGCCGTTCGAGTGGATCAAATACTTGGACGAGTCTCAGGACTACTACCTTGGCACGAATCAGATTTCAGCGCTCGCCAAGGCGAAGGCCTCCAGTTCTGGCGCGGTTATGGGGGGCAGCGACTCGGCCGATGATCTTCTACGCCTGGCTGGCCCCATCGTCCGCGACATCTGTGCAGGCATGGAAATGCCCATGGCCGATGTGCTGGAGATGGAGAAGACGCAGATCCTCCAGTGGTTCGATACTAAGCAGGTAATCAGCTACGTCGGCCCCGACGGGGTGACGCGCGAGACGCTGGACTTCGATCCCGACAGCATTGTGCCGTCGCACATGCCTGGGGAGGACACGGGCAGCAGATCGCAGTGGAGCCGGATGGAGCGTGCCAAAAACTTCGCGTCCAGCCTCAAGCTCACGCCTACCCCAGGCTACCTCCACGGCGTCCCACAGACCGCCCAGCGGCTGCTTCTGCTGCAGGGCTCGCGCGCTGGGCTGCCCATCTCTCCGCGGCGCATTCTCAAGAAGGTGTTCGGCATCGAGAACGTCGATCAGGAGATCAAGGAGTGGCAGGAGTTCCGCGAGGTGGAGCTGGAGATGGCCGCGAAGTTGAAGCAGGAGGCAGGATCGCTGCCCGGGGCGCAGTCCACCGGCCGGACGCCAGCGGGATCGCAGGGCGGCAAGGGCGGAAGGCCGCCATCGGGCCATAAACCTCCGGCGGCAAAGACGAAGGGAAGCGCGGAAGGGCCGCGGGCCACAGTGACGGAAAGCGGGTGAGGAAAATGGCTGAGTCGAAAGAAGAGAAGAAGGTTCCGAAAAAGCCGTGGTGGTCGCGCGCTCTGGAGGCCTTGGGAAACGCTATTGGCCAGGCGAAGTTCGGTCAGTAACGCGCGTGCGCGCACCTGAATGACAGCTTGTCATTAAATCAATGGTGGTGGTGGAATGGTTCAGTTTAAGAAAAAGGGATTCGCAAGAGCGGTGAACGAGTTTCCTCCGAAGGCCGACGTCGCCGAGGTGTTGGCATTTGTGAAGGCCCAAAAGTGCCCTGGGGAATTGCGCATCATCCTGCCCGGCAACGGTGGCGTCTCCTCCATCGTGTTCCTCGAAAAGGAACAGATGATCGAGGTTGCCCCGATATAGGGCTTGACATCGGAAACGGAAAGTCACACGGCGATAAATCTGCTTCGATAAGAAGTACGCCGATCCTCCCCATTTTCATGTCTTTTGATCCAATTGCAATTGGCGCATAGAAGCTGATATTTCTCAGGGTGCGCAAGCAAATCGTCGTGGCGTTCCTTTGGGGACAGCCGTCTCCCGAGAGCATTTCTCTCCACACCCGCTCCCCCGTTAACGTGATCGAATTGAAGCGCGCGGGGATCGGAGAATCCACAGCGGACACACCTTCCTCCAAACGCAGAAATTAGAGATAGGCGGATTTCCCTTCTCTTGATTGCCGTCCTGGCGATAGAGGCCATGCGCTTGGAGGGGCTGAATATCTTAGGGCGCCTATAGGTGGTTGGTCTGGACCGCTTGACGATCTGGTGCGCTCGTTGGCGAGAAATACCGAATGCAACCGCGATGTTCGCATAGGTATTTCCTTGGTCGAAACTTGACAAGATAGAGTCATTCCTCGTCTGCGGCACGTCAATATCGTACCAAAAAAAAGGTTGACTTTTAACGGGGATTTGCGTTCTCATTACCTCAATCGGAGAACACCTGCTGAGTCGCCTGTACGGGAATGTCGCGTGGGTCTTCAAATTTGGGAACACCCCATAGGAGAAGACATCATGGCGAAGCGTCACAAGGTCGGCAAAAAGCGTCACAGCCAAAAGCACAGCGTTCGTCTCGAGCCCACTCTGAAGCACGAAGGCCACAAGCGCGTCGCAAAGCGCATGCGCCGGAAAAAGGCCTAAGCGAACCGCGATGGCCTCCCCCTCCCTTACTCCTGCATCCCCCGCCGCTGGCGGCGCTTCCCCGATGGGTGGCACACCAGCGCCGGGCGGTGCTGGGTCTCAGGGCGGGGGAACCGCGCAGAAGCTGGCGCGGCTGGCGATGGACGCGCAGAGCATCGCTTCGGATGACCCGGCAACTGCTCCTGCGATGCGCAAGGTGCAGGATCTGGTGCGCCAGGCGACCATGCAGATGATTCAGGCTCGACAAGCGACACAGCAGGCGACTCCGCAGATCTAAAGGCGAGGGAAAAATTATGAGAGGGGTAGCGCGTAGCAACCACATCGACAAACGCCCAACTGACATCGACTGGGCGCGATTGGCTGCATACATCGATGGGGAAGGGTGCATTTGCATCGGCCAAAAGAGGGTACTCAATGGCCCGGAAAGAAAATGCACTTCAACTCGCACCTACCTCAATATCATCATTGCCAACACTGATCCCCGGCTTAGCGAGTGGCTGCGCGACACCTTCGGTGGAAGTATTCAGCTTCATAGGCCGCATAAAAACAATCCGAAGTGGAGCCTGGGCTATCACTGGATAACAGGCAATCGGCAGGCCAAATGGGTGCTTGAAGGATGCCTGCCGTTCTTTATTATGAAACGCGCTCAGGCGGAAATAGGTATCGCTCATCAGAATCTATGCGATTACGGGAAGAGCGCCGAAACTTTTGAAAAGCGGACCGCTCTGAGGGATAAGCTGTCATCTATGAAGGGGTTGGCGTCCCGTCGAAGAATCATCCCGATTCGCAGCGAAATGACGCAGGAGGTAGTGGCTTGACGCTTCAGGAATATCTCGCAGCGGAAGGGCTCTCGAGCGAGGAGATCGCGGCTATTGTCGGCAATGAGAAGCAGGCCAAGGCGATGACGAAGGCGCTGGGGCTTGCCGACGAGGGCCGAGCGGCTCTCACGAAAGCGCAGAAGGACCAGGAAGAAACCGAGCGCTACTGGGCAGAGCAGACCGAGAAGGTCCAGGGTGCCGTGACCCGCCTCACTGCCGCTGAAAGAAAGGCCGCAGAGGCGGAAGCCGATCGTGCCCAGATGGCGGCTCATTACGTGAGTCTCGCCGAGCAGGGATACGAAGTTCCTTCTGAAATTCTGGAAAAGTCCAAGAGGCTCCTCGGGCGCGCTCCGGCCGCCGACCCAGCACGCGACCCCGGCAGCGGGAAGTTTGTCACCGAAGAGGTTTTCAACAAGCGCGTCGGTGGGGTAGCTCCCGATCTCGTGTCCCTGACGAAACTCTCGAACGAATACGCGTTCCTGAAGGGCGAGCCCTACCTCAACGTGGATCAGGATTTCGCCGAAGCGCGGAAGGCTGGCAAGCCTCTCACTGAGTACGCGCGCGCCAAGTATGGGTTCGATGCGCTGCACGCGCAGAAGGACAAGGAAAAGTCCGACGCCGAGTATCAGAAGCGGTTCCAGATCGACCTCGCTGCCGAGAAGGCGAAATGGGCGAAGGAGAACGGATCGAATCCGGAAACCGCCGCGCCGGTGCCCTCGAAGTTTTCCCGCCTCGAAAGGGCCGAAGGGTTCAAGGAAGATTCGTGGAAAAGCCAGCAGGGACGCGCAGCCAATCGCGCCGCCCGTCTGGAGCGTTTCAAAAATCTGCCGGTCATGTAACCGGTAAGGAGAAAAGCCCGTGCCCGATCCGACGTATGGCAATGATCTGCAGTCCAGCACCCTCGACGACTTCATGCTGGGGGTCGCCTACGACAACTTCTTTGTCGACGATCCGAAGCTCGAATGGCTGCGGACCATTAACGCCGTCAACCCGTTCGACGGCGGTGTTCTGAAGCGCATTCCCACGGTGATGAACCGGCCGATGGGTGGCGCCGCCGCTCCGGGCACCACGCAGAACATCGTGCACCGGCAGCAGCTTGCGAACATGGCGTTCTCGATTCGCAACTACTCCACCTGGGACATGCTGGAGACGTTCTCCCTGCTGGTTCAGAACCGCGGAGAGGCGAAGCGCGTCGACCTGCTGGACCTGTATGCGCAGCTGCACATCAAGGCCATCAACACCGACGTGGGCGTGGACTCGTTCCACCACGGCCAGGCTCCGGTCGCTGGTTACATCACCGACGACGGCAGCGAGCGCGTGAACGGCGACGATGAGGCCATGAACAACGGTCTCGATCCGGGGTGGTACGGCAACGTGTATCAGCAGTACGGCAACCAGGCCCGCAACGGCTCGGTGACCAACACGCTGAACTCGACGCCGATGTGGTACGGCAACCCGGACGGCACCTGCGCCGCGTTCTCGGTGGAGAAGTTCATTCTCCACGTCCGCACTGTGAAGCGCTACGGTGCCGACCACTTCATCGGGATCTCCTCGACCGAGGGCATCTCGTATATCGCCTCCGCACTCCAGCGCCAGCAGCGCCTGGTGGACTGGAAGATCGAGGACACCTGCCCCGACTTCACCGGCATCGGCTTTATGGGCTGCATGTTCTACGAGTCGGCTCTGGCTCCGGGCCGGGCATGGGAAGCGACCCTGCCACCCGAAATCTCGCAGACCTCGAACGCGACGGACACCGCAGGCACCAGCACGGCGGGGCAGCCGTACAGCTTCACCTCTCCTTCGACCTGCACCGCGTACTCGGGGATTCCAGCCGACACTGAGATCAGCGTCGGCGAGCCCCTCTTCATCTACGCGGGCTCAAGCATCGAATACTGGCCGACCACGGAGCCGGAATTCTTCTTCGGCGTCCGTCGCAACCAGGTGTACAACTCGAACTCGCTGGACAGCTACATCGTGAACCTCGGACTGAACATGTCCTATTCAATGCCGAGGAAGAACAGGCTGGGGTACGGGTTCGCCAGCTAACTGCAGGGCAGTAAGAGACTTTGCCGGGTGCGCGACGCACCTGAAGGGGAGAAGGAAAGATGGCAGCAGGCATCCAGTTTACGAGCTACGTTCCCACCTCGCTGGTGGGGAACAATTCGCCTTCGCCTACGCTGGCGGCCGAGGTGGTGACGGGGTTGCCGATTCCCACCGGCGCGTTCCCCGGCAACGTCTTCTACCTGACCGAGCAGCAGGCCAATCAGCTTTCTGCCGTGGCCGTGAACGGCGCGACGCAGATGACGTGCCATGCTGGCTGGTACATGGTTGTGCAGGTCTCGCCATCGGCGACGGCAGGGAACATCAAGGCTGGCTACATCGGGAGTCAGTACGCGCAGTCCAGCTCCTCGGATATTCCGGCAGCGGCCATCGTGTCCGATGCGGATACTGCGTTTACCCCCGGAGTCAATCCGGTCGTATTCCTGAACCCCGTCACGCCCGGCAATTACACAATCGTGCAGGTGGCCGGCGACACCAACGTGTATGGTTCGGCTGCTCTGACCGAAGGCGACGTGCTGATCTACTCCGACACCACCGGAGAGGTGGCGGACTCCAGCGGCTCTCCGACGTTCGCACAGCTTCCCCTGGTAGTGGGCATCGCCACGGAAACCACGGGAGCCGCGGGCCTCGGTCGCGCCAACGTAAAGTTCCTCAACGGGATCGTCTAAGGAGCGAGCATGGGAGCGTACGGACAGAACACCACGGCGGTTCCGGTCGATCCGGTCAACGGGCGCAGCAAGCTCATCATCGTTGACCACGCTGGGCCGACCTCGTACACCACCGGCGGCGAGACGTTTCCGCAAGTCAGCGCCTACGGCGGCCCGAACTCGCTCGGCCTGGCTGGCGTGAGCTGGGTTGGCGGCGGGATTACCGAGGATGGCCTCTACTTCGTCGTGCCGCTCTTTGGCGGGACCGGGGCAGAAAAAGGAGTCATCAAGCTCCTCTGGTACACGGTGGCCTCGATCTACACCGGAGACGGCACCTTGGCGCAGCCCGCAGCCAACGCGAACCTGAGCGCGTCACATCTGCGGCTGGCGGTGCTGGGCGGGTAAGTTTCTTAGCGGCTGAACGGCGATGGGCCGCTCTTAACCGAGGGCGGCCCGTTTTGTTGGAGGGTAAGTGGCTCTTGGCGATATGATCTTCGAGCTGGCTGGGAACGTCGCCGGGGTCGATGAGGCCTACACGAAGACGCTCATCCAGGAGGCATGGCAGGATGTCCGTCGGCTCGGTGGCTGGAGCTTCCAGTTCGGCGAGACGGGCTTCACGGTTCCTGGCGCATTGTCCACCGGGACGGTTACCCTGCAATTCGGCTCCGCGACGGTCACCCCTGACGCCGACGCGCTGACGGCATGGAACACGGCTGGCATCGGCTCGCAGTATGGATCGCTCCTCACGCAGCGCCAGTTCCGCTCTGGCGGCGTCTCTGGTGCTGGGACGATCTACGACATCATCAGCTTCCAGAATGGGGTCATTACGCTGAACCGGCCATTCTCGGACCCGCTGACGTCGCTCACCGGCCCGGTGACGACGCAGGAGTACATGATCTACCAGCCGTACATCACGGCTCCCGTGAAGGGCTTCCGGCGCTGGCTGACGGTCTACGACATCGCCAACTCGGGCACGCTGATCACGCGCGGTGACCGCCGCGCGATTCCCGGTCCCGGGGCAGACCCGCAGCGGCAGATTTTCACGAATCCCGATCGCTTGCTCGCGCTGGGACAGGACAGCCGCGTGGGTTCCTCGACCCCAGGGTGGCAGCGGTACGAGCTGTGGCCCGGCCCGCAGAACCAGTTCCTCTATCAGGCCTGGTATCTGCACTGGGGTCCGGATCTCGTGAATCTGAACGATGAACTTCCGATCGGCATCCCGGAGTCGATGGTGAAAGCGCGGGCGCGGTACCGCTGCTATGAGCAGGCGGAGGCGAACAAGAACCCGCAGAGCCCGCGGGGCGCTGGTGCGGATTACCGGTTCCTGATGGGTGCGGCGGATAAGCAGTATGGGGCAGAACTGAAGCAGAGTCGGCTCGAGGACAGGGACAAGTGCGATGTCTTCCTGACGACGATGCGGCGTTTCAGCGGCGGCTACGTTCCCCCGACCTATAACGCGGCGACGGGCGGGATCAGGGCGCAGGTAGGGGTTTAAGGAGGAAGCGATGGCAGGAGCAGGGACGGCGTATTTCCAGAGCAAGGTGAACGAGTACCAGAAGGCCGCGCAGGAGGCGGCAGAACAGGCGCAGACGCTCGGCGCGAAAGTGACGGCGGCTAACGCAGCGCTGGCCATCCTCGCCAAGCCGACCATCTCGCAGCCCGAGGCGGAAAGCCTCATCACGTACTTCCAGGCGGCGCAATGACCCGATTTGCACGGTGGATGGCCCTTCTGCTGGCCCTCGGGGCAGCCTCGGCGGCCTGCGCCCAGGTGGGGGCGGTGCAGGGCCATTGCTACCTCGGCGGCCAGCAGGCTCTCCTCTCGGGGATGCAATCGACCAACTACCAGCAGGGCATCGTGCCCGGCTGCACGGTGACGGTCTACCTGACGGGAACGCAGACGAAGGCGACCATCTACGCCGACAGCAATGAGACGCCTCTGACGAATCCCTTTACGGCGAACGAAACACTCACACTGGACCCGGGCGGCTGGCTGTTATATTCGGCAACCAACCAGGGAGTAGATATCACCCTCTCCGGCGGCGGCGGCAATCCGAGCTGCACCACCGCACCGAACTGCTACACCAGTCCCCTGACGCTGACCGACGTTTACCCGTCGCAGAGTTTTTCTCCTGTGGCTGGGGTTACTTCCGTAAGCGCCACTTCACCGATCCAGGTGAACGGGGGGAGCGGGCCAGCAACAGGTGGAGTCACGATCTCTTGCCCGACATGCAGTACTACGCTCTCGTCTCCCCCTCTGGGCTCTTTGCAGTACGACAATGCGGGCAGCTTCGGCGGCAGCGAATCCGACTGGAATACGACCTACGCCGGCGGCTTTACCTTTGGGGGGATTTCGGCTTACAACGCGACAGTCACCGGTTGGTCCTGCGACGGCACGGACTGCACGCTGACAGCGGCGAACAGCTACACGACCGCGCAGATGGTGCAGACGCTGGCTGGCTTTTCGAACACGTGCATGAACAGCAGCAGCGTTACGCCGGTCCTGAGCGCGGGCTTGTCGTCGACGCAGTTCGAGATCGCCGAAAGCGCGACCGCCTGCACGGGAACTGTGAGCGGGACGGCCGGATCGCCGCCCAACGCAGAAGCACCGGCGCTGTTCAGCGTGAACGCCGGCGCGAACAACGTCACGGGTGCCGGCGCGATCAATCTGACGACGAGCGGCACGGCGACAACGAACGACGGCGGCAACATCGATCTTTCGACATCGGTGACCGGGTGTTTTTCCTGCGAAGGCAGCGGCGGAATCTATCTCTCGACGTCCGGAAACACGCACGGCGGCAACAATATCAGCCTCACCGCATCCGGGTCGGGACTGAACGGAGACAACATCGAGTTCACGACCAGCGGGAACGCCGGCGGCGGTCTCAACTTCGAGTTCACGGGAGCCTGTCTGAGCGGCGGGTGTGGCAATCACGAGAACGCTGCCAACTTTCTGGTGGGGCTGACTTCGGCCGGTGCCGGCGCTGGCGTCAACGACGCGTCGACCTACTTCACCGAGAACGCGGAAGATGGCGCGAATTTCGGCATTTCGCTTACGAACGCAGCGGGAGGCGCGGGAGGGGGCGCCGAGTTCACCGTCACGACGAGTTCAGCCTTCAACGCCAGCTATGCGGGCAGCGCGGTATTCACTCTCAGCAACACTGCGGACCCCGCGGGTGGGGCATTCTCGGTGACCGCGTCCGGGCCGATGTCTTGGACGGCGAGCAATAGTTCGCTGAGCACGAGCGGAGCCCTGACGGTGGCTTCCTGCACGGGCTGCGGCTCGGGTGGCATCACGCAGCTCACAGGCGATGTGACGGCTGGGCCGGGGAGCGGATCGCAGACGGCAACGCTGGCTGCCTCTGGTGTCACAGCGGGCAGCTACACCAATGCGAACATCACGGTGGACGCGAAGGGCCGGGTAACGGCAGCATCGGATGGATCCGGCGGAAGTGGGTTGCCATCCTGTACAACGGACCAACTCATTTATTACGCCAGCACTGGTACGACTGGAACCTGTCTCACCCTGGGCAGCAACCTCAGCATCACAAGCGGGACGCTGAATGCCTCCGGGGGAGGTGGCGGTGGCATTCTCAGCGTATTCTCTCCGGACAAATCCCCGGGCGTGCTCCAGACATCGGAGGGAAAGGCGGTCACCCTTGCTGCTGGCGCAACGATGGATATCTTACCGTCGTACTCCGGCAACGGCTACGTGAGCGAGATATATCTCGCTTCGATCAACTACTTCAGCAACCTCGAAGTGATCGTCACGGTGGACGGCGAGGGCACTCCCTCGATCGATCAGAGCTGGACGTACATGACCGGATCGGCTTACGGCTGCATCGGCGCATTCTTTTCAAAGTGGGTGAGCCAGAATTGCACATCGAATGTGACTGGGGACACTGGCTCGGGCGCGTTCCGCCTGCCGATTCCCTATTCCTCGTCGATCCACATCCAGCTGAAGAATAACGGCGCTGGAAGCGCTACGCTCTATTACATCGTCGCCAATCATACCGGGGTGACGGACAACTTCACCTATACGCAGCACCTCTACGCCGCGAGCTGGGATGCCAGTGGCATCGCCGCGAATACGGAGCAGACTTTAATCAATGTGAGTCCCGGCGTCTCCGGCGTTCTGGCGGCGGTTTATTGGACCTACGATGCCTTTCCGGGATCGGTGAGCCCAGCGTCGGCTCCGCTGGAGGGACCGTTTCGCATCTACATTGACGGATCGGGAACAGCAAGCTACACGTCTTCGGGGTCGGAAGACTTCTTCGGTATGGGCTTTTATTTCGCCAGCACGACGGACTTCGGCGCTGGCAGTGGTTCCAGCGCCCCGACGACAACTCTTGCGCCATCCAGCGGGGACATCGCGCTTGCAGGGATACTCAATTCCATTACTTGGGCGGCGGATCGCACCTTCTCCACGGATCCAATCGCATTTACCAGCGGCCTCAAGGTGACATGGACCTGTGGCGTGACGGCGGATGTGAGCTTCACTGGCACCTGCACGACGTTGGGGACAGTGTTCTATTACACGGAGAACTGAGAAACCTTAATGGTTAAAAGTCATCGACTTGCCGGTGGAAAGAGTGGGAGAATTAGATGATCTTGAGGCATAGTTACCGCTGGTGGATCAAGCTGGGAATCGAAGGAGCCATCGTCGGCCTGTGCCTCTGGTTCGCTCTGCGAGCGAAAGCGCAGTCCGACCCCCCCGCAGTCCGGTTGGCTGTCCTTGAACAACGAGCAAACCAAATCGACACTCATCTGGTGGCGACAGATGCGACCGTGCAGCGTCTCTGGACAACGGTCGATGCGCTCAACAACACCATTTCCGAGATGCAGGGCGAGGAGCGGATTGCGTGGGGCGTCATTGGGCTTCTCTCTTCCGGGTCGATGGTCCTGCAGTTCAGAAAGAAGGCATCCTGATGGCAAACCAAAGACAACTGGGCTGGCTGGTGTCCGCGGCGCAAGCAGCGCAGAAGGCTGGGCATAAATGGCCTGCGGCGGCGGCATGCGAAGCGGCCGATGAGTCCGCGTGGGGGATCTCGACTCCTCCGAACAGCAACAACGTTCTGGGTATCAAGGTGTTTTCGGGGTGGACCGGGCCTGCGGTGGACGCGAACGGTACCGAGCAGCGCCCTGATGGCTCCTGGACGGGTCCGCAGCTCGACAAGTGGTGTGTTTTCCCGGACCTCGAGGGGTGCTTTGCGGAGCAAGTGCGGATCCTTCAGGAACCGCGTTACGCGGAAGCCATGGCGGCCACCGCGATCGAGGACTACATCCTGAAGGAGTCCGCGGTGTGGTCGACGTCGCTGGCCAAAGGGCGCGTCGTGTTGGCCATCTACAACGCTCACAAAGAAGCGCTTGATGCAGCTCTCAGTGAAAATATTTCGCTCGTTTCTGCAGAAAATCAGGCATAATTGAGGGCAGTAATGGACGCGATTTCTCAGCATCTCGGGGTGGTTTTGGCGATTCTGGGCACGCACGGAGCGCAGCTATGCGTCACGTCCATCGTGTCGTCGATGCCCCCTCCTCCGCCCGGAAGCTTCTGGTACGCGTGGTTCTACGGGGCAACCCACAAGTACCTGAACTTGCAGGAAAACCCTACTGGGCCGGCAGCACCGGCAAAGGAGCAGGCGCAATGAACACCCCTCGCTGGTACGCGGGACCTGGAGCGAAGCCAAAGCCAGTACCCCCTGTTGCCGCTCCGGCCCCGGTGCAACCGATTCAGACACTTTCCGTTTCCGCGGAACCAACCGCCGCTCCTGCGGCAGAAACGAGTAACACCATGGCAAGCACCTTCAAGAGCATTCTCAGCGACATCGGCAGCAAACTGAAAACCTTCTTCGCTGACGCAGTAAAGGTCGCGGAGATTGCGGAGCCCATCGTCGATGTGGCCTTTCCGGGCTTTGCCGCCCTTTACAACGCGGGCGTCTCGGAAGTCGCCAACGTTGAGACCCTCTCGATCGCGGCAGCCTCGCAAAGTGGCACTGGCGCGCAGAAGTTGGCAGCGGTACTCGGTTCCCCCGCTTGGCAGGCTGCGGTGACGGCCTTTGAGCAGACGGCGGGAATCACGCTCAATCAGGCTCAGCAGACGGCGTACCTGAACGCCATCGTGGCCGCGCTGAACGCTATTCCGGCGGCAACTGCGGCCTGATATGTCCAGCATCCGCATTCGCTTCGTTGCCGGGGCAGACTTCGTCGGGTGGGCGATTCGTCGCATCACCGGAAGCCTGTTCCAGCACGTCGAGTTCGGGACGCCAGAGGGCACCTGGATCGGCGCGCATGATGACGGAGGGATTCAGGAGCGGGCGGCCAATTACGCCGTGGAGACGAGGGAGTACGTCTACGAAATCCCCTGCACGCAGGAGCAGCAGGATGCGCTGCTCTCCTGGGCGCGGGCGAGGATTGGGACGAAGTACAACTTCCTCGACATCGTGGGGCTGATGTTCCAAAATCGAACCCTCACCAATCCCCACCGCCTCATTTGCTCACAGTTCTGCACCGACGGCCTGCTGCATGTATTCGGCGCAGCCCGAGTGCTTAACGTGCTCGGGTCCTGGACGTACCGAATCACGCCGGAAACGCTGCATCTGAGCCCCATCTTCGTTGGCCGCCTGGTGAAGAAGGTAGAGCCAGAATGATCTGGGACGAGTTCACCTTTGAGGTCATCGGCGGCGCGATTATGGCAGGCGCGATTTTTATGGGTGTTGTGCTGTTCTGGATTCGCTTTTGGGGTCCGAGCAGGTAGTTAAATCTGAGAGCAAGGAGGTCGCGGAGAATCGCCAGAGCCATTGTCGGGGAGCTACGGCTCCCCTTCAGTGTTCTCCGCGGAGACGATCATGGCAAAGAAAAAGGCGTGGGGGCCGCATCCTTCGCGGCGGGGCAGTGAGACAAAGCGAGCGGAGGAGCATGGCCGGTCGCTGCATGAGCAGGCCGAGGTGGATTCTCACAACCCGAACAAGACGATCCGCGGCAAAGGCATCTTCGCGCTGAACGCGCAGGAGCACAAGTTCGCTCACAAGGTCGGCAAGAAGAAGGGTGCGAAGAAGGCAGGTGCGCGACGCACCTCAAAGAAGCGCGTCGCCAGGAAGCGGGGTCGCTGATGTGTGGATCTGAGGGCAACATCCGCATCGAGCCTGCGGAAAACGGAATGACGATCGACGCCTACACGCCCGGGAATGAAGGACGCCCCGGCAATCACCGGCGGCTGGTGGCGGCGAATGCGGACCACGCGCTGCGGCTGCTCAAGCCTCACCTGGCAAAGATCGGTAAGAAGGCGGGTCGAGGACGCGGGAAGGGTCGCGGAGGTCACGTGGAGCTCGTGGGCGACGGTCCAGCGTCGGCGAAGGGTCGGAAGCGCGCGGCGAGGAAGAGGGCCTAGTGAACGTCCTCCAGAGCCACAACGTGATGCTTCTGGCCGCTTGGGACCGAGACGCCCAGGCGCTGGTGGCATTTGCGCAGAGCGACGCAGTGGCGGGAGACGTGAACCAAAAGACAGCGCTGGTGCATGCGCTGTTCTGGAAAAAGTGGTGGGCCTATGCGAATTAGCAATCCTGTGGACTTCTGGCCAGAACTGCCCCCGGAGGACGACTGATGCCCTGGACGGCGCGGCAGGTGGGCAAGCATAATAAGCGGGCGAAGTCTGCGAAGCGGAAACGCCAGTGGGTTGAGGTCGCCAATTCTGTTCTGAGGCGTACCGGCGATGAGGGACGCGCGGTGCGAGAAGCCAACGGCGCAGTAAGGAAGGCACAGCGGAAGAAAACGAAGCGGAAGAGGGGGTAGCGTGGCTCAGGATCAAACGGATTCGCTCGGCGCTCGGCTCGTCAAACTGTTCAGCCCGTCGTATGACCTGGCTGGCAACAAAAAGAACGCGGACGAAGGTAAGCAATTGAATACCGAGGCGGGGAGCAAATACATGGACGCCGCTGCCCCGAAGCCCATGCAGCAGAAGGTAGGCAAGAAGCCGGCCGCGAAGGGCACAAAGAAGCGCACGGGCGTCCTGGCGAACAAACGGACCCCGAGGAAGCGTGGCTAACCCTTTTAGCTGGCTCACCTTTGGTGACGCTATCGCGGAACTCTCTCTGCGGCTCGGGGACGAGGATAACGTCCGCTGGACCGCGACGGAGTGTGGCCTCTACATCATCGAAGCGTTGAGATTCTGGAATGCGCTGACAGCCTATTGGGCTGAGCCTTACGTCATCGACTTCGAGCAGGAAGCGGGCCAGAACTGGTATCCGGCGAATGGAACCGGATCACCGCGCCAACCGACGCTCACAGATACCGACATCTACACGATGATCGAGTACCACCTCCTCGAACCGCCCAGCGGTGGCACCTGGACGGGGACGGATCAATTTTCGATTACCGACCTGAGTCAGGCATGCTCGCGGCGCCGGAACGAGATCCTGCAGGCGGCGGCCTGCAATATGGTGGAAACGTCGCTCAATGTGGCCCCGAATACCTCGGCGGTGCAACTGGTTGACACGGTTCTTGATGTTCGGCGGGTGCGGTGGGTGCCCGCTGCAGGGCTGGGGTCGCCCGTCACGCTCGGGCGTGGCGACTCCCGGTCCTTTCAGTACTTCACGGCGCGCTACCCTCAGAGCACCGACAATCCGCTGCGGTGGGACGTTATCGGGTCGCCGCCCCAGACGGTGACGCTGGACACGAAGGTGAATGTGCCCTCGGCGTTGCAGGTGCTGGGCATAACTGGCGCGGCGGATTTTGATCCTCCGACGGCCTCGCCGCTGCTGATGCCCGATGACTGGGCCTGGGTGCTGAAGTTCGGCGCGATGGCAGACATTCTGTCGAAGGAGCAGGAGGGTAAAGACCTCCAGCGG
>Ga0335072_10006953_pt1 | contig 16511 bp, 10 predicted proteins | sample Lox_Sample_21_FD_206725 | JGI IMG/M metagenome (GOLD analysis project Ga0335072, IMG submission 206725) | Soil microbial communities from Loxahatchee National Wildlife Refuge, Florida, United States - Lox_Sample_2.1 | ecosystem: Environmental > Terrestrial > Soil > Wetlands | place: USA...
CTATCGCTCGACGAGGTGCGCAAGCTGCACATCCAGCGGGTGCTCGAACTGTGCCAGGGAAACCGCCTGCGCGCCGCCCAAATTTTGGGAATCGGCCGGACGAGCCTCTATCGTTATCTAAAGCGCGACGGCCTCGAAGTGCGCGCGCGCGAAAAGAGCGGCGGCGCGGCGGCCTAAACCTAGAGACCCGGCAAAACACCCTTTTCGCCGGCGAAAAGATTCCAGCGAGCCCGTTCCGCCGCGGTGTTCCTTGGAGGCACAGTGTCCCGCGTTGATGCAGGGACTTTTTTCGCGGGCAACTCTAAGACAAGGAATATGCGGAGTTTGCGGCGGCGGAGTTTGGCAGGCGTCCTGCATTCAGGATATACGCAAAGAAATACAAGAACCAGGGCCAGGAAGCAGACAAATTGCATGGATAGGGTGTCTAAGACCAGAAAAACTAGCACGGAAGCTGATGCGAATAATTCGCAGCAGCGCCGCGCAGAATGGCTCCTGCCTACAGTAGTTCCGCAGCCTACTCCCCGAACAACTAGCCAGAACCCCCAAGAGCGCCGCTGCTCCCTCCCTTGACGGGAAGGCGGCGCTCCTTTTCTCCGTGGCCCTCGCGCGACCTGTGGGCGGTTTCGGAGCAAAGTGACCCCTTCCGAGTTGCGAGATCTGATTTAGCCAAGGCTGAACAAAACCGCAGGCTTTAAGCCGTCGCATTGTGCAGTGCGATTTTCTTCTTTTCAATCCGTATGAACTCGCCTACGGCCTATCCGTATTAAGCCGGTTTGACATCACGGTACAAACCATATTGAATTATTGACTCACTGTCTTCCATCGCAAGGAGTCCTGCATGCGCACGAACAAGCTCTTTCTGCTCCAAATTGTTTTAGTTTTGCTGTCTCCCCTTCTGGTCAGCACGCCGGCCCTGCACGCGCAAGTGTCGGCAAGCCTCACCGGAGTGATCGCCGACGCGTCCGGGGCGCGGGTTGCGGGCGCCGCAATCACCGTCAAAAACGTGGAAACCGGCGCCATCCGGAACTCGGTGACGAACGATGACGGACGCTACGAGGTGCTGGCTTTGCCCGTGGGTGAATATGAAATTAGCGTCTCGAAGAGCGGCTTCAACGAGCAAACGCGCGGCGGAATCCATTTGGCGGTGGGGCAAGAAGCGGAAGTGGATCTGGCCCTGCAGGTGGGGCCGGAGAAACAGCAAGTCATCGTGAAGGAAGAAGCGCCGATCGTCAGCACCACCACCAGCGATATTTCCGGCCTGGTGGGTGAGCGGCAGGTGAAGGATCTCCCCCTGAATGGCAGAAGCTACGATTTGCTCCTGCAACTGAATCCCGGGATCGTCAACTTCACATCGCAAAAGACCGGCGGAACCGGCATTTCGAATTCGACTACGGCCAACAACTTCGCGGTTTCCGGCAACCGGCCGCAGCAGAACCTTTTTTTGCTGAACGGCGTGGAATATTCCGGTGCGGCGGAAAACAACATGCAGCCGGGAGGAACGAGCGGCATGCTGCTGGGAGTGGACGCGGTGCGCGAGTTCAACGTGCTGCGAGACACGTACGGGGCGGAATACGGAAAACACCCCGGCGGGCAGGTGATCATCGTGACGCAATCGGGAAGCAACGATTGGCACGGCTCGGTGTACGAATTCCTGCGCAACAATGATTTGGATGCGGCGAATTATTTCGATAAGGGATCGGCGCCGCCTTTCCAGCGCAACCAGTTTGGCGCGTCCATCGGTGGCCCAATCCAGCAAGACAAAACTTTCGTTTTCGCCAACTATGAAGGATTCCGGCAAAACCTGCACCAGACCTCCGCGGCTTTCGTTCCCGACGCCACGTCGCGGGCGGACGCGGTCGCCAGCGTCCAGCCCTTGTTGAATTTATGGCCTGTTGCGCCGGCCGGCGCTCCCGATTTCAACGGCATCGCGGAGGTTTTCAGCAGCCCGCTGCAAACGATACGCGAAGACTTTGGAACTGTACGGGTTGACCACGTCTTTTCGCGAAATGACACGCTCGCGGCGATTTACACAGTGGATGACGGAGGAGACGTTACGGCAACTCCCGCAGATCCCTATAGCACGGACCTCGAGACTTTGCGCGAGCAAGTGTTTAGCCTCGAAGAAACGCACGTGTTTTCGCCGGCGCTGCTGAATACCGCACGGTTTGGCTATACGCGCGCCGGGTATTACTTCGCGGGAGAGCCCACGCCGGGCACTCTGGCGGCCACGGTTCCTGGATTCCTGACAGGGCTGCCGGTGGGCGCGGTGGTCGTGGGAGGGAGCGCGGCGTCAAACCCGCAAGCACAGGTGGGTTTGGCGGGCAGCAACAACGGAAGCAACCTGCTCGTACATAGGAATCTATATACGGTCGAGGACCACGCCACGCTGACGCGAGGGCGGCATCAGCTCAGCTTCGGCGTGTGGTTCCAGCCATTTCAGTCCAACGAGACGCTCGCACTAAGCCAATATGGGCAAGCCACGTTTGCGAGTCTTGCGACGTTTCTTCAGGGAACGACAAGCACCTTCCTCTACGATCCCGCGCCGACGGAGATGAATTGGCGCTCCCTTTTCGGGGCGTGGTACGCGCAGGACGTCATCCGGCTCGGGCGGCGGCTGACAGTGACGCTGGGTTACCGCCAGGAATTTTCGACGGGCTGGAATGAAGCGCATGATCGCGCCTCGAACTATACGTTTACCGACGGCGTGATCTCGGCGCAGCCGGTGGTGGGGAGCTCCGTTTTCACGACGAACAACGCCACGCTTCTGCCAGAGCCGCGGATCGGAGTTGCCTGGAGTCCATTCGGCGAAAAAACGGTGATTCGCGCCGGCTTCGGGATGTACAGCGACTTGCAAGATGCGCTGGGATATCGCACGGACCAAAACCCGCCGTACGATCCGACGTACAGCATTGCCTCGCTGGCCGTCAGCAGCTTGCCGATTGATCCCACAGCGCCGGTGCCGGCGGCGGCGAAGGTCGTACCCGGTGGCGTTCAGCCAAACCTGCAGACTCCAACGCTGATTTCGTGGTCGATGCGCGTTGAGCGACAGATTTCTCCCAACACCGCGCTGACGGTGGGCTACGTAGGGTCGCATGGCTACCATGAACTGGTTGGCGTGGATGCGAACGAGCCGACTCCGGTGGTTTGCCCGGCATCGCCCTGCCCGGCCGTGTTTCCGACGTACGATCCCTCACTACCGGTTTCAGCGACCAACTCGCCAACGATTGGCTTTCCGATTGGCTCACCTCTTGCCGGTGCGCCTGTCCCAGCGGGGACCTATTACGTTCCGGCTGGAACGCCGAAGCCGACTCCATCGCTTGCCAACACCTGGACTTGGATGTCGGAAGGCGTCAGCTCCTACAACGCACTCGAGGTGGACGTGACGCGACGCATTAGTCAAGGCCTTTCGGTGCGCGGAGTCTATTCGTGGTCGAAAACACTGGACGATGGAGATTCCTTGAACCAAACCACTGCGGGAAATGCTCCTGGACTTGTATCGAACCCCTTCGACTTGGGCGCGGACAAAGGGCTCGCGACTTTTAACGTGAGCAACGTGGGCGTCGTAAACCTGATCTATGAGTTGCCCTTTGGCCACGGCAAGCCTTATGCCAGCGGTTTGGAAGGATGGCAAAACGAGCTGGTTGACGGCTGGTCGGTGGCCAGCATTATCACCGCGCAGTCCGGGTTTCCATTCACGCCGCAGCTCAGCTACAATCCCTCGAATACCGGCGACACGAAAAATCCCGTGAGACCTTTCTTGAATCCCAGTTTCACGGGCAGTGTGGTTACCGGAAATCCCAGCCAGTGGTTCAACCCGGCTGCGTTTATCGCGCCGCCTGCCGACAGCGGATTTTGGGGCAATGTGGGAAGGGACACATACATCGGTCCCGGCCTGGCCACGTGGGATTTCTCGATTTTGAAAGACACGAGAATTCGCGAGCGGCTGAGCCTGCAATTCCGGGCGGAAATTTTCAACATCCTTGATAGAGCGAATTTCAACACTCCCAATCTCATCGTGTTTACGCCGCCGACCGCCACGAATTTGACGGGCCTTTCCGGAACGGCGGGCGCAATCACAAGCACATCCACTACGGCACGGCAGGTGCAGTTCGGGTTGAAGTTACTGTGGTAAGGAAGTGGGCGCGATTTCCAACGTTGAGGCAGTGAAGCGCAAAGCGACTGGTGACTGGTGCAAAACGCGCCAGGCGAGAGGCTGACGCCTCAACGCTTCCAGCCAATCATGCGCGGCGAACCAAAGTAGTGCATTCCCGCGCACCCAGACGCTCCCTCCGTCTTAGTTCGTCGACCAGTTGAGGCTGAACGTCCTACTGGACGGTCACTTGGAGCGTAAGAGTATGGCTGACGGCCTGGACTCCGGAGCCGCCGCTGGCCGTTACCGTAACAACGAAAGAAGTCGTGGACGTCCCGCTGGGTGCGGTGGAGGCGCTCTGACTGCCCTGGCACCCGCACATGGCCGTCAAGAAACTACAGAGGATCACAAGCGCGACAAGCTGCCAGAAGCTTTTTTTCCTAGGCCACACGAGAAGCAATAAGCACGCGGCCGCAGTGCCGCCGAGCGAGCCGGCAATCCGTTGCGCGCCGCTGCCGGATAGCCTGCGCAACTCGGATGACACGGCAGGCGGTCTGGTGATGCTAAGGGCGACGTTCAGGGGAGTAATGCCGTCGAGAGAGGGTTGCGCGGGCTGGAACGCACAGGTGGAACCAAGGGGAAGGCCTGTGCAGCCGAGAGAAACGGCTCCAATAAAACCCAAGCCCGGACCGGGAGTGAGCAAAACGTTTGAAGTACCGGGAGCGGTGCCAGTGATGATGACGTCGCCAGGATTGGCGGTAAGTTGAAAATTGGGTTCGCCAACGGTAAGCGTCGAGGCGGTAGAGGTCGAAGCATCGAAATTTGTGTCTCCGGAATAGGCAGCGGTGATGCTGTCGGAACCGCCTGGCAATTGGTTCGTCGTCAGCGTGGAGAGCAGATTATTCACTTGGACGGGAATGCCCAACGCCGCCTTGCCGGAGAAAAACTGCACCGTCCCCGTGGGATCGAGTGCGCCATTCGGGAGCACAATGGCATTAAGGACCACCGAGCTATTCGGCAAAGCGCCCGTGGGAATGAGGAGAATCGTCGTTGTTGGGCCCTTCGCGACATTAACGCTCACTGGCCCCGCGCTGCTAGCCAGAAAACTCGGGTCGCCGGAATAGCTGACGTTGAGCGTGTGATTCCCGAGTGCGAGCGCAGTCTCCTGAATCACAGCGTTACCCTGGCTATTGAGAGGAACGCTGAGCAGCGTGCTGGTATTGCCGTCGAAAGTATCGGAAAAGGTGAGCGTGCCCGTCGGCGTTCCGTGTTGAGAGGCGCCGGCAACGCTTACTTGGAGGTCGAGGAAGTTGCCGTAGGTCGTGTTTACGGAGGACGATGGATTCCCCGATTGGCCGGAAAGGTATGCGGAGAAAGCCGTGCTGCTGGCCTCTGGATTGATGGTGATGGGGACGCCCGTGGACGTGCTGGCACCAAACGTGCTGTCTCCACCGTAGCTGGCGGTGACAGAGTAGCTCCCACCTGGCAGTGATTCGATCAAGCTTGAAACCGTTCCGTTAGTCAGATTGCCGAGATTCACTCCCTGCAAGCCACCGGCGAGCAGCGCCACATCGCCCGTGGGCGTACCCGTGCCGGCGCTGGGAGCCACAGTCGCGGTTGCGGTCACGGGTTGGCCGTGCGTCAGGTTGGCGGAGGAAAGCTGCAGACTGGTTAGAGTCGGGCGAAACGTCACGTTGCTCCAGCCGGAAGCTAGATTTGCGGCGTTGACGGAGCCCCATCCCGTCGCCAAGTCGTATCCAGGACCGGCTGCGTAACCCGTTTGCCCGGGGACGTTGCTATTTCCCACCGTGATGTCGTTGAAAATGCATTGCGGTTGCGGAGGCGCGCTGGCATTGCAGTTCACGGGGTTCTGCGCCGCAGCCAGAGGATAGAGAACGAAGTTCGCCTGGCCTTGCCGGGAATTGGTCTTCTGATTGATGAGCGCCATGATGGCGGCGAAAGTAGGAGCCGCGGCTGACGTGCCGCCGACAAGCTCGGCGTTGATGAGTTGGCCGCTCGAGTTGGTGGTGCAAATACCGTCCTGGCAAAGCAAATATCCACCGTGGCCCGCGGCGGCATCGAGAGAAAAATCCGGGAGGTCGCGCATGCCATCGTTCGGCACGCCGTCGCCCGCCTGCCAGGATGGTTTGCTGTAAAGAGTGCTGACGCCGCCGCTGCTGGCGTACAACGAAGCAGTGCCGCAAACGTTAGGGTCGGCGCAACTTTCGTTCCAGACGTTTTCCGGGATGTAGCCGAGGGCGGAAGTTTGGTTCGCTCCGTTAGTAGCCGACCAGTACGTGCTGTCCGCGCCATTTTCATTGAACTCCGTGCCACCGAGAGCGATGTTGAAGGGCGTGGAAGCGAGGCCGTTCACCGCGAGGCCTTGCGTGGCGGGAGTGGTTTGATCGGCGCTATCGCATCCGGCAGGGCCGTTGTCGCCGCTGGAAACCACGGCGGTGATTCCCTGCGCGGCGGCTTGTTCCCACAGATTGTTGTAGAAGCTATTTTCGGCCTGGCCGAGCGATTGTTCGCATTCGCCAAAACTCGCGCTGAGGACAGGAGCGAGATTGTTGTCCACGATGTAGAGGGAAGAAAGATCGACGCCGTCGGTCGAGTTCGTGCTTGCAGAGACGACAAACTTGATCGTGGCGTTTGGAGCGATGGCCCCCGACCACTCGACGTCCAGATCGGCTTCCGTTTCTTCCGATCCGAGCTGATTGCCGGGATCCGGGCCATCGAGAATGATCTGAGGATCGTTCGCAGGAAGCCCGAACGCAATGCGGAAAATCTGTACGTCGGAAAGATTGATATCGTTGCGGGCCACGATGGCAATGCTCTGCCCGGTCCCGTCGATTCCAGCTTGGTAAAGGCCCGCCGTGCCATAAATGATTGCGAAATCGCCGGGAGCGAGAAAATGCTCGACGCCCGCAGGGCTATTGAACGTAAATTCCGGCTGCCACATGCTGGAGTTGCCAATGCGGTCAGCTTTTCCTAGCACGCGAATTTCTGGCTGCTTCCGGAAATCGTGCAGTGTGTCTATCCCCCCGACCACGGAGGCAAGCGCGGCAGGGATTTGTGGATCGGATGCGTTGGCGTAATGCTTTTCGCCATTCACGAAATAAGAATGAATCGGCGTGTGAAAAGCCTCTTTCACCCGGCCCGCAGTGCCGCTGAAGTCGATGGTCATCCCACTTTGGCCAACGCGATTTACGCGGAAGCCATGCAACTCGAGCCAGGACGTAAGCGTTTGAAGATCGGCCTTCGAGGGGCCAAATCGCTCGCCGAATTGGGCGGGCGAGAGCCACGCGTGGAAATTGGCCGAGAACCTGTCTTGCTGTGCGGCGAGGAGATTCTGGAGCGCGGATTCCGCGGCGGGATCGCGAATCAAAACCAGCAGCATCCGCTCCATCGGCAGATCGGGTGCAACCTCCCCGCGATCGTTAGCGGGAGTGGCCAGTGGATGGCGATTGCCGCTTAGAGTGACGAGCGAAGATTCGTCAATCGGCCCGATTCGGCTGGCGGCTGACTTCGTAGTCTGGGCGCGCAGTTCACCGGATAAGAGGACTGAAATGCCCGCGAAAAATACGGCAGCGGTCAGGATATTTTTGTGGCGAAGCATGGCGTTCCTTGTTTGAAGCGGATGGCTGGTGGAATGGCTGGATTTATAACTGAAATCTCAGATGCTGGGAAGCTGAATTTACCAGCCAGTTGTTGATGCATGTATGAGGGAAATGTGTATGACCGGTGTCTTCCTTGTTCCCTTCTGCGCGCGGCGTTCCAGGCCAGGCGCGGCCTGTAGTGCAGATTGAACTTTTCTATGTACTTTGGTACATTGGTACCACAATTTGGAGTGGGCGGCGATGGCGGATGAAAAAAAGTTTGTCGTGGTACGCGTGCAAACCGGCGTTCGCATGGAAAAGCGAATCCTGAAAGTGCTCAAAGCCTTTGCCGAGTATCACGACATGACCCTCGGAGATCTCTTGGAAGGGATCGTGTTGCACGCTTTCGATGGCAAATGCCCCTTTGGCGCGCAGAGCCTCCGGCGCATCAAAGAACTGAAGAAATTCTATGGGCTTGATTTGGATTCTCGCGCCAGCCACCGGCTGACCGAATCGCGACCGTATGGCACACGCAGAAAGAGCAAACACGCAAAATGAATCCTCAGGTAACGAAACTTTCCGTCCCTCTTCTTCGCTGGACATTGGGGTTGGCGGTCCTGCTGCAGTCCTTCGAGTTCGTTTTTTCCGCCTCGGCCGCTCATTCTTTCGCCAAAACCGGGTTGCCGCCCTGGCTCCGGCCGGCTCTTGGCGGCGTTGAAATCATCGCGGCGATTTTGTTTCTGGTACCTTTTACAGCTTTGCTCGGCGGATATCTGCTGCTCGTGATTCTTGCCTTGGCCGTTCTGATCCATCTTCTGCACGGCCAATTCGGCGTGGAGGGCCTGGTCGTCTACGCCATGGCAACTTTGGTGTGCCTGACCCACACGGAAAAGCCAATCAGCCGAGGCACACGGTGACTGAAGACGAATGGATGGAGCAGTTTGAAGAATGCACTTTGCCCAACGGCTCCTTTCATCACGCCGATCACGTACGAATGGCGTTCTTGTATCTACGTAAGTATCCGCCACTCGAAGCCCTCAGCCGTTTTTCTTCGGCTCTGATGAGATTCGCGGCGGCCCATGGCAAGCCGGATCTGTACAACGAAACCATCACGTGGGCTTTCCTTCTGCTCATTCGAGAACGAATCGCTCGGACTAACCCTTCGCAGACCTGGGCGGAATTCTCCGCTGGCAATCTGGACCTCTTGCGTCGGGACGACCATGTTTTGAAAAAATACTACCGCCCTGAAACACTGCACTCAGCGCTCGCGAAAAGCATCTTTCTCTTCCCCGACAAGCTCTAATCCTTCCCCCCGGCCCCTAGCGAAGGAATCTTACAAAAAGAGTTGCACGTTCTACACTTATCGATTTATTCTCTCGGGCACGCATTCGAGCACAAGGGCTCATTGTTTCATTTCTGCCTGGCAGGAGCAGGGACGGCTTCGCGTTGGAGCCTTGCTCGTCTTCGGCTGAGGCGAAGGTATCGGTACCGGGAGGCTTTGATTTGCGCACGCGGCGGTGAGGAACTGAGACCCTCGTTTTGAACAAGAGCGGCTCGATGAATTGGCGAGACAAGCTGCTATGGAATACAACCAGCAAGGAAACCATGTCCGCGAATAGCCAGAACGACTTGAGGCGCGAGGCCGGCAGCCCACAGTGGGTTCGGACCGTGCTGCAAGACCTGCGATTTGCGCTGCGCGCTCTGCGCAAGAGTCCCGCGTTTACGGTCACGGCTATCCTCACGCTTGCGCTCGGCATTGGAGCGAATACGGCCATTTTTCAGCTGCTGGATACCGTGCGATTGCGCACTCTTCCCGTTGCAGATCCTTCCTCTTTGGCTAATGTCCAAATCAAAGGCGGACTTCAAGAATTTGGAATCCGGTCGAACGACGCCAGTCTTAGCTACGCGCTATGGCAACAAATCCGCGTTCAGCAGCAGGGTTTCTCCGGGCTCTTCGCCTGGGCCACCACTCAGGTCGGGTATGGCCAAGGTGTTCAGCAAAGGCTGGCGGAGAGTCTTTGGCTCACAGGTGACCTCTTCCCGACTCTCGGTCTTCTTCCCTATCGGGGCCGCTTGTTCGGACCAGAAGACGACCATCCGGACTGCGGAACCCCGGGTGTGGTCATCAGCTATGCCCTTTGGCAAAGCGAATTTGCAGGCCGTGACTCCGCGATCGGAAGCAAGATCGTTATCGTCAATAGCCCCGTCGAAATCATCGGCGTTACGCCGCCCAGCTTTTTTGGCCTGGAGGTTGGAAAACAATTCGAAGTAGCTCTGCCGTTTTGTTCGCGCAGCACGCTCTATCCGGGAGACACCATCTTAGCCAGGCACGATTATTTCTGGCTCACGGTGACGGGTCGCTTGAAGTCAGGTTGGTCGCTGCAACGTGCGTCCTCGCAGTTAACTGCAATTAGCCCCGGAATTTTCGAGTCGACCGCGCCGGCGGATTACGGCGAACCTGAGCTCGCCAAGTATCGAAACTTCAAGCTGGCGGCCTATTCCAGTGGAAATGGCGTAAGTGCACTGCGGCAAAGGTACGACACTTCCTTGTGGCTGCTTCTGGGGATCACGGGCTTGGTGCTGCTCATCGCCTGTGCAAATTTGGCCAACCTTATGCTTGTGAGAGCCAGCGCCCGCGAGAAGGAAATGGCGGTGCGCTTGGCGCTCGGGGCCAGCCGTGGAAGAGTAGTGCAGCAACTGCTGGTGGAAAGTCTGATTTTGGCGATCAGCGGCTCGATCCTGGGGACCTGCTTGGCCCCCGTCTTCAGTGGGACCATGGTGAAATTCCTCAGCACGGAGCATGACCCGTTGCAACTGGCGATGGGTATAGATTGGCGAGTTCTGACGTTCGCCGTTTTGATGGCGGTATCGACTTGCGTGGTGTTCGGCCTTGCACCCGCGCTGCGCTCCTCCCGGACCGAACCGGCAGCGGTCTTGAAAATGGGTGGCAGGGGAATGACCGCTGGGCAGAAGCGATTTTCGTTCCAGAGGACTCTGGTCGTTTCTCAAATTGCGTTTTCTCTCGTTCTGCTGGGCGGGGCGGTGCTTTTTGTGCGCAGCTTTTGGAATTTGACTACGCTCGATCCGGGCTTTACGGAAAAGGGTATTCTGCTCATGCAGGTAAACTTCCGGTCTTTAGGTCTGCCCACCAACCGTTACGAGAGCTTCAAACATGAGCTCTTGGAACAAATCAGGTCCATCCCGCTCGTGGAGGCCGCGGCTACTTCCACTCACGTTCCGCTAAACAATAGCAATTGGTCGTTGGGAGTTCGAATCGGTACTGCCGAGAGGGAATCGAGGTTCACCTGGGTGAGCCCCGGCTATTTTCAAACCATGCGCATTCCTCTCCTTGCGGGGCGTGATTTCAATGAACGGGATACTGCTGATTCGCCGCACGTCGCCATTGTAAATGAAACATTTGTGCGCCGATTTCTGGGAGGAGTAAATCCCATCGGCAAATCATTCCGGACCATTGCGGAACTAAATTATCCCGAGACAGAATATCAAGTTGTGGGCGTGGTGAAGGACACCAAATATGCGGACCTACGAGATGCCACCCCGCCAATCAGCTTTGTTCCTGCCCCCCAATTCCCGGATAAGTGGTATTGGACGGCGCTTTTCATACGGTCTTCGTCGCCGCCGCCGGTATTGGTGTCTGCCTTGCGCGAAAAAATGAACCAGCTCTACCCCGACGTAAAAGTCGAGTACCACATGTTCCAGACAAGCATTCAGGAGGGCCTTGTTCGGGAGCGCATGATGGCGGTTCTTTCCGGATTCTTCGGAATGCTCGCGGCGCTCCTGGCGATGATCGGACTCTATGGAGTAATTTCCTACATTATCGCCATGCGCAGGAATGAGATCGGAATTCGCATGGCCCTTGGCGCAAGCCGCCGGGACGTGGTGGCCATTGTTCTGCGGCAGACGCTTGTTTTGCTTGCGCTCGGCCTCGGAATCGGATTGGTTCTAGCTGTCGCCGCAACGAGCGGCGCGCGCGCGCTGCTCTTTGGACTGCGGCCAGCCGATCCCGTGAGCCTGGCCGGGGCCGCGCTTTTCCTCGCTGCGGTAGCGCTCGCCGCAAGCTTCTGGCCCGCTTATCGAGCCTCTCGGTTCAATCCGATGAAGTCGCTTCGGTACGAATAAACGAGAGTTCTTCGATCTCCTATCGACCCCGACCTATTCATAACGCAAGGCCTCGACAGGATCGAGCCGCGAGGCTTTCACCGCCGGATACATCCCAAAGAATAGGCCCACGCTCATCGACACCGTCACGGCTACGAAAATCGACCACAGCGGAACAGCCGAAGGCAGGCTCGGTATGAAAAGATGGATGAGCAGGCTGATTCCCAAGCCGAGCAGCACTCCGATAACTCCGCCCGAGCCCGTGAGCACAATCGCCTCCGTCAAAAATTGTGAAATGACGTCGAGGCGCCTGGCCCCAATCGCTTTCCGCACTCCGATTTCGCGCGTTCGCTGCGTCACGGACATCAGCATGATGTTCATCACGCCGACGCCGCCCACCAGCAAACCGATCGAACTGACCACGGAAATCAGCAATGCCACCGAGGAAGTGATCTGCCGGAATTGGTCCGCAATCTCTTTCGCGCTTGAAACGCCAAAATTATCCGGCTTGTCAAAGGGAACGCGTCTGCGCCGGCGCAGGACGCCGCGTATTTCGTCCTCGGCTTCGGGCATGCGGCCGGGATAAGCAAGTGCTCCGATCAAGTTCTCGTCGTCCCCAGGGCGATGTTTCTGATACGTGCGATAAGGGACGAGGATGGCTTTGTCGGCGGCCTGATCCTTAACCAATTGCCCTTTGCGCGCAGCCATTACGCCGATCACTTCGTAAGAAACGCTGTCAACGAGGATCGGCTTTCCGATGGGATCCTCGTCAGGGTACAAGGCTTTCGCGATATCCGGGCCGATCAAAGCCACGTCTCGCCGGTGCAAATTGTCCACCTCGGTGATGAATCTTCCGAACTCTGCACGCGAGTTGAACACCTCTTCATCCTCCGGCAGAATCCCGTGGTAGTCCACTCCGGCGACTTCTTTATCCTTGTAGCGAGCGCTCATCAGCGGACGTCCGTTCGGCGAGCCCTCGACAATCTTGGGCATCACCGCAGCCGAGACCGCTTTGACGTCCGGGCACAATTCCCCGATGGCCTCGGCATCCTCGAGCGTCAGCGGTTTGCGAGACCGTTCCTCCGGGGTGAGCCTCCCCGAAGTGTGGATGCCGGGATCAAACTTAAAAATGAATATCGTGTCCGAGCCGAAGTCGCTCAGAAACGCATTCACGTCGTTGTAGACCCCCATCAAGACCGCAACCACTGACAATAGGGCCGTAATTCCTATCACCACGCCGAGAACAGTCAAGAAAGACCTCATCTTGTTCTCATGCAATGTCGTTAGAGCCATGCGAGCGTTTTCGCCGAGAGTCATTCGCATTGTGATTCATTCACCCGCTAAATTTCTGTCCGCAGCGCTTCGATCGGCTCGAGCATAGCCGCCTTTCGCGCCGGATAAACACCAAAGAAAATCCCGACGACCGCCGAAATAAGCTCGGCCGCGATAACCGCGGAAACAGGCACGTGCATCGGAACGGAAGTTGTCGCCACGGCCAGTCCGCAAACCCCATACGCCAAAAGCACGCCCATGGCACCGCCCATGGCCGCCATCACGCACGCCTCGACCAGAAATTGCAGCAGGATGTCGTTCCGGCTGGCTCCGAGCGCCTTGCGAATCCCAATCTCTCTCGTGCGTTCCGTGACCGTGGCGAGCATCACGTTCATGATCACCACTCCTCCAATCACCAAAAAAACCGAAACCACGCCCACCATGCCCATCGCAATCACGCCCGTGAGCTGTTTCCACAAACTCATTAGAGTCGCGGCGTCGATAATCCCGAAGGAATCGGTTTCATTGGGCCTCAAGTGCCGCCGCGCGCGCATCAAGACTCGAGCCTCGTCCTGGGTACGGTCCATCCACTCGGGGCCGCGCGCTTGAATGTTGACCCAAATTCCGTCGAAGGCGCCGTATATTCCGATGTAGGTCTCCACTGGAATATAAGCGAAGTTATCGCGCGATTGCCCAAGGACCGTGCCGATCGGCTTGGCAACTCCGACAACGATGAATGGCCGGCCATCTATCATGACTTCCTGGCCGACTGGATCGGTGTTTGGAAAGAGTTTGCTCGCCAGCTCGGACCCGATCATCGTCACCATCGACCGGCTGTTCTCATCTGCCTCGGTAATGTACCGGCCATCGGCGGGTTCTTCCACGTCAATATCGCCCATGCTCGCCGAGACTCCTCGAATGCTGGTGTCCTCCACGCTGAGAGTCCCCGCACGAACTTTCCCCGACGTCCACACCTCCGCGCCCACACGCAGGGGCAGCTTTAAGTTGTCGCGGAGTGCCTCATAGTCCTCCCACGTGATGATTTTGTTCCGCCGCGTGGCCTTTACCAGCGCTTCCGCTTCGGTGATGATGGGAAACCGCATGATGGTGAATGAATTTGAGCCCAGATTCGCGACCTTAGTGGCGATGTACTGATTCACGCCCGAAATTAACGCGATGACCACGATCAGAGTGGCAACAGAAAGAATGATTCCCAGTAGCATGAGGAAAGAGCGCAGCTTATGCGCGCGCAATGTCTCCAGCGCGACGCCGACCGGTTCTCGCAGAGGCACACGTCGCTTCGTCAAGACAGCTCCTTACTCTCTCCTACGCCCCGGACAAGTGAAATGTTACGTCCCCTGTACTTCGTGAAGCAGGTTAGCCAGTGCAGTGAGGACGTCCGGAACTCGCTCCGTCTTGCGTGCTGGCTGCTGCGAGCGCGCCCGTGGATTCTCGTTTGCGCGCTAAATCACCGTCGCCAGAAAGAAGTCTGGCCGAGCCACCACTCGTGATGCCCTAGGTCCTTCCCTGGTCGTGCGAGGCATGGAATTGCGGTCCATCTTACCGCCATACCGCGGAGGATGGAACCAGCTCGTCCAGCTTCTTCGGGCGTCCTCCCTACTTTTCTCCAACGCCTCCGAACTGTGATAAGAAAGGGTGTCACTTGCGCAACCACAAGGTGCAATTGCCGAGTCTCGCCTAATATTGCGAAGACGCAATTTGGAGTGCGGCAGCCCTGCTGCCGCCTTTCTCAGCGACTCGCACGATTCTGTATTTGGCGAAGCTCAATAGGAGCCATCGTGCTCGAAAGTCATAAAGACAGGATGATGCCAGATGAGAAGCCCTCGCAACCCGCCGCCAGAGTCTGGACCCTGATTCTCAGGGACATTCATTTCTGGATTCCCGTGATCGTCTTGCTCGCCGGACTGGTCGTGCTGCATTGGATCCAATGAGCCCTCGCTTGGCGTCCTCTGCTCCCGCTATGAATTCGTCATCTGAAGAGTCCGCCCGCCTCCGCAAATTGCAACTCGTCGGAATCCTGTGTGGCTTCAGCGCTGGAGCCTGGTTGGGCGCCGCGGAAGCTCCCACGAAACTGGTTAAACTAGGCGTCTCGCCGCTTATCATTTCCCTCTTGATGGTAGTCGGCGTCTTCCTCGCGCGCTGGAGCCTGCCGGCCCTGATCCGCGGCACCGGCCAAATGCGCGCGGACATTCGCCAAGCTCCTCACCTCATCGTCTGGGGAGTTCTCGCTGGTTGCCTCTGGGCTGTCGCCAACACCCTGACCATTTTCGCAATTCGCGATATCGGCCTAAGCATCGCTTTTCCACTTTGGAATATCAACAGTCTGCTCGGCATTCTTTGGGGCTATCTTCTCTTCAACGAGTTGCGCGACGCTGGAAAAATCCGCTGGCTCGCGGTGCTCGGCGGCGCGCTACTCATGTTCGCTGGCGCAGCTCTCCTCGCCGTCGCCTCCTCTGCACAAAGCCTCGCCGAGCACCCTTTGCGCGGAATCATCGCCGCTCTCGGCGCGGGCGTGCTTTGGGGCACCATGTATGTTCCCTACCGCAAAGCCTATCTAACGGGAATGAATCCGCTCTCTTTCATCGCGTTTTTCACCATCGGCGAACTCGGTATGATGGCCACGCTAGCCATCGCTTACGGTGCAGGCCCTGCCGCCCTGTGGCGCCAGCTCACGGACGCAAGAGATGTCCTATTCTGGCTCATGCTCGGCGGCTTCGTTTGGGTCATCGGCGATTTGTTTCAGCAGTACGCCGCAAAATACATCGGCATCAGCCGCGGCATTCCTCTTTCCAACACCAATCAATTGTGGGGCCTAGTCTGGGGCATTCTAGTCTTCGGAGAATTGCACGGCCGCAGCGCCTCGCTCTATGCGCAAGTCATCGGTGGTTCTCTCCTGATGGCCGCGGGCGCGGGAGCCATCGCTTTTTCGAGCGTCACCGGCAAAGAACATGCCCGCTGGAAGCAAGCCGCCGAACGCGAAGGCCAGCGCTACGGCGTCGATGCCGGCTACGTCCAGGCAGGCCTCTCTGGCAACGAGGCGAATGGTGCGCCTGGACACCTTGCTCGCCTGCTTGGAAGAACTTGGCTGGATTGGCTTTTAGTCGTCTCCGCCACTGCGATTTTCGTGACGCTGGCCCTTGTCGCGCGAACTCCGAACATGACCTTGAATTGGCCCGCCTTCGTCGCGCTCGCGGCCGTCATGCTAATTTTTCTGCTAGCCTGTGGCTTCGCGCTTTGGAAAATCACGCGGTTCAATTGAGCTCGCAGCCGCAAATCTCTCGCAGCCGCGGCCTTCCATCTCTGAGCGTCGCTTGAATGTCCCTTTAGACTTACTTCGCGTATGTGGACTCAGCCAGCAGTAGCACCGGCCACCCTCCTGGCTCGCGCGACAGCAACTTGCCCTCGCGGCA
>Ga0335072_10006955_pt1 | contig 16509 bp, 16 predicted proteins | sample Lox_Sample_21_FD_206725 | JGI IMG/M metagenome (GOLD analysis project Ga0335072, IMG submission 206725) | Soil microbial communities from Loxahatchee National Wildlife Refuge, Florida, United States - Lox_Sample_2.1 | ecosystem: Environmental > Terrestrial > Soil > Wetlands | place: USA...
TCTCCCCGCAACCTGTTGGGGCGGGCGGGCGGGCGGGCGGGTGGGGGGGCTTGGCGGGGGGGGGGCGCACCGCCCCCCCCGCGCGCCCCCCCCCCGACATTATGACGACGGTTTGCTCAATGGCCGTGGCCGTGCCAATGCGGCGGCCATCCCGACTTGCTGTCGTCGGTGACAAAGTCGCTCTGTGTCAGCGACGTTATGCCGGCAAAGGTAATCTTGGTGTTGTCGGGCAGCGTGATGGTGACGGAGCCATCCGACACTTTTTGTGTTTTCAAGGCGTCGGCGACCGCGTCCTTGCCGTAGCCGATCAGATCCACCTTGTCCGGACCGGCGAAGTTCTGCAGCAGGTCGGTACCGCCGGCCTCGCCCTTGATGAAGGCGAAACGGTCGTTGCCGAAGCCACCGGTCATCGTGGCGGAGCCGGTGCCTGCGATCAGCGTTTCATTGCCAAGGCCGGCAGTGAGCTGGTCGTGGCCCGAACCGGCCTGCAACGTGTCGTTGCCGGTGGCGAAGCCGGCGAACAAGGTCTCGTTGCCGCCGGCGGCACGGAGCGACTGGGCCTGTGCGCCGTTGGCGAACAATTGGTCGCCATCGCCGCCGCCGACCAATGTCGCGGCCCCGGTACCGGCATAGAGCAAGTTGTTGCCGTTGGAACCGCCCGAGACGAACATGGTGCCTGCGCCGCCGAACACGGTCTCGCTGCCGCGCGAGCCGAGGATCGTAGAGGGACCGGCGCCGCCGACGAACAACAGTGGGCCGGAACCGCCGTAGATCAGATCGCGCGCATTGCCGATCGCGACGATCGTCGCCGCACCGCTGCCCTCGAGTATGACGTCATTGCCTGACGACTGCACGACATCTTTGCCGCCGCCCAGGACGATGTTGTTGCTGCCGGAGCCGGCCTCGATGGTGTTGTTGCCGCCGCCCAGCGCGTCGATGAAGTCGTTGCCATTGCCTGTGCTGATCAGCCAGTTGCCATTGTCGGAACCGGGGATGACCACGGTGTTGTTGCCGCCGCCCGCGGCAATGCTGCCCGATCCGCCGGTGGCGAAGAATGTCAGGTTGCCGGTGGAAGACAGTACCTTCTCATTCGCATCGCCCGAGCCGAACACAACCGCATCTTGGGCAGTGACGACGAGTGCGTCGTAGCCATGCGGAAGCATGGTGACGCCATCCACTGTCTGGATGAACTCGCCGGTCTTGCCGCCAGGGATTGTCGGTGGCGATCCACCAGTGCCCTGGAACGGAATGATGGAGCCGTTATCGACGCCCGCGGTGATGGCCGCCGCCAGTTGCTGGGCGATGGCGACGTTGGCGCTGGAGGTATAATCGAGATGGATGACTTTGCCGCTCGCTCCGGCGACTGTGACCGTCGTCATGGCTGGCCCTCGACTGGTTGCCGAAGATCAGTTTGGCGAGGGCAGACGCAACGGAACGCCAATTGTGCGGTGCGGCGAGCGCGATTAATGCAGCAATATTCTGATATGGCGACGGCGAATCCGAGATGTACCCGGATTGTATATTCATGTTGCAACCCGCCATCATGATCCGCTGATTATTCCCGCGACAATGCGGGCGCGGCACCGTGATATTGCCGTCCTGACAACGCTAAAGTACGCAAGGCGGTCAGTCGACCGTTTGATTCCCGTCAATTGGAGCGTGATTCCAGTATTGTCGCCAGGAGGACGCAGGACGATGACGAACCCATGTCATGTCGTCATATACCACAACCCGAAGTGCGCAACGTCGCGCAAAGTACTTGGCATGTTACGCGATGCCGGCGTGGTGCCGCGTGTGGTCGAGTACCTTAATGCTCCACCGACCCGCGCGGAGCTGGTTGAGCTGTTGCGCCAGATGGATATGAAGCCACGTGCATTACTCCGCCGGCGTGGCACGCCGTACGATTTGCTCGGGTTGAACGATCTTGCGAAGACCGACGCGGAACTGATTGACGCGATGCTGGCGGAGCCGATCCTGATTGAACGGCCGATCGTTGTCGGCCCACGTGGCGTGCGGTTGTGCCGCCCGGTCGAGCGTGTTTACGACGTGCTGCCGCAACGCTGACGCATTGCCCTGGCCCCCGCTGGTGCCGCGCCGTGTCCGGCGCGAATATGGGCGGGTTGTATGGAGGAGACGTCCATGCCCAAAGGCATTCTGCTTGTCGGCTTTGACTATACCAATGCGCACGAGGATGAATTCCACGACTGGTACGACCTGGAGCATGTGCCGGAGCGCCAGCGGGTGCCGGGCTTCGGCGCGTGCGAGCGCTGGATCAGCGAGAGCAATCCGAAGCAGGCGGTTGCGACGTATGAACTCGACAGTCTCGCGGTGCTGCAAAGCCCGGCGTATCGCGCGATCGGCGGGGAGAACCTGTCGGTGTGGTCGAAGCGGGTCACCGCGCTGTGCAGGCGGCTGATCCGGCTCGAGGGCGAGCAAATCCTGCCCGGCTCGCAGCCGGCGCCGGAAAACGCCGGCGGACTGCTGGTGAACGCCATGAACGTCGATCCGGCACACGAGGCCGAATTCAACGAATGGTATGACCACGAGCATATCCCTGCTCTTGCCGCCGTGCCGGGGACGCTGTGCGCACGGCGCTTCCGGGACAGCAGGGGGACGCATCGCTATCTGGCACTGTACCATCTTGCGTCACCGTGGGTGCAGGCGACAGCGGAGTGGAAAGAGGCGGCGAACTCGCCCTGGACGGATCGGTTGCGGCCGCATTTCCGCGATCATTTGCGCATCGTTGCGCGCCGCTATGTGCGGGGCGGGTAGCTCTCACAACCAACAACAGCCAGTGGAGGAACCGTCATGGCAAGGCTTCCGTATATCACCAGCAAGGAGCAAGTGGCGCCGAAGGATCAGGCCGCGTTTGAAGCGATCGTGGCGAGCCGCGGCGCGGTGCAGGGACCGTTCACCATGTTCCTGCATTCGCCGGAACTGGCACAGCGGGTGGCGCATCTTGGCGCCTATGTTCGGTTCGAAGGTTCGCTCGACATGCGTGTGCGTGTGCTGGCGGCAATGACGGTGGCGCGCGAATACGAGGCCTTATATGTGTGGGGCGCGCAAACCGGCGGCGCGCGCCGGCTGGGTGTTGCGGAGACGACGATTGCCGCGATCCGCGATGACCGCACGGACGACATGCCGGCGGAGGAGCTGCAGATCGTGGCGTTCACCCGAACGCTGCTGCGGCGGCATCGGGTGGACGAGGCGGCCACGCAAGCGATGCTGACGCGGTTCGGCAGCGATGCGTTTATCCAGCTCACGGGGGCGATCGGGTACTATGCGCTGCTGTGCATGACGGTGAATGCCTGCGAGCTGGAGGCCGGCCCCGGCGCGGAGGTGCTTCGCAGGTAAGGATTGGTGCGTGGTCATGCGCGAGTTTCGTGCGGCACGCTAAAAAGTTGTGGGTGGCGGGCCTCCGGCCAGGACGTGGGGGCGGAGGTGCCGCGTTGTTTGTCGGCGCCGAGGGGGCGGGTCGCTATAGTTCGACGCCGAATTTCTCGGCGAAGCCGGCCTGGCCCGCCTCGGTGATCGCGACGGCGCGGGTGTCGCGCTGGCGGCGGATCCAGCCCAGGTCGAAACAGCGGTCGGCCAGCGCGGCGCCGAGACGGCCGGCGATATGCGGGCGGCGCTCGCTCCAGTCCAGGCAAGGGCGGCAGAACACGCGCTTGCCCGGCTCGGGTTCGGCGCCGAAGTCGCGCAGGAAACTGTGGCCGGCGTCGGTCACCTCGCCGCCGTCGGGGGTCAGCGCGACCAGTCCGCGCTCACAGAGAGAATCCGCGAGGCCGACGGCGAGGCGACCGGCGAGGTGGTCGTAACAGCTTCGGGCGTTGCGCAGTGCCTCCCCGCCTCGCCAGGTGCTGCGGGAAGACGGCGCCGGCGCGTTGATAACGGTGGAGACGGCGAGGATGCCCTCCAGCATCTGGCCCACCAGCGGCGAGGCGAGGCGGAAATAGCGGTGCCGGCCTTGCTTCTGCGGGATAAGCAGCCCTGCCTCGGTGAGCTTGCCGAGATGGCCGCTGGTGGTCTGGGGCGAGACGTGTGCCGCGAAGGCGAGCTCCTTGGCCGTGAGTGCCCGCCCGTCCATCAGCGCCGCGAGGATATTGGCGCGCGCGGGGTCACCGAGCAAGGAGGCGGTGGCGGCGATACGGGTGATGTCGCTCATGACGATTGGCCTGGACTGGACGAGGCAAAGATAGGCCGCCGATTGGGGCGCGCATCCGGTCATGCTTCGGCCGCCGCCGAAGCATGGGCCAATTCTGTGTTCAGTTGCAGTTCGACGGCTGGTTGCAGCGATCGGACTGGCCGGGGGTCGCGCCGCGGTCGGCGAGGCGGCGGCGCAGGGTGACCAGCGCCGCGGCGAGGCTGCTTTCGTGCCGTTCGGGCGGAATGCGCGTCATGAAGGTCTGGGTCATTCCCTCAACCAGGACGCCCAGCATCACGTAGGGGTCCGCCTCAGATCGCAGGGCGGTTTTGATGGCGACTGACAGGTCTGCGAGCGGATCGGGTGCGTGGGCAGCGGCCTGGGCTGCCTGGCTGGAAAGCTTTCTTACGGCGCGGGCTGTGCGGTTGCTTCGGGTGGGTTTCATGAGCGGTGTCCAGTGGGCGGGCGCGATGGGTTTGGCCCGGGTGAATTGGGCTCAAAGCCCATTACGGTCGGGAAAGCAGTGGATTGGGTCACACCAGGCGGCATAATCGTGGCGCCTTGACGGTTAGCAGGCAAACAAAAACGTGCCATTGTGCGTTCGTTTCTCGGTAGAACTTTACCAGCGACGATTCGCGGATTGGTATAGGCTACGGCGATCACTGCAACGCAGCGTAGCGAAAAAGCAACTCAATGTCAAGAACATTTGGTGAATTCGGGAGAACGAGATCAAAATATCACCGGATCGTCGCAAATTCTACGATGACGTGGAGCTGAACGTGCAAAATCATGCCATTCGTCCCACTGCCAGCGCAGGAGAAAAACGCGAGGTGGCGGCCCGGCTTCGTCAGGCCGTCAGGTTGGCGGGAGGCAACCGTGCGGTCGCCCAGCGCGCCGGGGTGCCGCTGGGCACCCTCAACAACTACATCGGTGCCCGCACGGGTATGAAAATGGACGCGCTGGCGCGGCTGGCGGCGGCCTGCAGCGTTTCGCTCGAATGGCTGGTCGGGCAGGAGACGCGATCAGCCGAGGCGGCGACCCTTTCCGGGCTGGCCTCCGTCGCCGAGCCTGTGGCGGGATTCAGTGAGCGGCAGGCGGAGTTGTCGCCCGGCGAGAGGGGCAACGGCGTCGACGTTGCCATGCTCGCCAAGGCCATCGAGATCGTGGCGGCGATCGACGGCGTGGCCTGGCAGGACGACCTCCGCCTGGTGGCGCATCGTGTGGCCGCCACCTACGCGGTCCTGATCAAGCCGCCGGTGATGCGCGGCTGACTGGTGGTGATTTGCGGGGCGAGGTGGGGGTGGTGCGGGGCGGCCGATCAGGCCCAGCGCACCAGGCCGCCGTCGATCGGTATGACCGTGCCGGTCACATAGTCCGACAGGTCTGTTGCCAGGAATTCCACCACCTTGGCGCAGTCTTCCACCGTGCCGAGCCGGCGCAGCGCCACCAGTTCGGAGCGGTCGGTGTTGGCGTCCTGACTATTGGCGAATACCGTGGCGACGACGCGCCCGGTGGCGATGAAGCCGGGCGCAATGCAGTTGGCGTTGATGCCGTGCGGGCCGAGATCCTGTGCCAGGTAGCGGGTGTAATGGGCGATCGCCGCCTTGGCCGCGCCGTAATGGGCATAGCCGCCGTCACGTGACGGCCCCAGCCCGGCGACGGATGCGACGGTGATGATGCGCCCCGAGCGCTGCCGCTTCATCACCGGCGCGACGGCGTTGCAGCAATACACCGTGCCGTACAGGTTCATGGCGGTGACGAGTTGCAGCAGGTCCGGGGCGAGCGTGCTGGCCCTGGTATCGATCGGCCGGCCGCGGCCACCGCCCGCGTTGGCCACCAGCACGTCGATACGTCCCCAGGCGTTGGCGACCCGCGCCACCATGGCATCGACGGCGGCGGCGTCGCAGACATCGACCTCGATGCCCATCGCGGTGCCGCCGGCGGCCTCGATTTCAGCCACGGTGCTATCGGCGGTCATGTCCTTCGCCTCGGCCTCGAACTCGGCGTAGGACTTCAGGTTGATGTCGGTGACCGCGACCTTGGCGCCCAAGGCACCGAGCCGCCGCGCATAGGCGCGGCCCAGTCCACGCCCGGCGCCGGTGACGATCGCCACCTTGCCGTCCAGCTTGCCCATAGGTTTCTCCCATGATCGCGGCAGAGGTCCAAGGATAACTCATTGCCGGTCTTCTGTGCGGCCTGGCACCGCGAGACGTTCGGTGCTGGAGCGCCAGGCGCCGCGGCGTTATACGCAAACCGCCGTTTGCGTATAACGCCGCGATGGCGTGGCGCGCCTATTCCATTGCCTCGGCCTGCACCGGCGCCGTCACGCGCGGGCGCCGCATGAACAACAGCAGCAGCAGCGCCGGCAGCGTGGTGAGGATCAGCAGCTTGTAGTCGTTGTTATAGGCGATGATCTGCGCCTGATGATTGACCAGTTGATCGATCAGCGCCGCGCCATGGCGGTGCGCCGGGTTCAGCATCCCCAGCGCCGTCAGCGCGCGGTTGAACGGGTTCACGTCGGAGCCGATTTGCTCATGCAGCACCTGCGTGTTGCGGGCGAGCATGGTGGTGACCACGGAAACTCCGACCGCCGCGCCGATATTGCGGAACAACGAGAACAGACTGGCACCTTCGGTGCGGAGCGCGGGGTCGAGGGTGGCGAAGGCGAGCATTTGCAGCGGCGTGAACACCAGGCCGAGGCCGGCGCCTTGCAGAATGATGGTCACGATGATGTCGTGCTGGGAGACGTCCGGTGTCCAGCCGGTCATGATCCAGAACGACAGGCATTCGATCGCGAGCCCTGCTCCGACCATCAGGCGTGCATCGACGCGATGGGAAAACCTGCCGCTCAGAATGATGGTGAAGAAGTTGCCGACGCCGCGCGGTGCCATGACCAGTCCCGCGGCGGCGACCGGGTAGTTCGCCATGTTCTGCAGCCATGGCGCCATCATTGCGAGGCTGGAGACCAGCAGCGTGCCGACCGCGAACATCAGGATGATCCCGACGGAGAAGTTGATGTCGCGGAACAAGGCCGGGCGGATCAGGGGGCGTCGCGCCCAGCCGAGATGGACCAGGAAAAGATATGTGCCGAGACCGGCGAGAATGGCTTCCACGAGGATCTCGCGCGAGGCGAACCAGTCGCGTTCCTGTCCGCGGTCCAGCATCATCTGCAATGCGCCGATGCTGAGGGAGAGCAATGCGAAGCCCAGCCAGTCGAAGCGGAGAGACCGGCTGCCGGGGTAATTCGGCAGGAAGACCAAGATGCCAAGCGCGCCCAGGACGCCCACCGGCAGGTTGATATAGAAGACGTAGCGCCAGTCGTACCAGGCGGTGAGATAGCCGCCGAGCGTGGGGCCCATGATCGGACCGATCATCACGCCCATGCCCCACAGGGCCATTGCCCAGCCGCGTTCCTCGGGTGGGTAGATGTCAAGCATGATTGCCTGCGACAGGGGCACCAACGCGGCCGAGAAGGTGCCTTGCAGCAGCCGGAACGCGACGATCTGCATCAGCGTCTGTGCGGCGCCGCAGGCCATCGAGGCCAGGGTGAATCCGACGATGCACAGGATGAACAACGGCTTGCGGCCGAAGCGCGAGGCGAGCCAGCCGACCGGCGCGGTCATGATCGCCGCGGCGGTGATGTAGGATGTGAGTACCCAGGTTATTTCGTCGTAGCTGGCGGAGAAACTGCCCTGCATGTAGGGCAGCGCGACGTTGGCGATGGTCTGGTCGAGCGATTGCAACAGCGTCGCGCCGATGATGCACAAGGTGATCATGCCGCGATGGGGAAATTTCTCCCCAGCGGAGACCACCCGGCCGGCCCCGGCGACGACGGTCGTCATTGTTTGGGCATCAGCGCGCCGATGCGGGGCCCGCGCCGGCGGAACCCGGAGCGGAGAGCATTGCGTCTGGGCGCGCGGCACCGCGATCCGCGCCGGACAGTGGCATTGCCGTTTCCTCCCAACGGGTCATTGAGTGGCAGGCTGCCACATCCGCGAGAGCCGCCCAAGCTTCGAAGTCTGCTGGCGCCGGACGGCCGCGCATAACGCCTGGGTGAAAGCGGCCGGCGCCGCCGCACCGCGCCGCCGTTTCGCCGTTAACAGCGGGCCCGCAACCGCAAGGAGAAACAGTGGCCCCCGTCCCGGCAATCGTCGCCATACCGGCGTGGAACGAGGCCGCGCGGATCACCGCCTGCCTGACCGCCATCGCAAACCAGATTCGTCCTCCGACGGCGGTGGTGTTGCTGGCCAACAACTGCACCGACGGCACCGAGGCGGTTGCGCGCGCCGTCGTGATGCCGTTCCGCCTGCACATTCTGTCTGTTGCGCTGGCTGCCGCGACTGCAGGCGCGGGCACGGCGCGACGGCTGGCGATGCAGCAGGCGGCGTTGCTGGCTGGGCCGGCGGGCGTGGTACTGACCACCGACGCGGATGCCGTGGCGCCTGCCGACTGGGTGGCACGGAACCTGGACGCGCTGGCCGCCGGTGCCGACATGGTGTGTGGCCGGGCCGTGATCGACCCGGTCGAGGCACGTGCCATCGGTGCCCACCTGCATGCGGACGACGCGCTGGAATGCAGCTATGGTGACTTGCTCGACGCGATTCTTGATGCGGTCTGCCCTGATCCTGCCGATCCGCGGCCGCGCCACGGCGAGGCCTCGGGTGCCAGCATCGCGGTGACCGTCGATGCGCTGGCTCGGGCGGGTGGCGTGCCGGCGCTGGCGATGGGCGAGGACCGTGCGCTGGCGGCCGCCCTGGCGCGGATCGATGCTCGCATCCGGCACGATCCGGACATTCGGGTGACGGTATCCGGGCGGCTGGAGGGGCGGGCGGCCGGCGGCATGGCGGATACGATGCGCCGGCGCATGACACGGCAGGACGAGTTCACCGACGAGCAACTCGAGCCGGCGGTCGATGCGTTGCGCCGCGCCGATTTCCGCCGCCGCGTTCATGCCGCCTGGGCGGATCCCGGATCCGAGCCCGATCTCGCCGCTGATCTGTTGCTGCACCCGGCGACGCTGACGCGGCTGTTGGATACCCCGTACCGGGGAACCGCCTGGGCGGATATCGAGCAAGCCAGCGCGGTGATGCGCCGGCGCCGGGTTCGCTTCGCGGAACTGCCTCGCCAGATCGCCCACGCCAAGGACTTGCTCGCGTCGCTGGCGCGCGAGGCGGCGGTATGATGGCATTGCTCTCTGCGGCGGTGCCGCGGATCGCGGCGTTGGCCGGCGGGCGCGACGAGCAAGCGGCGTTTCCCGAGGAGGAAGTCGCACTGCTTCGCGAGGCCGGGGTCCTGGCTGCCCCGCTGCCGGCAATGGGAGGGGGCGATTGCGCTGCCCTGCGGTTGGCCGCGGTGTTGGCGACGGTCGGACGCGCCAGCCTGCCGCTCGGCCGCATCCTCGAGGCGCATGTCAACGCGCGCCACCTGATCGCCTGCTATGGCACCGCTGCGCAACGGAGTGCCGCGGCCGATGACGCGGCGGCGGGGCATTTGTTCGCGCTTTGGGTGACCGACCCGCCGGAGAATGCACTGCGCGTGCATCGTGAAGGGACGGCGCTGCGGCTCGAGGGCGGCAAGATGTTTTGCTCGGCCGCCGGCTATGCGACGCGAGCGCTGGTCACGGCGCAAACGGCAGACGGTGCGGTGCGGATGCTGGTTCTAATGCTCCGGTGTGGAGAGTGTGTGTCGCCGCTGGCCGCGCCGCTGGCGGGAATGCGTGCGGCGACGACCGGCGCGATCGATTTTTCCGGCTGCTTCGCGGACTCCACGGCGGTGCTGGGCCAGCCGGGGGACTATTTGCGCGAACCAGCCTTCTCGACCGGCGCGTGGCGTGGGTCGGCGGTGATGTACGGGGGGCTCTGTGCGGTCGTGGAGGCGATGGGAGAGCAATTGCGTGCCGCCGGGCGGCTCGAGGATCCGCACCAGGCGGCCAGGATGGGCGAGGCATTCATCGCGCGGGAAACCGTCCGGGGATGGATTGGACGCATGGCGCGCATTGCCGAGGACCCGGCGGCCGATCCTGCCGCGGCGGTGGCGACGGTGGGGCTGGGACGCCTGGCGGTGGAGGCGGCGTGCCTGGATGCGATGCGGCTGGCGCAACGATCGCTGGGGCTGGCGGCGTTCCGGCATGGCAATCCGATCGAGCGCGTATGCCGCGACCTCGCCACGTATTTGCGCCAGCCGGCGCCCGATGCGGTGTTGACCGAGGCTGCTTCGTGGTTCGCCGGGCAGGCGACGCCGGCGGTGGTGTGTGCATGACGCGAGGCGGGCCATAGGCGGTAATCAAGGCGCCAGACGTTCTGTGTCATGGCCGCCCTGCGGCGGCCATGACACGGGAGGCGTTGAAAGCGCTTCCAGGCTGAGGCCCTTGGTTTCCGGCAGCATGAAGATCGTCACGGCCAGTCCGGCGAGGCTGACCAGTGCGGCGACGCCTTCCGCGAGATGCAATCCGCCTTTGCTCATGAACACTGGAAACAGGAACACGCCGGCAAAACCGCCGATCTTGCCTGCCGCGGAGGCGATGCCGTGGCCGGTGGTGCGGACGTCGACGGGAAACAGTTCGGCCGGATAGATGAAGGTGGTGGAGTTGGGACCGAATTCGGTGAAGAAATAGCTCACGCCGTAGATGATCAAAAACAGGCCGACGACTTTTTCGACGCCGGGAATGACGGCCATCAGGCCGAAGGCGATTGCCATCATGAGGAAGCCGAGATTTTGAATTGTTTTGCGTCCGAGGCGATCCATCAGCCAGGCGGCGACGAAATATCCCGGTACCGCGGCGATGACGAATACCGTCAACTGCATGATGACGTGCCAGAACAATGAATCGTTTGGCGAGATCGCGGCCAGCACGGCCGGGCTGCTTACCGTGTTGCCGTAATAGGCGAAGTCCATCACGAACCAGGCGGCACTTGCGCCGATCAGGCGGATGCAGAGGTCGCTCCGGGAGAGCAATTGGCGGAAGCCTTCGGCGAAGGCCATGTCACGGGGAGGGCTGGAGGCCGACGCGACGCTCGCCTGCCGGTCGCGCGGCGTTGTTTCGAGAACAGAATGTCCGGCGGCGTGGAAATCGTCATGTTGGCCGCGGGCGAGCAAGAAGCGCGGCGTTTCGGCGAGCTGGCGGCGCATCTGGAAGACGGCGAGTGCCGGCACCGCGCCGAAGGCGAGCAAAATCCGCCACACCAGATTCTGCGGCAGGTGCGTTGCGAGCAGCAGCGCGGCCAGGGCCGGACCGACGATCAAACATCCCGCGCGTTCTTTTGCCGGCATATTCGCCCATGATGGTGGAACTGACGGGATAGTCGCCGCCAATGCCGATGCCGAGCAGGAAACGGAAAACGATCAGCCACCAGACATTGGGGGAGAGGGCCGAAGCGATGGCGCCGATTGCCAGCACCAGCACCTCGTAGCCGTAGATGCGCTTGCGGCCGAGCATGTCGGCGACGCGGCCGAACAACAGGGCGCCGATGGCGGAGGCGAGCAATGCGGTGGAGGTCACGAGGCCGTCGGCGGTGGGCGAGACGTGCCACTGATGTTTTATGATCGACATCACGACGCCGATGATGAAGAGGTCGTAGGCGTCGGTCAGGAAGCCCATGCCGGAGATGAACATGATCTTCCAATGGGCACGCGTGATGCCGGATTCGTCGAGTTGCCGAAGCAGATCGTTTCCCGATTGTCCGTTTGTCGTGCTTGCGCTCATCGCTTGGTCTTCCCTGGGGGCTTTGGGAAAATGGCGCGGCAGGCTGGCCGGTTGCGGGCCGAAGATGAAATTATTGTTGCGGCAGCCGAGCAATGCGGGCAGGCCGGCATGGGGGGAACATGGTGTGCGCGGCCGCGAGGAGAATTTTCGCGGCTCCGCTGGGGAACAATTTGCCGCCTTGATGCGGCCCGATGGAGGCGGCGATCGATGCCGGGTGAGGGCTCGCCGCGTGGCATCGCCGGGCCGGGCGGGGTATTCTTCGCACCGCTGCAAAGGATAGTGCTATGGCCGCTTATGATTTCGTGACCGTCGACGTCTTCACCGATGTGCGCTTCGGCGGCAACCCGCTTGCCGTATTTCCTGATGCGCGGGGATTGAGCGAGGCGGACATGCAGGCCGTCGCCAACGAGTTCAATCTGTCCGAGACGACGTTCGTGCTGCCGCCGGACAATCCGCAGCATCATGCCCGTGTGCGCATATTCACGCCGCGCGCGGAACTGCCGTTCGCCGGGCATCCGAATGTCGGCACCGGCTATGTGCTGGCGTTGCGCGATCCGGATCCGCCGCAGCATTACGTGTTCGAGGAGATCGCGGGGCTGGTACGGGTGCACGTCCAGCGTGACGCGTCGAAGCAGATCAGCGGGGCGCGGATTTCGGCACCGCGGTCCCTGTCGCTTGATATTGCGTTGCCGACCGACGTGATCGCGGCCTGCGCTGGCGTGGCGGAGGGTGACGTGCTGACGACGGCGCACAAGCCATTGGTCGCGTCGGTCGGCACGCCGTTCGTGATTGCCGAACTGGCCAGTGAGGCGGCCTTGTCGAGCGCCGGGCCGGACCTTGGCGCGTTCCGCGCTGCCGCCGCGCGCTTTGACGAGATCGGCATGAGGTTCGCGCTGCATCTGTATGTGCGGATCGATGGCGATGCGACGCGGCTGCGCGCCCGCATGTTCGCGCCGCTTTCCGGCGTGCTGGAGGACCCTGCCACCGGTAGCGCCAATGCAGCGCTTGCCGCATTGCTCACCTCGCTGGCGCCGGGAGAGAATGTGGACCTGACGTACGACATCACGCAGGGCGTCGAGATGGGGCGGCCGAGCAAGATCGTGGCGACCGGGCGGAAGACCGCGGAAGGTCCGGTCAGCGCGACGGTTGCGGGAAGCTGCGTGCCGGTGATGAAAGGGGTTTTAGACGTGTAGGCTAAGCCTCTCCCGCGCAATGCGTGGGCGAGGTCAATAACAACGGGGAAACGTCATGATCGGGAGCATCGTCATTGCGCTGATGCTGGCTGGGCTTATCGTGCTCTATCTGCACGACCGGCGGCAGACGGCCCATACCATACTGCGCAACTACCCGGTGGTCGGCTATTTCCGTTATTTCGCGGAAACGCTTGGCGAGTACATGCGGCAATACCAGTATTTGCCGGACTGGGCCGAGCGTCCGTTCAACCGGCTGGAGCGCGCCTGGGTGTATCGCTCCGCCAAGGGGGTCTCGAATCTGCGCAGTTTCGGCAGCGAGAACGTGCCCGCCTTCGTGTTCCGCAATGCGGCGTTTCCGGTGCTGGACGAGGAGAAGAAGCCGTGGCCCGGGCGGCAGATCGGTACCGGCCAGGGACCGGGCGGCTGCCTGCACCCGTTCGTCCCCGCCAGCTTTTTCAACATCAGCGGCATGAGCTACGGCGCGCTCAGCCACGCCGCGGTGTCGGCGTTGTCGCGTGGTGCGAAGCTTGCCGGAATCTGGATGGCGACGGGCGAGGGCGGCCTGGCGCCGTATCACCTGGAAGGTGGCTGCGACGTCATCATGCAGATGGGCACCGCGAAGTACGGTGTGCGCGACGCGAACGGCAATCTGTCGGAGGAACGGCTGCGCGAGATTGCCGCGCATCCGCAGGTGCGCGCGTTCGAAGTGAAGCTGGCGCAGGGTGCGAAGCCGGGGAAAGGCGGTATCCTGCCGGGGATCAAGGTGACGGCGGAAATTTCACGCATTCGCGGCATCCCGGCGGGGCAGGACAGCATCAGCCCGAACCGGCACAAGGATATCGGCAGCGTGGCGGAACTTGGCGGTTTCATAGACCGGGTGCGCAGTGTCACCGGCAAGCCGGTGGGGGTGAAATTCGTGGTCGGCGACCCGGCGTTTCTCGACGAGTGGTTCGCCCATTGCGTATCCTGGCCGGAAGGCTGTCCTGACTACGTGCAGGTGGATGGCGGGGAGGGCGGCACGGGCGCGGCGCCGGCGCCGCTGATCGACTATGTGGGACTGCCGATCACCGAGGCGTTGCCGCTGGTGGCCGACGCGCGGCGACGGCATGGTTTGCAGGATCGCGTTCGCATCGTCGCCTCGGGCAAGCTGATCACGCCGGACAAGGTGGCGTGGGCGTTGTGCATGGGGGCGGATTTCGTGTCCTCGGCGCGCGGGTTCATGTTCAGCCTCGGCTGCATTCAGGCGATGAAATGCGGCACGGGACGCTGCCCTACCGGGGTGACGTCGGCGCAGGAGCGGCTGATTTCGGGGCTCGATCCGGCGGACAAGGCGGTGCGGGTGGCGCGCTATGCGAAGCAGGTGCGCGAGGAGGTGGAAATCATCGCGCATGCCTGCGGACTGACGGACCCGACCGGGTTCCTGCCGAAGCATGTCACGGAGATCGAGCGGGGGGTTGGCGGATTCCGCGCGGCGCAGTCATGACGGCGATAATGTTTGATACGTTGCGTCGAACCTGGCCGCGGTGTTCATTCGAAGCGCCCGGGCGTCATCGCGCGCAGCCGTTCCGCGCATGAATCGCCGGCGCGCCACCGGCGGAATGCCGGCCGAGAACGTGGCGCGCGATCGGAAGTTCTGGGCCGAGCTTGTTGCTCTTCGCGCATCCTGCGGTGCCTTGCCGCAGCATGCCGGCGCCGGTTATGGCCATCGGCGGTTCGCCATCATCCGCAATGCCGCCTGGGTCACGCTGTATCGCGCCATCGCGCCGTTTCCCCAGATCGGGGTGTTTCTGCGCTGCACCGGGCTGGCCGGCGATGGCGTGTTCACCTTGGCCGATCGGCGCCGCGAAGACATTGAACCGCGGCTGTGGGCGGAACTGGGGCCGGGCGCGGAACTCGAATGGGGCAGTTCGCATCATCCGGGGATGACCGATATCGCCGCGATCATTGCGGCGCCGTTTCCGTGGGACGATGCCGCGGCTGGTCTGCACATCGCCTGGCTGCTGCGAACCGGCGGCACATGGTGGAGGGTTTTTTCGGCGTTGGTTGGCGAATGCGCGGCATGCCCTGCTGAGTCAATCAAATTCTGAGACTTCCGATCCGCCGGTGGCGCTATTATCTCTGCCCGGACGAAGCCCGTCATGCGGGTTTCTCAACGCACGGCAGTGGCATGCATGCATACTGCAAATATATAGAGGTGACTGCATTTCCCGGTAACACATGCTCTGCATTGCTAACCTGAAGAATCGTCGCAGCCTGCGACGATTGCCGATCGCGCCTGCCTGCCAAAACTTCCGGGGCCGGTGCGGTCCGATGCAAGGTTATATTCACCACGAAGGCACGAAGCCACGAAGCCACGAAGGCGGCGCTAAACAGGAACTAACGGCCTTCGTGAAGCCGTCGAGGCTTCGTGTCTTCATGATGAGTCTTTTAAAACTTCCGCCTGTCGATGGCAGTCGAAGTTGTGCGAGATTCCGGCTTGGCAGACACGCGGATGTCGCGTGCCGGCCTGATCCATTACGGCTCCCTCATGGCTCGAAGATTGCGCTGGCTTTGCCGTCATGCCCACGATTTAATTGCAGCCTCCGGCCACGCTGCATGCTCTGCGTCTGATCTCTGTGATAACTTTGCCGGACGCACGCGGTATCAGACCCATCAAGCAAGCATGCCACAGACTGTACGAGTCCCGCCCGGCGGCGGCCATCGGGGTTTGTCCACGGTGCCTGGCACGGTAAATCGTTGACACCTGTGGCGACTCGCGGAGCGTCTTTTTCCACTATGATCGGGCGGAGACATCCAGCGCCCGATTCGCCCCCATGATCGCCCTCCTGACCGGCCGCATCGACCAGCTCACTGACTCCGCCGTCGTGCTCGACGTGAACGGCGTCGGCTATCTCGTGCAGGCCTCCACCCGCACGCTGGCCGCCCTGCCGCAGCCCCCGGCCACCGCCCGCCTCCTGATCGAGACCCATGTCCGCGAGGACGCAATACAGCTTTACGGCTTCACCGACCCGGCCGAGCGCGAGTGGTTCCGCTTGCTCAACACCGTCCAGGGCGTCGGCGCCAAGGTGGCGCTGTCCATTCTGTCCGCCCTGTCGCCCCGGGACCTGGTCGGTGCCATCGCCGCCGGCGACCGCGCCAGCCTGACGCGCGCCCAGGGCGTCGGCCCCCGTCTCGCGGTCCGCTTGCTCACCGAACTGCGCGAGAAGGCCGGCGCGATGCCCAGCAGCGCCCCCGGCCTCGGCATACCCGCCGTGCGCGCGGGCGGCACTGCGGAGGACGCGGTTTCCGCCCTCACCAACCTTGGCTACCGGCGCCCCGAAGCGCAGCCCGCCGTGGCCCGCGTGCTGGAACGGCTGGGCGAATCGGCGCCGCTTGATGCAGTGATTCGCGAAAGCCTGAAGGAAATGGCGCAGCGGGTCGCCGGGTGATCGCGGCGCCGTCTGGCCGGTTTGTGGCAGGGCACACCGGCG
>Ga0335072_10006957_pt1 | contig 16507 bp, 17 predicted proteins | sample Lox_Sample_21_FD_206725 | JGI IMG/M metagenome (GOLD analysis project Ga0335072, IMG submission 206725) | Soil microbial communities from Loxahatchee National Wildlife Refuge, Florida, United States - Lox_Sample_2.1 | ecosystem: Environmental > Terrestrial > Soil > Wetlands | place: USA...
CAGCTCGCCGTGGCCTCTCAGGCATGTGAGGCACGCGTGAGAGGCCACGGCCCCGCCCGGCCGCGTCGAATGGCGTGTTTTGCAGGTCGCGGAGGCCGGGTGCCGAGCGGTCCGTCGCCGGGACCGCTGGAATCCGGACCACGGCCCGCACCGAACCTGCATACGGCCTCGGCGGCTGGCGTCAAACCTCGTGTTGTGCAGGTCGCAGACTCCCGATGCCGAGCGATCCGTCGCTGGCATCGCTGGAATCGTCGGCCTGGCCGTCGGCCGCGGCGCTCTCATCGCCGGGCGCGAGGTTCTCCAACAGATCCCCCGACGGGACGAAGAACAGTGTGCCCGTCACGGCGGTGGAGAAGTCGAGGATGCGGTCGGTGTTGCCGGGTGGATCGCCGATGAACATGTTCGTGAGCATCAGCTCGATCAGCTCGGACGTGCGCGCGTACGCGATGTAGTAGGTGCCGAACTCATCGGCGCCGACGCGGCCGAACGGCATGTTGAACCGCATGATCTGGCGCTCCTCGCCGTCTGGGCCCTCGATCACGTTGAGCGCGAGGTGGGAGTTCGGCGGCTTGTCCTCGTCGGGCAACTCGATGTCGTTGAGCTTGGTGCGCCCGATCACCAGTTCCTGCTCTTCGGTCGACAGCGCGTCCCAGGCGCGGAGGTCATGCACGTATTTCTGGACGATCACATAGCTGCCGCCGGCGAAGGCGGCGTCCTCGTCGCCGATCAGGACGGCTTCGCCGGCCGCAACACCCTCCGGATTCTCGGTGCCGTCGACGAAGCCGAGCACGTCGCGTTCGTCGAAGGAGCGGAAGCCGTGTACCTCATCGACAACGTCGACCAGCCCGCGCAGCCGTTCGGTCAAGCGCTGGGCCAACTCGAAGCACAGGTCGAACCGGTGGGCGCGGATGTGAAACAGGAGGTCGCCGGGCGTCGCGACCGCTCGGTGGCGCGCCCCTTTGAGCTCGCGGAAGGGATGCAGATCGGCGGGGCGGGGACGACCGGTCAGCCGATCCCACAACGCGGCGCCGATCCCGACCACCAACGTCAGCTCGGCTTCGGGCACGCGGAATCCCACCGAGCGCTTCAGCCCGGAGGCGTCGCCGAGGGCTTCTGCGACCTCCGCCTCGGAGCCCGGACGGACGGTCAGCACGAGGAAGATCGCCGCCTCGGTCGGGATGCTGAGGATGGACTGTGGTTCGGGAGCGGTCACGCTCGGCGCAACATACGCCATCGCGCTCCCGGCGTACCGATAAAGCGCACGCGGCTGTGCCGCAGGAACTGCTCAGACCGACGGCGCCATCGGGTCCTCGCCCGGCGCCGCTCCCAGCTCATCGCCCTGAGTCGGATCCTCGTACGCGCCCTCGCCCACCTCGGAACCCTGACTCGGGTCCGCGCCGGCCACGGCGCCGCCGGTCGGATCGGCGGTGGCGTCGGCCGCCCCGCTTCCGGCCGGGTCCTCGCCCGTGGTCGCTCCCTGTTCGATGCCCTGGGTGGGGTCTTCGCTGAACGACATCTGTTGCTCCTCTCCGCCGATCGAACCTGCCTTGCGCGCTGCTCCCACGCAAACGACAGCTACTCACCCGCTGGTTTACCACCGGCGCGCGGTCCTGGCAAACCGCGGAACCGTTTTCTCTCAACCGAGGGTCTGAATGATCGTGATGACAGAAGAAAGGACAAGACCTATGAACCTCACGCACCACGACCCTGAGAGCTCGGGCGCCACGGCCACAGCCGAACGTCCCGAGGTCGAGGGACTCGAGCGCGCGACCTTCGCCGCCGGCTGTTTCTGGGGCGTCGAAGCCGCATTCCGCGAGATCGAGGGTGTCGTCGCGACGAAGGTCGGGTACACCGGCGGGACTGCAGCCGACCCGACTTACGAGCAGGTCTGCTCGGACCGGACCGGCCATGCCGAGGCGGTAGAGGTCTGGTTCGACCCGGCGCTTCTGAGCTACGACGAGCTCTTGACCGCGTTCTGGTCGCTCCACGATCCGACCACCCCAAACCGGCAGGGCTGGGACCTCGGCAGTCAATACCGCTCGGCGATCTTCTTCCACGACGCCGACCAGGAGCGACAGGCGATGTTCTCGCGTGAGAGCCGTCAGCAAGCTCTGAGCCGGCAGATCGTGACCCAGATCGTCCCCGCCTTGACGTTCTACGACGCCGAGGACTACCACCAGCGCTACTTCGAGAAGCACGGTGGCGCGGTCTGCGCGACGACGCTCCGCTAGCCGGCTGGAAGGTCGAGCCGCCGCCTCCTAGCGGCCGCCCGTGACACGGCTTCGCATCAGCCCTCCTCGAGCCGCAGGTATGGCTCGAGGAGGATGCGCAGCTGCATGCGGCCGCGATGCAGGCGACTCTTGAACGCCGCCTCGCCCACCCCGACGATCTCGGCCGCGGCGTGCGTGGACAGGCCCTCGATGTCCCGCAGGACGACCGCGGCGCGCCATTCCATCGGGAGCTGCTCGAGCGCCCGCTCGAGCGTCTGCTCGAACTCGTGATCGAGCGTCAGCGCCTCGGGGCCGAGGTTCGGGGACTCCGGCAAGGACGCGATCGGGTCAACGAGATCCGGATCGACTTCGAGGCGCGGCGGCCGCCGGCGGGCGAGCCGGCGCTTGGCCTCGTTGAACGCGATTCGGTACAGCCACGTGGAGAACTGCGCGCGCCCCTCGAACCGCGGGAGCCCGCGCCAGGCGCGCAGGAACACCTCCTGGGCTACCTCGTCGGCCTCGGCGGCGTCGAGTCCGAACCGGCGCAAAGCGCCGTACACCCGGTCGGCGTGGAGCATCACGAGCTCGGCGAACGCCTCCTCGTCGCCGCTCCGAGCCCTCCGAATCAGGTCGTTCTCGGAGGTTGGCCCGCCGGTCACGGCCGGGTCGGTCACGGCCGGGTTATATCGCCTGCCCGGCGAACGGCACGCGAACGTGCCGCCGCCGGCGGCTACCCTGCGCTAGCTCTCGTCGAAATCGAGCGAGCAGGAGTTGATGCAGTAGCGCTCTCCGGTCGCTCCGGGACCGTCGGGGAACACGTGACCAAGGTGCCCGCCGCAGGCGGAGCAGTTCACCTCGATCCGATGCATGCCGTAGCTGCGGTCGTCGACGAGCTCGACGTTTGCCCGGTCAGCGGGCTCGGTAAAGCTCGGCCAGCCGGTGCCGGACTCGAACTTCGTCGACGAAGAGAACAGCTCCGCGCCGCACCCGGCGCAGCGATAGGAGCCGTCGCGCTTCTCGTGAACGAAGCTGCCGGTGAACGGCCGCTCGGTTCCGTGCCGGCGCAGCACGTCGTACTGCTCCGGCGTCAGCTGCTCGCGCCACTCGGCCTCGCTCTTCTCGACGACGCGGGTGGAGCCACTCTCGTTCTGGGGATTGATGTTCTTGTTCATGCTTTCTTTGACCCGGAGAGGCGGCAAAACGATTCAGTCAATCCGCCGCCGGCTCGTTCAAGCGCCCGCGCACCGAGCCGGCGATCTGAACCGCGCCGAGGCCGCCGCCCGGCGCCGGCAGGCGATGAAGCCCGCCGACGACCGCCCGCAGGCCGGCGAGCAGGCGACGGCAGTCCTGGCACGCGGCGAGGTGGCGCTCCATTCGCGCTACTGCCCGCGCGCCGAGGTCGCCGTCGAGGTAGCCGGACATGCGTCCAGGCGCCCACAGGTGGTCGCGATCGAAGCGCTCCCGGTCCGACAGCTTGCTCATCTGCGGTTTGACCCCGTCATCGGGGAAAGAGGTTCGCAGGTTCAGTGGATCGTGAACGTCTGGGCGCCCGGCTTCATGACGGTCATCGCGGAGCAGGCACCGGATTCGACGACGAGCCAGCGGTGACCGACGTACGTCTGCTGCGAGTACGATTGGCCGGGCGGGAGGGTGTCATAAAGGTCGCGCGCCCCGCCGTACGTAAGCCAGTAAATCTTCGCGGGCGACTTCGTCGAGTTCAACCAGCTGATCGTCGCGGTCTGAGTTTCGTTGCCGCCTGACGCGCCTGTGCAGCTCGTGGTCACGGTGATGCCGATCGAGGCGGCGTGGGATGCCGCGTTACTGACGGTCGTAGTGCTGTGGGAACTTGAGCCGCCGCCGCTCGCGGCCCCGATGATCACGAGGAGGGCCACGATCGCGGCTGCTCCCCACAACCAGCGTCGGCGTCTGTGTTTGACCGGTCCGCGGGGCGGCGGCTCGGCCTGAACCGGTTCGGCCGGCTGCGCTTTCGGCTGCGCGGCTTGCTCGGGTAGCTTCGGCTCATGTACGTCTGACGGGTACACCCTGCGCGGGGCGGCGCTCTCCAGCGCTGCTAACAGGCGCCCGAAGTCGTATTTCCACGCCTCGTTGCTCAGCCCGAGGGCCTGCTTGCGAGCGAGCCGCTGGAGGCCGTCAGGGAGCTCGTCCTCTCTGGGCATCTCGACTCCGTGGACGAGGATCGGCACCACGCGAATATTGCGCTGAAGCGCCACCTCAAGCTCGACTCGGACATAGTCGTCGGAGTTCTCGAGACGACGGCGGCCCTGCTTGTCAGTCGCCGTGAGCCAGCTTGGCCCAATCATGGCGAGAAGGACGTCGCACTTGCCGACGGCCTCATGGACGACCTGGTCGAAATCGACACCCGGATCGATGTCGTCGATGTCCATGAACACCCGGTCCTCCCCATAGTGCGCGGTGAGCGCATCGAAAAGGCGCCCCGCGGTGTCCTCGGTGTCCTTGCGCCGGTAATTCAGAAAGATTCGAGGACCGTGACCGCCGGTCTCCTGGTCCCCACTGACGTCGGTCTGATTGTCCACTTGCACCCCCGTGCGGACGCCATTCTAAGGTGCAAATCTCACCCGCCGCCTCTTTTATTTTTCGTGAAGTTCCCTATCTCTGTTCAAACCTGCCGCTAGTTAGCGTGAGTTTCAGTCGGGGATTGCAGCGGCGTCCGGGACGATGATCCCGAACAGGTCCGAGATCGCGGCCAGGCTCGCTGCCTGAAGGGCCGCTGACGACACGACGCCGACCGGTCCGGGCAGCGCACGCGTCGCAGTGGCGCCGGCGACGACCGTCGGCGCATAGCCCAGGTTGAAGGCACCTCTCGCGGTGGAGTTCACGCACATGTGAGTCATGAACCCGGCGAGGATGAGATTCGTCGCCGAGACCTCCTTCAGGCGGTCATCGAGCTCTGTTTGCACGAACGAGTTCGGGAAGTTCTTGACGATCACGGTTTCTTCACCCTGGGGCGCCACCCGGTCGACGATCTGACCGATCTCGGCCCGTATGTCGTAGAGCGATCCATCGCCATCGTCATGTTCGATGTGGATGATCGGGATTCCGGCGGAGCGAGCTCGCTCGAGCAGCTTCGCCGCCTCATCGAGGGCGTCCTCGACTCCGTCCAGCGCCATCACCCCACGCGTGTACGTGTTCTGGCAGTCGATCATGACGAGCGTCGAGTCCGCGAGGCTGGCCGGGGTTGCGGGCAGACCCGCGAGGGCTCGCAAGGTCGTGGGCTCGGGCATGGGTGGTCCTCTCCGGGGCGGGTGCGAGGAATCTACTCCTGGCCAAGCAGCGCGCGGGCTTCGTCTTCGCTCAGCACCGCGACGCCGAGGCCCTCGGCCTTGGTCAGCTTCGAGCCCGCGGATTCGCCGGCGATCAGGTAGTCGGTCTTTGCCGACACCGACCCCGAGGCCTTGGCGCCGGCGGCCTCGAGCATCGTCTGGAACTCCTTGCGGTCGACCGACAGCGTGCCGGTGATCACGACCGTCTTGCCGGCGAACGGGGAGTCGGAGCCGACCTCGACGGGTCGGTCCTCGTCGCGCACGTCGAGGCTGACCCCGAGCTCTCGTAGTGCCGCGATCTCGGCCCGGGTCGCCGGCTGCTCGAGGAACTTGCGCAGCGCCTCGGCGACGACCGGGCCGACGTCCTCGACCTCGCACAGTTCTTCGACGGTGGCTTCCTGTAACTGTTCGATCGACGCGTAGCCGTGCCGGCAGATCCGCTTCGCGGTCCCCTCCGAGGTCAACGGGATCGACCATCCGACGAGCGCGCGGCGTAGTCCCACGGCCTTGCTCCGCTCGATCGCCGCCAGCAGGTTGCGCGCCGAGCGCTCGCCCCACCCCTCGAACCGAGCTTTCCCATCCGGCATCAGCGAGTCGTAGTCGAGCCGGTAGACGTCGGACGGTGCGGACACGAGCCGCGCGTCGATCAGCTGCTCGAGCCGAGCCTCGGACAGTCCCTCGACGTCCGCGCCCGCGCGCGAGCACCAGTGGATCAGCCGGCGCAGGCGCTGGGCGGGGCACCCTTGCGTGTTCTCGCACATCACTACCCGTGACTCGCCCACGAGCACGAGCGGTGCGCCGCACGACGGGCACGACTCCGGCGGCTCGATCATCCGCTCGCTGCCGTCCCGGTCGGCGGGATCGACGACGCCGGACACGAACGGGATCACGTCGCCGCGCCGCAGGATGAACACGCGGTCACCGATCCGGATGTCGCGCGCCTCGATCACCGCGAGGTTGTGGAGGCTCACGTGCTCGATGTGGGTTCCCGACACGAACACGCGCTCGACCCGCCCGCGCGGCGTGAGCTGGCCTGTCTTCCCCGGGGTCCAGTCGACCTCGAGCAGGCGCGTCACCGCCACCTCGGGCGGGAGCTTGAACGCGATCGCGCCCTTGGGGTGATGGCTGGTCTGGCCGGCGGCCTCGTACGCGGCGCGGTCGACCAGCTTGATCACGACGCCGTCGAGCTCGTAGTCGACGTCGTGGCGGCGGTCGAGGATGCGCTTGATGTACGCGCGGATGTCCGCGGGATCGTCCGACTCCGCGTAGCCCTCGACGATGAAGCCGAGGCCGGTTAGCTCCTCGGCGAGTGTGCGCTCGGCTGCGCCGTCGCCGAGTCGGATCAGGTCGAACGCGTAGAACGTCACGGGCCGCTCGGCGACCTTCGCGCGGTCCTTGGCGAGCAACGTGCCCGCCGCGGCGCTGCGTGCGTTGGCCAGCGGCTTGTCCTCGTGGGCGGCGTTGTACGCGCGCCAATCCGAACGGAGCATCACGACCTCGCCCCGGATCTCGCAGTCGATCCGCTCGGGCAGCACCTCGGGCATTCCGTGCACCTCGCCGCCGCGCACGTTGACCGTCACGTCCTGCCCGACCTCCCCGTTGCCGCGAGTGGCCGCGCGCGCCAGCCGGCCACCCCGGTACAGGACCGAAACCGACAGGCCGTCGAACTTCGGCCACAGCGCGAACGCCTGGTCCGGGAAGCGCGCGAGGAACGTGTCGAGCTCGGCGTCCGTCGTCGCTTTCTCGAGCGAGAGCATCGGCACCTCATGGCGCGCGTCGGCGTACAGCTCGCCGGCGAGCTCGGCGCCGACCTCCTCAAGCGGGTTGTCCGCCGGGACCAGGTCCGGGTGCTCCCCGATCAGCGTCCGGAACTCGCCCTCGAGCGCGTCGTACTCCGCGTCGCTGATCGACGGCTCCCCGGTGTAGTAGAGCCGCTTGTGGTGGCGCAGATCCTGCGCGAGCTGGTCGATCCGGTCCGAGACCGCGGTCAACTGAGGCATCGACTCGGACTATAGGTGTGGGCAATCTCGTTGGATCTCACAACCTGGCGTCTCCGTGCGTTTCTATCCTCGATGACGATGGTGTTGTTCGACACAGCGATCGGGACATGCGGCGTACGGTGGAGCGAGGCCGGCATCACCGAGGTCGTCATGCCGCGCACGCGCGGGTTGCGCGGTGAGCGGCTCGAGTCCTCGGCGCACGTGCCCGGCTCGGTCCGGGACGCGATCGTAGGCATGGCGGCGTTGCTCGACGGCGAGCGAGAGGACCTGCGCCGGGTCGCGCTCGACGAAACGCACCTCGACGCGTTCCGGCGGCGCGTGTACGCGGCGACCCGCGAGATCGCGCCCGGCTCGACCGCCAGCTACGGCGAGGTGGCCGGGGCGATTGGCGAACCGCGTGCGGCTCGCGAGGTGGGCGTGGCGCTCGCTCAGAACCCGTTCCCGATCATCGTGCCCTGCCACCGAGTGCTCTCGGCCAGCGGAGCGCTGCACGGGTTCTCCGCCCCCGGCGGGATCGCGACCAAGCGGCGGATGCTCGAGATCGAGCGTGCGCCTGGCTTCACGCAAGAGGCGCTGTTCGCCGGCTAGGCGCTGTCCGCGCGGCTAGGCGCGGTCGCCGCTGGCCTCAGACGCGCCTGCGGCTTCGAGCAGCTCGCGTTCGATCTCGTCGGCCCAGTCGACCCGGTCGTCGCGCTGGGCGCGTGCCTCGCGGATCAGCGACAGGTTGTACGCGGTGCTCTTGGGCTCCCACTTCTCGCGGACGGCCGCGAGCGCGGCCGTCGCTCCGGCGAACGCCTCTTCGCGATCGCGCGTGAGTACGCCGAGTTCGAGCCGGGTCGCGTGGTCCCAGTAGTCGGCCGCGCCGCCGGCGATCCGCCGCATGCACGCGTAGTGGACGACCGGAAGCAGCTCCGCCTGCACCGGATCTCCGGGCCCGCGGATTTCGAGCAGCGTGACCGCGTTCACGCCCGGGTAGGCGCTGCGCCAATCGCACTCGAACCCGCGGCGGTAGGCGTCGATCGCCTTTTCGAGGTAGCCGTGCGCCTTGAGGATCGAGCCGTCGCGCGCCGCCTCCCACCGGTCCTTGTAGACGCGACCGAGGAGCCCGAGCGTCTCGTCGCTAGGTCCGTGATCCTCGATGATCGCGAGCAGCACTCGTTCGGCGTCGTCGGGGCGGTGATCGCGGTTCAGCGCAAACCCGTATTGCTCACGGACGAGCAGCGTCCGCCGCAGCGGCTCCGGCATCGACTCGACGAACCGGACCATGTCGGCCCACGCTTCGGTGGCGCGGTAGGACAGGAGCACGTCGACGAGGATCCCGGCCTCGACGTCGTCGAGCGGTCCGAGCCTCTCCTCGAAGGCGCGCACCGCGCCGGCGTCGTCCGCCGCTCGGTGGCGCGCGAGCTCTTCCTTCGCCGACACCGAGTACGCCACGCGGTCGCGAAACACGTCGGTCTTCAGGCGGTCGATGTCGGGACGCGGGAGGTCGCCGATGAGTTGGAACACGGGACTGTCGGTGTCCGCTTCGCGCGCGGCCCGCAGCGCCTTGACCAGGATCTGGCAATCGCCGTCGGGGTCGGCCGGGCGGCCGGTACGGTCGAGGCTGTACGGGAGGACCCGATCGGGAGCGAGGTCGAACGGAACGCGTTTCACATCGGCGCTCACGAGCACGGTCGAGTACGGGCGGAGCGCGTGCCGCACGCCGATCTCGTAGAACACGTTCGCGTTCGCGGTCGTCAGATCAGCGACCGCGTAGTCGGCGAGAATCAACCGCTCGTACATCGGCTTGTGGATGACGCCGCCGACCAGTTCCTGATCGGCGCGGAGCGGCTCCAAATCGGCCTGACGGATCGCGGGTTCGAGCAACTTCTCGTACACCGCGTCGAAGTCGACGGTCTGCCCGTTGGCGTCGGGCTTGATCCCGAACGGCATGACGACGAAGCACAGCGGCGGCTGGGACACGGCGACAGCCTACGCCCGCGCGCGTGGGCCGCGCAACGGTCGCTCGCGCCTGGCCGAGTAGGATTCGCGCGAGGTGTTCGACTTCGTCTTGAGACCTGTGAAGTCGGTCGTGCGGGTGCTGAACGAAGACGCGATGAAGCCGCTCGAACAGACCGAGCGCGAGACGCTCGACGCCGTTCGCGCGATCGATCACGCGACGGAGTCGATCGAGCGCCACGTCGAGGTGATCGAGACGCTCGCGACCTCGGTCGGCCCGTTGACCGAGTCCGTCGACCGTCTCACCGAGACGATGCAGGACCTGGTGAAGCTGCTCGGCCCGCTGGCCGGCGCCGAGCGCGAGGTTCAGCATGCCGAGCAAGAGATCGAGCACGCCGAGCACTTCTTCGGCTTCGGCCGACGCCGCAAGCCCGCCGAGCCGGCCGACATCGAACCGGACGCCACCGAGAAGTGACCGGGGCGCCGCCGACGAACGTCCGGGTGACGATCGTCGCCGGTCCTCGCGGCCCGACGGTTCGTCAGCGCGTTGGCGCCCTGCTCCGGCGTGCCGGTTCTCGCACCGTCGCATGTCTCGCGACTGTCGTGGTCGTGGTGGCGGTTGTGGTCGCGGTCGGAGCGGTCACGTTGCGGGGTGGCGGCCGAGCCGGGTGCGTGAGCGTGGGGATCGCGTTCCACGATCCGAGGTTCGGGCGCGCCAGCTTCGACCGCCGATTCCCATGCCTCCGCGGGTTCGACCCCCCGGCTACCGGCGCGGTGTCGCCGGCAGCAGGCGGGTGAGCGCCGCCACTCCGAGCAGCAGCGCGCCGAGCTCGATCAGGCTTAGCTCGATGGCGTGGGCATACCCGCCGTGCAGGGCGCCGAAAAAGATCACGCCCGTGATCGCCACGCCGAGGGCGCCGCCGACGTTCTGCACCGTGGTCACCGCTCCGGAGGCGCTGCCGGCATGCTGCACGTCGACGCTCGACAGGATCGTCGTGGTCAGCGGGACGAGCAGCAGACCCATCCCCGTGCCGATCAGGACGAGCCCCGGGAACAGCTCCACGATCGAGCCACCGACGCCGACGTGCGCGACCGCGGCCAGCAGCACGCCATGTCCGCATGCGAGCACGAGCGCGCCGATCGCGAGCAGCCGGCGTCCGAACCGCATGACCAGCGCCGGCGCTTGCGCGGACGCCGCGACGTAGGCCACCGCCATGATCGTGAACACGAGGCCGGCGTCGAGCGCGCTCAACCCGCGACCCTGCTGGAGGTACAGCGCGAGCACGAGGAAGAACGACGCCTGGCCGCACCAGAACGCGAGTTGTGTGAGCAGCCCGGCGGTGAACGAGCGCTCGCGGAACATCGCCGGCACGAGCAACGGCTCGCCGCCGCGGCGGGCGAGACGGCGTTGCAGACCGGCAAAGCCGAGCAGCAGCAGCGGCGCGCAGCCGAGCGAGATCCAGGTCCAGGCCGGCCAGCCGTGCTGGCGTCCCTCGACGAGCGGCAGCACGATCGCGGTCAGGCCGGCGGTGAGCAGCAGCGTGCCGACCGGATCGAGCCGTGCGCGGCGCTCCGAGCGTGATTCGGACACGTACTTCGGCGCGAGCGCGAGCGCGGCGACGCCAACCGGGACGTTGATCAAAAAGCACGCGCGCCAGCCGAGCCCGGCGACGTTGGCCTGGATCAGGCCGCCGCCGATGAGCTGTCCGCACGCCGCGGCCAGACCCATCACGAGCCCGTAGATGCCGAGCGCCCGCGGGAGGTCGGCGCCGCTGTAGGTCACGTTGATGATCGAGAGCACGTTGGGCATTACCAGCGCGGCCCCGATCCCCTGCGCGAGGCGGGCGATGACGAGGACGGTTGGTGTGCCGGCCACGCCGCACGCCGCCGAGGCCAGCGTGAATACGCCGAGGCCGATCGAGAACGTGCGGCGGCGGCCGATCCGGTCGCCGAGCCGCGCCGCTGTGATCAGAAACACGGCCGAGGTCAGCGCGAACCCGGCCACGACCCATTCGGTCGCGCCGGTGCCGGCGTGCAGGTTGCGCTGCATCGAGGGCAGCGCCACGTTGACGATGAAGAAGTCCAGCACGACCATGAACGTGCCGGCGAGCAATACAGGGAGCGCGGTCCAGCGATGCGCCGCCGCCGGCAGCGAGCGGGCGCCCGCCGACACTCCGAGGGTGGATGAATTCGATTGTGTGGTCATGCCGGTGACGGTGCCGGACCACGTGCGTGCTGTCGATTACCCGTGAGGTAACCGTTACTCGGCGGGCTTACCTGGCAGGTAATCGTCCTGAGCCGCTACGGTGAGCGGCTTGAGCGTGTACATCGATAACGCGTTCGCTGTCGGCGACTGGGGGCGGTGGAGCGGCGGCGGTCACCTCCAGGCCGACACGGTCGAGGAGCTGCACGAGTTTGCCGAGCGGCTCGGCCTGCGCCGCGAGTGGTTTCAGTCAAAGCCCGGACGCCCGGAGAACGACCACTACGACCTGGGCAGGAAGGGACGGGAGCGCGCGCTCGAGCTAGGAGCGATCGACGAGGATCGGGCTGCCGGGACCAGGCGTCGTCAGGCCATTCGCCGAGCCCGTCGCGCCGGCGGGACCGCCACGCCGGTCGGGTAGAGCGCCCGACTCAGTCGGCGACCCCGAGTCCCCAGCCGCCGTCGATCACGATCTCCTGCCCGGTGATGTACTCGCACGCCGGCGAGGCCAGGAACAGGGCCAGCGTCTTGATGTCATCAGGGAAGCCGACGCGATGCATCGGGATGGCCTTCGCGACCGCCGCCTGCTCGTCGGGATCGTGCGCGTGTCCGCCGCCGATGTTCGTGACGAAGAACCCCGGGGCGATCGCGTTGACCGTGATGCCGTAGGCGGCCAGTTCCAGGGCTGCGCAGTGCATGAAGTGGCGGGCACCGGCCTTCGCCGCCATGTAGGCGGACCCGATCACGCCCTCGGTCGTCGTCGCCGCCAGCGACGTCGTCACGACGATCCGGCCAAACCCGCGCGGGCGCATGTGGCGTGCCGCCGCGCGCGTCGTGGCGAAGATCCCGCTGAGGTTGATGTCGATCACGCGGTTCCAGCGCTCGTCGGTGTAGCGCTCAATCGCGCCTTCCTCGACGCGCGGCCGCGTACCCCCGGCCCAGGCGCCGACGAAGCCGACTCCCGGATCGATGCCGGCGTTGGCGAACGCGACGTCGAGGCGGCCGTACAGCTCCGCGGCTTCGTCGATCGCCTGATCGAGTCGCGCGTGGTCGGTCACGTCCACGACCGCGTCCCGTACGTCGAGTCCCTCGTCTCTTAGCCGCGACGCCTGCGCCGCCACGGCCTCGCCATCGACGTCGATCAGAGTGACGCGCGCGCCGTGCGCCGCGAGTACCTCGCCGTAGGCGAGTCCCAGGCCACTGGCACCGCCGGTGACGATGACGCCGAAACCGGCAACGTCGAACCTCGAGGAAACGTTCACGCTCATTGCTCCTGTGATCTGGTTGGGCCGGGGCAGCCTATACCGACCTGCACGGAGCGGATCTTCTCGAAGAGCACCGCGATGGTCTCGGGATTGTCACGGGGGCGTGGTTCGCCGCCGGACTGCCGCTCCGGTGCGTTTCCCGCCAAAGCTCGACACCCGCCCCGTCCGCGCGCACATAAGACCACCCTCGCGCTTGGCGCTTATGTCGCCGTCTCGACGGGCCGGCGCGGGCTTTGGCGACTTATGCAGCGCGTCCGCGCCACCGATGGCCCCGAGTCCGCGCCACCGAGAGCGCCCCGTCCGCGCCACCGATGGCCCCGAGTCCACGCCACCGAGAGCGCCCCGTCCGCGCCACCGCGAGCGCCCGGTCCGCGCCACCGACCGCCCCACGACCTGTATTTCGCAGCAGACTCCATCAACCCGATCCCCCACGCCCACATAAGCATGGTGACCATGCTTATGTGGTCGCGGCGGCGGCTCGGCGAGGGGTTTGCTGCGAATTACAGGGCGCGGGCTCGGAGCATCGGGCGCCGCACGCCCCCGCGTGCCTAGCGGGGCCGGACCGACCCCCGCCGGGAGCGGCTCGGACCCCAAGCGCGGGAACGACCTCAGCGACGCCCGGCACGATCCGAGTGGGACCGACCAGCAAGGTAGCTCCGGCCGGGGGCAACGGTGGCCATCACCTGCGCCGTTCAACCCGGCGCAAAATGCGCTGGCCGGGCGACCCTGACCCGCACCGTGATCACCACCGCCCAGCGTCACGTCCACGGTCACCTCCGAACAGTCCATGTCAAACGCACGGTCACCGTGGCCTCGGTCACCTGCCGGCTGTCGGCCGGCGCGTCAACCACGGTGAGTGGTCATGTGTCCGTAGCGGTCGTGAAGGCCCTCCGCGCCGCCGGCCGGCGCGGGATCACCGTCACCGTGTCGCTGCCCGGCGCCACCGGGCAGCGGTTACCACGGTGAAGATGATCCTGCAGCGACCGGCTACTGGCTCATCCACTCATCGAACGACGAACTCGTCCATCCGCCACCCGAACCGGCCGGCGCGGGACCGAGCGGCTGACCGCCGTAGATGACCTTGCCCGACGCGTCCTGGTAGGTCTGCCACGGGATCGTCGGCCGCTGGTCGACGCCGGGCTCCGACCAGTTGCACACGCCGTTCGGGAAGATCTGCTCCAACTCCGCCCACTCCTGGTCGCTGAACACGATCGGGTAGTAGGAGGATTGGCTGAGCGGCTCGAGCTGACACTTCTCCTGATCGGTGGCGATGCTCTCGCCCGCCTCCATGCGCGGCGTCGCGAACCGGGTCTGAAGGACCGGCGACTGGCACACCTCGCCGACCCCGGGGACCACGACCTGGTCGACATCGGGGATGTCCGAGCACTGATCGTGCACGGTCGACGGCCGGTCGTCGGCGATCTTCTGCTCGAGGCTCAGGTTGCGGTGATCGGCCTCGACGGCCGACAGCCACCCGTCCATCGCCACGAGCGCCTCGGCGGCGTAGTTCGGGTCGCCGATCAACGGGGTCTCCCCGAACCAGATCACGTCGTTCGTCGGGAAGTGACCCTCGGCCTGCTCGAGCCGCGCGCGGATCGTCCACGAGCGATAGGCGTCGTGGAAGCTGCCGGCGTCCGGACCGCGCAGGTCGATGATCGCGACGTCGGTCAGGTTGTTGGTCTCGTCGATCCCGCCGCCCTTGTAGTCGTTCGCCAGCGCCGGCTCCTCCGCCGTCATCCGCGCGGCGGTCGTGTCGTAGTTGTTGTCGTAGCCACCGATCTTCTGGTTGAGGTCGATGAATTGCTCGGGGGTGATCAGCCCCTCCTCGAGTGGCAGCAGCCCATACTGGACGCCCACGTTGTCGAGCGGGATCCCGGCGTACCCGTACGGGTTGTCACCCTTGTACGGCGCGAACAGGTTGATCATGTAGTCCTCGAGATCGCAGCGCGTGCCGGTCGGGTTCGACGGGCTCCATAGCTGCGCGGAGCTGACGCCCGAGCACGCGTACGACGGGTCAGCCAGAGTCGGCCAGTACAGCGTGCTCAACTCGACCGAGTTGGCGTAATTGGGATGGCCCTGGACGGCCGCGATCTGCGCGGGCGTCCACACGACGCCGGTTCCCCACTTCGTCGGGTTCTCGAAGTAGTTGCGGGTCAGCTGATAGTCCATCAACTCCTGCCCGGTCGACCAAGCGTCCGGGAACGAGCACTGCGGGAGGATCCCCTGGTACACGCCCGGATAGGCGTTGGCGACCTGCTGCTGGGCGAGCGAGCCGCCCGAACAGCCGGTACCGATCGTGTACCGGAGCGTCCCGTACTCGTCGATCAGGTGCTCCTTGGCCATGATCAGCGACTCGGCCTCGGTGAGGACGCTGCAGTCGTGGCCGGCGTTGTCCATCGCGGTCGACATCACCGCCATGCCGCGCGACAGCGCCGGGTCGTACTCGGTGCTCGGCACCGTGCTCGTGGTGTGGTCGGCACCGCAACTCGCGCCGTGGGTGATCACGAGCTTGTGGTCCCACTGCGGCTGCGGCGCCCACGGTGCCCACGGCTTCCCCGGCTGCCACAACATCGCGATCGAGTACTGGTCACGATCCAGATAACCGGTCTCCACGCGCACGACGTACGGGACCGTCGTGCCGTTATCGGTCTTCGTCGTCGCGATCGCCGCGGACGGTGGCGGGCTCGACGGGTTATACGACTGGAACGCGTCGCTGAGGTCGCTCGGACCGGCGATCGCGTTGATCTGTGACTGGTCGACGGCGGGCATGTAGTAGTACGCGTACGTCGTCGGCGCGTCGCACTGCGAGTCGGTGGCGCCCGCCTGACACACCCAAGGCTGCACCTGGGGACCGGTGAAGATCGGGCCGCCGATCGGGTGATCGATGATGCTCGTGGACGCCGAGGTGCCGTCTCCGAGTGTCGCCGTCACCGTGTTCGAGCCGTTCACGAGGCCGCTCAGCAGTCCCTCGAATTCACCGTTGGCTCGCTCGGCGAACTGGCTCGTCACATCACTGCCGTTGAGGCTGACCGTCACCGTCGCCGGATCCGTCCCCGCCGGCAGGTCGATCGACGTGAGCGCCGCCGGCCCCGAGACGAGATCGGCCCGCGTCGAGAGGATATTTATCTGCAGACCCTGCGCCAATGCCGCCGGCGCCGCGACGGCGCCAATCGCCATCGCCGCGACGAGGGCGGCCACAACCCTCACACCGCTGTTGCTGTGCACGCTGTCTCCCGCTTGTTGATCCGAGCGCCCTGCAGCGCTCGTTGGTCCGAGCGCCCCTGCAGCGCTCGAGCCGGTTTCGTTGAACCTGGAAACAGAGTCGTACCAAAGGGGAACGCGCCCTGTCAAGTTTGGTACGTCAGCGTCCGCGGGTGTTATCGTGACCCGCGGATGTCCGCCACCGGGTCCCTGTTTCTGCAGTCGGTCCGTCCGCCCCGGGATTGGGACGACGTCGACGAGACCGCCAGTTCAATTACGCGCGCGCGGATCTTCGAGGCGATGGCACGGGCTGTCGCCGAGCGCGGGTACGCCCACACGTCGGTCGCCGACGTCGTGAGCGCGTGCCGGATCTCGCGCCGCACGTTCTACG
>Ga0335072_10006958_pt1 | contig 16505 bp, 14 predicted proteins | sample Lox_Sample_21_FD_206725 | JGI IMG/M metagenome (GOLD analysis project Ga0335072, IMG submission 206725) | Soil microbial communities from Loxahatchee National Wildlife Refuge, Florida, United States - Lox_Sample_2.1 | ecosystem: Environmental > Terrestrial > Soil > Wetlands | place: USA...
ACAGGTTTGGTGGGCGCCGAAGTCGTCTTCTCTGCGCCGCCGAATCCTTTCTCGGCTACCGGTTCACCGTTCGGCGCGGGCTTCAGCGTCGCGGTGATGGTCGGAGCGTCGAGAAGATACTGCTTCACCACTCGATTCACATCAGCCAGAGTCACCTTCCTGATAGCATCGATATCTTCGTCGGGCGAATTTCGGCCCTCTGCCGCCAGTGCCTCAGACCAGGCCGACGCGAGATCCGGAATCGAATTGCGCTGGAACTCCGCCTGGGCAATCTCCGCCCGTTTTGCGGCATCAACCAGATCGGCGGGCACGCCATCGGCTGCGTACTTCTTCACGATCTGGCGCATCTCCTCGATCGCCGCATTGGCATCCTGCCCGGCTGGCAGCGCAACCAGGCCGAACCCGACGCTGGCCTCCCGATAGGTTTCCGCTACACCGAATTCCGCAGCCAGAGCCTTGCCTGCCGGCACCATGCCGTACAGATCGGCGCGCTGGCTGGCCAGCACGTCGGCCAGAATTTGCATGGCTGCGTAGTCCGGCGATGCGGTTCCCGGCATGCGCCAGGCAACAAATCCGAGGACATAGGGCAAATTGCTGTCGAGCGTGAAAGTCTCCGGCTTTACCGGCTGCAATTCGATCTTCGGATGGGGCGGAACGGCATGGGCCGGGATATCCGCAAACAAACTGCGAATCTTGTCCAGCGTCGCTGCCGGATCAACGTCTCCCACGACAACCAGGATGGTGTTGGACGGCGTGTACCACTGATCGGCGAATTGCTTCAGCATCGCGCCCGTGGTCTTGTCGAACGAAGGCCGCGTCCCCAGCGGATCGTGGGCGTACGGTGTGCCGGAGAAGATGTCGCCATTCAGCCGGTTCAGGAATTTGTACTCGGGATTGGACAGATCGCGGGCCACCTCCTGCTCGATTGCGCCCCGCTCGTGTTCCCACTCCGCCTGTGAATCGTCGATGCCGCGCAGGCACGCCGCCTGGGCCTCGAGCGCTACGTTGAGATCGGCGGCAGGGACCGTCTCGAAATACTGCGTGATGTTCTGTTGTGTGTCCGCGTTGTTATCGCCGCCCATCAGCGCAAAAATCGCCGAGGTCTGATCGGCGGTCATGCCTTTGCAACCCCGGAATGCCATGTGCTCCTGGGCGTGCGCCATGCCCGGGAAACCCTCCGGCGTCTCGTCGCCGCCAACAATAAAGTTGGCTTCCACGGTCGCTACCGGGGCCAGGGTATTACGGATGATCACCACCCGCATGCCATTCGGCAGCGTCGCCCGCGTCGGCGGTTCATTGGCCCCGCGCACCAGGGGCGCTGCAGCCAGGGTGAGAAGGAAGAGTGGCAAAAGGCGCAGAGAAGACGATCGCTTCACGAACCCTCCGGGAGGAATTTTCCCTTCAGGAATGGTAAAGGAAAGGCCCGGCTACGGCCTGTGAGGTGTTGGTCGCAGTGACGAATGGCGTGTTTGCGGCGATCAGTCCTGCTCGTCGTCGCCGATCGGCATGCCCGGCGGCGCAGGCAGCGGCTTAGCGGGCACGAACTTCGCCGGATCCCTGAGGAACTCGTCGATGCGCGACTGTTCATACGCCCACCATGCCGCGTCCTCTTTGCTCATCGTTCCGCGCGCGCGATCGTCGATCATTCCCTGGACCGTCATCCGCACCGTTCCCCTGACCTCCGCCGACGCCTCCGGATTCGCGCCCAACGCCAGGATCGCTTCGATGATCCTGCCGTCCACGCCGCGCCTGACGTCCCCGGCCAGACCTGTGGCATCCGCAGCGTTCCCTGTCGACTTCAGCGTTGCGTCGATCACCTCGTCCAGCGACGGCTCCTCGCTGTTGCGAGCGTGATACTCCACGAGCCGGTTCGCTCGCTCCGGGTTGAACACCAGGGCCAGCGTCAGGTCCGCCGCCGACTCAGCGGCCGCCACCGGATCGAAGGTGACGCCGGTGCCCGACGGAAAGCTTTCCTCGGTTCGAGGCAGACCCGGCGTCCGCGGGGGGAGCAACTTCAGCAGCGGCTCAGGCAAGGTCAGTGTTTCCGGCGAGAGCGTCCTGAGCACGCTGGCCAGCGCGTGACGCTGGTCTGCCGAATCGACGATCTCCGGCAGCTTCTGATCGTCGCCGCGCACGTTGTATCGATAATCGAGCCCGCCAATCTCCTTCGCCGCCGCTTCGGTCTGGTACCGATGGAAGAGGTAGACGAGCACGAGCTTGTCCTGAAGCTCTGCCAACGGCTCGCCGTCGTGAATGGCATTCAGGCCGAAGCGTTTGAGCGCCGCTGCCCGCACGGCTAGTACGCGATCCAGTTCCGAGGCCGGATCGGTCCCGTTGTCCCATAGATGCGCGTGAGGATGCGCTCCGCCCTGCGGCCGCGCGTCTTCATCGGTGATGAAGATCATGCCTGTTTTTTCCGAATCACCCAGAATCCTGTCGAGGGCTTCCTGATCCTCCACCGGCTTGCCATCGCGGTCGAACTCGCGATACCCGTAATCGATTGCGACCTTGTCCCATGTCCCGATGCCGGCGGGATAGGCGTGGCTCACATCGGGGACGCCATTGGGCCCCAGGGTGACCCAGGGATGCGGATAATCCATCACGGACATCGTCTGATCAGGGGAATGCGGAAAAGCACTCGCCGCGAAGTTGTGTGCGAGGCCGAGGGTATGTCCCGTCTCGTGCGCCCCGAGCTGGCGAATCCGCTGCAGCACCATCTGCAGCGCCGCATCGTGTGCCTCGTCAGCCGCCGGTTTGCCGTGCCCATGGGGAGCAAGTAACGCCTCGGCGATCAGATAATCCTGGCGGGCGCGCAGACTCCCCAGGGTGACATTGCCTTTCAGAATCTCGCCGGTGCGCGGATCGGCAACGGCTTCGCCGTAGCTCCAGCCGCGCGTGTAGCGGTGCACCCACTGGATGATGTTGTAGCGCACGTCCATCGGATCGGCGCCCTCGGGCAGCACGTCCACGCGAAACGTTCCCGGTGCCCAGCCAGCGGCCTGAAATGCCTGATCCCACCAGCGCGCCCCTTCCACCAGCGCGCTGCGCAGGGGCTCGGGCGCGCCGCGATCGACGTAGTACTGAATCGGCGCCACGGCCTCGCACGCGTGCGTGCAGTTCGGATCTTTTTTGATGAGCCGGTGGCGCAAAATGAACTGCTCCTCCAGCGATCCGCTGAGCGGCGCATCGTAATCCCGATAGCTCATCGGGAAATAGCCGGAGCGGGGCGAAAATCCCCGGGGGGTGAATCCGGGAGGCGGCAACTCGATAAAATTCTGGCGCTCGCGAATCGTCACGGCTCGCGGATCGGGCGATACGTCTCGCAGAACACGGCCAACCGGCTGCAGGTCCTCTGGCCGCGTTGTAAACGTCAGCTCGGCCTCGACGACTGTGTTTTTTGGGAAGGCCTTCGTATGCTCCAGCACGAAGGTCGACCGCGCCGGATCCACATGAAAGGCGCCCTGCTTGCCCTCGCTGAGCCCCTCGGCCACGTGGTGCACATCGGTGAGGAAGAACTGCGTCGCATCGACGAGCACGCTGCCGTCGGGGCTCTCCGCATCGACGGTGAACCCGGCAACCACTGAGATGGGGAACGATTCCTCGACGGAGGCGCGTTCTGCGGCATCATTCGAAGAGCTGCGGAAGTCGAGATTCGGCTGCACCAGCAACAGCTTTGGCCCGGTTCGCTCAAAGTGGACGATCACGCCCGGCGCCCCTTGTCCGCGGTCCATGCCATACCCACCGAGCTGGCTGCTCCCCATGCTCCACGGGGTGGAGTTGGTCCAGATCAGGTCCTGCGAACGGGTGTGGGCCGAGTTGCCATTGAGCGGCACTTCGAGGTACAGCTTGCCCGCCTTGGCATCCCAGTCGAGCGGAAGCAGGCCGGGCAGATGCTCCATGGACTTCGTGCGTTCGGCGATCGATGCCGGGGCTTTCGCCTCTGGGGTCTGAGCGACGGCGAACCCGGTTGATGCGGCGATCAGAGCGAGGAAGAGCGCAACAGCAGGAAGAGAAGTCCGCGTGCGGGGCATGGGCCGTTATAGCACGGTTGTCTCTTCACGAATGACGAGGAGGAGAGTGTGATGCGGGATTGGGATTTAAATGGTCGGGACGGGCAGATTTGAACTGCCGACCCCTCGCACCCCAAGCGAGTGCTCTACCAGGCTGAGCCACGTCCCGACAACAGCAGAGGTCTACTCAGCGAGTTTACCATCTCGCCTCGTTCGCACTCGGCTCAGCGGCAACCGCTTCTCTACCGCGGCACCTGCCACCCCGCTCCGACTGTGGCGAGCGTGATCTGGTCGGTCGGGGCGTTGCCCAGCGATTTCGCCAGCTGCGGATACGCTGCTTTCACCGCGTCAGCATTGGCCCACACCGGAACATCGCGCACCACATACTGATAGGTCACAACGGTCTCGGTGAACCCATCCTTTGGACCCGGCGGGGTGTTGCTGACAATTGCCGTCACTTCGCGATGGCCGTAACAGAAGCGCGGCGCAAAACGCTGGCCGGCGAGTCCGTTCAGGGAGTAACGATCCACGTGCATGTCGCGGTCTTCGAGGCGCGTCAGCAGCCCGGCATCGGTCAGCGCGTCCATCTGCTGCTTGTCCACCTTCGCTGTCGGGCTGGGCGCGACTTCGTAGGGCCAGGCATGCCCCTGCGGAAACAGGCAGTCGTTGCGGTCCTGAAAATAAGTGTTGAGTGTCTTTGTGAAATTCTCCGGCGTGGGCTTGTTCTGGGTATTACAGCCGCCGGCAAGCGCAAGGAGCGACGTGATTCCCGCCCCCGCCGCCAGGCGCATCTTTCGTGTCATGTTGATCTTTCCTTGCACCGCTGCTCCGATGCATGGTAGAGGAAAAATGCCGCCCGCGCAGCGCAGCTTCCGGCTTCGTGCTTCCAGCTTGAGAAAGCGGCAGGGTCCCCCGGCTGACGCGATTCTCCTGCACCGGGAGCAAGCAGAGGAAATCGCGAAAACCTGCGCCCCTGCCGTGATGCACGCTGCTTCGCCTCGCGATGGCTCGGCAGAGAGCGCGGCGCGTGACCCGCGACGGCTCACAACAGCTAAGGATGCCGCCGAGCGAAGCGCGAGATGGCCCTCGTGACCACAAAAGGAAGGTTCCGGCAGGGTTTCATCCCGCACAAAAGCCGGAACTAAACCGCTTTCCCGGGCGTATCGTTTCAAAGGGAGCTGGTTATGCCTCTGCGCGTGCGCCTCTTGCCGCTGGCCTTCATCGTGGGAACGCTGCTGGCTGCCGTCGGCTGCCACATCTCAGTCGACAAGGGTGCGAACGGCGAGAAGAAGAATGTCAGAATCGACACCCCCCTGGGAGGCCTGCACGTCCGAAGCGACCAGACCACCGCTCTGGATCTGGGCCTGCCTGCCTACCCCGGTGCTCAGATTTCTCCGGACCACGAGGGCGACAAGTCGGCCGATGTGCATCTGGGCTTCGGCCAGTTCCAGTTGCGGGTCCGCGTGGTCAGCTACCAGACCAGCGACGATCGCGACAAAGTCGTCGCGTTCTATAAGAACGCGATGGGCCGTTTCGGTGAAGTCCTTACCTGCAAAGGCAATGACCCTGTCGGCTCGCCCACCGTTACCGGTGAAGGCCTGAGCTGCCGGGAAGATTCAAAGGTTCACGTGAACCACGGTGACTTCGAAGAGGGCGACTCCTTCACCCTGCGCGCGGGCTCGAAACATCACCAGCACATCCTCGCCATAAAAGACGGTGGGCCGGGCACGCGATTCTCGCTGGTCGAGCTTCAGCTGCCGACCGGACTCGACGAGAGCGCCTCAAAAACCAGCGATTGAGGCGAAATGCAGAGCAAAATCCATCCCTGAGCGCGTCCCCGAATCGTGGATTGCGCTCGCCGTCCGCGTGAGATAGGGTCGAAGTATGGACTTGCTCTGCCATCGTTGCGGAAACACCCTGCATGAGGGCGAAGGTTTTTGCCCGCATTGCGGCGCGCCCCAGCTGGTGGTGGATACTTCTGAGCCCGCCGGTCCGCAGCAGCCGACCCAGCGAGTGGGCACCGATCCCTCGCGCGTCGAGTGGCGTGTTGCTATTGCATATGCTCTTCTGCTGGCTGTGCCGGTCGGTTTGCTGTCGGCATTCGCCGGCATGAGTTCGCTCTTTGTTATCGCCGGCGGATTCGGCGCAATCGCTCTTTACCGCAAACGGACCGAAGCCGTCACCGATGGCAGCATCGGCTGGCGCGTGGGCGCCATTCTGGGCGCGGCTGCCGCCTGCATTGCCACGCTGGCAGATGGTGTCCGTCTGGTGGTCGAGCGATATCTGCTGCATCACGGCACCGACATCGACGCGCAATTTGCCGGTGTGGCACAGCAACTCGCCGATCAGGCCCTCAAGAGCAACAGCGAGGCGATGCAGCAGGCGCCGCAGCTGATCCACAACTGGGCAAATTTCTGGCTCTCCGCCGATGGCCACGCCGCTATCCAGCTGCTGACCGCATCGATGGTCTCGGCGGGTATGGTCCTGTTCGCGGCCACCGGAGGCGCCATTGCCGGGCGCATCCTCTCCGCCCGCCCTCGGCCGCAGCGCACCCTCTGATCCTGGAGCGCGTGTCGCGTCCCCCACTGAGGAAAACTGTGCCGCAATGGCTCACTCTTCGCCTTGCGGCGTTGCTGGCGTGCTCGTATCATCGCCTTTACACCTATGTCAGAGTTGCAGGCAGCTGCCACGCCAAAATTGCGCGAGAAGGGCCGAATTATGTCGGCCTCCGAGATCGAGCGCACCCTGGTTCGGCTCGCCCATCAGATTATCGAGAAGAACAATGGCGCCGAGACGATCGGCCTGGTCGGAATCAAGCGGCGCGGCGTCCCCATTGCGCAGCGCCTGGCCTCGCTCATCAGCGGCATTGAAAAGCATCCGGTCGATACGGGCGTTCTCGATATCAGCTTTTACCGCGACGACCTCTCTACGCGCGACGTGCGGCCCGTCGTGGTCCCGGGTTCGCTGGGCTTCGACGTCAACGGCCGCGATGTCATCCTGATTGACGACGTCCTCTATACCGGCCGCACCATCCGCGCCGCTCTCGATGCTCTTTTCGATCATGGCCGGCCCCGGCGCGTGCAGTTGCTGGTCCTTATCGATCGCGGCCATCGCGAACTGCCGATTGAAGCGACGTTCGTCGGGCGCTCGGTTCCGACTTCGCAGCGCGAAATCATCGAAGTGAAGCTGAAGGAAGTGGACAACGACGAGCAGGTGCTGCTCGTTGAACGCGTTTAGCCTGCAGCCGCAGAAAGCCGAAGGAGAATGGCGCTGACGAGGGCCGCAAACCGCAAAGCTCCGCAAAAATCATCAGCCCTCTCTTTTTTCCAGCAGCCCATCCATCCTGGGTCAGCGATCTCTGCGACGGATTTCTCCGTTCCCGATGTTCGCCGCATCCTCGAAACGGCCGACAGCCTCGAAAATCAGAACCCTTTTCGCCGTGCCGAGCGACTTGCGAAACGGCGCGTTGCGCTCCTGTTCTACGAATCGAGCACGCGCACTCGCACTTCGTTTGAACTCGCGGCCAAAGCGCTGGGCGCCGACACGACTCTCGTCAGCTCGCTCTCTTCGAGCATCGAAAAAGGCGAATCGCTCAAGGACACCGGCATTACGCTGAAGGCTCTCGGCGCTGAGTGCATCATCCTTCGCAGCCCTTACTCCGGTGGGCCATACCTGCTCGCTCGCGCCACCGGCCTTCCCGTTCTCAACGCGGGTGACGGCATGGCGGAACATCCCTCGCAGGCGTTGCTCGACCTGCGCACGATGGTGCAGTTCCTCAAGGTGCCCGCGAAGGCGATCAGCGACAAGGCTCTGCGCGGTGTCACGGTTTCAATCGTTGGCGACATCCTGCACTCGCGCGTGGCCCGCTCCAATGCGTTGCTGCTGCCGCGCCTCGGGGCGAGGGTCATTCTCTGCGGACCGCCTGCGCTCCTTCCCGAAACCGCCGCGTGCATGACTCCCGGTCTGATCCTTTCGCGGGACTTTGACGAAGCGCTTCGCGCCTCCACGATCGTCATGATGCTGCGCATCCAGGCGGAACGCCTTGCCGGCCTCTCCATCGATCTCGACGACTACCGGGCCCGCTATCAGGCGAATGCCGATCGCATCGCTGCGCAGGCGCCGAAAGCGCTCATCATGCACCCTGGGCCCATCATTCGCGGCATGGAGATCACCGCCGAAGTTGCCGACAGCCAGCAATCAGGCATCGCCCAGCAGGTTCACAACGGCGTTGCGATTCGCATGGCCCTTCTTGTCCGCGCCCTTGGTGAACAGAAGAAAGGCGCCCGCCGATGACGAAACCCATCCTCGTCCGCAACGGCCGTCTCATCGACCCTGCCTCCAACACCGATGCACCACGCGATCTGCTTGTTCGCGACGGTAAAGTCGCCGCTATTGAACCTCCGGGGAAAATCAAAGCCGCCGGCGCCGAAGTCATCGAGATGAGAGGCCTCGTCATCGCCCCCGGCCTCGTCGACATTCACGTTCACCTGCGCGAGCCCGGCCAAAGCTACAAGGAGACCATCGCCACCGGCACCGCCGCGGCCGCCGCCGGCGGATTTACCACCGTCTGTGCGATGCCCAACACCACCCCGGTGAACGACACACCCGAGATCACGCGCTGGATGCAGTCGCCGGATCGCGGCGCTGCGATTCGCGTGCTGCCCATCGCTGCAGCAACCATCGACTCCCGAGGCGAGACGCTGACGAACTACGCGGCTCTCAAAGAGGCCGGAGCCATCGCCGTCACCGATGACGGCCGCCCCATCCTCGGCGATGCCATCATGCTCGAAGCCCTGCGCGCCGCAACCGACCACGGGCTGCCCGTGATCCAGCATGCCGAAGACACACGCCTGACCGGCGGCTGCTCGATGAACGCGGGTGCGCTGGCCTTTCGCCTTGGGCTGCGGGGCATGCCTGTCGAGGCGGAGTCGGGACTCGTCGAGCGCGACATCGACCTTGTCCACCAGGTGCCCAATGCACATCTTCACGTGGCGCACCTCTCCACGAAAAAAGCTCTCGATGCCGTTCGTGCCGCGCGCAAAGCGGGTCTCCATGTCACCTGCGAGGTCACGCCGCACCACTTTGCCCTGACCGAAGATCGCATCGGCCACTACGACACCAACGCGAAGATGAATCCGCCGCTGCGGGGCGAGTCCGACCGCCAGGCCATGATCGAAGGCCTCCTCGACGGCACCATCGACGCGATTGCCACCGATCACGCCCCGCACGCTGCGCACGAGAAGGAACAGGAATTCGACCGCGCGCCCAACGGCATCACCGGGCTTGAAACGGCGCTTGGCCTGGCAATCCGCATCCTGCACCTCGAACACAAAATGCCGCTCGCGAAAGTTCTCGCGCTTCTCACCACTCGGCCCGCGCAGTCCCTGGGTCTCAAAGGAGTGGGAGGGCTCACCGTCGGTGCTCCCGCCGACCTCGTCCTCTTCGATCCTGCTCAGAAGTGGATCTTTCAGGCCGCCGATTCAAAGTCCAAATCGAAGAACACACCCTTCGACAACTGGGACCTGAACGGCCGAGTACACATCACCATCGCCGAAGGCCGCGTGGTCTATCGAAGTGCCTAAGCTGCGCCAAGGCGTATATACGTCAAGAGAACCGTATATACTAAGGCTGAGGGCCCGACGATGGGACTCAGCATCCGCAATTCCGAAGTCGAAAAATTAGCCCGCCGTGTCTCCCGCCTCACCGGTGAGACGATGACCGGTGCGATCAGCAAATCTCTGAAAGAGCGCCTGGAGCGTCTCGAGCGCGACCGCAGCCAGGATGCGGTTCGAAAGAGAATCGACAAGATCCTCGCACGCGTACACGCTCTTCCCGATCTCGATACAAGGACGCCCGACGAGATCCTTGGCTATGACGAAAACGGGCTTCCGTCCTGATGGTGATCGACTCATCGGCGATCGCAGCTGTCTTTCTGAATGAGCCCGACTGGCCGTTTCTCAACAATCAGATCCTCATGGCCGAGCGGCGCTTAATTTCGGCCGTGTCCGTCGTTGAAACCGGAATGGTCCTCGAATCACGGTTGGGGACCGTAGCAGTGCGAGGTCTTCAGCGCTACCTGGAAGAACTGCGCATCGAGGTCGTCGCCGTCGACGCTGAATTAGCGCAGGCCGCTCTCGCCGCATGGCGCAGATTCGGAAGAGGCCGCCACCGCGCAGCACTCAATCTCGGCGATTGCTTCTCCTATGCCGTCGCGAGGTCAACCGGCGAGCCGCTCCTGGCCAAAGGCGATGATTTTTCTCGTACCGATCTCAACCTCTGTCCGCAGGCCCCGCCGACACATTAGCCTACCGCTTCTTCCGCAACTGACTCCCCTTCGGCGCCCGATACTTCCCGCGTTTCGCGCTCTTCACCGCCTGCGCTGCCGCCGCCTTCCGCGCCGCCTTCGCGCGCTTCTCCTCACGCCGCGTCTGCTTGCCCTTCACCGGTTGGATTGCGCCTTCTCCCTTCTCCCTTCCACCTCCTTCCTCAAGAATCGAGAACTGCAGCCGCTTCTCCACCGCGTCCACCCGATCGAGCACCACTCGCACCCGCTCGCCAACCCGGAACTTCCTCCCCCAGTGCTCGCCGATGATCTGCCGCGTATTCTCGCGATACGTGTAGCGGTCGCCGTCCATCATGCCCAGGCTCTGCAACGGCACCAGCCCCTCGACAAACAAGTCATCCAGCTCAACAAACAGCCCGTACTTCGTCGCGTTCAGAATCATGCCGCTGAAGCTCTCGCCCACGCGGTCGCGCATGAACTTGATCTTCTTCCAGTCCACCAGCTCCCTCTCGGCGTCGGCCGCCCGCCGCTCGCTCTCGCTCGACTCCTGCGCAATCGCCGCCAACTCCCCTTCAGCAATCGGCTCAAACAGCGTTTTGCTTCCCGCTTCCCGCTTCCCGCTTCCAGCTCCCTTCTTCTCGCTTCTCCCTTCTTCCTTCTCCCTTCCAGCTTCCCGCTTCCCGCTCACCCCCGCCGCCAACAGCTCCTTCGCGATCCGATGCACGATCAGGTCCGGATACCGCCGGATCGGTGACGTGAAGTGGGTATAGCAAGGAGCCGCCAGCGCAAAGTGCCCTTCGTTCTTCTCGCTGTAGCGCGCCTGCCGGAGCGAGCGCAACATCAGGTACGACAGGATCCGCTCTTCCGGCTTGCCTGCGATTTTCTCTGTCAGTTTCTGGTACATCCGCGGCGTGATCGCAATGTCGCTCACCACCTCGTAGCCGCGCGTCGCGCGTCCCCCGCGCCCCTGTTCCCGCCGCGCCTGATGTTCGCGGCGCTCGCTCTTCATGCGGAACGTCTGCACCGGCAAATTTCCGATCCCCAGCGAATACCCGAACGCCGCCGCTATCTCCTCAAACTCCACCACGCGCCGCGGTTCCGGCTTTTCGTGGATGCGATAAAGCGACGCCACGCCCAGATTCTCCAGCCACGACGCCACACACTCATTCGCCGACAGCATGAACTCCTCGATCAGCCGATGCGCCCAGTTGCGCTCCGCCCGCGTCACCGCCTTCATCGCGCCAAATTCATCGAACTCAATCAGCGGCTCCGGCAAATCGAAATCAATCGACCCACGCCGATCCCGCTTGCGATTCAGAATCCGCGCCAGATCGAGCATCCGCTCGAACTCCTCGACCAGCGGCGCAAACTCCGCACGCAACTCCTGGTTGCCCTCGAGAATCCCGTGCACCTGCGTGTACGTCATCCGCCGTGCCGACCGGATCACGCCCTCGCACACCTCGTAACCCAGAATCTCGCCCTGCGCGTCCATCCGCATCAGGCAGCTCAGCACCAGCCGATCCTCATCCGGCCGCAGGCTGCAGATGTCCGTCGACAGCTCCATCGGAAGCATCGGAATCGCGCGATCCGGAAAGTACACCGACGTCCCGCGCAGCCGCGCCTCCAGATCGAGCGCCGTCCCCGGCCGCACGTACTGCGCGACGTCGGCAATATGGACCTGCAGTTCCCACGTCCCGTCATCTTCGCGCCGCACCAGCACTGCGTCATCGAAGTCCCGCGCGGTTTCGCCGTCGATGGTCACGATAGGAAGCGTGCGAAAATCCCGGCGACGGGTCGCAATCTCAGAATCGAATCTCGCCACCTCACGCGCCTCCGCCAGCACCGCATCCGGAAACATCCGCGGCAGATGATGCTTGCGGATGACCATCTCGACATCGACACCGAAATCGTCCTCGGCGCCCAACACTTCGATCACGCGCCCCCGCGCCGCTCGTGAAGGCGTCGGCCAGTCCGTGATCTCCACATCGACGACCAGCCCCTCCAGGTCCCGATGATGATGCCGCACCGCCTGCGCCTCATGCCCCAGCACGCGATGCGGCGTTTTCGCCTCACCTTCAACCGGCGGCGGTTCCGCCCCAATGGGAATGACAATGGGCTGCGTCATCCGCTCGTCGAACGGGACCACGATGTGGCCGCCCCGTTCCGTATCTCGTCTGGAATAGTGAAAAATTCCGACCACCGTCGGATTCCGCCGCGTCAGGATGCGCAGCACTCGCCCGGCCCTGCGCCCATCGCGTTGCCCAAAACGCGGCGGCGTCAGTTCCACCAGCACCTGGTCGCCCTGCATTGCGCCGCCGATTTCGCCCGGCGGAATAAAGACATCCTCATCGAGCGGAGGCTTTTCCCCGGGGTGGGCCGGATCGGGGCGCACAAATCCAAATCCGTCGCGATGCAGATCGAGCCGGCCCGCGACCAGGTCCTCGCTGCGAATGCCGGCCTGCCGCCCCGCATGTTTCGACGCCGGCGCAGCTTCACCTCGTTGCGAACGAACGCGGCCTGCCCCGCTGTTCTCTTCCACAGTCCTGATCTTCCAGTGATCGCCGTCGACCTGGATCAGTTGACGCGTCCCGGTGAGCCGGCCCAGCTGCTCGCGGAGTTCGCGCCGCTGCTGACCGCCGCCGAGTCCCAGCTCGCGGATGAGCTGTTTGTATCCGGCGCGCCCGTTTGGCAGGCGCTCGATGTGGCGCAGCAAATCGCGGTCGTTCATCAGCATCGATGCTACGCGATTCACCTGCCCGTCAATGATCCCGCTTGTACCCGGAACCTCAGCGCAATCGCTTCACACACGCTTCGCGGAAAACTGCACATCGCCGTCGGTGACAGCCATGGCAAGCGCGTCCTTCTCCGTCGTAAAACGGATTCTGACCGACGGTGCACCGCCCGGATAAAAAGTAAGGTCGCCCAGGTGAAACAGAGGACGAGTCATCGTGCCCCTGCGCGTCCAGTTCAGCTGCGGGCCCCATGTGTACATCTTGCCGGCGTATGGTTTTGTGTTTCCGTCTATATCGATCTGGCTCGTTGCTTCCGAGCCGAAGGAATAGGTACCCGAGAGTCGCGCGGTCTCCGCGTCCGTCAAAGGGACCGGCGGAGCCGAATCCGCGTCGCCCAGCGATTGCAGGTACTCAAAAACCGGACGAGCAGCATCGCCGCCCATGCGGGCATGGGCGAGCAAACTGATGCTGTGCGGTCCGTGGATGCGCTCGATGCCTGGCTGGGCGGCCACCAGCGAGCGTACGACGTCCATCTGGCCCAACATTGCAGCAGAAAACAGTGTGGTCGGGGCGCCCTGCGACAGAAGAAAATCTGCGATCGGGCGATTTCCCATATGCGACGCGGCGCCGAGCGGCGTCTCCCAGTCGCCGAAGCCCCAGTCCCACGCGGCGGTCGCCAGCGACGGGTGCAGGCCGACGAGTTCCTTCACGCGGCTTAGGTTGAAGTGAGAGACGGTGACCATCTCGCGAACGAGCGGGGCGGCCTGGGATGGAAAGGCGTCGCTGATCATGGGCGAATCAATCTCCGAACGAGGATTTGTTGCTGCCAGGGCGGAACGCATCGGACCCGTGGCGGCGAGAGCAAGCGCGCCGAACCTGAGCACGGCGCGGCGGGTGGATTGAGGGGACATTAGCGCACCTCACACGCGTAATAGCAAGGAGCATGCCCCTTGAAGGCCGGCACCGCAAGTGAGAAGGCGGATTTGGGGCCTGAAGAAAGTCTTAGCCGCTAAGGACAGCGAAATCAGTGGCTTCCAGGCTGAAATGAGGGAGCATGGCCGGGATCGGAGGACAGCCTGTTCAGGAAAGTCGTGGCGATCTGGTCGGCGATCTGAGTGTCGCGCTGGGCCATCCCGGCAGCGGGACCCTCAATGCGTACGACCCAGATGTGAGTCTGATCCGAAGCACGGATCAGGTGTGCCAGTACGCGAATCTGATCGCCACTGGTCTGCACCTGGCCCAGCACGATGTACGACGCGTTCAACGTCGAGGCGATGCTGCGCAGGTCGCGCTGCTCGCGTGGGGCAAACAGAATCCTGGCGTTGCCTGCGACCCGGTAAAGTCCGTCCCCGCGGCTGGCGAGCAGGCCCACCAGCTCGTCGGTAACGTTCCCTGCAAAGGAGTCGAACGCCGGATTGCCGGTCTCGTTGTCGAACCGGACGACGCCGACGACCGGCGACGCTGCGTGAACTCCGGCAGCGCGGCGATGGATCGCCAGGGCGGCCACAGCAAGAAGGATCACCAGGGCCACAAGCGCAGTGGCAAGCGCAAATTTTCGCCGCGGAGCTCTGGGTTCAACCGGCGCGAGAACGACCGGCACTTCCTGCGGATCCAGCGCACGAACCGGGGCGATGAACTGATATCCCTGGCGCGGTACGGTTCGAATATAGAGTGACCGCGTTGAGCTGTCGTGCAGTGCTGAACGCAGTTGGGAGATGCAGAAGTTCAGGCCGCTCTCGAAATCGACGAAGGTGGAGTCGCCCCACACTGCCTGACGCAGCTGGTCGCGAGAGACGATCTGGCCGGAATTCTCCAGCAGCGCCCTGAGCACCTGCGCCGGTTGGCTCTGCAGGCGCGACACGGCGCCGCTGCGACGCAGCTCCAGCGTCGCGGTATTGAATTCAAATGGCCCGAAGACGAGGCGAGGCATGCCTTCGAAATCATGGCACAAGTCGCGTGGCTGCTTTTGTCTACTTTGTGGCGATCACCTGAATTTTGTGAATCTGCGGCGGCTCGGCGAGCAGATCCCCGGCCTTTGCCATGAGAGCCTTCGCGATCTCGCCATTCAGATGAGCATCGCGTCCGGCCTCATCGTTGAAGGTGTCAAAGATGCCGTAACGGCCGTCGTCCTCTTTAATCGCGTACCAGGTGACGGTGCCGGTCTCTTTCTTCGCCAGTTCGGCACCTTGAATCAAAAATTGCTCTACTTCTTTCTCTTTGCCCGGTTTTGCCTTCAGCATTCCGTATAACGCCAGCTTCACCATGTCGATTGTCTCCTTGTGTCAGATTCAGGGTGCAGATTCGGTCTTCAGCTTCAGTTCTAAGTTCCGTGGTGGCAGCGGGTCAAAAGTGCCGTTCCTGCAGCCACGTGCGGCGGCCCCTGCCGGAATCGCGAAAGTCAACCCGGGGCGTATTTCCTGGCCAACCGGCACTCCAGGGGGATGCCATTTTCCCGCGAACGTGTTTAAGATGCAGGTAACGGCGGCGATAGCGCGGAGGGAGTTCGTTCACTCCAGAGGCAAGAGGGTCGGCGCTGCACAGTTCTGCATGGGCCCACGAAAAGCAACGGGCAGGCCAGGTGCAGGGCGCCAGATTTTCAGCAAACATTCTCAAGAAGGAAGGAATTGCACTTATGTGGAAACCCAACCAGCCCGGCACCGGCAGCGGTTCGCCAAATCCCGAACCGGCTCGTCCCGCCACTCCCCCAACCCCGAGCTTTGACGCAGGCCAGCGCCCGGCCCCCGCGCCGGTTTCAAATGCGTCCACCGGCGAACAGGCGACCATCGGTAAAAGTCTTGTGATTAAGGGCGAAGTCACGGGCTCGGAATCGCTCTACATCGACGGCAAGGTTGAGGGCTCCATCACCCTGGCCGGGAATCGCGTCACTGTCGGCCGGAACGGTCAGGTCGCGGCCAATATTTCGGCCCGTGAGATCGTTGTTCTCGGCAAAGTCCGCGGCAACGTCACCGCCAGCGATCGGGTCGACATCCGCAGCGAAGGGTCGCTGACCGGCGACGTCACCGCGCAGCGCATCTCCATTGAAGACGGCGCGTTCTTCAAGGGCGGCATCGACATCCGCAAGCCCGGCTCCAACGAGAAGGCTTCCGAGTCGAAGGCGTCGGCGAATGCCAATGCCAAAGCCGAGGCCGAGCGCGTTCCCGCGACGGTCTAAGCGCGCAGGCGTTGTTCCCTTCAGGCTTCTGCGGCAGGTTTCCGCGCATACCGCGTTCGAAATCTGCCGGCAGGAGTTTTTTGCGCCTGAGGCGGCGACCGAAGGGCGCGTTGCGCTGGATTGTCGTTAGTGTCCGATGGGACCGTTACCCACTTCGAACACAAAATAGGACGCAACCGTGTCGCCGGCGTTCCGAACCCAGTGCATCGTTCCTGCCACCGCGATGCCCACGTCGCCGGGGCCGAGCATGTGCGACTCGCCATTGAGCATGAGTTCGACCTTGCCCTCGCGTACCAGCCAGATCTCTG
>Ga0335072_10006959_pt1 | contig 16504 bp, 14 predicted proteins | sample Lox_Sample_21_FD_206725 | JGI IMG/M metagenome (GOLD analysis project Ga0335072, IMG submission 206725) | Soil microbial communities from Loxahatchee National Wildlife Refuge, Florida, United States - Lox_Sample_2.1 | ecosystem: Environmental > Terrestrial > Soil > Wetlands | place: USA...
GCAGTGTGCAAGGATCGACCTTAACGACTAAGCCAGCCGAAGGCGCACGCAAGCGGGCCGGAGGCTGAGCGCGGCTGGGTGTATAGCCGCGCGGGAAGCACTGACGGGAGAGAGCATCATGCCAGCGACCCCGCTGCGGGAGCGCAAGGCGTGGCAGGCCCTAGAGCGCCATCACGCTGAGATCGCCGGACGGCACCTGCGCGACCTGTTCGCTGAGGACCCCGGCCGCGGCGAGCGGCTGACCGCGCAAGCGGCCGGCCTCTACCTCGACTACTCCAAGAACCGGATCACCGATGAGACCGTGGCGCTGCTCATTGACCTCGCCCAGGAGTCAGGCGTGCCGCAGCGGCGGGACGCGATGTTCCGCGGCGAGCACATCAACGTGACCGAGGACCGCGCGGTGCTGCACGTGGCCCTGCGGATGCCCGCCACCGCCTCTCTGACGGTGGACGGCCAGGATGTCATCGCCGACGTCCACGCGGTGCTGAGCAGGATGCGCGACTTCAGCACCCGGGTTCGTTCTGGCGAATTCAAGGGTTTCACCGGCAAGCCCATCAAGAACGTGGTCAACGTGGGCATCGGCGGGTCCGACCTGGGGCCAGTGATGGCCTACGAGGCGCTGCGGTATTACTGCACGCGGGAGATGACGTTCCGGTTCGTGTCCAACGTCGACTCCACCGACTTCGTCGAGGCGACCCGCGACCTGGCCGCCGACGAGACGCTGTTCATCATCTCGTCCAAGACGTTCGGGACGCTGGAGACGCTCGCGAACGCCAACTCCGCCCGGGACTGGATCGTCTCCGAGCTCGGGTCGCAGGACGCCGTGGCCAACCACTTCGTGGCCGTCTCGACCAACGCTGACCGGGTGAAGGCGTTCGGCATCGACACGGCGAACATGTTCGGGTTCTGGGACTGGGTCGGCGGCCGCTACTCGATGGACTCGGCAATCGGCTTGTCGTCGATGATCGCCCTTGGCCCTGAGCAGTTCGACGAGTTGCTCGCCGGGTTCCACGACATCGACGAGCACTTCAGGACGGCTCCGCTTGAGGCCAACCTGCCGGTGCTCCTCGGCCTCCTCGCGGTCTGGTACCGGGACTTCTTCGGCGCGCAGACCGTCGGCGTCATGCCGTACGACCAGTACCTCAAGCGGTTCCCCGCTTACCTGCAACAGCTGACGATGGAGTCCAACGGCAAGCACGTGACGCTGGACGGGCGGCACGTGGACTACGAGACCGGTGCGGTCTTCTGGGGTGAGCCGGGCACGAACGGGCAGCACAGCTTCTACCAGCTGATCCACCAGGGAACGACGCTAATCCCCGTCGACCTGATCGCCTTCGGCAAGACGCTGAACCCGCTCGGTGACCATCACGACCTGCTCACGTCCAACGTGTTCGCGCAGGCGCAGGCCCTCGCCTTCGGCAAGACCGAGGCCGAGGTCCGGGCCGAGGGCACCGCCTCCCACGTCGTGCCGCATCGCGTGTTCGAGGGCAACCGGCCGACGAACGTGCTGATGGCAGAGATCTTGACCCCCCGGCTGCTCGGCTCGCTTGTCGCGCTGTACGAGCACAGCGTCTTCGTCCAGGGCGCGATCTGGGACATTGACTCGTTCGACCAGTGGGGAGTCGAGCTGGGCAAGGTGCTGGCCCAGCAGATCATCCCCGAGCTGACGTCTGAGGCCACCCCGGCCCTGGCCCACGACTCGTCCACCAACGCGCTCATCCGCAAGTACCGCTCGCTCAAGTCTTAACTGGGAGTCACGAAAGATGCCAACAAGCAAGCCGATGCAGCTCGGCATGATCGGCTTGGGCCGGATGGGCGCGAACCTCGTCCGCCGGCTCATGCGCGACGGCCACTCCTGCGTGGCCTACGACGTCAACGACGCGGCCGTGAAGCTGATGGAGGGCGAGGGCGCCACCGGAGCGCGGTCCCTTGAGGAGTTCGTCTCCAAGCTCGCCAAGCCGCGCAACATCTGGATCATGGTCCCGGCGGGCATCGTGAGCAAGACGCTTGACCAGCTCATCCCGCTGCTTGACGCGGATGACGCGGTGATCGACGGCGGCAACTCCTACTACCGCGACGACATCACCCGGTCGGCGGCCCTGCGGTCCAAGGGCATCCACTACCTGGACGTGGGCACCTCAGGCGGCGTCTGGGGCCTGGAACGCGGGTACTGCCTGATGATCGGGGGCGACGATGCGGCGTTCCTCCGGCTGGAGCCGCTGTTCCTGACCATCGCGCCGGGCGAGGGGTCGGTCGAGCCGACGGCGGGCCGCACGCCTGGCACCAGCGCGTCCCAGGGCTACCTGCACTGCGGCCCGTCCGGGGCCGGGCACTTCGTCAAGATGGTCCACAACGGCGTCGAGTACGGCATGATGGCGGCCATCGCCGAGGGCCTGTCGATCATCAAGCACGCCGACATCGGCAAGGACCAGCAGGAGTTCGACGCGGAGACGACGCCGCTGCGCGACCCCGAGGCCTACCAGTACGACATCAACGTGGCGGACGTGTCCGAGGTCTGGCGGCGTGGCTCGGTCGTCAGCTCCTGGCTGGTCGACCTGACCGCGGCCGCCTTCGCCAAGTCGCCCGACCTCGACGATTTCAGCGGGCACGTGTCGGACTCGGGCGAGGGCCGCTGGACGGTCCTGGCCGGCGTCGAGGAAGGCGTGCCGACCCCGGTCATCTCGGCCTCGCTGTACCAGCGGTTCGAGTCCCGTGACAACGGGGCATTCACCGGCAAGATCCTGTCGGCGATGCGGTCGGAATTCGGTGGCCACGCGGAGAAGAAGTCCTAGCCGTGACCACGTCCACTCCCTCACAGGAACAACGGGTCAAGGCGGCCCGCAACCACAAGAACCATGTCCGGCCGTCCAACCACGTCATCGTGCTGTTCGGAGCGACCGGCGACCTGGCCAAGCGCAAGCTACTGCCCGGCCTTTACCACCTGTTCGTCGCCGGCCTGCTGCCGGAGAAGTTCCGGGTTATCGGCTCGTCGCCTTCGCAGTTCGCGCTGTCGGATGAGGACTTCCGCGCGCACGCTTACGAGGCGGTCACCCAGTTCTGCAACACCAAGCCGACCTCGCCCAAGTGGGAGGAGTTCGCGGCGACGCTGTCGTTCGGCGCCGCGTCGGCAGAGGACCCGTCCCCGCTGATCGCGGCGGTCCAGACCGCTGAGCAGGCGATCGGCGGCCAGGTCGAGCGGCTGTTCCACCTGGCGATCCCGCCGGTGGCCTTCGGTGCCATCGTTGACATGCTCGGGAAGTCCGGGCTGGCAACGAAGGACTCGCACATCATCATCGAGAAGCCGTTCGGCGTTGACCTGGCCTCGGCGCGAGAGCTCAACGAGTCCGTGCACGCGGTGTTCGACGAGACGCAGGTATTCAGGATCGACCACTTCCTCGGCAAGGAATCGGTCGACAACATCCTCGCGTTCCGGTTCGCCAACGGCCTGTTCGAGCCCGTCTGGAACCGTGCCCACATCAGGTACGTCCAGATTGACGTGCCGGAGACGCTGACGGTCGAGGGCCGGGCCGCGTTCTACGACGCGACCGGCGCCTACCGGGACATGGTGGTGACACACCTGTTCCAGGTGCTCGGGTTCATCGCGATGGAGCCGCCCACCTCGCTGGGCGCGCGACCGCTGCGTGACGAGAAGGGCAAGGTGTTCGACGCACTGCGGCCCATCGATGTCAGGCACGTCGTCCGCGGCCAGTACGCCGGCTACGCCGACATTCCCGACGTGAAATCGGGCTCGGACACCGAGACGATGATCGCGCTCAAGGTCGAGATCGACAACTGGCGCTGGCACGGCGTCCCGTTCTACCTGCGCTCGGGCAAGGCCCTGGCGGCGTCGCGGCAGACGGTGACGCTGGGCTTCAACCAGCCGCCGCTGCGGATGTTCCGCACCCACCGCGAGGACGCGCCGGCGGGCCGGGTCAATGAGATCGTCATCGATTTCGCCGATCCCGGCTCGATCCAGGTCCGGTTCATGGCGAAGATGCCCGGCCCGGAGATGACGCTCGGCGCGGCGACGATGAACTTCCGCTACGAGGACTCGTTCGCCCAGGCCAACGCGCTTGAAGGGTACGAACGGCTGATCTTGCTGGCAATGTTCGGCGATCAGTCGCTTTTCACCCGGTCTGACGGCATCGAGCGGGTGTGGGAAATCTCCCAGCCCCTGCTCGACCATCCGCCCAAGTGCCTGCCCTACGAGAAGGGAACGTGGGGCCCTGAGGGCACCGACAAGCTGATCTCGCCCTTTCACTGGCACCTGAGGTAGCCAGTACCGGGAGCCAGCGCTATCCCGGTACTGGCTCCCGGTACTGCAGGGACTCACGTTCACGACCGGAATATCCGGGTAGCCTGGAGTGCGTTATGCCTGCTGTCGCCTTCATCGTCAACGGCACGCTCGCCCGGGCCGGGCACAGGTTCCGCGCGCAGTGCCAGGAAGCGGCGGTGGCGGCCGGCTGGACGCCCGAGTTCCAGATCACCCGCAAGGCCGGCGATGGGACCGAGGCGGCGCGCAGGGCCGCCCTGGCCGGCGCCGACCTGGTGGTGGCGGTCGGCGGTGACGGCACCGTCCGGTGCTGCGCCGAGGGCATGGCCGACACCGGCATCCCGATGGGCATCGTGCCGCTGGGGACGGCCAACCTCCTGGCCCGGACACTAGGCATACCGTCGCATCCGAAAGCGGCGCTGCGGGTGGCCCTGGCCGCGCCAGGCGGCGCCATCGACAGGAAGATCGATCTCGCCCTGGCCGATGGCATTCCGTTCACGGCCATGGCCGGCATGGGCCTGGACGCCGCCGTGGTCGCGGCCACCCATCTTAAGCACCAGCTGGGCTGGCTGGCCTACGCCATGTCCGGGGCGGCCCACCTCGCCCTTCCCCCGGCGACGTTCACGATCCGGCTTGACGACCGCAAGCCGTTCACCCGGGTCGCCCAGTGCGTGGTAGCCGGCAACTCGGGGCTGCTGCCCGGCGGGTTCAGCCTGCTGCCCACCGCCCAGATCGACGACGGGCTGCTTGACGTGGGGATCCTCGCGCCGGCCGGGCCGCTGGGCTGGGCACGGGTGGCGACCCGCGTGCTCGTGCACAGCCGCTACCAGGACCGGCAGCTGGAGCGGTTCCGCGCCCGCCGGGTTGAGGTCACCGCCAGCCGGCCGCTGCCCCGCGAGGTCGATGGCGAGGTCATCTTCGACGAGGACTCCCTCACGATGGAGCTGCGCCACGGCGCCCTGCTCGTCCGGGCCCCGGCCTAGATCCTTCCTAACGCGTTCCTAACACCCCGGCTCGCCGCTTTCTTAGCACCAGTGATATACCGATGAATGGCGCATTTGATTATCGAAAGCCGGTGGAACGTGTCAGTAGGCGCGGAACGCTCGTCTGGTCCTGAAGACGGCCTGATCGGAAAGGTCGGCCGGGTAACAGTTTCCATTCCGCGTCATGGCCCCGGTGAGGTGCTGCTGCCAGTTCGTGGCGGCAGCGAGGCGTTCACCGCCCTGTCCGACGAGCCGATCGCGCGGCACAGCCGCGTTGTGGTGGTCGAGGCGCTCTCGGCGCGCTCTGTCCTGGTGACACCGGTCGCGCTGTAACACCCTCATTAAAACTCCGCTGTTTGCCCCCAGGCGGGCAAGAAAGAAGAAGCAGCCATGCTGTTCTGGCATGTACCCGCACCGAATGAGGCACTGCTTATCTCCGGCTCCAAGCGGCACAAAGGAGGAGCCGAGTTCCGCATCGTGACCGGCCACGGCAGCTTCGTCCTGCCGGTAAAGCAGAAGGCGCGGGTCCTCTCCCTCGCCCTGCGGGAAGCGGAGATCACCGAGGAATGCATTACCAACCAGGGCATTCGGCTTAACGTGCGCGCGGTGGCCGCGTTCAAGGTCGGCGACGACCAGATCTCGATCGCCAACGCGGCCCGCCGGTTCCTCTCCGAGCAGGACCGGATGGAGATCCTCGTCGGCCGGGTGTTCGCCGGCCACCTGCGGTCGATCATCGGCGGCCTGACGGTCGAGCAGATCATCAGGGAGCGGGACCGGGTGGCCCAGGAGGTCAAGGACGGCAGCCACTCGGAGATGGAGAAGCTCGGCATCGTCGTCGACGCCCTGGAGATCCAGGAGATCGAGGACGGCACCGGGTACATCAGCAACCTCGCCGCGCCGCACGCCGCCGCGGTCGCCAGCCAGGCCCGCATCGCCAAGGCTCATGCCGACCTGGAGGCCACGCAGCGAGAGCTTGCGGCAGCCGCGACGAAGTCGCAGTACGAGCGGGACGCGGCCATCAAGCGGGCCGGGTTCGTCGCCGAGACCGAGGAGGCCAACGCCCGCGCCGGCCAGGCAGGACCGCTGGCGGAAGCCCAGGCCAAGCAGCAGGTCATCCAGCAGCAGACCGCGCTGGCCCAGCATGAGGCGGAGCTGGCCGCGCAGCGCCTGGAGGCGGAGGTGCGCCGCCCGGCCGATGCGGAGGCCTACCGCAAGCGCACCATCGCCGAGGCGGACCGCGACCGGGAGCGCTTCGCCACTGAGGCGGACGCGTTCCGCAAGCGCACCATAGCCGAGGCCGATCGCGACCAGGCGAGGCTTGCCGCCGACGCGGACGCCTACCGGCAGACCACCACCGCGCAGGCCGACGCGCAGGCCACCCTGGTACGGGCCGAGGCCGCCGCCAACGCCCAGCGGGCGACGGCCCAGGCGGAGGCGGACGCGAACACGGCCAGGGCCAACTCGCTGCGGCAGGGCAACCAGGAGCTGATCGCGGCCGAGCACCTCGTGCAGAGCCTCCCAGCTATCGTCGAGGCCGCCTCGCGCGGCCTTTCTGGCGCGAACCTGACGGTCCTCAACGGCACCCAGGGCGTCAACGACGTGGTGGCGGGACTGGTCGGTCAGGGCCTGACGATCCTGGACACGCTGCGGAAGGTGGCCGCCATCCCGGCCACGACCGCGAGCCCGTCGACAGCGGCTGGCCCGGCCGCGAACGGCAGCAACAGCTAGCCAGAAGCCGGACGGCGGGCTGTCCCTGACGATGGTCGTCGGGGGCGGCCCGCCGTCGTGAGCACACAAGTTACGTAATGCGCGGGACGAGTGGACCGACTGGAGTAAAGCAGTACACCTGGTTCCGTAACATCCGTTACGACTACTCGCGCTGGTAGGGCACGCTTAAGGTATGCCAGATCCTCTCACCCTCATGGCGGTCCACGCCCACCCTGATGACGAGTCGTCCGGCGGCGGCATCCTTGCTACCTACGGCGACCAGGGCATCCGGACGATCGTTGTCACCTGCACGAACGGCGAGTTCGGCGACGCGCCGGGCGGCATCAAGCCCGGCCAGGAAGGACACGACAAGCAGGAGGTTGCCCAGCTGCGGCTGGCCGAGCTCAGGCAGGCGGTCAAGATCCTGGGCGTCAGCCACCTGGAGACGCTCGGCTACCAGGACTCGGGCATGGTCGAATGGGACTACAAGGCCGACCCCGCGGCCTTCTGCAACGTCCCGCTGGAGGAGGTCTCCGGCCGGATCGCCGACCTCATCGAGGCCTACCGCCCTCAAGTGGTGGTCAGCTACGACGACCAGGGGGCCTACCAGCACCCCGATCACGTGCACGCGAGCCGGGCCGCCCAGGCCGCGGCGACGGCGACCGGCATCCCGGCCAAGGTCTACCTGTCCACGATGCGGAGCAGTTCCTGGCGGAAGATCTGGGAGGCGCTGCGCGAGCTTGGCGAGGATGTGCCTGCCTTCCCCAGGGACCCCGAGCTGGAGCGCAGGGCGGTGGAGTCCGAGCAGCGCATCACGACGACGATCGACATCAGGGGGGCGCTCAGCCGCAAGCGCGAGGCACTGCTCACCCACGGCAGCCAGATCAACGACTCCTGGTTCAGCAAGATCCCGCCGTCGGTGAGCGAGGAGGCCTTCGGCTTCGAGTACTTCATCCGGGTGCACGACACCACCGGTGCCTTGGTTCCCGAGACCGACTTGTTCTCCGGACTGCGATCCGGAGAATAACGACGGTGTGACCGACAGCCCAGACGCGCCCGGGGCAGGCGACAGCGCCCCGACGGTCGCCAGCGCCGCCGCGGAGCTGTACTCCGGGCCGCCGCAGGAGTTCACCCAGCGGCGCAAGGACCTGGCCGCGGCCGCCCGCGCCGCGGGCGACCGGGAGACGGCCAGCCAGATCAGCGCGCTGCGCAAGCCGACCCGGGCCGCCTGGATTGTCAACCGCCTCGCGCAGGCCGAGCCCGGGACGGCCGCCAGCCTCGCCGACCTTGCCGCCGGGCTGCGTGCGGCGACTGACGCGCGTGACGGCCGGCGGCTGAGGGACCTGTCGGCCCGCCGTCGCGCGCTGATCGACAGCCTGACCGATCAGGCCTTCTCGCTGGCGGACCTGCCCGAGCCGCCGCCCGCGCTGCGCGAGGAGGTGACGGCGACGCTGGCTGCGGCCCTGGCCGATCCTGAGGTCGCGGGGCGCCTCGCGTCCGGCACGCTCACCCGCGCCGCCACCTGGTCCGGCTTCGGATTCGACGCCCAGCCGACACCAGGCCAGCCGGGCGGCGACCAGCCGGGCGGCGACGAGCAGCGGCCGGCTGCCGCGCCGGCTGAGCAGGCGCCTCCCGTCCCGCTGCCGCGCCAGGCCCGGCGAACGCTCACGCCGCCACCCAAGGCGGACGACCGGCAACCTTCCCCTATCCCCGAGGCAGAACGAGCCGTGGCCGCTGCCGCAGCGCAAGCCGCCGACGCCGCGGCGGCCGAGGAGCGTCTTGAGGTGCGGGTGCGGGACCTGGAACAGCAGCTGACGACGGCACGGGCCGACCTCGCGGACTCACGGCGCAAGGCCAGGCGGGCCGAATCAGCCGAGCGCAGGGCCCGGCAGGCGCTCACCCGCCTGCAAGGGAAGGGCGAGCAGTGATGACGCCAGCGGACCTCAGCGCGGCCATGTTGCGCTCGTCGGCGGCCTGGTAGGCGGCGTTCTCCGCGTCGTCCCAGGCGATCTCGCCGAGCTGGGCGCCCCGGTGGTCGGCTTCAGCGCGGTAGACGACGGTGGCGTTGCCCTCGAGGACTGGGTACCAGCGGCCGTCGCGCACCGCGATCGTGGCCGCGGCAACGCCGCCCGCGTTGCGGACGACGACGCGCTGCCGGGGGTCCAGGCCGGTCACCCGCGAGTAGGCGGCCCGGGAGGCGATCACGCCGGAGCCGCACGACGGGGTCAGCCCGGCACCCCGCTCGAAGGTGCGGACGAAGACCTGCTCGTCCTCGCCTGACTCGAGCGGCAGCAGGAACGACACATTCGCGCCCTCGGGGAACCAGTCCGCCGCGCGGGCGCCCGCGTCGATCAGGTCCGGCTCGCAGTACTCGCCGACGATGGCGATGACATGCGGGTTCGGGACCGAGACCGCGGTGAACCCGTCGAACGGGCCGATCGGCGGTGCACCGAACGAGACCTCGGGCAGCTCGAGCAGGACCTGCCGCACCCCCTCGGGGGTGGACTCCACCCGGCGCACCGTGTACTGGCTTCCCGCGCTGGCGATGACCTCGCTGTCGGTGCCGCGCAGGTCAAGGATCAGCCGGCCAAGGCCGCGCATGCCATTGCCGCACAGCTCAGCCGACGACCCGTCGGGGTTGAAGAACCAGGCCTGCGCGGCCGAGCTGGCCGCCTCATAGAGGTAGATCCCGTCGCTGCCCCCGGTCCAGGAGTCGCGGGCGCAGACCGAGCGCACGAACTGACGCAACTCGGCATCCGTGCCGAACGACTCGGGGGTCGCGTCAGCGGCGAATATCTCGTTCAGGGACCCGTGGGTCTTGACCAGGCGCACGTCGTGAGTCTAAAGCCCGAAGGCGGGATAGGTGGAAAAGGGCGTGCCGGCCGCGCAACTGCGTAGGGCCACCCGGGCGCGGTCGATCATGTTCGCCGGCAGGTCATCGATGTCAAACCAGGCGAAGTCGCTGTAGCTGGCGGTCGGCCCGCAGGGCTCGCCCTCCCAGCCATCGGCGGCCAGGAAGAACGCGATCCGGCCCGCACCCGACACGTCGTGCATGACATGGGCCAGCGACACATGCGACCGGTGCAGCACGATGCCGGCCTGGGCCGCGGCGACCCGGATGGCCGCCTCGACGATCGTCTCGCGCTCGTCTAGCCGGCTCGACGGCGGCTCGTAGGCACCATCCCCGTACCCCGTGTTCTCTCGCCTGCCCAGCAGGACCTGCCGGTCCTTCATGAGCAGGAGGTGGACATCCACAATTGCCTGATAATGACGGCCCATCCGCGTCGGCTCAGCTTCCAGTGATCGCGTGCCCGTCATACCTGCCGCTCGAGCGGGCACACTCCGGGAAGGACGAGGTGGCGTCCCCCCCGCAGAAACTCGGCGGGTGCGGGGGACTGCCCCCTCAGAAGAAAGCTGCGGTCGGACTCTGGTCATGACTACACGTGTCCTGCTTCGGCTCGCCATCTGGCTATTTCCCCGGTCCCGAAGACGAAGAAGATCTGCCCCCAGGACCTGTAAGGTACTCCGGCGCGCCTGTGGATCGCCATGTGCATAAGGCCGCTCAGCTTGTGGATTGTTACCGGTTATTCACCACCGCGCCTGTGGGCCCGCGGCCCCGCCAGCCCGCACGAGCATGGCGTGGGAGCTGTGGAGGTTCCAGTCGGGGCTGTGGATGACGGAGCGCAGAAAAAAGGCAGGCGAACTAGCGCCCGCTTACCGCGCCTCGTCGCGGTCGCGGAGGACCTGAAGGTTCTCGTTGATCCGGTGCAGGGCCATGAACAGCTCAAGGAACACCCGGATGCCGCCCAGGCTCAGCAGGACGAAGAGCACGATCGGCGGCAGGTAGACCAGCATCGTCGTGAACTTGAACCCGCCGAAGTGGATGACGATGGCCAGCAGCATGAGCGCGACGACGACCGTCCACAGCGCGGCCAGCCGGTACAGGCCCTTGATGACCTTGGGCGTGACGAAGGAGTTGAAGCTGAAGTCGAAGAGCGAGGCCACGAAGCCCTTCTGGTGGGCGACGTGCCGCTGCCGCGCCACGAAGGCCGGGTTGCCCGGCGGGGGCGGCGGCCAGTTGGCCTGCTGCTGCGAGGAACCGGTGCCGAACACCTGAGTGTGCTGGTCTCCGATCGCCTCCCCGTAGCCGGGGCCGGGGCCGGGCTGTGGGTAGGGCTGCTGCGGGTACGGGCGGCCCGGCCCGTAAGCCTGTTCCTGGCCGTAGGACTGCTCGGGGCGCAACGGCTGGCCCTGCTCGTAGGGCTGGCGCTCATAAGGCTGCGCCTGCGGCGGCTGCCAGGGGATGCGGACCTGCTCCGGCCCCGGCTGACCGTTCGGCGACGCCGACTGCCAGGACCCGTCCGGTGGCTGCCCAGCCATGTGCGTTCCTCCGTTAGCTCGGGGGCAGGGATAACCCCTCCCTCGCCATACTGCCACAGATCCCGACGCCCCCACCGGCAGCCGCGCGGGCCGCGGCGCCCGCCATTGGACACGCCGGACGACGCTGCGATTTACTGGAAGCGAGGGGCGGGCGGGTATGCGTAGTCAACGACACTGGGACATATGGGCCCGCATCGCACGCGACCTGCCCGCCTTCCTCACCTGCCGCGCCGCCAGCCGACAGCCAGCCCAGATCGTCCGTTTCTGGTGGTTGGCGCGTTCAGTGGCCGATAATGCTGAATGTGAGCGATAGCGAACCCCTCGCCAGCGAGCGCACGTTCCTCATCACCGGCGGCAACACCGGGATCGGCCTGGCCACCGCGACCGCGCTGGCCCGCGGCGGCGCCCGGGTCTACATCGCCTGCCGCGACCCCGAGCGCGGCAAGGCAGCCGTGGCGGCGATCACCGAGGCCTCCAGCCACGCTGGGGTGGCCCTGCTGCCACTTGACCTGTCTTCCCTGAACTCGGTACGGGCTTGCGCGGAGGCGTTCCTGGTGCGGGATGAGCCGCTGCACGTCCTGATCAACAACGCCGGCGTGGCCGGGGCACGGGGGCAGACGGCCGACGGCTTCGAGGCTCACTTCGGCATCAACCACCTCGGGCACTTCGCCCTCACCATGCTCCTGCTTGACCGGCTGAAGGCCAGCGGTCCTGGCTGCCGGGTCGTGAACGTCTCGAGCGAGTCGCACTACGGCGCCCCCGGCATCGACTGGCCCACGTTGCAGCAGAAGACCAGGACGTTCACGGGGACGCGCGAGTACGCGGTCTCCAAGCTCTGCAACGTGCTGTTCACTCAGGAGCTGGCCCGCCGGCTCGGCGGCGCTGGCACGGGCACCGACTCGGACGTGACGACCTACGCGCTGCATCCTGGCGTGGTCGCCTCCGACATATGGCGGCGCATCCCGCAGCCGTTCCGCGCCCTGTACACCCGGCGCATGATTACTCCTGAGCAGGGCGCCGTGACTTCGCTATACTGTTCGACGTCGCCGCAAGCCGCGGGCGAGTCCGGCCTGTTCTACGACAAGTGCCAGTCCGTGCCGCCGAACCCGGTCGCCACACCCGAGCTCGGCGAGCTGCTGTGGAAGCAGTCCACCGAGTGGACCGGTGTCGGTTATTGATGGGAAAACGGGAAGCGAAATACAGTGAGCCCGGCCTGCGGCAGGCAGGCTCGCGGCTCTCCGGGACATGTTTTCCCATCAATAGCGGGTAAGGAGGAGCGCATGGACCTGCCCGTCATGCCGCCGGTCGAGCCGATGCTGGCCAAGGCGCTGACCGCTATACCCGCCGGCGACTACATCTTCGAGCCGAAGTGGGACGGGTTCAGGTCCATCGTGTTCCGCGACGGCGACGAGATCGAGATTGGCAGCCGCAACGAACGGCCCATGACGCGCTACTTTCCCGAGCTGGCCGAGGCGTTCGCCCGGCACCTGCCACCGCGGTGCGTCATCGACGGCGAGATCGTGCTGCCGAACTTCACCACCGGGCGGCTGGACTTCGAGAGCCTGCAACTGCGCCTGCACCCGGCCGCCAGCCGGGTCAAGAAGCTGGCGGCCGAGACGCCGGCCCACTTCGTCGCGTTTGACCTGCTCGCCCTGGGCGACGAGGACTACACCCTGCGCCCTTTCTCGCAGCGGCGCCAGGCGCTTGAGCAGGCCCTGGCCGCCGTCGCGAGCCCGGTTCACCTGACCCCCACCACGACCGACCACGCGATTGCCACCGACTGGTTCACCCAGTTCGAGGGGGCGGGCCTTGACGGCCTGGTCGCGAAGGCCCCGGATGGCTGCTACGAGCCGAACAAGCGGGTCATGCTCAAGGTCAAGCACGAGCGGACAGCGGACTGCGTGGTGGCCGGCTTCCGGCCGCACAAGACCGGCGACGACGCGATCGGCTCGCTGCTGCTCGGCCTGTACAGGCCGGACGGCCAGCTAGCGAGCATCGGCGTGATCGGCGCGTTCCCGATGGCGACCCGCCGGGCACTGCGGGCCGAGCTCGACCCCCTCATCACTACCTTCGATGACCACCCGTGGGCCTGGGCGGGCGCGGGCGGCGGTGGCACCCGCACCCCGCGCAGCTCGGAGTTCAGCCGCTGGAACGTGGGCAAGGACCTGTCGTTTATCCCGCTGCGCCCGGAGCGCGTGGTCGAGGCCCGCTACGACCACATGGAGGGCCCGCGGCTGCGGCACACCGCCCAGTTCGTCCGCTGGCGCCCCGACCGGACCCCGCGGTCCTGCACGTTCGACCAGCTGGAAGAGCCAGTGAACTTCAACCTCTCCAACATTCTTATCCAGAACGGACCGGCCTGACTCATGCCAGCCAAGAAAACTGTCCTCGAGGTGGCCGGGCGGGAGGTGTCCGTCTCCAACCCGGACAAGGTGTTCTTCCCGCGCACCGGGCACACCAAGACGGACCTGATCAACTACTACCTCGCCGTCGCCGACGGTGCGCTGGCCGGAGTCGAGGGTCGGCCGATGGCGCTCAAGCGGTTCGTGAACGGGGTGGAGGAGGAGGCCTTCTTCCAGAAGCGGGCACCGGAAAAGCGGCCCGACTGGATCGAGACGACCACGCTGCGCTTCCCGTCCGGCCGCAGTGCCGACGAGGTGGTGCTGCGGGATGCGGCTGGCCTGGCCTGGGTGGTCAACCTGGGCTGCGTCGACCTGAACCCTCACCCGGTCCGGGTCGACGACCTCGATCACCCCGATGAGCTGAGGGTGGACCTCGACCCGGTGCCCGGCGTTGAGTGGGAGCAGATCCTGGCGGTGGCGCTGGTCGCCCGGTCGGTGCTCACCGACTTCGGGCTGACCGGCTGGCCGAAGACCTCAGGCTCGCGGGGCATGCACATCTACGCGCGGATCGCGCCGCAGTGGCCCTTCGGTGACGTACGGCGCGCCGCCGTGGCCGTCGCGCGGGAGATCGAGCGGCGAGCCCCGGACCTGGCCACGTCCAAGTGGTGGAAGGAGGAGCGGCACGGCGTCTTCGTGGATTACAACCAGAACGCCAAGGACCGCACCGTTGCCTCTGCCTACTCGGTCCGCCCTCTGCAAGACGCGCGCGTTTCGACCCCGCTGAGCTGGGACGAGGTTCCGGCCTGCGATCCGGCCGCGTTCACCATCGACACGGTGCCGCAGCGGTTCGCGGCGGGCGGCGACCCATGGGCGGGCATAAACGACGCGGTCGGCTCCCTGGACGCCCTGCTTGAACTGGCGGCACGGGACGAGGCGGCCGGCCTGCCCGACGCCCCCTGGCCGCCTCACTACGAGAAGCAGGTCGGCGAGGCCCCGCGAGTCCAGCCGTCCAAGCAACGGCCCGCTCGCGCCGCACGCACCGCGAAGCCCACCGCCGCCATCGACCCCGACGCCCCAACCGACACGGAACCCGCCACCACCCCCAGCCCCACCGGTCGGCGCCAGTCCACTAAGCCGCTGATCGAGATCGCCCGGGCGCAGACGAAGGCGGAGGCCCTTGAGGGTCTGGAGCGCTGGAAGGCGCGGCACCCTGACGTCTGGCCGCTGCTCGAGCCGGCCGACGTGCTTGTCGACTCGATGCGCGGCCGCAGCTCAACCTGGACCCGCATCCGGCTCAACCTTGAGCACGTGCCCGAGTCCCAGCGCCCGCCTCAGGAGCCGCTTGAGGTCGACTACGACCCGTGGGCGGGCCGGTCGCTCCCCTGACGGCAGGAAGTGTTCCTTGCGGGGATTTGACCTCGCCCTTGGGGCCAGCGCCAGCCTGGTTGGGCCGGGCCGGACGCCCGGCACGAGGAGGCCGCAGTGGCGCTGATGACCAGCGGAGAGTTCGCACAGGCTTCCGGGCTGTCCCGGAAGGCACTGCGACTGTACGACGAGCTTGGCCTGCTGGCTCCGGTCCGGGTCGACCCGCAGTCGGGGTACCGGTTCTACTCGCCGGCCCAGCTGGAGCGAGCGCGGCTGGTGGCCTGGCTGCGCCGGCTGGGCATGCCGCTGGCCGCGATCCGCACCGTGAGCGCCTTGCCCGCCGCGGCCGCGGCCAGGCAGCTGGCCGCGTACTGGGACCAGGTCGAGGCGGAGACGGCCGCCCGGCGGGAGCTCGCGTCCTTCCTCGTCGGCTACCTGTCAGGGAAGGACAACGAGATGACCGACGACACACGAGAGATGCTCACCATCAGGTATGCGGTCCGGTCCGACATCGGCCTGGTACGCCAGGACAACGAGGACGCCGTTTACGCGGGAAGCCGGCTGCTCGCGGTGGCCGACGGCGTGGGCGGCCACGCCGCCGGTGAAGTCGCCAGTGCCGCCGTCATCGAGGCGCTGCGCCCGCTGGACACCCAGGTGCCCTCGGGCGAACTGCTTAACGCCCTGGACCACGCGGTGCGCCGGGCCGACGGCGCGCTGCACGACCTGGTCGCGGCCAACCCGTCGCTGGCCGGCCTGGGCACGACCCTGACCGCCCTGCTGCGGTCAGGGTCGAGGCTCGGCCTGGTCCACATCGGCGACACCCGGGCCTACCTGGTCAGGGCAGGCGAGATCTTTCAGATCACCCGGGATCACACCGTCGTGCAGTCGCTGGTCGATGAAGGCAAGATCACGCCGGACGAGGCGTGGTCCCACCCGCAGCGGATGATGCTGCTGCGGGCGCTCGACGGGCAGCACCAGCACGAGCCCGACCTTCAGTTCCACGAGGCGCGGGCCGGTGACAGGTACCTGCTGTCGTCGGATGGGCTGCACGCCACTGTGCCCGCCGGCGAGGTCGCCCGGGTCCTGCTCGCGGTGGCCGACCCTGAGCAGGCGGCGGCCGAGCTCATCACGCTGGCTATCGACCGCGGCGCCCCGGACAACGTGACCTGCATCGTCGCCGACATCGTGGCCGCATCCGACCCGGTCACCATGGCCAGGTAAGCCACGCCGGCCCACGTGGCCCGGCCCAGGGTTCCCCTGGGCCGGGCCACGCCCATTTCCGGGGCGCCGCGCATCGTTGCCAGGCACAGTCGCAAACGCCTTCCGATTGGCTTACGTCCCTATTGCAAACGATTGCAAAAAGCCTACGATGAGGTCATCCGACTCCGGGACAACTCCTGTGACAGGAGATGATGGTGGGAACATCACCATTCATTTATTTACCACCTAGTACT
>Ga0335072_10006960_pt1 | contig 16503 bp, 14 predicted proteins | sample Lox_Sample_21_FD_206725 | JGI IMG/M metagenome (GOLD analysis project Ga0335072, IMG submission 206725) | Soil microbial communities from Loxahatchee National Wildlife Refuge, Florida, United States - Lox_Sample_2.1 | ecosystem: Environmental > Terrestrial > Soil > Wetlands | place: USA...
ATATCGACCATGGCAAAACCAGTCTGGTGCGGGCGCTGACCGGTGTGGACACGGATCGGCTCGAAGAGGAAAAGCGGCGCGGCATCTCGATCGAGCTCGGCTATGCCTATGCGCCCGCGCCCGGCGAACCGCTGGGCTTCATCGATGTGCCGGGTCACGAGCGGCTGGTGCACACCATGGTCGCCGGTGCGGGCGGCATCGACTTCGCGCTGCTCGTGGTGGCCGCGGATGACGGCGTGATGCCGCAGACACGCGAGCACCTCACCATTCTCGAGTTGCTCGGCGTGCGCAGCGCCGCCGTCGCGCTCACCAAGATGGACCGCGTGCAGCAGCCCCAGGCGCTCCTCGCAACGGCGCAGATCGAGCAGTTGCTGGCCGCGACCCCGTTCGCCGCCGCGCCGATATTTCCGATGAACGCGACGCGCGGCGATGATGCGGGTGTGAGCGCCCTGCGCAGGCATCTGGAGCAGGTGGCAGAGCGATGGCGCATGCGCAGCGATGCGGGCTTGTTTCGTCTCCCTGTCGACCGGGTGTTCACCTTGCCGGGACTCGGCACCGTGGCCACCGGCACCGCGATCGCGGGACGCGTCTGCGTGGGCGACTGCATCGCCGCGATGCCCTCCGGTACCGTGGCGCGGGTGCGCAGCATCCACGCTCAGCATCGTAACGCCGAGGTGGGCCGCGCCGGTCAGCGCTGCGCCTTGAACCTGGTCGGCATCGACAAGACCGGGCTGCATCGCGGCGATTGGTTGGCCGACGCGCGTGTGCTGCGACCCTCGACGCGCATCGATGTGCAGCTGCGCTGGCTCGCGGCAGGCGCGCCGCTCAAGGATCGCGCGCCGCTGCACGTGCACTTGGGCACCGCGGACCGCGTCGCGGAGGCGGTGTGGCTCGAGTCCAATGGCCCGCTGGGGCGCGATGGCGCACGCGTGCAGCTGGTGTTCGAGACACCGTTCTGCGCCGCCGCCGGAGACGCCTTCATCGTGCGCGACGCACAGGCGCGCCGCACCGTCGGCGGCGGTATCGTCATCGATCCTTGCGCGCCGGCAAGGCGGCGGCGCAGTGCCGAGCGGCTCGCCTACCTCGCCGCCATTCAGAATCTGTTGCGGGAAGGCAGCGTGCTCGCGCTGCTCGAGAACGCCTCGGGCGGCATCTCGATGCGAGAGCTGGTGCGTCTTACCGGCCTTGCAGCTGAGCGGATCGAGCTGCCCGCTGGGACGCGCCTGGTGGGAGCGCCGCAGGACGAGTTCGCCATACTCGATTCGCACTGGCGGGCCTTGTATGACGCCGCGCTCGCGACGCTGCGCAATTTTCATGCCCAGTATCCCGACGAGCCGGGCGTCGACCGGGCTCGACTGCGCCGTCTGGCGGCGCCCGGCGTGAACGACCTTCTGTGGCGGGCGCTGGTGGAGGAGCTGCTGCGGGATCACGCGGTGGCGCGCAGCGACTACTGGCTGCATTTGCCGCAGCACCGGGCCACGCTGGATGATCGCGAGCGGCAGCTCGCGGCGCAACTGCAATCGATACTGGGCGCCGCGCGTTACGATCCGCCGTGGGTGCGGGAGCTGGCGGTCGAGGTACGGTCGCCCGAGGAGGACATTCGGCGGGTGCTGTGCAAATGCGCGGTGCAGAGGCTGGTTTATCAGATCGTGAAGGACCTCTTCTATCATCGCGACACCGTGCAGGAGCTGACGCATGAATTGCGGGCTTTATGTGTACGGCACGGCGCCGTCGCCGTCGCCGAGTTCCGTGATGCCATCGGTCTCGGGCGCAAGCGCACCATCCAGGTTTTGGAGTTCTTCGATCGCGTTGGATATACTCGACGCATTCCTCGAGGTCGGATCGTGCGCGCCGATAGCAGCTGGCACGAATCCGCGCGGGGATGAGCTGACCCTGCGGAAGGCATGCGCATCCGGTGGTGCGGCCGGGCTTCAAACCCGGTGAGGGACGTCAAGCGTTTCTCGGTAGGTTCGACTCCTGCTACCTTCCGCCATCTTGTAAGGCGGACTGGAATCCATCAGCCAATGCGCGCCACCCGATGAATGCACCGTTTGCGGCGATGTCCGATGCACCGGCGCCGGGCGGCGCCGAGCCGCGATTGACCTCGCTGTCCCATGGCGGCGGTTGCGGCTGCAAGATTGCCCCGGGCGTGCTCGCCGAGCTGCTCAACGGCTCGCCGTCCACCCGGCGCTACGCCGACCTGCTGGTCGGCACCGACACCTCGGACGACGCGGCCGTGTACCGCCTCAACGAGGAGTTGGCGGTCGTGGCGACCACGGATTTTTTCATGCCGATCGTCGATGATCCTTTCGAATTCGGCCGCATTGCCGCCACCAACGCACTATCGGACATCTATGCGATGGGCGCCCGACCGGTGATGGCGCTTGCGATCGTCGGCATGCCCATCAAGATCCTGTCGCAGCAGACGATTCGCAAGATCCTGCGCGGCGGGGAGGCGGTGTGCGAGCGTGCCGGGATTCCGATTGCGGGCGGTCACAGCATCGATTCGGTCGAGCCGATCTATGGGCTCGCCGTCACCGGCGTGGTCGATCCCAAAAGGCTGAAGCGCAACAGCAGCGCACGCAGCGGCGATCTGCTGATTCTGGGCAAGCCTCTCGGGGTCGGCATCCTCTCGGCGGCTCTCAAGAGGGGGCAGCTGGACGATGCCGGCTATCGCGCGCTGATCGATACGACCACGCAATTGAATTTGCCCGGCACGGAGCTGGCGAGCCTCGCCGGCGTACACGCCATGACCGACGTCACGGGCTTCGGCTTGCTGGGTCATCTGCTGGAGATGTGCCGAGGAGGCGGGCTCGGCGCACGGATAAGCGCCGCCGACCTGCCGCTGCTGCCCGGGGTGGTCGAGCTGGCCCGGTCCGGTGTGCTGACCGGAGCATCGGCGCGCAACTGGCAATCCTACGCAGCGGATGTGCTGCTCGCCCCGCACATCGATGCGACGCTGCAAAGCATCCTCACCGATCCACAGACATCCGGCGGTCTGCTCATCGCCTGCGATCCCGACGAGCTGCCGGCGGTGCGGCAGGTGTTTGCGCGTCTCGGCATCACAGCGCCCGCGGCCATCGGGCGGCTATGTGAAGGTGAGCCGCAGGTCCGGGTGGATTGACTCGCCCCGCAATCCAGCGGGCGGGGAGCCGACGTTCGGCTCCGGCTTGGAGATCCTGCCGATGAATGTCCCCATCGAGTTCGATACGCCGCGGCTATCCCTGCGGCAGTGGCAAGCGGCGGATCGCGAGCCATTTGCGGCGCTCAACGCCGATCCGATCGTCATGGCGCATTTCCCGGCACCCATGACGCGCCAGGAAAGCGACGCCATGGCGAGCCACTGTGAGCGGCTGCTCGCCGAGCGCCGATGGGGTGTATGGGCGTGCGAAGTCAAGGAGACGCGCGAATTCATCGGCTGCGTGGGACTGAACATTCCCCGGCGTGATCTGCCCGTGTCCCCCTGCGTCGAGATATTGTGGAGACTGGCGCGGGCGCACTGGCGTCGGGGATTCGCCACCGAAGCGGCCCGGGGCGCAACGCGCGTCGGCTTCGAGGTCCTGAGGCTGCCTGAAATCGTGGCGTTCACGGTGCCCTCGAATGGCCGATCGCGTGCAGTCATGGAGCGGCTGGGGATGCAAATGGATGCGGCCACCTTCGAGCATCCCGGCGTTCCGGAGGGGCACGTGCTTCGAACACACTGTAATTATCGCTTGTCGCGCGACAGGTGGCTTGCGATCGAGTCGGGCGATGACCGTGGCACCGGCCGGTCGGCAGGCGAGCCTCCCCGTTGACAGGCGCTGCACGCCCCCTCTCCCCTCCCCGCCGGCTGCTGGCCCGCCGGCCCGAACCTTCGGTCCTTGGGTGCGTCCTATATGGCGGGACCTGTTTTGTGACAGCATCGCGGCGTGCGATCCTTCGCACCCACCTCTTAATATCAGAAGCCAGGAAGCATCCAAGTGCAACGACAATTACCCGGTTCGTCCTTCATCGGAGTCTCGACCGCGCGAAGCGCGATTGCAGCATGCCTGCTCGCTCTGGCGGCCTGCGGCGGCAGCAGCAACCCGCCCCTGGATCTTTCGGGCACGGTGAGCGGATTGACCACCAGCGGCCTGGCCCTGACCACGCTGGGCGTGAACCTCGAGGTCAGCGCCGGAGCGACGAGTTTCACCTTCGGTCCGGTGCTCTCCGATACGGTCGTCTATGACGTCACCGTGGCGATCCAGCCCTCCGGACAAATCTGCACCGTGACGAACGGCACCGGCACGGCGACCACGGCCAATATCTCCAACGTGGTGGTGACTTGCTCGAATCGGACGTTCAACATCGGCGGCACGATCAGCGGGCTCACCGCGCCGGGGCTGGTTCTGGCGAACGGCAGCGACACCCTGAGCGTGCCCACCGGCGCATCTTCCTTCACGATGCCCGCGGCCGTCGCGTATGGCAGCTCCTACGCGGTGACCGTGGCCGCACAACCGACCGGCCTCACCTGTGACGTGACCAATGGCACGGGAACGGTGGGGACAAACGCCGTCACGAACATCGCCGTGGCGTGCACCGATAAGCCGCTCACCGTGGGCGGAAGCATCAGCGGCCTGGGGAGCGCGACGGGCCTGGTCCTCGCCAACGGTACCGACACGTACACCGTGCCGGCGGGCGCCACGAGCTTCAAGCTCGATGCGGCAGCATCCTCCGGCGGCGCCTATGTGGTACGGGTACAGTCCCAACCGACCGGCATGACCTGCTCTGCCGGCAACGGTGCCGGAACGATGCCCACGCACGATGTCACCGACGTCTCGGTTACCTGCTCGGATGAGGCTTACAGCCTCGGTGGAACGGTCACCGGTCTCACCACCTCCGGCCTCGTGCTGAGCGAGGGCAGCGACACTTACAGCGTACCCGCCAACGCGACCAATTTCACGATGCCCGCCGCCCTCGCCGACGGCAGCAGCTACCGGGTGAGCGTACAGACGCAGCCGGCGGGGCTGACTTGCACGGTCAGCCGCGGCACCGGCACCGTGTCCGCCAGTGCCGTCATGAACGTCGATGTGACATGCGCCTCGACCGGCTACACATTGGGAGGATCGATCTCCGGCCTGACGAGCTCCGGGCTGATTCTGACCGACGGTACGGACAGCCTCTCGGTCTCGGCCAACGCCACGCAGTTCTCGATGCCGAACGCGCTTGCCTACGGCAGCAGCTACGCCGTAACGATTCAAGCGCAGCCGAGCCGCGGGAGCTGTCAGATCACCAACGGCACCGGCACGGTGACCGGAGACGGCGGCACCGTACAGGTCACCTGTGGAGCGCCCGCCTCAGCGCCGCAGAGAGACGATGGCGCCTGACGGCTCACGTCACCACGACGCGCACCCGCGCGATGTTCTGAATCCGCCCATACGGCGTATGCGCGTCTGCATTGCGCTGGGAGGTCGCGCGCAACACGGCGTAGTAGGTCCCTGGCTTTTCGTATGAGTGCGTGCGCGTGACGGACACGGTCGGCTGCGGGTTCGTGATCTGTTCAGCGACACGGTAATCGCCGGCCCCCTCGAAGTCCCACTCCGCCGCAACCACCCGGCCGGCGCCCGCGGGCACATCGACCGTCGCCGAGAAGGTGACCGACTCATGGGTGCGCACGCCTGCGCCTTCGATGGCCTTCAATTCGACGGTGGCCTGAATACCCCCGCGTTCGCTGGCCGCTGCCGGAACCTGCACCTGGGAAGCGGCCACGGTGTATTGCGAATCGGATGGCCTCACGCCCTTCTCCACCCACTGGCTGAGGTCGCGCAGGCCCTGCTGCAGAGGGCCGTCGAGCCTCACCGTATGGGCCTTGGCGAGAAGGGTCGCCGGGTTGTCGTGCTGGGCGTGATCGATGAACCAGAGCGCGAAATTCTCCGCGAAGCGCGGCCCGAGCGCCTTTTTCACCTCTGAGCGGTACCAGTCGGCACACCAGGGCAGGGCGTCGATATCCATGAGCGCCTGGACCAGCAGCATCTTGCCGTGTATCCGGCCTGTCAGCAAAGAGCCGATGCTGTTCATTGCGAAGGTATGACCTATCAGCACATCGCGCTGCGGATAGAGCGGCTTGCCTGCGCTGTCGCGGAACTGGTTCCAGCCGTATTCAGCGGGGCTCGGCGGGACCTGGTGACGCTGATAGGTCTGCGCGGCGAGGATCCAGGAATTGTCGACCCGAACTCTGTCGCCGGCCCGGATGGCGCTCAGCACCGCCGGATTGGAAGTCGTCGCAAAGCCCACCGTGTCACCGTCCGCCAGGGCGATGTGCAGACTGTTCCCTGCCGCGGCACCTCCCAGCAGCGTCAAGTGAGCGCAGCCGAGGTCCACATCGGGCACCTGCGTCAACGTGACTCGCCTCGGCGGCCCGTCGACGACGTGCGCCACGGTGGTCTCGAATTCGAACCGGTCGGAGGCGATGGACGACTCGGGATTGCTTCCGAGGTAGCCGGGCTTCGTCCAGAAGTCTTCGGCGTAGGTGGGGTCGAGCTGCGGTATGACTCCAAACACATCGGAAAAATAGCCGTTGTGCAGCGTTTGGTGATTGTACCAGGCACGCGGCGGGAACCCCATCAGCGTCGCCTCTTCCAGCGCCGCGCGCTCCTCCTCGTTGAGTCCCCGATACATCTCCGAGCTGCCGCCCGGATTGATCGCGTCCATCACGCCGGGAAACATGTCGCGCTTTCTCAAGATGCGCAGCGCATTCAGCCGCGCGCTCCACAGGCTCGGAACCGCATTGTTGCAGCCGAGAACGTAGGGCATGAAGCCGTCCCAGACTCCGCTGGTATGCTCCGCGCCGCCGGCCGTCTGGTAGGCGCCGCCGCTCCCGCCGTAGAGGTAGCCGAACGGACGGTGAGCGCCGTAGAGCTCGGCGGCGACGACACGGGAATACTTGGCCGCCGCGGCATTCACTCGGTACGCCGCAATGGACGGCTCCCCGCGACGAAAGGCGCCGCCCATGTTGGTCTGGACGTAATAGGCGCCGCTGTCGAGCGTGAAACCGAGGTTGCCCGTGGCAACCTCGAATGCGATCGGGAAGGGGCCGATGTCCTCCGAGACGGCGAGCGGATAGGTATTGTGGTGGAAGCGGCCCTGATACTGCGCAGCCGGCGGAAAATACAACGAGAACCGTGCGTCGGTTCCCTTGAACCCGCCATGCACGTAGCGATGGGGCGCGGGACTCCCGCGAAGCTCGCTCACATCGACGTACGGGGCATTGAAGATCGGATCGATGGAATCCTCCGTCACTTGCAGCACAGCGCCCTCACCTGCATCTCGATTGCCCATTCTCTCGGCCCCGTGGCAACGACTTGAAATGTTTGCCAGACTGCGCCCATCTCGACAAGAAAAGCATCTTGTGACGATAAAAGTTCATCCGCGCAGCCGCACGCGGCAAGGAGCGAGTCATCAGTGCGAATCCCTCGTTCTCAATCATCGAGCCCCAAGCCTTTCAAAATCCTGGGCGCATGTTTCTCCACGCGCGCGGTGCGAGTCGCCGACTGTTTCGCCGCGGCGAAATGCAGCAAGTAGCCTTTCTGCCTTCCGGGGGTGAGCGCTCGAAAGGCATCGGCCAGCTTCGGATCATCGGCCAGACGCTTTTGAAACTCCGCGGGCACATCGAATTGCGCCACGCCTCTCATCTCCACCTTGGCGCCGGACTTCTCGAGCGCAATCGCCTCCTTGATATAGGCCTTGATCGCCGCTCTCTGCTTGTCGATGTCCGCAACAGAGGCGAACCTGATTTGCCTCGCGGCCTGCACATTCCTGGTTTGCTGAACGAGGATGCCCTTGGGATCCTCGAGCAAGGCGCCTTTCACGAAGAGCAAAGCGCAATAATCCTTGAAGCCATGGATCAAGACCACGTTGCCGCCATTTAGATCGTAGCAAGCCTGACCCCATTTCAGTTCTTCATTGAGGCCCGATGCAAGGCAGAGTTGACGGAGGGCGCCATACTCGGCGCCCCAGCGCCGTTCCTTGCCATGAACCCGGGTTACCAGCGGATTCATCGTCAATGACCGGTACGCATGCCGCTCATGCCTGGTAGACGGTCTCGCCGCCGGTCACGGTTCGATGGATCTTGATATCCAGGATCTTGCCGGGATCCACTTGATGTGGGTCCTGCGAGAGGACCACGAAATCCGCGAGCTTGCCGGCGGTGATGGAGCCCTTGATCGACTCCTCGCGGGAGTTGTAGGCACCGTTCCAGGTGTTTATTTTCAGCGCTTCATCCACGGAAACGCGCTGATTGGCACCCCAGGTTTCGCCGTCCCAGCCGGTGCGGGTGACCATGCCCTGAATCCCCATCAGCGGCGCAAAGGGGCCGGGGCCGAAGTCCGAGCCCGCGGCGATATGGACGCCCGCATCGAGGAACGTCCGGAACGCCATGCACCTTCGCATCAGCTCCGCACCGTAGAAGTGGAATTTATCGGAGTTGTAGTAAGCGTAGGTTGAGAAGGCCGCCGGCACTGCGCCGATCGCCTTGATCCGACGCACCAGGTCATCGTCGATGAGCGTGCAGTGGGTGATCTTCGGACGCAGATCCTTCGAGGGATGCAACTTGAGGCCGCGCTCGTAGGCGCGGAGCACCATGGCGATGGCGACATCGCCGTTCGCGTGGCAATTCGGGCGGATATCGGCCCGGAGCATGCGCTCGACCCAGTCATCGAGCTGATCCTGGGACTCCGTGACATTCCCCCTGTAGCCGTCAGTCCTTCCGGGATAGGGCTCGCTCAATGCCATCGTCCGCTCCGAGAACGAGCCATCGACGATGTGCTCGGATGTCGCACCGATACGCAGCCACTCATCTCCGAAGCCGGACGCGAACTCGCCGGCGGCCATCGCTTCGAGAATCCCCTCACCCGCTTCGAACGTCACGCGGTGCTTGAGATCCCCGTTCGCCCTGATCTGCTGTAGCGCGAGCAGGTTCTCCTGGTCATCATGATGCACGCTGGTGAGGCCATATCGAACGAATTGCCGCGAGATATACGCCATGGCGTCTCGGCGGCGCTGCGCCTTGACCGCGGGCGTATAGACCGGGCGCACGCCCACCTTGGCGAACACCTCCATGGCGTTGTCGCTGACGCGGCCATTGAGCTCGCCGCTCTGGTCGCGGTCGAAGGTTCCGCCGGGCGGGTTGGGGGTGTCCCTCGTGATCCCCGCGAGCTGCAGCGCCTTGCCGTTGTAAAAGCCCGTGTGGCCACCGCGGTGATGCACCACGACCGGGTGTTGCGTGGAGACCTTGTCGAGGTCGCGTACGTTGAGCTGGCGCTTGTCGGAGACCTTGGTATCGTCGAAGAAATAGCCTTCGACCCAGGTGCCAGCAGGAGTCTCGCCGGCCTTTTTCCGCAACTTCTCGATGATGCCGTCAATGGTGACGAACTTGACCTCGAATGGGTCCCCCACCAGCACCTCGTAGAGCACTACTTCTCCTTCCGCGTGATTGTGGCAGTCGATGAAGCCAGGCACGATGGTCATCTGCTGCGCATCGAAGACGGGTGTATCGCGCCGCGCGAGATTGCGCACGTCGGCGCTGCTCCCCACCGCCTGGAATCGCCCTGCCTTGACGGCGAGGGCCTCCGCCCTCGGCAGGCGAGCATCGACCGTATAAACCCGGGCGTTGACGATGATCCAGTCCGGGTCACTCGCGCGAGCCACCGGCTCCTGCGCCCACGCTGCCATGCGCGGCGAAGGAGCGCATAGCAAGGCGCCGGCGCCCCCGCCCGCCAGTGTGAGAAATCGCCGGCGGCTCATGTGTTTGGTCATGGGTTGATCCCCATCGCATGCGCGCCCTCGATCAGCCGCGGCCCGGATCCTTGATCCGACACCGCGTCACCCGGATTTCGCAGCTGGCATATCTGAAGCGACAAGCACCCACAGCCGATGCAGCCATCGAGCTCACCGCGAAGTCTCTGCAGCAGCGCGATCCGCCGATCCAGCTCCATGCGCCACTCTGCAGATAGCCGTTTCCAGTCCTTCGCGGTGGGCGTGCGACCGCCGGGCAAGGAATCAATCGCCTGCTTGATCATTGCCAATGGCAAGCCCAAGCGTTGCGCAACCCTGATGATGGCAACGCGCCGAAGCACATCGCGACCGTAACGCCGCTGATTGCCTGCGCTGCGCCGGCTGCTGACCAGGCCCTTCGCCTCGTAGAAGTGGATCGTCGATACGGGGACGCCGCTGCGGGCGGCCACCTCGCCAACCGACAGCAGCCGAGCCAACTCGTGCGGATGGATCCTTCCCACATCCATATTCTCTTGACCTCAAGTGCAGTTGAGGTTGTACGCTGATGGGTGCCGGGATTCAAGGTATCACAGTATCGAGGGGCCCGAGCTCGGGACGCGGCCGCGGAGGACAGGATGACGGGGACCAGCACGCTTCAGCCGCCGAATGCATCGTTCGGCGCCGTGCGCAGCACGATAGCTCTATTTTCCAGCTCCCGCCGCCTCGGCAACACCGGGCAGCTGATCGATCGCGTTGCGCGGCAGCTGAATATCGAGGTGATCGATATCGCGCGCCTGCGCATTTCGTCGTATGACTACGATCACTCGAACAGGCATGATGATTTCGAGCCGCTCATGAGGCATGTATTGGCCCACGATCAGATCATCTTTGCATCGCCCATCTATTGGTATGCCGTGAGCCCGGCAATGAAAGCATTCATCGATCGGCTGTCGGATCTACTCGAGCTGCCGGACCTCCTTGCCGAGGGGCGCAGGCTGAGAGGGAAAAACGCGTACGTCGCCTGCACTTCGACAGGCGATGAACCGTCGGCGCAATTCATGGGCGCATTTCGAGAGACGTTCGCCTATCTCGGCATGCACTTTGGGGGCGCGGTGCACATCAACTGTCAGGGCGGATATCTGCCGGCCGTGCACGATCCCGAAGCATTGAAATTCGCGGCCCTGGTGAGCGAGGGCTTGCGAGGAGCGAGGTTGCCATGACCGGGGAGAGCCGCATATGAGCCAACCTCCCTACGAGGCCGCCATCGATCATCCAGGGGTCGATGCCGGCCTGGTGAACGAGATTCTGCTCGGGCTCACCCGCGAGCAAAAGATGCTGCCGTCGAAGCTCTTGTACGATGAGACCGGCTCCGCGCTCTTCCAGCGCATCACCGAGATGCCCGAGTACTATCTGACGCGAACCGAGAAGAAGTTGCTCGGGGCGCGCGCCGCCGACATCGTAGCCTCGGTGCCTGTCGAGGCCGGTCGCGGGCGCGCACTGGTGGAATTCGGGGCCAGCGACGAGACCAAGGCGGTCGCGCTGCTCGATGCCGCGGAGAGCCACTTCTCGGCGTATCTGGCGATTGACATCTCTCCAAGCGTACTCGGCCCCATCCGCACGCGCATGCAGGTGAGTCATCCTCGAATCACCGTGGAAACGTTGCTCGCCGACTTTCTGCGGCCCTTGGCGATGCCGGGGACCTTCAGAGAAATGCATATGGTCGGGTTCCTCCCGGGCAGCACCATAGGCCAGTTCTCCCCCGCCGCCGTCGTTCATTTTCTGGAGAATGCCCGACGCGCTCTTGCGGGAGCGGCCCCGCCCGCCTTCGTGATCGGCACCGACCAATGCAGGGACACCGCACGCCTGCTATCCGCCTACGACGACCCCGCCGGCATCAGCAGAGCGTTCAATCTCAACATCCTGTCGCATGTCAACCGCTTGGCCCACTGCGATCTGGATCCGCGCCGCTTCGGACGCAAGGTGCTGTGGAATGCTCGCGAAGAAAGAATGGAGATGTACCTCGAAAGCCGCTCTGCACAGAGCGTGCGGATTGCGGGGCGTTCGATCGGCCTTGCCGAGGGCGAAACGATCCAGACCGGCATCAGCTACAAATACGGGCAAGAGCGGTTCGTAGCGATCGCGGCAGCCGCCGGCTGGAGCTCGGCCGGCTTCTGGCAGGACTCCGAGAAGCTGTTTGCAATTCATCTGCTTCGAGCGCGCTAGCCGGAGGGCGCGCGCTGCTCGAAGCACATGTCGTTCACGGTTCCTGAACGGCGTGCAACCGGCCGGGCTCAATCACCCATCGCAGGCCCGGCTCGGATCGGATAAGCCACTGCGCCGGTCGCTCATGACCCCGCCGCTTCGCCTGGTCGACAAATCATCTGTCTTTCGATATATTTGGAATTATGAAATCAACTGAGGCAATCGAATCCCTGGCGGCTCTCGCCCAGGAGTCCCGCCTGGCGCTGTTTCGGCTGCTCGTGAAGCGCGGTCCGGAAGGCTTTACCCCGACGCAGCTCGGTGTGAAGCTCGAGGTGCCCGGACCCACCTTGTCCTTTCATCTGAAGGAGCTGCAGCGTGCCGGCCTCATCGAGGCGCGTCGCGAAGGGCGATTCCTGTACTACAGCCCCAATTTTCCCCGCATGAATGAGCTGATCGGATTTCTCACCGAGAACTGCTGCACCCTGGCGGACGAAGAATGCGGGTCGACCTGTGGAGTTGCCGCGGCGGAGAGCACTCAACCGAAGAGGAAGCGCGCATGAGACGTTTTCACGTGCACGTCAGCGTCGAGAATCTCGACGAATCCATCCGATTTTATTCACACCTTTTTGGTGGAGAACCGACGGTGCGGCGGCCGGATTACGCCAAATGGATGATTGAGGATCCGCGGCTGAACTTTGCGATCTCGACCGATCGCCAACCGGTCGGGATCAATCACCTGGGCTTTCAGGTCGACACGGACGGGGAATTGCGCGGTATGCACGGCCGGCTCGAGGCCGCCGATGCTCAACTCGTGCAGGAGAGCGAGCAGCCTTGCTGCTACGCGAAGTCAGACAAGTACTGGGTCACGGACCCCACGGGCGTTGCGTGGGAGACCTTTCACACGCTTGGCGGCATTGCGGTCTATGGCGAGGATACGCCCGTCTTCAACCACGGCGCCTCTACCGTCCCCGACCGCAATCCTGCGGCCGCGGCCGGAGACAGCTGCTGCGTGCCGGCCGCGAAAAGAGGACCGCTTGAGGCGCAGGCAGCGCGGCCTGCGCCGTGTGCATGCGCCAAGCGTTGAACTCATAGCGCCGTGGCCGAGCGCATCAATCGCGTCCTGTTTTTGTGTACCGGAAACTCGGCGCGCAGCATCCTCGCCGAATCCATCATGAATGAGCTGGGCCGCGGACAATTTCAGGGCTCGAGCGCCGGCAGTCACCCCAAAGGGCAAGTGCATCCGCTCGCGCTCGATCTCCTCGAGCGATTGAACTTTCCGACCCAGGGCCTTCGCAGCAAGAGCTGGGATGAGTTCGCGGTCTGCGGCGCGCCACCGATCGACTTCGTCATCACGGTCTGCGACAACGCGGCCGGCGAGGCATGTCCGGTGTGGCCAGGGACGCCCATCACCGCTCACTGGGGCGTGCCGGATCCCGCGGCCGTCGAGGGCAGCGAGCTCGAGCGCCGGACGGCGTTTCGCCAGGCCTTCAGAGTCCTCGAAACACGCATCCGATTGTTCTTGAGTTTGCCTCTCGAGAGCCTCGATCGACTGCGAATCACAGAACACATGGATGCGATCGGCCGGAGCTCGGAGAGACGCGTATGAATCGCTTCGAACGCTATCTCACCGTGTGGGTGTTTCTGTGCATCATGGCCGGCATTGCGCTCGGTCAGTGGCTGCCCTCGGTTTTCCAACTGATCGGCCATCTGTCGCTCGCGCAGGTGAATCTGCCGGTGGGCGCTTTGATCTGGGTCATGATCATTCCCATGCTCGTCAAAGTCGATTTTGGCGCGCTTGGCGAGGTGCGCCGGCATGGGCGCGGGATCGGCGTGACGCTCTTCGTCAATTGGCTCGTGAAGCCGTTTTCGATGACCCTTCTCGGGTGGATCTTCATTCGGCACATGTTTGCGCCCCTCCTGCCTGCCGGTGAGATCGACGGCTACATCGCCGGCTTGATTTTGCTGGCCGCGGCGCCCTGCACCGCGATGGTGTTCGTGTGGAGCCGGCTCACCGAGGGTGACCCGCTTTTCACCCTCTCCCAAGTCGCCTTGAATGACACCATCATGGTAGTGGCGTTTGCACCCCTCGTCGGGCTCCTGTTGGGAATTTCGGCAATCACCGTTCCCTGGGGCACCCTCCTCACCTCCGTGATGCTCTACATCGTCATTCCGGTGGCGATTGCGCAGCTCTGGCGGCGCTCGCTTTCGCGGCGCGGACCCGCCTCGCTCGAGCGCGCGATGCAGCGCATCGGCCCCTGGTCGATGGGCGCGCTGCTGCTCACGCTGGTGCTACTTTTCGCCTTTCAGGGCGAGGAGATCTTGCAGCAGCCGCGGGTGATCCTACTGCTCGCGGTCCCGATTCTGATTCAGGTGCTCTTCAACGCGGGGCTCGCCTATTGGCTCAACCGCGCCGTCGGTGAATCGCACCACATCGCCTGCCCCTCCGCACTCATTGGCGCCTCGAATTTCTTCGAGCTCGCCGTCGCGGCGGCGATCAGTCTTTTCGGGTTTCACTCCGGAGCTGCGCTCGCCACCGTGGTCGGCGTCTTGATCGAGGTGCCGGTGATGCTCCTGGTGGTGCATATCGTCAATCGATCGAAGCGCTGGTACGAGCATAAATCGCGGCTCCTCGAGATCCCCTCATGACCGAGGTCAACTCACCGCCACGCCGGCGGCAGCCCGCTCCGTCGATGGCGGGGAAGCGCGGCGGTCGGCAACGAGAACGGCTGGCAAAGCCGCTGCCAAACCCAGACAGACGAATGTCGTGCCCAACACGATCAAGGCTTGATAGCGGGCGGACGTGTTCAGCATCAAGGAACCTAGCAAGGGACCGGTGGCGAGGCCGAGCTTCGACATGAAGCCACTCCACACCGCGCTTTGGCCGCTATAGTCGAAACTGGCGCACACGCCAAGCAGCAGCGAGAGCACCAGGGCCCAAGCCACACCGTTAGCCATCGTGGCCATCAACCAAACGGCGCGGTCGCCCACATGGAACAGTGCGGCCAGAGATCCGGCCGCCAGTGCCATGCTCGCGATCAACGGTCTGGTGAGACCCCAGCGAGTGGGGATGCACATGGTCACCATGCCACCCAGCAGACCCGCAAAGCCCGAAGCGCTCAGCGACTCGCTCACGTAGTCGAGCGACAATCCTCCTGCCTGACCCAGGCTCACGCTGAATGCATTGACACTCATATTGCCGGCCTGGAATAACAGCACCGCAGCCAGAGCACAGAGGCGCAATCCACGCATGCGGGCATCGGGCAGAGCCTTTTCGGTCGTTCGCGGCGGGTACTCTGGCAGCAGCAGCACGAACACCAACGTCAGGGCGGAGAAGCCCACCAGCAGCCAGAACAGGGGTGCAATGCCGGCCCGGCGCACGAGGGTCGGCATCACTGCGATCGCGACCATATAAAGCGTGTACTGCAACACCATCAAGATACCGAAGGTCCGGCTGGGATTTTGATTGCGCGCGATGATGAGATAGGCCATGCCCACCATGGCCCCGCCAACCAAGCCGTGCATGAAGCGCATGAGCATCATCATGGAAGCGCTGCGCAGCGGCAAGCAGCCGGCATCGAAGGCCATCAATGCCACCGACAGGACCACCAAGGTGCGTCGCCAATGCAGACGCGGTGCGATGAATGCCATGGTGAAGGCGCCCAGGGCGCCTCCATAAGTGTTGGCGCTGCCAATGCGGCCGGATTCCTGAACGCTGAAGCCCAGGCCGGCCTGCAGAGCGTCCACCAAGGCCGGCATGATGTTGACGTACACGATGCCGGCCGTGGCAGCGAAGCACAGGAAAATACGCGCCATCCAACCGTCTGGGTCGAGCGCAACCTTCATTCGGGCCGCCAATCAAAATGGCGGTCCAGCGGGAACAGCGGGCGCCGCATGTGGCGGATCGGGAAGAGACTGATCTGTGAACTGGTCGGCCCGCCCCGGTCCGAATCGCACTGTATCAGGCCACGCGCCAGGGGCATGAAAATCGGCTTGCAGTGCATGCGCGATTTGATCAGCAGAAAGCGCTGCGCGCGGGGGTCGATGCCGAGGTCGGAAAACAGTTTGGGGTCGCAAGGCTCGTTGCGCTTTTCGCTGACGATGAGCTTGACCGTACCCGCGTCCAACACCGCGGTGCGGCCGAGCGACTGATGGTAAGCCCCGTAAATGCTGTTCGGCATCGGAATCTCACCGTCATGCAGACAAGTGACCCGGCCCCTGATGCGCATGGGATCGCGTCCGCGGCCCAGCATTGGTTGAGGCACCTTGTTGCCGACCTGCACCTCGAGATCGGCGCCTACCCCGGCCGCCCAGATCTGCGCGACAGCCTCGGGATCGCAGATCGGGCTGGTGGCAAGCCCGGTCAAGCCCGCCGCCAAGGCACCCTGCAGCACGTCCATGGTATCGGCCGTGCCCCCGGAGTAGACGTTGTCACTATGATCGAATAACAGCACCGGACCCTCGCCTGGCCGGTCGGCCAGAGCTCTCGCCTCGGCCAGTGAAACCGCCAGCGGTGGGCTGCGGTAAATCAATCCTTCGCGCTCGGCCCAAAGCTGGGCGCCGATGCGGTCTGCC
>Ga0335072_10006962_pt1 | contig 16500 bp, 13 predicted proteins | sample Lox_Sample_21_FD_206725 | JGI IMG/M metagenome (GOLD analysis project Ga0335072, IMG submission 206725) | Soil microbial communities from Loxahatchee National Wildlife Refuge, Florida, United States - Lox_Sample_2.1 | ecosystem: Environmental > Terrestrial > Soil > Wetlands | place: USA...
TCAGCTGCGATCTGCCGGCCGCGGCGGCCGGTCATCATGGCCCGCAGGACGTCGATCTCACGCGAGCTGAGCACATGCAGATCGCTACCGCCGCAGCTGGCGCCGGTCCGCAGGCTGCGCAGGATCTCACCGAGCATCTCGGGCGGATACCAGGAGTAGCCCCGGCACACGCCACGGACCACCGACTCGAACTCGTCGGCGTCCTGCTCCTTGGCGACCCAGGCGGCTGCGCCCGCACGGGCAGCGGCGACGGCATGCGCAACATTCTGGCCAGCACTCAGGATTACTACGCGCACCTGAGGGCTGTTCGCGATCAGCCGCTCGACCATGTCGCCAACTCCGCCGGCGAACGATTCCGCCTCGATAGCGATCACGTCCGGCCGGACGCCCTTGACGATTGCGAACAGATTCGGGTCAGTTGCACCGCAGCGCGCCGCCACCCAGATGTCGGGTGCTGATAGCCGCGTCGCCAGCGCCTCAGTGATCATGAAGTGGTCGTCGGCAAGCATCAGCCTGATCGGGTTCATGGCATCAGCGTGCCGTGACTGCGCCCGGTCGTCCTCATCACGATGCATGACCTCGTTTCCGGCCATAGTCCGGCGCATAGTCCGGCGCATAGTCCGGCGCATAGTCAGGCGGGAGCGACGATTCCGGGCGAGTCGCCGGCAATGGCCCGCTGGCCGGCACGGGCATGCGCGCTGGCTGGGTATCGATGGCACGTCGCGGCGGGCTCTTCCAGGTCCCGTTGGATCGGGCAAACCAGGCCACTGCGAGCGCAGACAGGGAAATGGCGGAGTCGATCACCCGCACGAGCGGAAAGAAGAGGCCAAGAAACAGTAGCCGTGCCCGCCGGTGCAGAGCGGCGACCAGGCAGGTCATCACGTAGTCCGGCAGCCCGACGCCGAACACGACGGCTGTCAGGTTCATGTGGGCCGCGACAGCTGTATGCACATCCGCCATCGGCGCCCAGTGCAGCGTGCTGGGGGCCACGTCCGGGATCGCCAGGATCCCGGCGATCAGCGGCAGGATCACGAAAATTGTGCTCGCGGTGATGAACTCCAGCAGCAGCACAGCCAGCATCGCGGTGAACAGGTTGGCCTGCGGCGGGTGCCGCCTGACCGTCTGCCACAGGCCGAGGGCCCACCGCCTGGTTTGTTTGATGTAGTCACGGAGCCGCACCGGATCCTGCGTGACCGCGACCGCCGACAAGGTGAACGCGACCTTGCCCAGCTTCTTCTGGTAGACCTCGAACGTCATGTTGAAGTCCTCGATGACCAGGCCAGGCGGGTTGAGGTCGATCCGCGCCAGGACTTCGGTACGGTACATGCTGGCGAAGCCAGGGACGATATGCGTGGCATTGACGCGTGAGTACGTCTGGCCGAACTTGAGCACCCGCTGGCCGATGGCGTAGATCCGCTCTCGGTAGCCAACCAGGATGTTGCCGATCAGGCTCAGCCGCCGGTCTCGCGCTGTCCGGACGCACCCGGCCACCGCGACGACCTCCGGGTCTCCGAAGAGCGGCAGTGCCTCGGTGAAGTAGTCCGGCTGGATCCTCGTATCGGCGTCCAGCAGAAGAACTACCTTATAACGGTCGATGAGGCCGAACTGGTCGATAGCCTCTCGTAGCGCCCCCGCCTTACCGACGTTCCGCTCGGTCTCGTGCACGTGCACGCCCGTCCGCCTGGCAATCTCCGGCGTGTCGTCGGTCGACCCGTCGGACACGACGTGGATATTGCCGACCGGGACGAGCTTCATGATGGCATCCAGGCTCGCCCCGAGCACCGCGGCCTCATTGTGCGCCGGTATCAGGACAGCAACGTCGTCGACAGACAGCGAGACCTTCCTGACGATCTGGCGAGTGCCGTTCGCGCCGGCGCGCATGGGAAGCGCGACCCAGCTGGCCGCCCGGGGCGCGGGCTTCCCCCTGCGCCGTCGCGTCAGCCTGGCGACGCACGTCTCTGCCAGCCGTACGATGCCGATCGTGCCCCAGATGGCGAAGTTGAAGCCGAGGACGAACAGCGCGAAGAACCACCACGGCATAACGGCACCGCCGATGAGATGCTGCTAGCGTTCGGCCCGGAGATCGGCAGGACCGTACGTAGCGACGACCAGGTGCCGGGATCCTCGTACCCGTACATCCACAGGTAGACCCCGGCAGCACCGCTTCCCTTGGCGACCTCGAACTTCGCCGTCGAGCTCTCGGCGTTCTCGAACCAGACGGTATGTGAGCGGCCGCCGCTCACATACCTGAAATAGGGTGCCTGAGCCGCTTTGCTGTAGCTCGCTGACGCGTGGTACTGACGTGATAGCCGCAGTGCCTGGAGCCAGCTCACGGTCGAGGCCGACGCTTTCCCGTCCGGCCAGTTGTAGCCGAACAGCGGGACGCCGAGCACCACCTTGCTGGCTGGCATCTGGCTGGTGGCGTACCGCATCACGGACCGGATCCAGCCGATCGGAGCCGTCGCGCCCGGCGCTGAGTTGGCCCAGTGGTAGTTATAGGCCATGATGCGGACCTGGTCGGCCACCCGGCCGAGCGCGGCGTAGTCCTGCGATGCGTTCGGCTGCCTCGACGCAGGAGTAGCTGTCTGCGGGAAGACGGCGACCGACAGTACTTTGCGGCGCTTGTGCAGCGCCGCCGCGAGGTCGGTGGCGAACTGGGTGAAGGCCCGCCGGTCGCCGGCGTGGAGTTCCTCGTAGTCGATGTCGACGCCGGCGTACTTTTCGCGTTGGACGAGCGCCACGATGGCGTCGATCTGCTGGTGCATCCGGACCGGATTATGCAGCACGCTTGCAACTGCCCGGTAGTCCCACGCGCCGCCGGTGATGTTGGCGATGCTGGGCACGATGCGCAGATGCGCCTTCCGCAATCGCGCCATGTCCGCGGCGACTGCCGAGTCCTGGCCGGGCGGGTACTGGGGCACGATGTCCCCGGTCGCTGTCAGGCCGTATATCCACGGTGAGACCTCATTCAATGCTGCGCGGTTCGCCAGCACGACATCAGTGCCGTGCTCGATGTTCCAGTACGGGATGGACGCCACTACCAGCGAGTGCCGGGCCGGGCTCCCAAGATGCGTGGCGAGGCTGGACGCCGCTAGCGCCAACGCGATTAGCGCCAGCGCGGGCCAGGCAGCGCGGCGCCACAGATTCCGCCGCCACCGCGGACTGCCAGGGCCATCGCGCGCGCTGACTTGTGGCTGCTCGCTGGTCACCGTAGCTCTCCGTTACGCCGCTGCCGTGCCAGCCAGGGCCGACCGCTGGTCAGCGATGACGGCGCGGATGATCTCGTCGAGCGTGCGGGTGGCCCGGAACCCGACGAGTTCCCCGGCGAGCTCGCAGTTCGGCACCCGTCGCTGCATGTCCTCGTACCCGGAACCGTAGGCGTCCAGGTAGGAGGCATGTTCTATACCGCTGGAGGAGCCGGTAGCCGCGATCACCCGGCGGGCTAGCTGACCGATCGATACCTGCTCGGAGCTGCCCAGGTTGACGGCGCGGCCGCTGGCGCGGTCGGTGCCGGTCAGCCGGATCAGCGCGGGCACCACGTCAGATACGTGGCAGAAGCAGCGGATTTGCTCACCGGTCCCGAAAACCGTTAGCGGCTCGCCAGCCAGTGCCTGGCGCACGAACCGCGGGAGGACCATCCCGTAGCGGCCGCTCTGTCGCGGGCCGACGGTGTCGAACAGCCGGACTATCACCGCCCTCAGACCGCGCTCGCGCATGTAGGCGTCGACGAGGCTCTCGTCGATGGCCTTGGCCTCGGCGTAACTCCAGCGGCTGCGCAGCGGTGAGCCGATGATCCTGTCGTCGTCCTCGCGCAGTCCGATAGTCATGTTCTTGCCGTAGATCTCGCTGGTGGAGGCAAGCAGCAACCGCGCGCCGTGGCGGCTCGCCGCGGCGACGACGTTCTCGGTGCCGTGGATGTTCGTCTGCAGGCTCTCCAGGGTCTTATCGCGGATGACGAACGCGCCGACAGCCGCGGCGAGGTGGAAGACGCAGTCGGCTCCGGCCGTCAGCTCGTCGAGAGCCTGCCGATCAAGCACTGACCCGCGCACCATCCGCAGGTCGGGGTGGCTGGTAACGGCCGCAAGGTTCTGCTCGCGGCCGGTGCTGAAGTCATCGAGACCGGCGACGACATGCCCGGCGGCCAGCAGTTCCTCCACCAGATGCGAGCCGATGAAGCCGGCCGCGCCAGTGACGAGACACTTCATTTCTTTTTCCTCCCCGCCGACCTTGTCCGCAGCGATGGTCGCGCGGCCAGGCGTTCATACAGGTCGTCGATGCGAGCGGCGACAGCCGCGATGCCGAACTCGCGGGCGACCGCTGGCTCCGGAACGCGCTCGGCCTGGCCGGCGCCCACCGCGGCCGCGATCGCCTTGCCCATGTCCTCGATAGGCACCTGCCGGGCAGTCTCGACCGTCAGGCCATCTAGCGCCGGGCACGTGGTGTACAGCACCTGAAGGCCATTGCCGAGTGCCTCGAGTACGCAGAGCCCGAATGTCTCCTGCCGCGAGGAGGCCACGAGCAGGTCAGCCGCCGACATGACCGCGGCGACATCGTGCCGCTCTCCGGTGAAGATCACATAGTCCGCGACACCACACCGGCGGGTTGTCTCGGCCAGGTGATCGCGCTCGGCACCGCCCCCGACGACCATCAGCTTCACCGTCGGCGACAGGCTGGGTGCGGCCGCCTCGATGGCCTCGTCGAAGCGCTTGTTCTGGTCGAGGCGCCCGAGCAGGAGCACGACGTAGTCCGCCGCGGCAACGCCAAACTCCGCCCGCACCCGTGCCCGGCTGGCCGCGTCGAACTCCACCCGGCCGAGGTCCACGCCGTTCGGGATCACCGTGACCTTGCGCGGCGGGACTCCCCACTTGGTCAGGCGCTCGCAGACGGCGGCTGATACCGCGACCGTCATGTCAGAGAACAGCTCCGTGCCGAGGTAGAGCGCCTGGACTCCGCGCGTCATGCGCCTGCGCTCCAGGTGCGTCTCACCGATCGAGTGCTCGGTGCTGACGATGACCGGCGTTCCCGCGAGCCAGGCGGCCGGCCGCCCGTAGATCTGCGACCGGTACAAATGCGTGTGCACCACGTCGTAGCGACCAGCCCGGATGATTCGCCGCAGCCACAGCAGGCTGGTCAGCTGGGTGTTCGACCGCATGTCGAGGTTGCGAACGGCGGTGCCATCGGCCCGGATCATGTCTGCTACGGCGCCCGGGTTGTAGAGCGTGACGACATCCGCGTCGTGCCTGGTGTGCTGCAGTATGCCGCGCAACTGGAGCTCGGCACCGCCGACGCCCAGGCCAGTGATGACGTGCAGAACCTTCATCGTGCGCCTCCGATGGTCAGTGCTCCGGACAGCGCGGCCGGTCCGGTGCGGGCCAGGATGAGCAAGTCAAGCCAGACGGACCAGTACTCGATGTAGAAGTTGTCGAATCGGGCCCGGTCTTCGAGCGAGCTGTCGCCGGTCAGGCCATGTATCTGAGCCCAGCCGGTCAGGCCGCTACGGACCTGCTCGCGTTCGGCGTAGCCGGTCACGCTGTACCGGAGCTGGCGGGCGAAATGCGGGCGCTCGGGCCGGGGACCGATCAGCGCCATGTCGCCACGCACGACGGACGTTAGCTGAGGCAGCTCGTCGGCATGCGTGCTGCGCAGCACCCGGCCCAACCGCGTGGCCTGTCCCTGCGGCACAGCCCAGGTAGTGTCCGGATCGCCACCCGGCCGCAATGTCCGAAGCTTGACGATCGTCGCCAGCCGACCGCAGCCGACGACTCGCACCTGGTGGAATAGCGGGGGCAGCCGCAGGTCCAGCCACACCGCGAGCGTCAGCACGAGCGTCAGCGGTGCCGTGGCGAGCAGGAGAACTGTGCCGACGCAGAGATCGACTAGCCGGGTGGCGGCACGGCGCCCCGGAGCCTCCGGACCGGGCCGGAGCGGAACGAACGGGATGCCCCAGACCTCGTCCAGGCAGGCTCTCGGCACCGCCAGGCCAAGTTCGGGCAGCTGCGGCAGCACGCTCACTCTGACACCACGATCGCGGCAGGCGCGGAGCACCGCGGCATGCTCGGGAGCGATCGCGGCCGGCGCGCACACAAGCACCTGGGTCACGTCGAACCTGACCAGCATCTCGCCGACAGCCGTCGCGTCCCCCGCCAGCTCGTCGGGCAGCGGCCCGCAAGGTCGGTGGCCGAACTCGGGATGCTCCAGCAGCAGCCGCCACACCAGGCGGCCAGCTTTACCCATGCCAATGATCAGTGTCTGCTGCGTGAGCAGGCCGCGCCTGCGGGCCGATCGCTGGCTAGCGGCCACGGCCACGCGCATCGCGATCAGCAGGCAGGCCCCGGTGACGGCCAGCCGGACCGCCTTGCCATCGCCGGTCCAGAGCACCAGCCCTAGCGCCGGAATCGCGGCGGCCATCGCCAGCCGGCCAGCCTGATCACTGACACGGCCGCCGATCCGCGGCCGGTAGAGGCCGGCTGCCGCGGCAGCCCCCAGGACTCCCGCACCGTAGCAGGCAGCGATAGCGGCGCCGGCGCCCGCGACAACGACGGCCACGGTCGCCGCGATCCCGTCACCCCCGGCGAGCATCCAGGAACCGCACCCGCGGGCCCGTCGCCAGGCAGGCCCGCCACGCCGGCTCGCCCGCATCGGCCAGCCGGACTGGGCGAGTTGACCTCCCGGGGCGGTCGTGCGCCCGCTGGCAGGGCCCCGCGTGACCGTCACTTGCCAGCCATTCCCGCCAGCGGGCGCGCAGGCGCCGGTCTCGTCGCGGCGGTAGCCGTCAGGTGCCGCGCCACGGTCCGAGCCGCGTGCGAGGTGCCGTAAACGAAGCGCATGACTGGCCCGAACACGGGCGCCACCGCCGGGCCGACCATGTACAGGCCCTCGACGGACGTCTGGTAGGTCGCGTCCACCGCGGCGGTGCTCGCGACGGTCCGAATGCGCGCTCGCAGCGCATCGTCCAGGAATGCCAGGCGCTGCAGGTCAGGGCGGTAGCCAGTGGCCGCGATGACGTGGTCGGCCCGGACTTCCGAGCGCTCGCCGTGCTGCGAGATGAGTCCCACAGTGACGCCGTCCGGGCTATCCCGCACCTCGTGGACGAGCTCACTAGTACGGATGGGCACCCGGCCCTCGATCCGGGGCCGCAGCCAGGCAGCGCCGGCCGGCCCGAGCGCGGTGCGCGCTCGGTGGATCCTTGTCTGCTCAGGCAGATGGCGGAACAGAGATGGATGATTCGAGTAGAACCAGGTACCCCAGCCGGAGCCGAGGCCGGCCTCCGGTTCCCGCAGCCGCTGGCTAAGCGGCCGGTCCGGCAGCAGCGGCGGACCATTCCAGGCGACAGCAGGTGATCTGGTGATGACTTCCACGGCGGCCCCGTTCTCGCTGAGCAGCGCGGCCGACTCAAGCGCCGACTGGCCCCTGCCGACGATCGCGACGCGCATGCCGGTGAACGCTGCCGGGTCGGTGATCGTAGAGCTGTGGCTCACCAAGTCGTGACCCGACAGGATGGGCGGCATGTGCGCGAAGTGCTCCACTCCGGTGGCAAGCACCACGCGCCTGGCCGTCGCCGTTCGCCCGTCGGCGAGCCGGAGCCCGAACTGCCCGCTGTCGCTGGTGAGCCTGGTGACCAGCGTCGGCTCCAGGCCGCTCGCCAGCTCACCGGCGAACCAGTCCCCGTACGCGACGAAGTCGTCAAGCCGCACGGGCTGGCCGTAGTCGGCATAGGACCGGCCAGTCGCGCGGCAGAACGCGGCAAGCGTGTGAGTGCCATGCGGGTCGCTGAGGTTCGACGCGAACCCTTGTGACTTCAGGAACATGCCGCGCGGCATCTGCGCACGCCACAGATGCATGGGCCGCCCGAACTGGCGCACCTGCACCCCGGCTGACCGTAGGTGCGCGGCAAGCGCGAGACCGTACGGTCCCGCGCCCACGATCGCCACGTCGACGGCGTCGCTCACTACTTATCCCCCCTTGTGCTGGTCGCCCGGCTTCACATCGGCTGGCTTCAGGTCAGTTGGGCGCACATCAGCTGGCATCCGCCCCGCAGCGGCCAGCATCGTTCCGGCCGCGCCGGAGGCGCGGCCGGATTCCACTGCTCCGAACTGCCGGCTCCCGTCGCGCGGCTGCCCCGGCGATACGCTCGAGCGGCCTGGTCAGCGCGCGCCAGCCCATTCGCAGGCACATCAGCTCGAACGGGCGCAGGTCATCGTGAGCAAACCAGGCCGTCTCGTGTACGGCTCGGGTCGCGGCCAGCCACGACTGCAGGCTGAGCTCGCCGCGGCGCCAGTAGCTGATCGCGCTTAGCGGGTCGTAGCTCTCGACCATGAAGGTCCTGCCGGTCACCGCCTCGGACGCTGGCACCGGCTGTCCGGTCAGGTCGAGGTAAGCCGCGCGCACGACGTCGAGACCGTCTGGCCCGGTAAAGAGCCGGAACTGAGCGCCGAGCCGCGGGTTGAAGTCCAGCAGCTTGTATTGCCCGTCCCGATCGTCGAGCCGGAGGTCCAGGTCGGCGATGCCCCGGTAGTTGAGCCGGTTCAGCAAGTCGGTCACGCTGGCGCGCAATGCCGGGTTCGGCACGCACCGGCCGAAGCTCGTCAGTCCGGCGTGAGCCGGGTACGACCTGTCCTTGACCCCGGTACACGCCGGGCGGCAGGCGCCGTCGGCGCCCATGTAGCCGTGGAAGAACCAATCGTGACCAGGGGCCGCCGGGATGTACTCCTGCACCATGAGGCCGGCCCCGCCAGACGGGTGGCCGCTCTCGACCGCCCGCCACGCCGCGTCCAGCCCGGCCCGGTCGCGAATGATCTGCGTGCTGAGCAGCCTGGTTCCGGCCCGATCCAGGCTGCACAGCCACGGCCAGGCCAGCTTGCCAGCGACCGGATACCCGTAGTCCTCCGCCGCCCGGGCGGCCTGGTCAAGCGAGGATGCCAGGCACGAGCGCGGGCTCGGGAAGCCGAGATCCGCGCATAGCGTGTGGAGGGACTGCTTAGCCACCACCTGTCGCGGCAGGCTGGCGGGCGGGGCGGCGAACAGGAACATGCCGCGCAAGACCTCGCCATACTCGGCGAGAAAGATGGCGCCGGCGTCGTCGGTCGGGATCAGCACCGCCGGCCTGCCGATCAGCTCGGCCAGGTGAAGCAGCCCCGCCTGGACCCGGCCAGCCGGCAGTGCCGCGGGCCGCCACAGCACTCGTCCCCGCAGGTAGCGCGAGTGACCCGCGGGAGACCAGCCAGACTCCTGCACCGCGTACACCGGCACGCCCATCCGGCCCAGGCTCCGGATCGCGCCCAGGGCGCCGTGGTGCATGACGTTCGGATCGAACTTCAGCAGGACGGCAGGCGTCGTCACGTCCGCGGCGGGCCGTGCGGTACCGGCGACCGCCCGGAGAGCGGACGTTTCCGCGACAGCTGCGCTCACACCACGACCCGCTCGGGCGCGTCGTCAAACTGGTACGTAGCGTCCAGCACATGGCACTTGTGCGCCCAGGCGTAATCGACGTCCGGATGCGTCGTGTGCACGATGACGAGGTCCCAGTCCGTGCCCGGATCCGGCTCGCTGCTCAGCGTGAGCCCGCCCGGCACGGTCAGCGTCGGTACGAGCGGGTCGTAGTAACGCACGTCCGCTGACTCGCGCAGCAAGCCGGCGATCAGCGGCACAGCCGAGGATTCGCGCAGGTCCGAAACGCCCGCTTTATAGCTGGCGCCCACGACAATGAGCCGGGCCCCGGCCAGCTGCAGCCCCTGCGCCGCCAGCACCTCGCGGGCGCGCTCGATGACGCGCTCCGGGCGCTGCTGGATCGACTGCATCGCCCGCTCGATCAGCGGCGCACTGCGGCCCTGCGTGCTCAGCTGCCAGAGCAAGTAGTGCGGATCACACGGGATGCAGTGGCCGCCGACACCAGGGCCGGGGAACGCCGCGAGGAAGCCATACGGCTTGGTCGCTGCCGCCAGCGTTACTTCGATCGGGTCCAGGTGCAAGGCACCACACGCATCGGCGAACTCATTGGCCAGCGCGAGGCTCACGGCCCGGAAGATGTTCTCGTAGAGCTTGCTTGCCTCGGCGGCTTCGGGCGAACTAACCAGGTAAACCTCGCTCGTTAGCAGGCTGATGACCTGGGCTGCCTTGATCGCGCACTCCCTGGTCACGCCGCCCACGACGCGCGGTGTTTCGTCCTGCTGGTGATCTGGATTGCCCGGGTCGATGCGCTCCGGGCTGAACGCCACAAAGACGTCCCTGCCTGGCTCGAGACCGCGGCGACTCAGCGGATCAGCCAGCAGCTCGGTCGTCGTTCCCGCATAGGTGGTCGACGAGAGGATGATCGTCTGGCCGGCCCTGGCATGCTTCACCACGTCAGCGCACGCGGCGCTGAGCGCCGAAAGCTCAGGCTCTCGCCGGGAATCCACAGGGGTCGGAACGCACACTATGACGGCGTCTGCCGACACCAGGGCCGCAGGGTCTGCAGTCAGCCGAAGCCGCCCGGCTGCGAGCGCTGAGACCAGGCGCGGCCGGGCACTTCCGGCGACATCCGCTTCGCCAGCCGCCACAACAGCAAGCCGCTTGCGACTGATGTCGATGCCGATGACCTCGCGGCAGCGCGGCGCCAGCGCGATAGCCGTCGGCAATCCGACGTAGCCAAGACCCACAATCGCCAGTTTGAGCTGGCTCGTGCCCTGACCGTTGTCGTCAACGTACCCGTTCCCGCCCGCGTGCTCAGATGGCGGAAACGAGACGAGCCGTCGGCGCAACTGATGTTCGCGGCCGTTGACCGCGAGTCCAAGCTGGTGCTCGGCCATTACGACGTTTCTCCCGTTGCGAAGCCCTGCTCAGCAGCTTGCTCGATATGACGTATCAGCTGCTCAGCTAGACGTCGTAATCTGCTACGCAGTACGGCGTAGGCCGCTCTCGTGTGTTCCGTCGGCAGGGGCGTTTGCGCTGGTCAGCCGATGTCTAAGCCACTTGGCTCGCAGTCGGGCCCCGCCGTCGCAGTCCCCCACGTAGACGCGCGGCACGGCGTATCGGCCGGTGAGCCCGCCAGTATCGGTCGCGCACGCGTAGTCGTACCCGGCCTCCTGCACACCGTTGATCACCCGGCGGCTGTGATGTCCGTAGGGGTAGCAGAAGCCACTGATAGGCGAGCCCGTGATGTCCTGGAGTATCTGCCGGCTGAGCCGCTGCTCTCTGCTGACCACGTGGTCGGTTGTCTGATTCAGGCTGACATGTCGCAGCCCGTGCGAGCCGATCTCGATGCCGGCCGCCGCTACCGTCCGCACCTGGCTCGCTGTCATCAACTGTTTGCGCGGCCCTAGCCGATCCCAGGTATTGACTCCGCCGAGCCGTCCGGCGATCACGAACGCAGTCGCACCGAATCCGTGCCGCTGCAGGACGGGCAGCGCGTAGCGAAGGAAGTCTTCGTACCCGTCGTCGAAGGTGAGCCCGACAAGTCCGGCATCGCATTTCCGGCGCCGGGCTCTCAGGAGTTCGGACATCGAGACCCCGCGCCTGCCGCGCTGGTCCAGCCAGCGCATCTGCTGCTCGAAGCGGCGCGGGCTGACCGTCACCCGGTACGGGTCCTGAGGGTCCGGCGCCACCGAGTGATACATGAGCACCATTGGCTGCCGCTGGCGGGCAGGCGCGGTCCTCGGCCGAACTAGCAGCATCACGGTCCCCCCGGCTCGGCTACCGCAGCACCCTACTGAGCGCGCCGCAGTCAGCCAGTCAGCCGAACAGACGATTCCGGCTACGATTTCCGGCTGAGCTCGCCTCGCCCGCCCCGGCCCGCTCACCCCTCGCCTAGCCTGCCTCGCTCGGCCGCGCCTGGCCCGGGCTCCGAGGGTCAGGTCCCAGATCGCCGGTTCGCTTACACTTGCCGAACCCGATTTGTGCCGTTTACGGCCCCGGCGCCGATCTTCGCGACTCACATATCACGGATATTGGTCGCACGAAATGGGACAAACGGGCCGCTATCGCGGCCAAGATCGATGAAAAGTCGCTGCGCGGCGCGATCTTGGCCTGATGGCAGTCGGACCCTTGCGAGGTAATGTCCGATTAGCCGGGTTCGACGGGAGCGCATGGGGGTGGCGTCACGCGATCAGATTTCCGAGCGTGGCTGGCTGGCTAAAGCCGCTCCCGGTCAGGCGGGTCGTCGCACTCGGCTTCGTAGTCCGGCAAGTCAGCTGACGTTGCCGAGCGCCGGCTTTGGCCGGGAGATCCTGTTGCCCACTGCTCGCCCGAACGTCGTCGCCGACTGCCTCCACCTTCGACGTGATCCTGGTCTCCGGATTGGCCCTCCAGCAGGCCATCGAATGCCCGCTCTGAAGCAAGCCGGTCACCCAGTCCGGCTCCTCGCCTGCGGCGGCAGGCATCCGGGGCAAGCGTCCCGCCCGCCACCCCGGGCGCTTGCCGGCACCATCGGGCCGCTTCGGCATGCCGTAATGGTAGACCCGCCACCCGCCAGAAGAGGGTCAGCCGACAGCCGCCTCCAGGTCGGTGTAGCCGGCCGGGAGTTGGCCGACGAGGTGCCGGTAGTCCTCTTCGCTCAGCGCCTCTCGTAGCGCGGCCAGGACCGCCCCGGCGCCCGCCCGCGCGTCGTCCTCGGTGAGCCCGGCATGCTCGCTGAGCTGCCGGACGAAGTCGTCGGCCCCGACCGGGTGCGCCCCCTTTCTGCGGCGCCGCGGTACCTGCACCTGCTGCGCTAGCTCTTCGGGAAGGTCGGCGGCGAGGCGCCTCGCTTCGCCGTCGCTCAGCTGGTCTGCCAGCCCCTCCAGCACGGCCCTGGTGACATCCGCTGATTCCTCACGTGACAACGTGGTTCGCTCCGCTACCGCCCGGACGAGCACCTTCTGCTCCATAACCCCCCCTTCGCCGGGTTACCCGCAAGTGTCGTCAGGCCGTGACGCCGTCGCCTTGCAGTACCGGCACGATGTCGGGTGCGCCGAGCCGGATCGCATCGGCGTCCTGGTCGGTGTCAGCTTCCTGGGAGGCCCGTTCCGCCGCCACCCTGGCCCGGTAGTTCTCCAGCTCCCTGGCGATCTGCCGGGATTTCCACTTCATCGGCCCGGCCATCAGGCTGGCCGCTTCCTCGGCCGCGGACAAGCCGCGGTCCCAGGTCTCGATCGAGGCGTGCGTCCGCCGCGACAGCACGTCGTCCAGGTGGCGGGCGCCTTCATGCGACGCCGCGTAGACGATCTCGGCGCGCAGGTAGTCGTCCGCGCCCGTCAGCGGCTTGCCGAGGCCCGGATCGGCGGCAATGAGCGCCAGCACCTCGCCGACCATGGAGCCATAGCGCTGCAGCAAGTGCTCGATCCTGGCGACATGCAGGCCAGACGCGCGGGCCATCGCATGCCGGGAGTTCCACAGCGCGATGTAACCGTCCGCGCCGGCGAGCGGGACGCTGTCAGTGCACGATGGGGCAACCTTGCCGTCCAGGCCGTGCGCCACTGCGTCGACGGCGTCTTTAGCCATGATCCGGTATGTCGTGTATTTCCCGCCGGCTATCAGGACCAGGCCGGGAACCGGGTGCACGACCGTGTGCTCGCGCGACAGCTTCGACGTGGACTCGGACTCGCCTGCCAGTAGCGGCCGCAGGCCCGCGTACACGCCCTCGACGTCGTCCTGGCTGAGCGGCACGGCGAGAACCTTGTTGAGCTGCCTCAGCACGTAGTCGATGTCGGCCCGGCTCGCCGCCGGGTGTGCCTTGTCCAGTGACCAGTCTGTGTCGGTTGTGCCGATGATCCAGTGGCGACCCCACGGGATCACGAACAGCACGCTCACCGGCGTCCGCAGGATGATCCCGGTCGTGGAGTGGATGCGGTCGCGTGGCACCACCAGGTGGACGCCTTTGGACGCCCTGACGTTGATGCTGCCCCGGCCGCCGACCATCTCCTGGATCTCATCGGTCCAGACTCCTGTGGCGTTGACGACTTGCTGCGCTCGGATCTCAAACTCGTTCCCGGTCTCAAGGTCGGTCGCCCGCACTCCGGTCACGCGCTCGCCTTCGCGCAGGAAACCAGTGACCTGGGTCCTGGAGGCAGCGTGCGCGCCGAAGCTGGCGGCCGTCCGCACCAGCGTCATGACGTAGCGAGCGTCGTCGACCTGCGCGTCCCAGTAGACAAGCGCCCCGGTCAGCGCCTTGCGGTTCAGGGCCGGCGCCAGGCGCAGCGCGCCACGCCTGGTCAGCTGGCGGTGGCCGGGCAGACCGCGGGTCTGGCCGAGGGACAAGCCGAGCGAGTCATAGGCCGTGACGCCGACACCCACATAAGCCCGTTCCCAGCCATGATGGGTGAACGGGAACAGGAACGACACCGGGCGGACCAGGTGCGGCGCGAGCCGCTGCAGCAGCAGCGAGCGCTCGCTCAGTGCCTCGCGTACCAGGCCCACGTTGAGCTGCTCGAGGTAGCGCAGGCCGCCGTGAATGAGCTTGCTGGATCGCGACGAGGTGCCCGAGCCGAAGTCCCTGGCCTCCACCAGACCGGTAGTGAGCCCGCGGGTGACCGCGTCCAGAGCCACGCCGGAGCCGACCACCCCGCCTCCGACCACCAGCACCTGCAGTTCCTTGCTGGCCAGCGCGTCGAGAGCGCCAGCGCGTTCAGCCGGACCGAGCCGTGTCGTGGCCAGTGCGGGGTCGGTGCTGGGCACGTGTCCGTTGGCAGCTTGCTGGCCGCCCGTGCGATTGCCCGGCCAGACCCGGATGTCAGCGCGGCGGGGCACTTGGCGTCACCACGACTTCGACGCGCTGGAACTCCTTGAGATCGGAGTAGCCAGATGTTGCCATCGTCCGGCGCAACGCGCCCATCAGGTTCATGGAACCGTCGGGAACCGTGGACGGCCCGTGCAGGATCTGCTCCAGCGTGCCGATCGTGCCAACCTTCAGGCGGGCCCCGCGAGGCAGGTCGGGATGGTGAGCCTCGCTGCCCCAGTGGTAGCCGTGGCCAGGGGCCTGACTGGCGCGGGCGAACGGGGATCCCACCATGACCGCGTCCGCGCCGAGCGCCAGTGCCTTGGCGATGTCACCACTGCGGGTCATGCCGCCGTCGGCGATGACATGCACGTACCGTCCGCCGGACTCATCGAGGTAGTCGCGGCGGGCGGCAGCGACGTCGGCGATCGCGGTGGCCATCGGCACTGCCACACCCAGCACCGCCGCGGTCGTGTGCCCGGAGCCGCCGCCGAATCCGGCCAGGACACCGGCCGCGCCGGTCCGCATCAGGTGCAGCGCGGCGGTATAGGTGGCGCATCCACCGACGATGACCGGAACGTCGAGCTCGTAGATGAACTGCTTGAGGTTCAGCGGCTCAGCCTGGCTGGAGACGTGCTCCGCCGATACTGTCGTGCCGCGGATCACGAAGATGTCTACCCCAGCGTCGATGACGGCCTTATAGAGACGCACGGTGCGCTGCGGCGAGAGCCGGGCCGCCGTGATGACGCCCGCGGCCCGGATCTCCTCGATGCGCCTGCCGATCAGCTCTTCCTTGATCGGCTCGGCATAGATCTGCTGCAGGCGCCTGGTGGCCGCCTCATTGCCCAGTTCCGCGGCCTCGGCGAGCAGCGATTCCGGGTCGTCGAACCGGGTCCACAGCCCTTCCAGGTCCAGCGCCGCGAGGCCGCCTAGCTTCCCGATCGCGATTGCCGTGGCTGGCGACACGACACTGTCCATTGGTGCCACGACCACCGGCATTTCGAACCGGTAGGCGTCGATCTGCCAGGCGATCGAGACCTCTTCCGGATGCCGGGTCCGGCGGGACGGAACGATGCCGATCTCGTCGAGCGCATACGCCCGCCGACCGCTCTTGCCCCGCCCGATCTCTACCACGCTCACGTTGCTCTCCCGCCCCCGCAGGTTGTCGTCCGTTCCTGCGTGCGCGCACAGGCCTGGCAGCCAGGATTAGCGTGCCAGGGCTTAGCTTCGCCGGCCGCCGTAGTTGGGCGCCTCGGCGACCATCTGGATGTCATGCGGGTGGCTCTCCACCAGTCCAGCACCAGTGATCTGGGTGAACTGCGCGTCCTGCAGTTCGGCGATCGTCCGGGCGCCGCAGAATCCCATCGCCGCCCGCAGGCCGCCGGTGAGTTGATGCGCTACCGCTTCCAGCGGGCCGCGATAGGGCACTTGTGCCTCCACGCCCTGCGGCACCAGCTTGTCTTCGCGGAGCACGTCGTCCTGGAAGTAGCGGTCCTTGGAGTAGGAGCCGCCACGGCTCACGTTACGCATAGCGCCGAGCGATCCCATGCCGCGGAACAGCTTGAACTGCTTGCCGTTGACGAAGACCATCTCGCCGGGGCCTTCCTCGCAGCCAGCAAGCAGCTTGCCGAGCATGACCGTGTCAGCGCCAGCGGCGATGGCCTTGGCGATATCGCCGGAGTACTGAATACCCCCATCGCCGATCACGGGCACGCCAGCTTCCCTGGCGGCGAGCGAGGCCTCGTAAATCGCGGTGATTTGCGGAACGCCTACTCCGGTGACCACCCGCGTTGTGCAGATCGCGCCAGGGCCGACACCGACCTTGACTGCGTCAG
>Ga0335072_10006964_pt1 | contig 16499 bp, 18 predicted proteins | sample Lox_Sample_21_FD_206725 | JGI IMG/M metagenome (GOLD analysis project Ga0335072, IMG submission 206725) | Soil microbial communities from Loxahatchee National Wildlife Refuge, Florida, United States - Lox_Sample_2.1 | ecosystem: Environmental > Terrestrial > Soil > Wetlands | place: USA...
CTCCAGGTCGAGATGGCGGTCGGCAAGCGGGACCAGCAGGAGGCGAGCTGTCCGCAGGACAGGCTGAGGCACCTGGCCACGATCGCAAGCCGGCACCGGCAGCGCAACCCCTTATGCCCCATGCCGCTGTGCCCCGGCCACAGACATAAGCTCCGGCCGTCGCACACGTACCCGCCCGATTCTCGGACCACGTAACGTAGTCAGCCTCAGCCTCGCCTGATACAGGCGATCATGTAACCGCCTCGGCGCGGCGAGCGCAGTGTGACCGCGCTGGCTTCGATGCGCGCAGAACTGGTCAGCCTGCGTGTTATCACGGGCAGGCTTGCCGGTGTTCGGCTCAGGCTGGGTACCCCTCGATGACTCCGTATGGAGTGGCAACGGGCTGCACGTTGGCGAGGCTCAGCCCGGCTGCGGCCAGCAGATGGCCGTACTCGGTGTTGGTCCGTTCCTGGCCGCCGGTGAAGACCAGCATGTTCAGGTCGCTGAGCAGCACTGGCAGGGCATCGGCCGGGTCGTCGGGGATGAGCCGCTCGACGATGAGCACCCGCCCATGGCCGGCCATGGCGTGGCGGCAGGCGGTCAGGATCTGGACCGAGCGGACGTCATCCCAGTCGTGCAGCACGTTGGCCAGGATGTAGCCATCGGCGCCGTCCGGGACACCGTGGAAGAAGTCGCCGGTAATGATCTCGCAGCGGTCTTCGACGCCGGCGGCCCGCAGCACCGCCGCAGCGTCGGCGGCCACTGCTGACACGTCGAACAAGATGCCGCGCAGACCAGGCTGCGCCCGCAAGATGGCCGCCAGCAGCGTGCCCTTGCCGCCGCCGATGTCGGCCACGGTCCGCATCGGCGAAAAGTCATAGCCGGCCGCGACGCTCGGCGCGAACGCCGCGGTCCGCTCCGACATCGCAGCCTGAAATCCCCGCGCCAGCTCGGGGCGGTTCGCGACGAACTCGAATATGCTCATTCCGTGGGCCAGGTCGACGCCGGGCTTCCCGGTCCGGACCGTTTCGATGATCGGCTCGAATGCCCGGACCCCGCCGAGGGACTCGACCAGCATCGCCCAGGCCCGCATCGAGGCCGGCGCGCCGGTGCGCAGCCGCTCACCCAGCAGGGTCAGGCCGAACCTGCGCTGGTCATCTTCGGTCAGCACGCCCAGCGAGGCAAGCAGCCGCAGCACCCGGTACAGCGACGGCTCATGTGCCTGGGTGGCCCGGGCTAGCTGAGCCGCGGTCACCGGGCCGCCCGCCAGCAGGTCGGCTATGCCGAGCTCGGCGGCCACGTAGACCGCCCGGGAAATGTGGATGCCCCAGATCATCTGAAGCATCGTCGCAGCGGCTGCCCGCTCTTCCTCGGTCGGCTCGGAACCGGCAACGCCCGGACCCGCTCCCGCTGTCCCGTGCAGCCCTCTGCTGCTTCGGCTCATGATTGCCCCGCCCGCCGCCGACACCATCGGATGAGATACCTAATACACGGAGTCCTGCCGGTGCCCGCAGATACATGTCCAGGCGCACAACAAGCGGAGTCAAGCCCGGACCAGGGCAACGCCCCGGCCAGGCGCGCAGTCCCATACGACCTGGGCGTGGCGACCAGCACTGATCCAGACCGGTCAGCGGCGCCGAGCCGTTATGCCCGGCTTGGCGCTAGACCGCCGTCCCGTCATCGGCGGGCCGGATTGAATGTTCTGCAGTGCAGGCACGGCAGCCGTCCTGGCGGGGTCGGCTTCCCTTTCTTCGGATGCCTTAATCAACCGCGCTGAGCCTGGGATGGTTCACCGAGGCGACGGCAGCTCAGATGGGGTCGGCTGGCTCGTTGAGGTTCCTGACGGCACAGCGGCTCAAGATCACAGTAGCAGGCGAGGGCGACCGCTGGGCAGGGCTGCTGACCAGCGGAGGCCGCCGATGACGCTCCCCGATGATGGCAACGTCGCAGTTCAGGTCAGTCCGCCGGGGGCCGTCGGCCCCATACGCCGATATGGACGAATCCGCACCCCAGGAAGTCCTCCTCGCCTGGCCGGTCGACCAGCGCTGTCGCCTGCTCCAGGCTGAGCGCCCCGGCGTGCACCTTCGGAAGGGCCAAAGCGGCCTGGCTCAGCTGGTAGAACTCGGCTAGATCCGTGCCGGCCTGGATGATGTCGATCTCGGCGTCTGCACCGACATCGGTCAGGCCGAGCTGGTGAACCTGGCGGAGCAAAGACCGGCCCTGGGACAGGGCCAAGCTCGGGAAGGCGGCCTGGGTCGTCTGCGGGGAGGTCGCCCACACCGGGTCGGCGTCGCCGATCCACATGCCGAAGTCTGGTTCTTCCAGCACCAGCCACCCGCCGGGAACCAGCCAGCTGACCATCCGCCGCAGCAGGTCCACGCCGGGGGATATGTGCATAAGGACCGCTCGCGTGTGGACCAGATCGAAAGAGCCGGGCGGAAACGTGCCGGTGCGGACGTCGTGCCGGAGGACCTCGACGTTCGAGGCATCTATCTCGGCCAGGAACCCCGTCTGCAGGTCGGTGACGATCACGCGGCCGACCGGGCCGACCAAATCAGACAGCCACCGGGTGATCGACCCTCGCCCCCCGCCGATCTCCAGGCACCTCGCGCCCTTGCTGACCCCACAACGCTCAATGCGCCGCTTGGTAAGCGGGTCCAGGCGTTGCTCCAGCAACTCAAGACGGCGCGATTCGTCCTGGGCGGAATGCGGGAACGCGTAATCCGGAGCCTCACTCACAGCCAGGATCATAAGCTGCGGCCCTCCTCGCCGCCCGCCACGCGCCAGCCCTTGACCCAGAACGCCAAAAGCCACGCGCCAGCAAGGCCTCTGGATGCGAACGATCTGGACCGGCCCCGACCCGCCACCGACCGGCGCAGCGCGGTGACACCGCCCGCCCGGTCGCGCTGCGTCGTGCCCTATGAGCTGCGTAACGCACGTGAACCGCCGCGGACATCCAACCAACGCAGTTCAAGATTAGTGGCGTCCGGATCCGGACATTATGTGAACCGCCCTAGCACAGCTCAACGGTGATCTGGATTCGGCGTCGACGCCCTCTTCCCGGTGGCCAAGCTCTTAACCGGCGCGTTGGCGTCCGCTAGCTGGCGAAGCGGATCATGTCGCAGCTGTCGCAGTCCAATCCCCCGCAGCAGGACGGGTACCAGGGCCGGCGCACGGTCTGGCCACCCGTGCGGCTGACCGAGAACCCCGCGGGCTGTCCAGGCAGTGGATACGCAGCTGGATGGTGTGTGCATGGTGTGCGTCAGCTGGGCGGGCACGACTCTGGTGTGCAGTCTTTGCCGCGGCGGCGGCAGCTCGCAGCCCACATAAGCCTCTTCAGCGCTGCGCGCCTATGACGCGATAACCCTCGCGGGACTGTCGCGTACAGCGCATACGACAGTGACCGGTTTCCTGAGGGGCCATCGCCTTCCCCATTTGGCGGCCAATTAACTTAGCGGGAAACCAAGGCCGCCGCGGACCTGCTGACATTCCGGCACGTTCCGGCGATAATACCGGAGAACGGCACTGAGAAAACGTGCCGACCAGGGCCTGAAACCCCAGGATGGGGGTTATCTCATATGCAATCTCACCGGCCGCTGACACGAAAGGCCCCGAGGCGTTCAATCACCGGCACCGCCCTCCTGTCTGCGCTCATCCTCGCGCTGGTTACCGCCTGCGGATCCGGCGGTGGCCAGGCCGGCGGCGGATCTGGCGGCGCCCCGTCGAGCGCGCCCAGCGTCGCGCCATCCTCCCAGGTGCCGGCCACACCACCGGACGTCCCAACGGGAAACCTGTCCTGTCCCAGCCAATTTCCCAGCGCGGTAACCGTGACGCAAGCCGTGCAGGACCTTATCAGCTTGTGCGCCACCCAGGATGGAACCCAGTGGGACATCATCAACATCTCCGAGGACGTTCTCGATATCTACCCGGCTTCCGGCACTACCTTGTCGGCTCCCCTCACGTACGACGTCTCCTCCGACCCGTTTCCGACCCTGGCAGACAACATCGAGGTGCAAGTACAGAACGGCGTGGTGGCAGGTTCGCCCGCCCCCGATGGAGCCACCCTCCTGGCCGTCGGCGCGGTTATCGCAGCGGCCGGATCGGGCAATGCGGCCCCCCAGGTGTACGTGAGCGTGGACCAGGAGGCCACCCAGAAGAGCTTTGCCGCCGGGGTATCGACGAACTATGTCGTGGGCAATGACCCCGACGCGGACCCCAGCAGTTTCGTCAAATCCATGGCCGACTGCATCAACAGCACCTACAACATCTGGCAGGATCTCAAAGATCCGTCCGCGAACGCTGGTCAACTGCTCCTTGATGCGCTCGACGCGGCCGCATCATGCTCCGACGTACACGACAAGGTCAAAGAGTACCTGCAAAGCCAGAAAGAGCAGGAAGACCTATCCCAGGAAACCCAGCTCGCCGGAGACAACTCCGATAAGGCCGAATGGATAACGCAATACGAGCAGAATGAACCAATACAGCACGAAATCGCGACCGACGAAAGGTAAACCCGTGCGCTGGCCAGCACGGCATCGGCCACCGAAGCCTATGCCGCGTGGCTGGCCTCCGCCGGCACGCCAGCGGACCCGCCGACGTATGGCCGCGACGGTCCACGCGGCAGACGACACCCTCACCAACGTGCTCGCCCGGTCCAACAGCGGTGGCGCAGCGACCTGGGCCGTGGCCCACCTTCGGGATGACGCTGGCGATGAGTCAGCGGATCCTGGCCGAGGTCGGCCGCCCGATCGACCCCAGCCGAGCCGGAGCCTGCCTGACCATGCGACCGTCTACGTTCAGCAGCCGGCCACTACCTCCGCGGTCTACCACCTAGCAGCCTGATCCGCGACCGGACGACAGCGGACGGCGGCGGCGGAACCGATGCCCGCCCCGGCCGAACTGGCCGATATGCGCCCAGCCACCAACGGTGTGAGCGTGGTCATCAACCTGCGCAGAGTCGGCGATATTTACGCTTAGCGTTTCGTCGGCGACAGGCTGCTTGTGACGTTGTGTCATTAACAACCGTCTCCGCAAGACGATTGGATTCCTGACACCGTCGGAAAAGCTTGCCGGGGGCGCGGGAGCTGCGGCCAGCCTGCGGCTGCCTGGCTGGCAAGCGGTGCCGGTAGCCGGCTGCGCGGGGGGTAGGGTGCTGGCGTGGCAGGCAGGTCCGGCGAACTCGGTTCCGATCTCATCGGGCGTGTTCGCGAGGAGGTCTCCGCGGGCGGACGCCGGAACCGGTTCGTTGATCTGCTGGAGGCCGGCAGTGTGCCGCGGGACAGGCTGACCTGGCTGGCCGGTGAGCAGTTCCGCATCGTCGGCAGCGACCAGCGCAGTTTCGCGATGCTCGCGGCCCGCTTCCCGGACCCGCCAGCCGGGGAGATGTTCTTGTCCCTGGCGCAGGGCGAGCTGCGTGCGCTGCGGCTGCTGCCTGATTTCGCGGCCGCGCTGGGCTGGGGACAGGAGGATCTGCGGGCGTATGAGCCGCGGCCGCTGGCGCAGGCTTACCCGGCGTATCTGGCGTGGAGCGCGCTGTTCGGGACCTGCAGCGGGGTGGCGCTGGCGATGCTGGCCAACCTGGAGGAGTGGGGCGGGTACTGCAGCCGGGTGGCCGAGGCGCTGGTGGCCCGCTACGGCCTGGCCGAGCGGGCGGTCGGGTTCTTCCGGTTCTTCGCCGAGCCAGCGCCGGGCTTCGCCGAGCAGGCGAAGTCCGTTGTGGCCGCCGGGCTGGCCGCGGGTGAAGATCCGCAGGAGGCGGTACGGGCGGCCCGGGCCCTGCACGCGTACGAGATCGCGTTCTGGGACACGCTGGCCGACGGCCTTGGCTGATCGCAGTCACCGCGATGATCACGAACGCAAAATACCCGCCGTTCTGCGCGGCGCGTGCGCTTTGACGATCATCCAATAAGGGCGCGCAGATCTGGGTGATCGGCGCGGCTGCCGACGCTCGGTCATGGCTGATATGGAGATGATGGTAAGGCTCTACCGGCTGGGGGCCGTGTCGCGCGCTGAGGTTGCCCCTAGTCCAGGGGCAGGGAGCATGGGTAGCCACATGGTCATGGCAGCGCTGCCGTTCTTGCCCTGGGCGGCGGTGGCCCGGCCGCCGTGGGCCTCGGCCGTGCCGGGGCGCGTCGTTTGTTCAGCGCTGCCTGGGCATGAACAACCCGAGGTTGCCGTGCGTATCACCTGTCGTGACTCCTGCGGAATGCAATGACCGCGTGAAGACCTGGATGGCGCGGTATCGCCGGCCACTTGTCGGGTTCGTGCTCCCGCTCGTCAACGGCGATGTCCACGCTGCCGAGGACGTGGTCCAGGAGACGATGCTGCGCGCCTGGCAGCATGCGCCGCACCTGTCCCCCGACGGCGCCGGATCCTGGCTGCACACGGTCGCCCGCAATATCGCCATCTCAGCCCACCACCGCCGCCGACGGGCCCGGCCTGCGGAGACGTTCTTTGACGAAAGTGCCCTGCCGGTGACCGGCGACGGGCTGGACCAGGTGTTCGACGCCTGGATGATCGCAGCCGCCCTGGACAAGCTCAGCGCAGAGCACCGGTCGGTCATCGTCGCGCTGTTCTACCAGCGGCGCTCCACTGCGGAGGTGGCGCAATTGCTGGCCATTCCGGAAGGGACCGTGCGGTCGCGCTGCTTCTACGCCCTGCGAGTGCTTCGCAAATTGCTCATCGAACAAGGGACGACGGGGCCATGAACTGTCCAGTAACGATGTCGCTCAGCGCCTACGTGCTCGGCGGGGCAGACGCCAGGGAACAGCTGCTCGTGGCGGACCATATTCCCGGTTGCCCGGCGTGCCGCGAGGAGCTGGCCCGCCTGGCGCCGATTCCGGGGCTGCTGGCCCGGCTGCCGCCGGCGATGGTCCCCGGCCGCGTGCTGCCAAGCCCGGCCGCAGGCCCACGCGGGCTGACGCGGCTGCTGCGGAGCAGAGCATGGCAGGCCACGGCGCTGACCGCGGCGGCGCTCGCCGTCGGTCTCGCCGCGGGGTTTTCGCTGGCCGCTCCGGGCACCAGCCCGTCAGCCGCGCCGGGCGCCAACGCGGCCGCCGCGCCCGGCATCACATTCTCTGGTGACAACCCCGCGGCCCACGTGCGGGCAACGGCGGTGCTGACCGCGACATCGTGGGGAACCCGCATCGAGCTGCAGCTGAGCGGAGCCCCCCTTAACAAGCAGTGCAGCCTGATCGTCATCACCCGCGCTGGGGCCAGGGAGCAGGCCGGCATCTGGAGCGCCTGGAGCGACGGCCCCATCAACGTGCCCGCCAGCGCCTCGTGGCACCTGTACGACATCACCAGGCTGACGATAATATCCGGCGCGCGGACGCTGGCCACCCTCACTGCACGCCGCCCCGGGCCGGACCGCCGAGCTGCGCAATAGACATCCGCGGCGCGCCAGTCAGGCGAGCGTCCGGCCCGCGGCGGCGGATAAGGGCCGGCTGGCCATGACCATCTGGTCCGAGGTCTTGCCCAAAGCGGACCAGCGCTGGCGAAGGCGGCTCGGCTCAAAGCTGGCCAGGCTGTCCCCGGCCTTGGCCGAGCCGGCCAGCACTCCGGCCGTGGCCATGCCCGAGGGTCTCTCGTCGGGGTGGATGGTGGGAGACTGGCGACAGTTTCCCCTGCACCTCCGCCGACGTTGGTCAGCTCTTCACTGGCGGTCCTCCTCGGCAATGCGCTGCTTGCTCTCACCATGGCCTACGAAGCCCAGACACCCATCCCGATCGCCATCGCCGCCAACACCCTGCGCATGGTCGAGCCTTCCGGGACGCCGGTCTCGGCCCTGGCCTCGCGCTCGGGGATCTCGTCCCAGACAGCGCGGCCCCAGGGCACGACCCTCATAAGCCGGCGCCGGGCCTTTCTGGCCACCAGCCCGAGCGTACGGGGCAAGTACCTGCGCCTGACACCGGCGGGCGACCGACGCCAGGCCGAGCATCATCGCCTCACTCGAGACATCGAGGCCACGCCCGGCTTGTCCCGGGGCCGCTCCTGAGGCGTCCCAGGCGCTCTCGGCAATCCTCGAACTCAACGACGGCGCCTGCCTGCGGGAGGCTCCCCACCCACCGCCTGGCATCCGCCGCTCCGGCGCCTCTGCGCCGGCCCTCGGCCGTGTTCGCGTGGCTCCCGCGGCCAAGATGCGCAACAGGGAGCTGGCCATCCAGACCGAGTCCTTCTTGGCCGATCCGATCGGTGCTTTGCCTCACTACCCCGTCTGGGATGGAAACCGGGGGTTCGGGCCTTGAGATGAGGGTCGCAGCCTCTGACCTTCGGCTGTCACTGACCCTTGGTGACGTGAGACCCAGCACGCCGAGTTTTCTGGAATCAACGCAGGGGCCTTGTGCGGCTCCCCGTCGACGGGCAGGTTGCACTGGAGAGAAGGGAAGTGGGCTCATGGAGTACCCCGAACCCACTTAGCCCTGGTCCCTGGCGCCGCTGGCTGACCGGTCCGGTCAGCCAGCGTACGTCACATTCGTGCACGAGCCGTTACTGCACAGCACTGGCGTGCCAAAGATCGGACCGCTAGCAGTACCACCGGTGACCACACCGCCAACGGCCGTACCACCGATGACGAAGCTCAGTACCGGGGCATAATACGCATTAACGGTTGGTCTCGCGTCGGAGATCGTATACGTCACTCCGGATTCCTCAGGAGTGAACGTCTCAGCATTCGTATTGACCGAGCAGTTGGCGAGAAGAAATGGGTGGCTCGCTCGCGGCTGCACGCTCCCGCAATTAAACAGGCCCGTGTGAAGAAAGATCTGGGTAGCGGAAGAATTGCATTCGACCTGGCCGGTGAATGTTACGACCGCCTTACCGTTAATCATTTCCGGAGTAATGTTGCTTGCTGTGGCGTTACAGCCGTCGATCGTAGATCCGGCCACACTGGTAGATCTGGCCACGCTGGCGGCAGCGGGCGCGGCCGTGCCCAGCCCGGCCGCTATCAGCGCTCCGCACACCAGCAGTGTCTTGATCGATCCGCGCACGTCAGCCTCCCGCTCGTCTTAGCCGTGCCCGCCAGGACGGGGGCACCGTGCCGTCGAGGCGTCATACGCACCCGAGAGCGGGACCGTTCAACGTGGCGACGAAAATTTCACCCGCCGTCCCCGGCCGGGCCTGGCGGCGCCGGGCGCTGCTGCTGTGTCGGTCGTGGGCACATCCACGGCCCCGGCCCCTTGACCAGGCGCCCCCTCCAGGGTGTGGAGTGCCAGTACCCGGGATGGCATCACCGGTCGCTGCCCGGCAGGGAGTGACTACATGGCAGTCCGCAGGATGACGAGGTCCCTCATGCCTGCAGGACCGAGTCCCTCTTCGGCGAGGACCCGGCGGAGGGGACTCTTGCCATGGACCCCCGACATTGAGCAGGCCGGGCGTGGGTCTGGCATCTCAGCCGAGCGACACACCACCAGCCCACAGCCCCGCCCCTCTGGCCCCAGCACGATTTGCCAGACGCTCACCAACAGAACAGGCGGTTCTGCACCGGGAAGCCCCCTGAAGTATCAGCAGCTGTCGACAGCTCGTAATCGGTCTGGATCATAGCTCCGCTGGCCGACGTCGCTTCGTTCCCTGGTGGTGGCTTGTGACGTGGTGTGACTGGCAAGCGCAGACCGGATAATCCGTATCGACGATGATGGTCTGGTAGACGCCCGCTCGGTAGCCCGTGACTACTGGCTCGAACCGATCCCTCCCGAGCGGATGCCTTATGTGGCCGCGGACCTTCTCGCTTCCGGCTATGACTCGCCTTTGCTGCGGGAGGCAGCGGGTGCCTCGCCATCTGACCCTCGGGAGGCGCGAGGACTCTTCATTGCGGCGCTGCAAGAGCTGAGGGTATGGCTGGAGGACGAGGCGCAGGCGAGGCTGCGTCAGGCGGCATTGCTCGCGGGGTCGTTCAACAGGGGCGAGATGTCTTTGGAGTCACTTGTCTCGGCTCTGATGAACTTGTGGGAGCTGGATGACGTGATGTACGACGGGGTGGCTGAACCGGCGGCGCGTCTCGCCTGGCTCGCGTGGGCGCACGGCGATCATCTCTACGAGAGGAACGGCGGAGCTGAGGCACTTCGCCGTGAGGCGAAGATCGTTGCCGCTTTCGCAGATGGGGAGCAATAATCCAAGAGGTCGGCGCTATCCGCTCTGCCTTTCCCCGATCGAACAGTCCAGGATCGGCACCGATCCGTCGCCGGACCGAGATGACTGCCTGGTTACAGTCTGCGATCAACGCTGGTCGACCGTACGCGACCAATAACCGCCGTTCTGCGCGGTGATCGCGGACTGCCGACCGGCTCCCATGGCGCGCCGAATGGACAATCTGCGTGCCGCGTTCGCACCGGAGGGCATCCAGTGGATAAGCGCGTATTCGGCGATACGGAATGCAAGGCTGAAAATATCTCTCACGCAGCGTAATGGAATCTCAGAGATCACCTGTCCTATGTCCACTACTACTCGCGCTGAGCGGCGTCGGCTGGGCTTCAGCCGAGCAACGGCTTTCCCGCCCGGCGGTATGTGCATGTCTGCGACGATGGCGACGTGACCTACGAATGGGACGAGCAGTCGAGCAAAGAGGCGGCAGCCTACCCCGTCAGCGCGCCCGACGCAGACGTGCTCCGCGGCCGGTGCTCTCAGAAGGCTGCCGATCTCGGGCCGGAGGGCGTGCGCGGTCATACAGTCAGGTTCCCGGTTACCGCATGGGATGAGCCGCCCGGCTTGCCGGACGGCGTTCCCCGGACAGGCTGCATCTCTCGCGGCGATGTCCTTGACATCGGGCAGCAGGTCGGTACCCGGGCGCGGCCCGCCTCGGACCTGCTCGCCGCAAGCTTCATCTGGGGCTGGGGCTCCGCCGGCTACGGCCCCCGCCGCCTCCGCGACATCCGCGCTTCGGCCGGGGACCGGCTCGAGCCCTCACTGCAGCGTGCCCTGGACGCGGTGAACAAGGACCGGCCTCACCTGATCCCATCGCTGGCTACGCCTGCCTGTTCGGCGGCTACGACGATCAGGACCGGGCCGCGCCCGGACGGGAGCCGTTTTCCAGACTGCACGGCTTCGGCCCTGCGTTCTTCACCAAGTTCTTGTACTTCAGCACGCCCGGCGCGCTGATCCTCGACAATCGGCTGGCCAATGCCGTCCACAGGCTGAGCCAGCTGCCTAACCTCGTCACCGGGAACGGCCGGTCGCTGGCGTGGACGCCGTACCGGTACTCGGTCTACCTTCACTGGATGATCCAGACAGCCCGGACAGTAGGGGTTGAGCCAGAACTCCTGGAACTTACGCTATTCCAGCCGCCGGGGAGCCTGGACGAGGAAAACGGCGCGGCAGACTGATCGAGCGCGTACGAATGAACTGGCCTGAGGTACGTTAACCGCCGTTATGGTCCCTGTCGGGTATGCTGCGCCCGCTTGACAGTTGCGAGCATAACCAGCAGTTCTGCGTCCGTCGCGGGGTGAGCCGCCAACGAGGCCGGCGACGCGTCTGGGGACCGTGCTAGCCGTACCTCGGGTTCGGGTATCTGCACGGTGGATCTGCTGCTGTGGTGGGGCGAGCATTGAGATGCAGGTAGCCCGGAGTGGCCAGGCACCGCAGCTCAAAAGGAGGCATCCCGATGCACGGATCGACTCACAGCACCCCTCCCGCACGGCCATTGCTCGTGCGGCTCGCGATCAGGTCATGGGAATACCGGCGGCCCCGGCTGGCGATGGGTATTCGCATTGCCAGCGGCATTTTCAATCTCCTCCTCGCCATCGTGCTGTTCGCTGCCATCAGCCCGAGCCCGCTGTCAGCGCTGGCAGCGCTGCCCCTGGCGGGGTCGGCGGCGCTGTTCTGGACCGTCTACCGGCTTCAGGCCAGTGTTCAGAGCTAGCCCGGCAGCATCTGGGTAGCGGGCCGGTCAACCGCCGGCCCGCTACGGACGCTTTGGCCGGATGCGGCCCCTCGTTAAGCAAAGCGGCAGGAGCATTCACTCAGCGCTCGCGCTGGCCCGGATACTAGAGCACAGTGAGGCCGGGAGCACAATGAACAGCAGTAGCAGGATCCCTCCCGCACGGCCATTGCTCGTGCGGCTCGCGATCAGGTCATGGGAATACCGGCGGCCCCGGCTGGCGATGGGTATCCGCATTGCCAGCGGCATTTTCAACTTCCTCCTCGCCATCGTGCTGTTCGCTGCCATCAGCCCGGTGGGCCCGCTGTCAGCGCTGGCAGCGCTGCCGCTAGCGGGGTCGGCGCTGATCTTCTGGACCGTCTACCAGCTGCAGCAGGACAGCCTGCGCCGGGTGGGTGAGCTTGAGCAATCCCGCACTTACCTGATAGACGACTCCGCCGAAAGGCTGCGCCGGATCGAGCGGGACCTGCACGACGGCGCGCAGGCCCAGATGGTGGCCGTCGCGATGAAGCTGGGCCTGGCCACCAGGAAGCTCCGCGGCATCATCGACAGGTCCGCCGATGCTGACCTGCAGCGGGTCCTGGAGCTCGTGGCCGCCGCCCACAGCGGGGCCAAGGAGGCGATCACCGAGCTGCGGGACCTGGCTCACGGCATCCACCCGCCAGTGCTCGACCAGGGCCTGGGCGCCGCGCTCGCAACCCTCGCCGCGCGCAGCGAACTGCCCGTTGAGCTCGTCGCGGACCTGCCCGAGCGCCCGTCGGCCGCGATCGAGACCATCGCCTACTTCTGCGCGAGCGAGCTGCTGGCCAACACCGCCAAGCACAGCGGCGCCCGGCATGCCACCCTCGAGGCAGTCTACGTGCCCGGCCTGCTGCAGGTGCGGGTCAGCGACGATGGCAGCGGAGGCGCCCGCATCACCGGACGCGGCGGACTGGCCGGGCTCGCCGACCGGGTCAGGACCGTGGACGGCAGGCTGCAGATCACCAGCCCGCCCGGAGGCCCCACGGTGATCGATGTCGAGCTGCCGTCCCGCGCCTGACCGAAGCGGAGCCCGCCGATGCGGATTGTGATCGCCGAAGACTCGGCCGTGATGCGGGCGGGCCTGGCCGAGATCCTGGCCGACAGCGGCCACGAGGTAGTCGCCGCCGTCGGCAACGCCGACGACCTGCTAGCTGCCGTCGCCGGGCATCAGCCCGACGCCGCCGTCGTGGACGTGCGGATGCCGCCCGGCCACACCGATGAGGGAGTGCGCGCCGCCATCGCCATCCGCCGCACCCACCCCGGGATCGGGGTGCTGGTGTTCTCCCAGTACATCGAGACCCGGTATACCGCCGACCTGCTCAGCGCGTCGCCGGGCGGCGCCGCGGGCGTCGGGTACCTGCTCAAGGACCGGGTCGCCGACGTCGACGAGTTCATCGAGGCGCTGAGCCGGGTGGCCGCCGGCGGAACGGCCCTCGACCCGCAAGTCGTCACGCAGCTGATGAGCGCCAGCCGCCGCGACGGCGGGCTCAGCACGCTCACCACCCGGGAACGCGACGTGCTCGCGCTGATGGCCGAGGGCCGCTCCAACACCGCGATCGCCCAGATCCTGGTCGTCTCGGACCGATCTGTCGAAAAGCATGTCGGGAACATCTTCAGCAAGCTCGGCCTAGCCCCATCGGACGCCGACCACCGCCGGGTACTCGCCGTCCTGCGCTACCTGGAGTCCTGACCAGCGACATCACCGATACCAATTCTGAAAGCACCCGCCGCGCGACCACGCCGAGGGACAGCGCCCGGCCGTCACCGCCTCAAGGTAAGGAGGAACGCGACGATGACCGCAAAGCCAAGCGATCCGCCCGCGAGTTCGGCGGCGGCAAGCGTGCGCAGCTGCTGGCTGCGGTCAGCCCGGTCCCGGTGCTGCTGGCGACCGGTCATCTGGCGAACACGACACCGTATGCGCTGCTGGCGTGGGCGGGCCTGCCGCCGGTCGTGGTCAGGATCGGGCGGACCGGCGACTGCCGCTGGTGGCTGGCCGGGGCCTGGTCGCGGGCCTGGGGGTGGCCGACGACCACAGCATGAGTTTCTTCGCCGTCGCGGTGGTCATCGGCGCGCCGCTCAGCGGCGGCCGCCGGATGATATGGAACCGCTGGTTCGCGGCCGGCGCCGTGATCGCCCTGGCGTTCGAGCTTCCCGACCTGTGGTGGCAGGCACAGCACAAGTGGGCGACGATCGCCATGACCGAGGCGCTGAACCGGGAAAACGGCGGCCTCGCTCAGATCTGCCCCTGGATCCTCTTCCAGCTGGTTATCACAATTTTTTTGCCCTGGCGGGGGTCTCGGTCATCGGCCTGTAGTGCCTGTCGCGGTCCGGGCGGCCGCTGTGGCGGGCGCTGGCCTGGGCGTACGGGCCGCTGTTCGTCCTGTTCGCCCTCACCTCCGGCGCGGAGATCTACTACCGGGCCGCCGCGTACGTCTACCTGGCCGCCGCCGGAGTGGTGGCCATCGACGGGTGGCTGTAAGCGCGGCGCGGCCGGCTGCGCAATCTCCTGCTGGCCACCGCGGCCATCATGGCGGTGACCGCGCCGCTAGGCCTGCCCGTGTTGCCGGTTTCCGGCGCCGACCGGACTCTCGCCACGGTGAACCCGGACACGCCGCCCAGCATCGGCTGGCCCCAGCTCGTCCGTACGTCGATGCGGTATGGAGATCCCTGCCGCCCAGCCAGCGCGCCACCGCGGTGCTCTACGCCGACAACTACGGCGAGGCCGGGGCCATCAACGAACTCGGCCGGGGGACGGGACTGCCGACCGCCGTCAGCAGGCAAAACAGCGAGTGGTGGTGGGGGCCGGGTAACCCGCATGCCACCACCATCGTGGCCGTCGCGAACGGGCCCGGCGGCGGCGGCACCGGCTACGGCGTCTTCCTCGGCCAGTTCTTCACCAGCGTCCGGGTGGCGGCCACGCTGTCCAACCCATACGGCCTGCACCACCAGCAATGGGGCGGCCACGTCTATATCTGCACCGGCCCTCGCCAGCCATGGGGCCAGATATGGCCACAGCTGCGCGAGTATAGCTGACAGCAGACCGCTGCACTCACCGGATAAGCGCCTGAGCGGGCAGGCCGGAACTGCAGCGATCCGCCGGCCTGATCCGCGGCCATCACCCCGACAGCACAATCGTGTACAGCCGGACACCACGCACGCCCGTTCAGCCCCGATCAACTACCGCGGAGACGAGCCAGAACCGCACATTCTGCGCGCAACGCACAGCGCATCGAGCGCGATCGCCAGCCGCGCCGATTCGGCGATAGGGAACGTAGTGGTTCGAAATATTTCTCACTGTAAGTGATCGAGATTCAAGAGATAGGTTGCCTATCCTGCATCCACTGCTCTGCTTGGGACCGGCGCTGGCTGGCATCGGCCGGACAATGACTTTGCCGCCCGACGGTATGTCCATGTCTGCGACGATGGCAGCGTGACCTATGAATGGGACGATCAGGCTCGAAAAGAGGCGGCAGAGCATCCGGTCAGCGGAGCCGACGCAGACATGCTCCGTGGCGAGTGCTCACGAAAGGCTACCGTCCTCGGCCCGGATGGCGTGCGCGGCCATAAGGTAAGGTTCCCGGTTCCCGCGTGGGACGAGCCGCTCGGCCTGCCCGACGGCGTTCCCCGGACCGGCTGCATCTCCCGTGGCGATGTCCTCGACATCGGGCGGCAGGTCCGCGCCGGGGCGTGGACCGCGACGGATCTGCTCGCGGCGAGCTTCATCTGGGGCTGGGGCACCACCGGCTATGGCCCGCGTCGGCTCCGCGACATCCGCGCCGCGGCCGGGGACGGGCTCGAGTCCTCACTGCAGAGCGCCCTGGACGCGGCGGCCAAGGACCCAGCCTCACCTGATCCCATTGCCGGGTACGCCTGCCTGTACGGCGGCTACGACTATCAGGACCGGGCCTTGCCCGGCCAGCCGCCATGGTCCAGGCTCCACGGGCTCGGCCCGGCGTTCTTCACCAAGTTCTTGTACTTCAGCACACCCGGCGCGCTCATCCTCGACAACCGGCTAGCCAATGCCGTGCACAGGCTGAGCCAACTTCCCAACCTCGTCACCGGGGATGGCCGGTCGCTGACGTGGACGCCGTACCGTTACGCGGTCTATTTGCACTGGATGACCCAGACGGCCCGGACCGCGGGAGTCGCACCGGACCTTCTGGAACTGACCCTGTTCCAGCCGCCGGGAAGCCTGGACGAGGAAAGCGGCGCGGCAAACTGACGGAGGGCACGTAAATGGACTGGCCTGGCGTACCTTAACCGCCTGATTGGCGCGGATCGCGCCGCCGGGCTGCGGTGGTTCGGCGGCGTGCAGATCGGGTTGATCGGTACAGGATGGCGGGTGTTAGCGTGGCTTGGGTTCGCGTTGTGCTGGTCGTGCGCGGGTGAGGGCCTTGATGGCCCATCCGGCGGTGGCTGCCGCGTCGGCAGGGTCGAGGCCGAGGTAGTCCTTCCAGTACAGCCAGGCCATGGGCGAGGTCAGCAGGAGCGTGGTGCGCAGGAGGAACTGGGTGTCGTTCTCGCCGCCGTCGGCCGGGCTGCCCAGGGCGGTGCGGAGCATGGCCAGGCGGGCTTGGACGTTGGGGCGGGGGATGCGCTGCGGGTCGGTGGCGGCCAGCGTCCACCGGAT
>Ga0335072_10006965_pt1 | contig 16498 bp, 12 predicted proteins | sample Lox_Sample_21_FD_206725 | JGI IMG/M metagenome (GOLD analysis project Ga0335072, IMG submission 206725) | Soil microbial communities from Loxahatchee National Wildlife Refuge, Florida, United States - Lox_Sample_2.1 | ecosystem: Environmental > Terrestrial > Soil > Wetlands | place: USA...
CGATCTTCGGCGCGCTGCCCCTGGCCTTCGGAACCGGCATGGGCGCGGAGCTGCGCCAGCCGCTGGGCATCACCATCGTGGGCGGCCTCTTGCTGAGCCAGTTGCTTACGCTCTACACCACTCCGGTTGTCTATCTGTATATGGACCGGCTGCGCGTGCGCGCGTTGAACGGCGCCCACGGCGCACTACCCGCTCCGGCGGAGGGGCCGGCGCTGTAACACGAGAAGGACGATGACTATGCTCGAACCCGCATTGCGAACTTCAACCCGCCGCGCCCCGCTGCGCCGTGCGTTCCGGGGCTCCGGACTGGCGGCTCTGGGGGTGCTGACGCTCGCCGCCGGCTGCCGCGTGGGACCGCGCTACCAGCCGCCCACGCCTCCGGCCGCCGCCGCGCCCAACTATAAGGAGTCGACCGTCAACTTCCAGTCGACCGAAGGCTGGAAGGTGGCCAGCCCGCAGGCCGCCATGATCCGCGGCAACTGGTGGGAGGTCTTTCACGAGCCCGAGCTGAACACGCTCGAAGATCAGCTCAACATCAATAACGAGACCATCAAAGCCGATTTCCAGAACTTCATGGCGGCCCGCGCCATGATTGCCGAGGCGCGCGCGCAGTACTGGCCGACGATCACTACCAGTCCCGCCTGGAGCCGGTCGCGAACCTCTGGCAACTTGCAGAACTCGTCGCTGGCCAACACGGGGCACACTTCCACGCTCTGGTCGCTCCCGCTCGACGTCTCCTGGACGCCCGATTTCTGGGGCAAGATCCGCAACGAAGTGCACTCCGCGGAGTACGCCGCGCAGGTAAGCGCCGCCGATCTTGAGGTGGAGAAGCTCACCGAACAGGCCGACCTGGCCGAATTCTACTTCGAGATTCGCGGCCAGGACATGCTGCAGCAGATTCTGGACCAGACCGTGAAGGCGGACCAGCAGGCGCTGGACTCGGCACAGGGCGCGTACGACGCGGGCACCGGCGACCAGATCGCGGTGGTCGAGGCCAAAGCCACGCTCGCCTCCGCGCAGTCGGCGCAGATCAACGTGGGGCTGCTGCGCGCGCAGTACGCGAACGCCATCGCCGTGCTGCTGGGCAAGGTGGCCACGGACTTTTCCATCCCCGTGAAGCCGATGATCTATACGCCGCCCCCGATTCCCACCGGCGTTCCCTCGGAACTGGCCGAGCGCCGGCCTGACGTGGCCGCCGCGGAGCGCACCCTGGCCGAGGCCAACGCCACCATCGGCATCGGCTACGGCGCGTTCTTCCCGAATGTCACCATCTCCGCCACGGGCGGATACGAGACATCCGAGCTCCGGCACATCGTCGACTGGCCCAGCCGCTTCTGGTCCGTGGGACCTTCAGTCTCCGAGGTCATCTTCGACGGCGGACTGTACCGCGCCGAGCTGCACCAGTACGTCGCCATCTACAATGCCGATCTCGCCAACTACCGCGAGACAGTGCTCACCGCCTTCCAGCAGGTGGAGGATTCGCTTTCGTCCACGCGCATCTACTCGCAGCAGATCTTGCGCCAGCAGGAAGCCGTAGCCGCCGCGCAGCAGTACCTCGACATGGAGATGCAGCGCTACAACACGGGCCTCGATCCCTACGTGGACGTGACCATCGCCCAGACCACGCTGCTCGGCGACCAGACCACGCTCAACTCCCTCCAGGTGGACGAGATGCTATCCTCGGTCGAGCTCGTGCAGGCACTGGGCGGAGGATGGGATCGCACCCAGCTGCCCACGCCGAAGCAGGCCGGCGCGAAGACCACCAAGGCGGATTACGCGCTGCAGCACTGACGGCGCGGCGCGTAAATCTTGGCTCAGATCCTCGTCCAGTCCAGCACCACCTTGCCGGTCTCGCCCCCGGTCATCGCTTTGAAACCCTCCTCGTAGTCCCGGTACGCAAACCGGTGCGTGATCACCGGCTTGATGTCCACGCCGGACTCGAGCATCACGCTCATCTTGTACCAGGTCTCGTACATCTCGCGCCCGTAGATGCCCTTGATGGTGATCATGTTGAAGATCACCTGCCGCCAGTCCATCTCCATGGCTCTTGCGGGAATGCCGAGCAGCGCGATCTTGCCCCCATGGCTCATGTTGGCGACCATGTCGCGCAGGGCCTGGGGATTGCCCGACATCTCCAGACCCACGTCGAACCCCTCCGCCATGCCGAGCCGCTTCTGTACATCGCCGAGCGTCGTCTCGGTTGGATTGACCGCCAGCGTCGCGCCCATCTTGCGCGCCAGATCGAGCCGGAATGGATTCAAATCGGTGATCACCACGTGCCGCGCGCCGGCGTGCCGCACCACCGGAATGGCCATGATGCCGATGGGTCCGGCGCCGGTGATCAGCACGTCCTCGCCCAGCACGGGAAACGAGAGCGCGGTGTGCACGGCGTTGCCGAAGGGATCGAAGATGGCGGCTACTTCCTGGTCGATGCCATGGTTATGCCGCCAGATGTTGGTCATCGGCAGTGAGATCAGCTCCGCGAAGGCGCCGGGGCGGTTGACGCCCACTCCTTGCGTGGACGCGCACAGATGCCGCCGCCCTGCCAGGCAGTTGCGGCAACGCCCGCACACCACGTGCCCCTCGCCGCTGACGATGTCGCCAGGGAAGAAGTCGTTCACGTTCGAGCCCACGGCGACGATCTCGCCCACAAACTCGTGGCCAATGGCCATGGGCACGTGGATGGTCTTCTGCGCCCACTCGTCCCACTGGTAGATGTGCACGTCGGTGCCGCAGATGCCGGTGTAGCGCACGCGCACCAGCACATCGTTGATCCCAACGGCCGGCTCGGGAATCTCTTCGAGCCACAGCCCCGGCTCGGCTTTGCTCTTCACCAGCGCCTTCATCCTCTGCCCTCCCATCGGAACGCTACTTCAGACAGATGCTACACGGCCACGAACGTTCCGCGGTCTTTGTCCTTGCGCGCATGGGCCGCCGGAAACACCTGGCCGTGCATGACGATGTAGACGCCCGGCGCGAGCATCCGCGCTGCAAACAGGCTTTCGGTCAGGTTCTGCAAGCCGTCGCTGCCTTCAAAGCCAAGCGGTGTCATGGCGCCGGTAAGAACGATGGGAACTTTGAGGGCAGGGAAGGCCCTTTCAAGAAAGACGCCGGTTTCGACCATGGTGTCGGTGCCGTGCGAGATGACGATGGGGTTGCTCTCGGGCAACAGCGGCGCCAGCACGCGCGCCAGCTCCGCGCGATCCTCGGCAGTCATCTCCAGGCTGTCTTTGTTCATCAGCGGCGTCACGCGCACATCGGCGCCGGGCAGGCGCAGCAGCTTGAGGTACTGGCCAATCTTGCTGCCGGTGTTGAGCACGGCGCCTGAGCGTTCGCTGTAGGCCTTCTCAATGGTGCCGCCGGTGGTGATCAGGTGGATGGTCTGCATCGCGTGCTTGCGGCGCGGGAACAGGCGCGCCGCGAACGGCTCTCCTGCACTATTGATACCATCTGCAGCCGGATTGCGCCGTGAGCTCGCCGGCTACGGCTGCGTGACCACAAAGGCCGGGTCGATCACGCGGCGGGCCGCGGCGGCGAACCCTTCGAGCGAGCACGACATGTCGGCGCGGCTGCAGCCGGGGACGAAGATGGGCACGCGCTCCGGCGGATCGGCCAGCGTCAGCGGAGTTGAGTTGCGCATCTGGTCGAGAGTCTGCGCGGTGTAGTAGACCCGCACCGAGTCATCGCCCGCAGACGAGCGCCACAGCTCGAAGACCAGCGCGCCGCCGGGCGGCGTGTCGTCCGCGCGGCCGTCGAGGATCCAGTCGAGGTGCAACATTCCTGAGACGGTGGCGATATTGGTGTCGTGGCCCACGAGGAAGAGCACGTGGTCGCCCGGCGCCCCCAGCGCTCCGGCCTGCGGCTTGCCCGCAGCACTTTGCTCGAGCGCGCCCACGATGTGCGCGAGCAGGTTCGAGGCCTCCATGCGCGCCACCGCGGGCGTCCGCTCGGTGTACTCCACCGATGCCGTGTGCAGTTGCATGATCTGGCGCAGCTTTGCCTCGTCCAGGCAACCCCAGCCCAGATCGGCGCCCTTCACGTCGTTGGTGTACTCGAGCAGAAGCGTTTCGGCCATCGATGAGGCCACCGGCAACGGCCCGTGCAAATCGGCCGCATGATCGCTCTTGCCTTGCGCATTTTCAACCGGCACATCGAAGATGGACTTGCGCTGCGCATTGGTGACCGGCGCCTTGCCGCAGCCGGCGAGGACGCGGTCGAGAGCTTCAAGCTGCGGCCGATAGGCCTCAGTCAGATTGGCCGCGCTGCCGCCGATGCGCCCTTCGATCGCGGCCTGCGCCAGCGCCCGGTCGGGCTTGCCCACCCCCGCGTGCATCGAGTGAAAGAGCGGGTCAGGATCGTCCTCGGGCAGCGCGTGGACCGCGGGCGGACAGGTGGGGAAGAGGCCCTCGGCGAGAGCTTTGCCCGTTTGGCGCGTGCGCTCATCGGAGTCGGCAAGGATGGTCACATCCGCCGCGTCCGAGCAGCCCGAGGACGCGAGCAGCCCTTCCTGTGCCAGCTCGGCGCGGTCGTACGCGCCCAAGAGCTTCATCAGCTCGAAGCCATGCGCGGTCAGATACCCGGGGGCCACGTTCCACTTAGGCCACGCAGAAGAAGAGTACACATCGTTGCGGTCCGACTTGCCCGTGGGCGAGCGCACGCCGTGGCGGTTGAGGTAGATGACAAGCTGCAGCTTGCCGCCCGCGTTTTGCGAGCCCGCATGGCCCGGCGCGGCAAATAAGACAACGAGGGCCAACGCAAGAAAAAGTGCGCCCGGTGCGGTGCGCTGCATTGAAGAGTCTCCCGCTTCGGCTGCTGTCAATGAAAAGAATACAGGCCGGTACAGTGAGGGGCCACCGTTGCGCCGGCCTGTACAGGCCATCTCTAGTGCTCGCGGCCTGGAACCCAGCGCAAGCTCATGCTATAGGTTGGCTTGTAGTACTCGCGCTGAGATACATATTGCGGCTGTCCGTTGTAGAAGCCAAAGACCTCGTTGGTGAGGTTCAGGCCATCGATGATCACGTGCAGTCCCCGCCACACGCGGGCTCCCATCTGTGCGTCCACCTGCAGGTGCGCATAGGCGTAGTTGTCGCCCAGCGGGCCGTTGACGGGGCCGGCGGTGTTGTTCGTGGGGTCGGGCTGGTTGTTGAACCACTGGTAGGCATAGTCGTAAGCGCCGTTGTAGCTGATGCCCATATGAACGTCGTAGCGTCCCAGCATGTAGGCCGGCTCGATATTGAAGGAGTTGCGCGCCGTGCCGATGAGCGGCGGCGAGTCCGTGCGCCCCGGAATACCGTTGCTATGCGAGTCGGCATATGAGTAGTTGGCCATCATGTTCATGCCGCGCAGGAGGCCCGGCAAATAACTCATGCTCTGACGCCAGGAAAACTCCAGCCCGGACACGCTGGCGTTATTGGCGTTGATATTCTGCGACGCCTCGTCCACGTCCCCGGGATCGTTCCCCGGGAGGTTGCAGAGAGATCCCGCGATTCCGCAGGAGGTGTAAGTTGAGACGATGGGATCGTAGATCTGTTTATAAAAGTACCCGGCCTGGATGATGCCGAAGGGACGCAGTTCCTGCTCCAACAGAAGATCGTAGTTATTGGCGTGGGTGGGCTGCTCGGTGGGGTTGCCGATGGCGTAACGCGGGGAACCGTTTCCTTCCGTTCCGCTTCCGTTGTCCAGGATATAAGGCACCAGGTCGTAAGGGTTGGGCCGCGAGATGCCACGTGAGTAGACGGCGCGGATCGCGGTCATCGGGGCCACCTGCCAGCGTGCCTGCACGCTGGGCAAGGGATCGATATAAGACTGGGTGGTGGTCTCCGGGGTGGTTCCAACCCAGTTGCCATTGTTGTCGAGCCCATCGCCGTTGGGTCCCGCCGCGGGGTTCACGTAATAGCCGAGGACATGCACCTGCGTGGCTTCGAAGCGCAGGCCCGTCTGCAGGCTGAACCTGGGCCAGTTGATGGTGTTCATCACATAGCCCGCGGAGACGCGCTGGATCAGGTCGAAGTTGGCGGAATCGGAGCCTTCTTGCGTGGTCGGCACATCCAGCGAGAAGTTCCCCGGATTCGCCTGGAAGTAAGCGGTCAGCCTGTTCCAGTCGGTGACAGGCCCCATGTAATAGGTGCCGTCATAGTAGTTTTTATCGTTGAACCCGGTTTCGAACGGGACGACGCTGGCGGCAGTGTTGCCTGTGGTCGGTCCGACGTAGTCGTACTGTGGGGTCCACCCGTACTCGAAGGCGTGGCTGTTGCGGAATTCGCCGCCGAACTCGAAGATAGAAGAAAGCTTGCCGAGGTGGTAGTTGAAACCCATCCCCGCCCACTCCTGCAGATTCAGTTCCACCGCCTGCCCGGTAGTGGTGCGGTACGTATCCAGGATGTAGTTCTCCGGGTTGAAATTATTATCAGACGGGTTGGAATTGGGGAACTCGCACCCCGGCGACCACTCCGGCCGGTAGATGCTGGTGGGCGTTCCGGCGTAAACGCAGTGGGCCTTGTCGTAGCTCTTCAGGGACGATACTGGGTTCCACTCCGCCCTCGGGTCGCCGCCGGCGTTCAGGAAGCGGGAGCGGGAGACGGCCGAACCCCAGTGAACCCAGGAGTTCTTGAGAGTGTGGTTGCCCTCGAGAATCAGACTGCCGATTTCCGGGGTTCTCACCTGGTCCGACTGATAGAACTTGGCCTTGGGGCCGATTTCGTAGTACCACTTGTCGAGCCAGTCCCTGAAATCGGAAAGCAGGAAGTGCAGTGCAAAGTTGGTATGTTCGCTCATCTTGTAATCGAGCGTGCTGGTGGCGCCCCAGCGCTGCTCGTTGAAGCGATACATGCGCTGAGTGTCGTTGTCGTAATAGGGAGTTGTCGAGCCGTCGGGGTTGATGTCCGGACTAGGCTGGATGTTGTCAATGCCGCCGCCATTGTAATCGGCCTCGAAGCCGCCGATCAGGCCCCAGCGCTTGTCCGGGCCGAAGCGCATCCCTGCGGTTGTGCTTACCTTACCTATGTAGCGGGTATTCTGGATTGGCGTATAGCCCATTGTGGACTCGGCGCTGAAATAGGGCCTCTCGCCTGCCGTTTTGGTCACCAGATTCACGGAGCCGCCGATGGCATTGGCATCCTGATTGGCGGAGAGGGTCTTGTTGATTACGATGGACTGCACCATGTTGTCGGGAATCGTCGTCAGATCGACTTGGCTGATGGCGACCTCCGGCGCGGGCAGGGTCACGCCATCGACGGTGACATTGGTCAGCCGCGGGTCCAGTCCGCGCACCTGGACGTACTCGCCCTGGCCTTCGTTTCGTTGCAGCGTCACGCCAGGCAGCCGCCCCGCGGCGTCAGCAATGTTGGCGTTGGGCAAAGCCTCAATTTCCGTAAGCGGCATCACGTTGACGATATTCGCCGAGGTGATCTCTTCATTCACGGCCTGTGTCATGGTCTGTATGGGACCTGCCCCGGCGGTCACCACCACCTGCTGATTGGCGGAGCCAACCTGAAGCGTCGCCGCCAGGCTTTCCGTTTGTCCCGCCGTCAACGCGACGCTTTGAGTAAACACGCCGTATCCCGCTGCCGTGATGGCGACAGAGTATGTTCCGGGCGCGAGGCCGGTTACCGTGAAGTCGCCTGATTCATTGGTTGTAGCGACCGCGCCGCCTGGAGTTACAACCACGCGCGCCCCTTGCACGGCGGCCTTGGAAGCGTCAACTACTTGCCCGTTGATGGATGCCTTTTGCGTTTGGCCATAAAGTGCTGTTTGGGCGCTGATAAGTAAGAAGGGCAGTGCGGCCAGAGTGCGCCAGCGTGGCAGACGTTTCATAACTTTACCTCCAGTGAGAACTCCCTTCGGAGCGGAGTTGAACAATGCCGGATAGGCTGGAGAGCCCGTTCTGCAGATCGCTGATACTTATCGCGATACAGGCGCTGCGGCTTTCTCCCGATAGATTCCCGCGATGATCAGGCGGGTGAATGATGAGGTGAGTATGGCGCGGGAGTCTAATCCGAATCTAAGGAAAGCCGCGCAAAAAGGGGTTTTTACGGAGAATTCATAAACCGCGTCTACGATCCAATTCAGGATTCTTCTCATGCACGTGCTGGTTGTCGAAGACAAACGCAGCCTCGCGGGCCATCTGGGCCGCGCGCTCGAAGGCGAAGGCTATCGCGTGACGCTGGCCTACGACGGCGAAGAGGCGCTGCGGCTGGGCAGGACCAACGACTACGACCTGATGCTTCTCGACGTGATGCTGCCGCGCATGGACGGCTTCACGGTGATCCGCAAGCTGCGCGAGGTGCAGATGCGCACGCAGGCAATCATTGTTTCGGCGCGGGACACGATGCACGATGTAGTGGAAGGGTTGGACGCGGGCGCGGACGACTATCTGACCAAGCCCTTCGCGCTCGATGTGCTATTGGCCAAGGTGCGGGCCGCGGCTCGGCGGGTTCCAGTGCGCGCGCCCCAGGAGCTCGCATTCGAGGACCTCATCTTCCGGCCGCACCAGTTTGAGCTGCAGCGCGGCGAGCGCATCGCCACGCTGACCCGGACCGAGTGCGCGCTCCTGGGCGTTCTGATGCGCAGGGCGCGCTCAGTGGTGCCCCACGCGGTCCTCATCGAAGAGGGCTGGAGCGGAGATGCGGAGGTGAGCTTCGACAGCCTCTACGTGTTTATCCGCGCGCTCCGCGCCAAGATCACGCGCCCGGGCGAGATCGAGTTGCTGCATACCGTGCGCGGCGTGGGCTACTCGCTGCGGAGCGAGACATGCTGAAGTGGCATTCGTCGATCTCCGTGCGTTTGACCGTTTGGTTCGGCGCCATGTTTCTCGCCGGATGGCTGCTCTTTGGCGCGGCCATGTGGTTCAACTTGAAGCGAACCCTCGTGAACGAGCGCTATCTCACGCTGAGCCATCGACTCGACCGTCTGCAAACCCTGCTCGATAAGACTGCGAATGAAAATCAGGCCGAGCGTTTCAGCGACTTCCAGGACTTCGCGCGCGCCACGGGCGGCGGCCTGGCCGAGATCTTTCGCCCCGACGGATCGCGCGCGTTTCCTTCGCCTACTCAGGCGGCGCAGGCGTTCCCGTGGCCGGCCATCCAGGCGGGTTCCGCGAAGCAGTTCGTGTTCGTCAAGTCGCGCAACTTCTGGGCACTGGCGCGGCGGTCCTCGCTCAACGGCCAGACCGTCTATCTCGCTGCGGCCTCGCCCCAGGCCGAGAACCAGCTCATCCTCGACCGCTTCTGGGAAGGTCTGATTGCCTCCGCGCCCATCCTGCTGCTGATCTCGTCGGCGTGCGGCTACTGGCTCAGCCGTCGCGCTCTCAAGCCCGTCGACCGCATCACCGCCGCGGCGCGCTCCATCAGCATACGCAACCTCTCCGAGCGCCTGCCCGTGGCCAAAACCGGCGACGAGCTGGAACGGCTGGCCGAAACCTGCAACGCCATGCTCGCCCGGCTCGACGCGGCGGTGAACCAGATCAAGCAGTTCACCGCAGACGCTTCGCACGAGCTGCGCGGACCGCTGTCGTTCGTTCGCACCGTGGCCGAGGTGGCGCTGCGCAACCCGCATATCGACGCCGAGAGCCGCCAGTCCTTCCAGGACATTGTGGAAGAGACGGCCAAGGCCACGGTGCTGCTCGAAGACATGCTCACCCTGGCGCGGGCAGACGCCGAGCGCGGGGCCAAGGCGCTCACCTCGCTGAACCTGGCCGACGTGGTCGAGCAGGCCTGCGAGATGGCGCGGCCCATCGCCGACGAGCGCGGTCTGTCTGTGAGCGTCTCAGTGGGGGCGCGGCTCGTCAATGTGCTGGGCGACTTCACCACCCTGCGCCGCCTGGTGTGGATTCTGCTCGATAACGCGCTCAAGTACACGCCGGCGCCGGGCCGCATCGACGTGGCGCTGAGCGCCACCGGCAAGCAGGCCACGGTGCAGGTGCGCGACACCGGCGCGGGCATCTCCGAGGCCGATCTGCCCCACATCTTTGACCGCTTCTACCGCGCCGATCGCTCGCGCAGCCAGATCGAAGGCGCGGGTCTGGGCCTGGCCATCGCCAAGTGGATTGCCGAGATGCACCACGCCGACCTGACCGTCGCGAGCGAGCTCCGCAAGGGCACCGTGTTTCAACTGGTGCTCCCCGTCTGCTGAACGTGTTTGCAGCGAATAGAAACAGCAGGCCGTTTGCGAACCCGCGCCGCGATTCAGTAGCATGGCCCTCGAAACGGAGAGCCATCATGAATCGCCGTGAATTTTCCGCAGTGCTTCCTCTATTGGCCGCGGGAGCGATCGCTCCCGCGGAAGCGCGGGCTGCAGCCAAACCTCTCGAGAAGCTTGTCTCGGGCAGGTATCCCGAGGGGCCGGAGACGCATCCCAGGACGCCGGGCCGCACCAGCCGCCACATCGTGCTCGGCCTCCTGCCCGACGACATCCGCCTCGAAGCCCACGAGACCACGCTCGCGCCGGGCGCGCCGCCCGAGCCCATCGCTCATCACAAGCACACCGAGATGTGGCTGGTGGGCGAGGGCGAGGTCACGCTGATGACCGACGGCGTAACGCGCACGCTCAAAGCCGGCGATATGGGCATCTGCGTCGCCGGCGACCAGCACTCTGTGGCCAACGCGAGCCAGACCGAACCGTGCTCCTACTTCGTGGTGTGCGTGGGGCCTCCGGAGTAGTGCCGCGCTTGCTCACGCGCGGACAGGATGGTTGTTGTCATGCGCCTGTTCATCGGCATTCCACTCGCTGCCTCCGTCGCAGCCGAGCTTGCGGCTCTGCAGGCGCGGCTGCGCTCGCGCGACGACGGGTTGCGCTGGACGGCCGCCGACTCCTGGCACATCACCTTGCAATTCCTGGGCAACACCGATCCCGAACGGTGCGCCTGTCTGATTGCGCGGCTCGGTGAGGTGCGGTCGGTGCGGGTTCCTGTCGAGTTGGCCGGGGTAGGAGCCTTTGAACGCTCCGGCGTCTTCTACGCCGGCGTCACGCTGGCGCCGGAGCTGATGCTCCTACAGCAGCGCGTGGTTGCGGCCACCGCCTTGTGCGGATTTGCAGCCGAAGAACGTCCATTCCGGCCGCACATTACGCTGGCGCGCATGCGCAGCCATGGCAATCCCCGGGCATTGCGGGCGCTCACGGCCCGGCTGGACAAACTTCCGACCTTCACGCCGTTCGCCGCGGAAGAGTTTCTTCTCTTCGAGAGCTTTCTCGGCGCCGCCGGCGCCCGCCACGAAGTGCGCGCCCGCTTTGGGCTCGAAACGTAAGGACCGCGAGCCGGCGCCGGCCGGCCCGCGGTGGGCCGTTCATTGCCCTTCGGTGATGTGGACGGAGTGTTCCAGGCGGAAGGTGAGAAGCGTCTCCGCCGGAAGCACAATCTGGTGGTTCCCGGTGAAGGCGCTGCCGGCCGTGCCCGCGCCGCCGCCGGCCAGCGCGCCAATCAGAGCGCCCTTGCCGCCGCCGGCGATGCCGCCGATCAGCGCGCCCAGCCCGGCGCCGCCGCCGGCCATGATCCCGGTGCGCCTGCCCTTGCCCTTCTCGGCGCGCTCAATGCTGCTGGTGGCCACCGGGTAGCTGCCCCACTGGGTATGAACCCGCTCGAGACGGATCTCAAGCAGCGCACCGCCTTTGAACCGGCCCAGGGGCTTGGCGTCGATCACTGTTCCCTCGGCGCGCGCTCCCTGGGGAATCACGGTCTGGCCATCGATAACCACCGGGTCAACCACGGTCGCGCTGAACGAGTCGCCGGGCTGGCTGATCTTCGATCCGAGATCCTGGTCGAGGCGGACCCGGATGTGCGTGCCCGCGGCCAGGTCGACCGCAGCGGGTGGGGGCGGCGCCTGCGGAGCCGGTGCAGCCGCCTGTTGCGAACTCGCGGCCGGAGCAGCGGCGCTCGAGGAACTCGCCGGCGCGCTCGACGACGCCGGCTGCGACGGCGAGCTCGCTGTCGAGGGCTGGCTGCTCGCCTGCGTGTTCGACTTGCAGCCGTCGCAGGTCAGCGTCAGCAGAAAGGTCATGGCCGCGATAGGAAGGGATTTGCGATGGAAGATCATTCGACGTGCTCCTTGAAGGAAAGTCTTTTGTTTGTTTACGGCAGATACGGCAGAGGCAGAGGGCCACACAACGGGTAACCCCTGTTCTCTTCGATGTCGGGGAGGCCGTTGCGGAGGCTTGGCTTCAGATGAAATTTCATCCCCCCAGGTTGCTCCGGCTGGCCGCCCACGTCATCTCCTTGTGTCGCCGCCAATCTGGATCACGACGTACCTGGCCGGCCCCTCCCCTACGTTCCTGATCCGGTGGAGCGTGCCGTAAGCCACGTACACAATATCGCCGGGCCCGGCGCGCTCCGAGAGGCCGTCATGCTCGAAGGCCACCGTCCCCTGCCGCACCACGATGATCTCCGAGTGCCGTATGCGGTGGAGCGGGACCGGCCGCGCGCCCGCCGGCTGCATCGTTTCGTGCGCCCCTACGGCCTCGCCCGTTGCCAGCGTGCCCGCGAAGACTCCGCGGCTTACAGCCCCGTTCGGCGCGGTCTTCGGCGTCATCCGGCTGTAAGCGAACACGCGTGGCCTCGCCAGCGGGTTGCCCACCGGGCTCTGCGCGCAGGCTGGCGCGATGCCGGAAAGAAAGCCTGCCAGCCACGCCGCTGTGCACAACGCCGCGATCCGGGACAGATGTCTCATGCAATGCGTCTCCTTGGGGGTGGCGCTGCCTTCTTCGCGCTCCATCGGCCCTCAGTGTGACTCGTCCAGCACCTCAATGCCGGAGACGGTCGCATTGTTCACGATGGGCTCGAAGGTCACGTTCAGTTTGCCCTGCGCCGAGGGCTTCAAGTGGAAGAAGGTCTTGGTCAGCACGTGCAGGCTGCCCGCCTCTTTATAGATATCGAAGTTGTCGAGCAGGGTCTGCCCGTTGCACATCACTTTAAAGACCCTGCTGCCCACTCCGCCGCCGCCGGCCGCCTGTGGGCCAAAGTAAAACTCCACGAAGTGCAGGATCAGGGTGTACTGGTCGCGCGCATCGACGGGCAGCGCGTAGCTGAAGTGGCCGTAGCGCTCGGTGGTGAAGAGGTCGGGATCGCCCGCCCCCGTGGTCTGCTGGTGCTGATCGGAGAGCCGGCCGTTCAGGAAGTAGTCGTCCGGCCGCCAGAACTGGCCGCTGCGGTCGGTGTAGGAGCTGCGCCGCATGATCAGCCGGATAGGAAGCTGTTTGCCCGGGAGCCCACGCAGCAGCTCGAGGGCGTTGAGATGCGGGGCGCCGCGCTCGCTCGAAAACTCGACGTGGAGCATGCCGTCGCTGCCCGGCGAAACGTCGCGGAACACGCGTTCGTCGGCGATGTTGTCGCCCATGGCGTCGGTGTTGATGTCGAACCCCTGCAGCGCCAGCTTGCCGTTGATACGCAAGGTGAAGGTGGAGTCGCTGTCGGAGGCGCTGTCGGTGGTGACAAAGTAAAGGTGCAGCTCGTAGACCCCCGGCCGCAGGGGGATGCTGTAGTCAAAGTCGCCGGCCCGCCAGTATTGGAAAAGAAGCGGATCGTTGGTGCGGAAGAGCGGACTGTCGGGCCGGCGCCACGGTCCGCCTCCGTGGACGTAGCGGTCGGCATCCCACACTTCGCCCATGTTGTCGGTCTGCGGCGCTCCGGTGTAGCCGGCCAGCAGGCGCAGCGGAACCGTCGCGGGCGCCACGGCTCCCCGCTGCGGCCGCACCGGCGCTTCCTGCGGGCCCGGTCCGGATGCGGCCGCCGGCGCGTGGCGGGGGCGCGACAGAATCCAGTAGACCGTCACCGCCGCCGCGGCCAGGGCAACGGCTCCAAGCGCCCACAGCAGGATTCGCGGCCGGTGCGGCTGCGGCAGGGCTGTCCGCTCGGCGCCCTCACGATGGACCGCTTCCGGCGGCTGCGCGGCAACGGGCTCGGCGCCGGCCGGGTCTGAAGTTGGTGGAGAAGGCTGGGGCGCCTCCGCTGCTTTGCGCGCGAACGACGGAGCGTAGGTCCCGGCCGGAATCGAAAGCTGTACGGGATGGTCCCTGCCCGGCCCTTCGTAGAACTCCTTCAGCCGCTTGCGCAGCCGGTGGGCCTCAACCCGGGCAATCGCGTCCTCGCCGGCATCGAAGGTGGCCTTCGAACGGCCAAAGACCTCGGTGGCGATCATGTACTCGCTGAGCTGATCGCTCTCGCCCGAAAAGTACTTTTCGCCAATAAAGTGCAGCAGGTCCGCCAGCCGCGACGAACGGCCCAGGGCCTCGGCTACCGCTTCCAGTTCGGCGCGTTCTTCTTCGGCGGCGATGCGCTCCGACTCTGCGAGCATAGCGCTCCTCGACAGGCAGCTATGCGCCCATGTGGATGATACAGCCCCATCAGGGGCATTGCAACGCTGTAACTTCGCCCCCATGTAACATGACAGATCCGCAATGTACTCAACAACGTACGCGATGTTTCCCATTTTGGAAACAATTTCGTACAGAATTAACCTTCCCTTTCGTTTCATGCGTTTCGTAGAGTTTGGCGGTCAATCAAGCCGGGCGCAGGATGAGTCCAGAAAATGCCGGTTGGCGGCCATCAGACAGGTTGTCCTGCGCCGCGGTGATAAAGCGATTTAATAAACGCTTCCTCGCCGGCTTGATTCGGCTTGTTGCTTCGTCAGTCTTGGCAAATCTATGGAGGACGATCGTATGACGCACAGGTTTCAAGCGAATTTCAGGAACGCGGCGAACTGGCTGTGGGGTGTAGTGGCGCTCATGCTGCTCCTCGCGGCGCCCGCGGCCTTCGCCCAGCTCACCACCGGCAGCCTCTCCGGCACGGTTCGCGACACCACCGGGGCGGTTGTGCCCAAAGCCTCGGTCACGCTCCAGAACCAGGCCACCAACGACATTCGCACCACCGTCAGCAATGCCGACGGCTATTTCACCTTCGCTGCCGTGCAGCCGGGCACGTATACGGTGGGTGTCACCGCCCAGGGCTTCCAGGGTTGGAAACAGACCGGCGTCATCATGAACTCGGGCGACGTCCGCGAGGTGCAGGGCATCGAGCTCAAGGTCGGCTCGGCTACGGTCTCCGTTTCCGTCACCGCCGCCCCCCAGCAGATCGTGCCCATCGACTCCGGCGAGCGGTCTGAAGTAATCACCGGCGCCGATCTGCAAAAGCTCTCGCTCGAAAGCCGCAATGTCTCGGAACTCCTCAAGATTCTGCCCGGCGTGACCGAGGTCCCCAACGGCACCCAGGGCGGCAGCTCCGTCGACTTTTCGGCCGAGGCCCCCATGGGCAGCACCGTGGGCGTCGGTTATTCGCCCAGCGGCGCGCCTTACCGCGGCGGCTCTTCCTATTTTCTCGACGGCGCCAACATCATCGACCCCGGCTGCAACTGCTGGTCGATCGCCGTGCCCAATCCCGACATGACCTCCGAAGTGAAGGTGGAGAATACCTTCGGCGCCGACAGCCCCAACGGCCCCCAGGTCATCAATGCGACCAGCAAGAGCGGCAGCAGCCAGTTCCACGGCGAGGCGTATTTCTACGCCCGCAACCAGGTCCTGAACTCCAACACCTGGCTCAACAACGCCTCAAAGACCGCCAGGCAGGCGGGCGAGTACTACTATCCCGGCGGCAACATCGGCGGGCCGGTCCTGATCCCCGGCACCAGCTTCAACCGCAGCAAGAAGCTCTTGTTCTGGACCGGCTACGAGTATTACAAGCAGACGCTGCCGGCCGGCCAGCCCTTCGAGTCCTACGTCCCCAGCGCGGGCATGATGTCCGGAAACTTCACGTCGAGCGGCTCCGGCAACACGGCGCTCTGCCCCAACGGCTTCAGCCCCACCGCGACCAACTGGTGCAATGACCTTTCTGGCGGCTACGACGCCAACGGTAACGCGCTCAACCCCGCCGCCATCCCCGTCGACCCCGGCGCCACCGCGCTGATGAAGATGTTCCCCAAGGCCAACGCCGATCCGACCACCACGCCCGGCGGATACAACTACGTCCAGACCTACGGCAACCAGCAAAACGGTTATGTCTGGCGGTTCCGCGTCGACTACAACCTCAGCGACAACATGAAGATGTTCGTCACCTACCAGCAGGGAAGCACCACCTATATCACCCCGGCGCACGTCTACTGGAACCCCTCTTACGACATCCCGTATCCCGGCGGCGATATCGATCAGCCCACGCTTTCGCGCGTGCTCACGGCGAATGTGGTCAACGTGATTACTCCCACGCTCACCAACGAGTTTGTCTTCGGCTGGGGATTCGGCAACGAGCCCTTTTCGCCCACAAACCTTCAGGCGATCTACAAGTCGACGCTCGACTACCCTTACGCCACGGTCTACAACACCGCCTCACAGGTGGCGCCCTCCATCAACTCCGCGGGCGCGCAGACCTTCCCCGACATCTCGCAGCCGGCCTTCTATGACGCCGCCGGGCAGTACGTCACCAAGAAAGCCATCCCCTCGTTCGCCGACAACGTGACCAAGGTCTGGCGTTCGCATACTTTCAAGTTCGGCGCCTTCACTGAGCTCGTGGGCAACGATCAGGGAG
>Ga0335072_10006966_pt1 | contig 16498 bp, 19 predicted proteins | sample Lox_Sample_21_FD_206725 | JGI IMG/M metagenome (GOLD analysis project Ga0335072, IMG submission 206725) | Soil microbial communities from Loxahatchee National Wildlife Refuge, Florida, United States - Lox_Sample_2.1 | ecosystem: Environmental > Terrestrial > Soil > Wetlands | place: USA...
CCTGTCTACTCGTTACCCTCTTCATAGCTAATCTTGTTCTCTTCCAGAGCCATTCTGGATATGAAGAACCAGAGGGATAAACTACACCAGTACCAGCGACGAATAACTGTTCTAACTTCACGAGAGACTGAGATTGCCAAAGAGATGCTCGCCAAGGGAGATAAACCGCGTGCTCTGCTTGCACTCAGGAGGAAGAAATATCAAGAAAGTCTATTATCGAAAACGGATGCCCAGCTTGAGCAGTTGGAGCAATTGACAAACAGTGTGGAGTTCGCCCTTGTACAAAAGGATGTCATTTTTGGATTGCAGCAAGGGACGAAAGTGCTACAGGAGATTCATAAAGAGATGGGCGGGATAGAACAAGTGGAGAAATTGATGGGAGAAACCGCAGACGCAGTGGCTTATCAACAAGTTAGTATACTCTTATGAAATTCCCTAATATAGCTCTCCTTTTTTTTTTTTTTGGGCAGCAAATTGATTGTGTTCTCCAATAGGAAATCAGCGAGATGCTGGGCGGGAAAATATCTAATCAAGACGAAGATGAAGTAGAAGAAGAGCTTGAAGCACTTGAGGCAGAGGTTACGGGCGTCTTACCTGAAGTACCGTCTACGGAACTCCCACAAAAGGTCAGAGCAGAAGCGCGAGAGAAGCGGAAGGAAGAAGCAAGGCTGGCAATGTTGGCATCATAATATCGCTATGCAATAAAGGAATTCGGACACATCACATACCGCAAGTGGCAGGAAGCCACTTACCTAGGACAGCTGCTGGGTGATCAGTTGCAGTTCTGCCACAGGCGGCTCTGAGAATGAGTAGATGGTGAAGACGGCTCTAAGTTAGCAAGAGCCTCAGCTTCGACGCAAACTTTCAAGATGTTTGTCGTGGAAAGCTTATTTAGATACTGCCATTGATAGCGCCTTATTCAAGCAAGGGGTTTTCGGCGCCAGAAAGCCGGCATGAGTAATATATAATATTACTGCAGTGGTACATACATAGATATCAAAACCAATGGCAAAACACAAATCACAAAAGCCAAAGCAGTTGCGGACGGATTCGATATTCTGGAGGTGGAAGAGGAGATCTTGTGTCAAACCCGCGCAAATCCCATGTAGTCTAACCTAGTTATACAAGTGTCTATTTAATCTTTCCAATACAGTATCCACGCTGGTCATCCCTTACTTCGTTGCCTCACGCAAGTGGCTAAAATGAGTTAGCGATGTAGTTGTGAGCTCAAGAGATTAGGACTTACGTGATCAGGTCGTTCCGGTCTTTCTCCTTCTTCAGTCCACCGAAAGCCATCTTCGTGCCGGGAATGAATTTCTTTGGGTTCTCTAGGTAGTCGAACTATGAATAATGTTAGCCTCAAATCTCAGAATTGATTGCTGCGCAAACTTACCAGAGTATCCTCCTTCCATATGACGTCTTTTCCCTTGTTGGCATCGGTGTAAGAGAAGCCCTCAACGGATCCGGTGTGACGACCGAAGAGGCCGTGGAGGTTGGGGCCAATCTTATTGCCCTCGCCCTCACCAAGAGTGTGGCATTGAGCGCATCGGGTCTTGAAAAGGTTGGCACCCTTCTTTGCGTCACCTGTTTCCAGTCAGCTATTATAATCAATCTCTACTTCCAAGGCTGCAAAGCGTTAAGAAAAGCCGACAGCAGGTAGAAATGCAGACAACATCAGAAGACAGTTAAAGAACAGCCTCTAGTGCCGTCATAATACCAAATACATCTTTTAAGTCTTGCCCGAACCTCCTAATTGCGTAGACAAGCTCTGACAATGTGTTGCATTGCAGGAGGTTTTATGGGTAATGTCGGTGGCTGCGGCGACAATGATGCCCCAAAGCTCACAACATCAGCTTTGAACCCAACCATCGGTCATGTTGGTACTGCATTGACCACGAACCGGCGCTGCCACTGCGCGGTATTTCGACCTCCCAGTGCCATCGATGATGATTCAATGGCCGGATCTCGGTCTGTGACGAGACCAGGTCAAGAAACGAGCGTAGGAAAGGGGAGCACAAACCGTCTTGGAAAGGCATTTTGGAGTATTAAAAAGATATTAATTACGCTGAAGAGTGTCTATAGAGGATGAAGAGTGGTGGTGAGCTGTTATGTAGGAGGTGGTGAGAAAGAAAAAGTCTTGAGCTTGATCCCGGAGAGGCCTTTTAGTCTGTTTTTCTCAGCCACAATCCAAGTTCCCAAAAAAACAATTACGACAGACACCGATCAGCCAATGAAAGTCTTCCTTTAGTTACTTCTCGACACGTGAGTGGCTGTGCGCCTCGGGTTCGACCGGAAGCTCCTACAAATACTAACTACATTCTGTGGCTCTACGAATCACCGTACAACGCGAACTGTGATTAACTTTCTCTACTAAGCACCATCGAGTTTCACTCAGCAACCAGTATGGCAGCCTCCATCCCACGCTTCCTGCTGCCACAGAGAAGCTCAATCTGGAGATCAAGAACTGTGTCAGGCTCAACAATTGCCAAAAGCATTCGCAATGCTTCTCAAAATGCTCCACGAAAGCCAAAGTTGACTCCAAACCTGGGCCAATCAAGGACCCCCGTCCTTGAGAAGCCCGCAAAATTCAACCCTCCCTCCCATGGCTCGAAGCTTCGCAAAGAACCGCCGCGATATCCAGGGCCTCGTCTCTCAGATGCTGAAGTGAAAGCGCAGCAAACGAAGAAATACCCTAATATGATGCCCCCAGAGGGTTCGTTCATGCACTGGTTCTTGAACAACCGCTCAATCCATCTTTATATAACTCTGGTAGTCCACCCATCACCTCCCCTGCGTGAAATATCATTCTAATCTCAAACGATAGGGTACCCTTTTCTCCCTAGCAGGCTATTCTAGTATCATACACTTCAAACGGACCTCGAAATTCGGAGACATGCTCCCTGCCGCATCAGACCTCTTCTTTCATCCCATAGCGTTCGTGCGGACGTGTCTGGAGGTGTTGCGGCTGCATACGGCACATGTATCTGCTGAGACGGCGGAGAGGCGGAGGAGAAAGGTTGAGGATATCCAGAAACGGGGCCAGTATAGGAAGAAGCATGGATTGGAACACGATGGCTTCGGCGGCTGGTCTGCAAAGACGGATGGGGACGACCTAGGTCCGGCCCTGCCGACTGGTGCGGCTGTAGCAGCTGTAGAGAGTGAAGAGATGAAGGAGCAGGTGCGGAGGCCGAGAAAGCAAGTGAAAAAGTGGCTTGGGATATGGTAGATTACTAATGAAAATCGTCACCATGTCAAGACTGGCTTTGTATTTCCTTCCATGATTCTAATTTAGCCCAGATCTACCGCATCTAAGCCGTCTAGGACTTCTTCGCCGACGCCTCCTTTTTCTAAAACCCTTTGTATCATAGCCGCGATAATCTTTCTCTTCGCACCTCCTCTTGGTGGTTGCCAAACACCCTTTGTCTCCAAATTTTCTGACTGCTCCATTGACCCTGCTGCTGACCCGCCAGTTGCCGTATTCAAAAAATTGGGCACGCCTGGTGGTGTCAAGCGGGATGGCGGATCAATCGTTCTGACAGACAATAGCCTCAGATCCCTCGCTGACTTGGAGTCGACCTCCATAGCTTCAGTGTTTGTTCCCGGTGCTCCAGTGGATCTCTCTCCGACAGAAACCGCCAACACCACCTCCGCAACAGCAAGCTCCTCCTTACTTGGGTCGAAGATAATATTATCCTGCACAGCCATAACCAACAACGTGACCGGCGGCCTAGCATGACCCTTGGACTGTTTATCCCTCGGGTACAGAAATACAGCCGCCTCCCAATCATCATCAAACAGCGGATCCTCTTCCAGCTCTGACTTCAACTTCGGGATCCGCGTAGACAGCAGCGCCAAATGTGTCGTCAACGACAGCAGCGGAAGAGGATATGAGAGCGGCGGCGAAAGAAGCAATATCTACCACCTCAATTGTCAGGAACGGGAAGTCGGAGGTAACATATATACGCACATCAACGTAAAGCCTCCAATGAAACCGGCTATTAATCCACAACCTCCCCGTAAACTCCCCATCCGCCAACAGCGCCTCGCTCAACAACGCCGCCAAAAACACGGGCATAGCATCATCATCACGAAACCCAGGAATCTCGACAGTTACCTCGACCCAGGCATTCTCGCCCATCCTGCTAGTCTCTGCGGTCTCGTCCTCGTCGTCATCGTCATCTGCCGCTGCGCTCGTCTCCAGTAGTGCTCCTGGTCTGGACGTCGATTTCTCAACTTCGGCTTTAACGCCCACTATGGCTTCGGTGCCGTCAGCGAAGCAGATCCGAGCGCTGCCGTTGGTACCTGGGAGAATGTCTGTTTCGGCGGTTAGAGGCCGGAATTGTGTTGGTGAGCGGGCGTCGGGTCGGATTGGAGGGTGCAGAGAGAGGGAGGTGTGTAAGTAAGAGAGCTCGGCGGGAGAGAGGAGGACTTGGTTGGTGGAGGGGCCCATGGCTTGGATTGCCTTGGATGGAAGCGGTCTGCGGGTTATAAAGCAGCGTAGATCATGATTGTTTGCGGGGTGTTGGGGCAGGGCTTGGGGAATTTGAAAAAGAACGTTCCATACCGCCTTTGCTAGCGCGAGGCTGCAAGACTAAGGATGACAGTCTGGCATGATCCATATACGACGACCCAATCATAATTTCCAGAGATCACTGAGGAAAGCACTACAGCTTTACAGTTTATGTTACTTGAGACGTAAAGCCATCATGCTTCCGTATTGCCACGAGTTCTGGTGCCAACACTCCATTACAAGCCACATGAGTAAATAATCTACCCCGCTTTCGATTAAGTCTTCGAATTCCCCAGTCTTCCATATGTAGCTCTCGTCATATATCCCATATTTCATAATTTTATACACATTGCACACAATTTAATTGCCGTACCGGCATTCTTATTCCTTTGCATTTAAATTCACAATGGCGATGCTCTATCGCGTCCTCTACAACAAATGGTTCCTCCCGTCCCTCCCGCCACCCAACACCTTCGACGGCCAAACAGTCCTCATAACCGGTGCCACCGGTGGCCTTGGTCTAGAAACCGCAATCCACTTTGTTAACCTAGGCGCTTCTACCGTTATAATAACGGCACGCACACTATCTCGCGGCCACACTGCCCAAGCCACTATCGAAGCTCGGACTGGAAAAAAAGGTATCGTACAAGTCCGCGAGCTCGACATGAGCACGTTCGCAGGCGTCAAGACGTTTGTGGATAGCCTAAAAGAGGATGTCAAAACCATTGATGTCGTGTTGTTGAATGCAGGCGTGTATAAAAAGACGTACGATCTGTCGCCCGATGGATGGGAAGAAACGCTACAGGTCAATACGCTATCTACTATTCTCCTCGGCTTGCTCTTGCTCCCTTGGATGAAAACAAGTCCACCAGAGGGGGGAAAGACGCAGCACTTGGGGTTTGTGAGCTCGGAACGGCATACGAGAGCTGATATCGAAGCTAAGGACTTCCCGAAAGAGGATGTGCTCAGGTATTGGAGTGATGAGAAACATTTCTTGGGGTCGGAGATGTACGCGCTGTCGAAGTTGTTTATGATGTATGGTGTGGCGGAAATTTTGAAGCTCACTCGTGGGGAAGATGAAAGGTTTGTTGAATCCTCGATTCTTTACAGAGTTGTCACCATAGCACCTGTTCGTTCAAGTTCTGACTAGGTATATTTAGCCCCTCCCCGATTATCAACACTATGTGTCCTGGCCTCTGCAAGTCAGACTTGGGTCGGCAGTATACGGCAGGGAGCTACTTGATGAGCATCGGCGTGGGAATTTTCTTCGCTCTCTTCTGCAAGTCATCGGAAGCTGGTGCTAGGACATTCATCTTGGCTGCCATGACTGGGCCAGAGGAGAACGGGAAGTATATAAAGCATTACGGATCTGTCGATGCAGGGTCCCAATAGTATGTTGCTCCTGTTACAGCCAGTTTGCTTGGTGCTAATACTTCAAAATCAATAGTGAGTCAGCTAAGAACATCAAGAGCGAAGCAGGAAAGAAACTGCAAACCCAAGTCTGGAAAGAGATGCAGCAGATACTTAGTGCTGCTGTTCCGGAGGTGTCGGAGATTGCTCAGCCAAAACCTTAACATGTTTAGAAGGATGTCAGGACCCATAAGACATATAGTAATTTATGGAATTTCTCTGAGTCGGGTTCTTAGGTCACATGCGACACTGACTTATATAATGACATTCCTCAGAGGCTTCATATAGAGTGCAGGAACTTTTGCAATATACTTAACCAAGTTCAACTTAGGTCATTTGGAATTGAACAAATTGTCATATAAACCCACCCGGTTATGCCCTATCCTTCACGTGGGCTAAAAGTTAGGAGTGGAAGAACTTCAATCCCTGAACAGTAGCCATGGAAATCTGCCGCAATGTAAGAAATACGTACAAACTACATTGATAGTAACGCCAAGAAGGACGTTTGAGAGCCAGGGTGATCCCAAAAGGCTGAATAAATGGATGTGGAAGTGGGCTAAACTGCCTTTATTGTCAGCCTAAGAAAGGGTCCGTGAGGATCTGCAGATCTGTTGTCATTATGGAATCATTTGCCATGAATGTTATTCTTGTCATGAGCCGATCTTCTGTCACTGTTGGATCTTTTGTTAATTTCAACTCGATTTTCATGACTAATACCTTCTAACCCGATAAATAGCGTAGAGTTCCATAAGACTATGTCAAAATTGCTCTAATCACTTCATCGAAGTAGGTGTATTGCCTTATGTTGTCAGACTGACATAGTTGCACGCTTCTATGTTAAAAGGGTTATAATAGAAAACCTAGAATATGATTTGTCCTTTTCTTTATTCATTTATATCTCTTTATAAGCCATCAAATCATTACTTCGTTCTTTCCTTCTTGTAATAGCCGCTTCTCCTGGTATGTATCTTACATACATATCCAAATCAAAATGATATGACCATGTTCTTCGCACAATCGGTGCCCACCGTAGCCACAAGCTCAGCAATTACGCCCTTTATTGATTCTGGTTGATGGATCGAACCCGTTTCCCAGGTTATTAGGTCGGAGGTTTCAACAACCTGTCCGCGGACGCGAAGTTTGATGTGGTCGAGGAGAGCAGGAGTAAGTTCGCTTTCAGGAAGAAGACCCGGCATATTGCGAGAGAAGAGTGAAACGTCATCAGTTGAAGAAGAGGACTCGTCATCGCTCTCAGTACGTTCCACGTCCATGGTGTCTTCTACCGAATCTTCGATTCTAACCCCGCCATTAGTGTTCGGCGCCTCGATACCTTCCCTCTTCTCCCTTGATAGCGATACATATTTCCTTGCATCCAAGCGTCGCTTGAAATCTTCATCTAGCAGATCCCAGGTATGACTCTCTGGATCTAGCACATATTGCGGATGATAGTCGACCTTGTACTTCATCTTCTTGCAGCTGTGTATATAGAATCCCATCATGTACCATCTATATCCTTCTTCGGCTGCGAGTGCTGCTTCACGCATGGCACTGATTTTCCCTGGATTCCAGGTGTGGATCGACTCATGATACATGAAGTAAACGCCGCTAACTGCGTGGGGAAGGAGATCGATAACACCAATAGCAACCAGCCTTCCATCTAGTCGATAACATTGATGATAGGACCCAAGGAGGAGATCTTTTCCGTCAATGGTGTGCTTGCAGCGTTCTAGGGGCGATGAGCAGAGAAAGGAGCGGAAGCCGGACTTTGTGATGCGGTGGGGCGGCTCATGGTGGACAACGCGCTGGTAGTTTTCAAAGAGATCAAACTTTTCCTCTGTGAACGAATTGGGTTCCAAGGTCACAAAGAGGTCATGGGCAGGATTCGGTGGCGTCTTTAGATTTTTACTTTCGCTCTCATGGATTCTTTCCACAAGATCAAAATCTGTTTTCCTTCTTGCAGATTCTTCCTTTGACTTCGGGTGAACCCGGGCACTTTCTTTGATGTATTCTTCACCAAGGACATACCGGTTGAAGCGGTTGACTGCTTGTCGCTGTTCCTTCGTGGCCTTGAATGCCAAGGCATCAAGTCTAATGGTGTAATGCGGACAACATGATGTCCTTTGGTTCGGCCGGTAGAGAAGAGTCCCAGACCTTCTCCATCCCCTGCAAAGAAGATCCTCGTAGAACTGGGCTGACAAGGAGTCGGAAGATGCGTAATATGAATGGCCTACAGGCAAATAAGTGGCGTCCAGCTACAGCTAATGAAGACATGACGTGATGAGAGAGACATGGAAGTTCCAGATAAGGAAGGTAAAGGCGCAGGAAGACTGTCTACGAAACACGCTGAAGTAAGATGTAATGTGTTCAACTCAGGAAATAGGTCGCGTGCGCCAGTGATTACTAGGAATGACTTGAAAATATAATAAAAAGCAAAAAGAACGATGATTCAACGGGAGAGAACGGAAAAGCGAAGAAAGGGGTAGAGTAACTGAATATGGCATTGCCGTGACTAACTTCCGCGGGAGCTGTGGCAATAGCCGCAACTGGTATTTTGGTAGCCTAGAGGACGCAGAGTCATCGTCAGCCTATGATATCTTCCTATTATGTATTACATGGGTATGAGACTTGGTATTGGCTTCTAGAAGAAAGAGCGCGTGTGAAGCTATCGTGGGGTACGGGTAAGGGGATACGTGTGCGTGTGTGTGACGTGGGATTGCTGAGCATTGTGCGGCGCAATGCCACGAAGGGGGCCGCAAATAGGCAGTCGACTGGGGTCATTGGCCAGTAACAGACCTCGACACCCCGCACGTTCTGGAATGAGTGGCATGCAATGCGCGATGAGATTTAGGCTTTTGGGGCGTGGGATGAGACGAACCTATGGGTGACAGCCTATTCAACGACTCGAGGCTCGCGCGCCCCTCCTGCACAACAGGCTCAGGGGCCTTTGGTGCTGTCTGCTGCATGGCGTAGAGCTTGTGCGCTGCTCGGGAGGTACTACTGCAGCACCACGCTGTAGCGATCCTTGTATTCGTACCCCTACCACTGTCTGCAGTGACCTACTGCTTCACTCGTGCTCCGAAGGGCAAAAAACAGTGGTAAGCAGTCCTGGGCAATACGCAATCGGCGAGCACCTGGCGGTAGGGGAAGATGCAATGCAGCTCAAATGAAAGGCAGAGTACTTCGTAGTCAAGCCAGGGCAACAGGTATGAGTAAGAGATCGCTCATGCCGCGATTTGCGCCTGATCGAGTGGGCGTCGCGGGTCGTCCGTAGTAGATCCTAGTGGTAGACTGGTTGTTCTGGTAGTCTGATGGTGAGTCGCAGGTCGAAGTAGCGTAGTGGGGGTTGCTTGCGTTTGCCTGCCCTATAGATGTTGCAGACAAGAATAAATGACCACAGACCGCAGTTCTGGCTCAAGTAAGAAAGAGTAATGCAGTGGTAAGGTAGACGGACCCCAGACAAGCCTGTCCGTTTATCTCCTAGTTCCCCGTATGAGAAGCAGAAAAAAGGCCTTGCCAGATCCCCCAAAAAAAAGCCTTTCAGCGGGGTCTAGTTCTACTTTAAATACCGTCGCCCCAACGCTTTGGCTTGTACATCCATTACATAGTAGAATAGAAGAAGCACAAAAAGACATCCGCCGTGGAGCACGAGACAAAAGCGCCAGACGCGTGGGATCATTTAAGACAGTCAGTCATCGGTGTACCGTCATAAGTCTCTACCTGCTGGCCCTTATAAGACATCATTGTTGCAGCCTCCCCCGTATCATAAAATACTTGCCTTCCTGTCTACCTGCCTACCAAAGTCACTGCTTGCTGCCTAGCTACGTCCTGAACTATCATGTCGCTAGAATAATCAGCGCCGAACCCCCGCTGTCCCCAATAAAATTTTCTGGTTGGACGGACACCCAGTCGGTAGAACAAGAACAAGTACAAGAGGCATCTCACAACGTTGGAGGGCCCACAGGCACCACCAAGGCGAAGCATTGTCTTTGCCATGGCGGCAAGTCGCTCCATGGAGTCTCGTGTTGGGCGGAGCAAGCAGCGTAAGTAAAAAGTTCCAAGTCGTGTCGGCAATTGCCCAAATTCAAACCTTTTTTTCCTGATACTCGAACCCCGGCAATTGTGGCATCTAATCTGTATTGGTCTGACGCTGATCTTCGTCATACCTCAATGCCTGCTAAAATTTTGTGTTTCTTCAGGTTACGGCGCAAATGGAGAACGCCTCGTGGCAGGTATCGTGCCTACGAATAAAGACAAGACCTATGTCCTCTTAATTCAGTCGACGCGTCGCAAGGAGTGGGTTCTCCCAAAAGGCGGCTGGGAGTCAGACGAGGATTGTGAAGAAGCGGCACAGCGCGAGGCGTGGGAGGAAGCTGGAATTACCTGCAATATTGAATACGACTTGGGGCAGATCACCGAGTCGAGGACGGCGAAGCAGATCTCGAAAGATGCGCCCAAAGCTGTCTATCAATTCTACGAAGCCACCGTCATTGAGGAACTGAGTGATTGGCCGGAGAAGCATAAGAGGGTTCGGAAATGGATGACCTTTGTTGACGCTACGGAAGCTCTGAAGTCTCGTCCTGAACTCGCGGAAGCTCTCAAGCGCTCCACGGTCAAGCGGTAGCAATACGGTCCCGGTGTTTACAGCTTTTCTCTCCACTTCCTCGGTCTGCCCAACCTTATTTTTCTCACATTGGCGGTCGATCGAATTGAGAGGGCTGTGGATCCCGGGTAGTTTCCTTTGTCCAGTCTCCGGTGACATTTCGTAATTGACATGATCTGCTGCAAGATGCAGGTCTTCAGTTGGTGCTGAACTTGGGACTAAGTCAGCTCGGGGCTTGAAAGTGGCACTAATAATTCAAATTGGTTCTCGCGGCATGTGCTCACAATTTGCTTCCACTGAAGCATCTGCGCGGCGTTGTCGGTTGTGACCAGTTTAGACATAAAAAGGGTATAGGGAGGTGCATCTGGGGGCAGGTCATGGTTTAGTAGAACAGGAAACATCAGAAGATGCAACCCACAACATTGTACCAAATAATATCCTGTGTAACCGACTCTAATGCAAATACGAATGTATTTGCGTCAAAATGCCATCATATATTAATTTTGTAATTTTGCGTATGGGCACGTGCTGTTATACGTGTATGCCTACGTCTCATTTGTAGCATCGGCGTCATCACCACTCCGTCCGATCTCTTAAAATCAAAGTTTGATTGGAGACAATCAAACACCTCTCACCACAACCACCCAGCGCGAAATGGACTTCCGCGCAATAACAGGCTGTCGATAACATAGAAGCATTCAGCACAATACAGCATGGAGAACCTCTCCTTGACAGACACACCCCTGCCAGGGCCCGCAATGGGTCTTAGCCTTTCCTCTTCACAGCAGCCTCAGCTTCTACCGCAGATGTTCACCACTGCGGCTCAATTGTTAGACCTAACCGACAGTAAGAGCCCTACCAAGTGAAGCTCTTAAACAACCTTCCAGGAGTCACACTGCATCTTCCCTAGGCATCACTTAATTTCATCCGAAAACTCATACAAATTATCAAACCTGACTAACCCCTCTAGAAAAACTCATGGTCTCCCTCCGCGACGGCAGAAAGCTCATAGGCGTTCTCCGAAGCTGGGACCAATTTGGTACGCCACCTTCCAACCCCTTCACCCACCATCTGCTCTCCTGGTCTCCCTCTCACCCAAACACCAACACAACTAACCCCTCCACCTCCACAGCAAACCTAGTCCTCCAATCTACCACAGAGCGTATCTTCATCCCGCCTTCCCCGTTGCAGTCCGGGCTCTACGCAGACATTCCGCACGGGATCTTCCTCGTGCGCGGCGAGAACGTCCTTTTGCTCGGCGAAATCGACCTCGACAGAGAAGACGATATACCAATTGGGTACGAGAAGGGGGACGTGGAAACCGTACGTGCGCTGGCGAAGGAGTTGGATAGGGAAAGGAAGGGAAGAGAACGCAGGAAGATGGAGAGGTTGAGGGGGCAGGGATTCGAGGCGGAGGGTGTGGGGGACGTGTTGCTTTGAGTTGGGTGAAGTTTGGGGGCTAGGGGAGCGGATAAGGATGGAGAGGGTGCCTGGAGGGTATGAATAACGACGACTTAAGATTAATTGATACTGTGAGACGGAGAACAGGAGGGCAGCCAGAGCAGAATATTGTGAAATGCTCCTGGCCGTCTGGTAAAATGCATGGAATGAGAGGATAGCTAGTAGAGCGAGCGGACGTCAGAGCATCAAACGGAGTCTAACACTAGAACGCCAGTTAAAAATTCAAGGGAATGTGCTTAGAGGGATCATAAAAGATACCATTATACTAAGTTCTATCCCGCAGTTAATTCTATATGCGCCCCTGATCTCACCGGCTCGGTATTCAACCCCTCCGTATCCACTATGGATTTCTCCTTCTCCGCACAACTATTACCATTACCTTGTATGCGCGTATAAAGCTTCTCTGCTGAGCTGATACATTGCATGTTTGCGCCGAGCTTGTTCATTGTCTCAACCCACTCTTCATAGGGATCCGAGTCGAAGACTATTCCACCACCTGTTTACGGAACTCAGTCAGCAGGCAATCTCGCGCAGCCAGATGTCTGAGGAAGGAACAAAAGCACTCACCAGCTTGCAAATATGCCACCCCATCCTTCACCATCATCGTCCTCAACGCAATACAAGTATCCATAGCTCCCTCCTCCACTTTTCCCTCGGCATCAATATCACCATACCCAAAATACCCCACCGCGCCCGCATACACACCCCTCTTCTCCTTCTCGAGTTCAGCAATGAGCTCCATGGCTTTGACTTTCGGCGCCCCGCTCACCGTCCCCGCGGGGAAGATAGAGCGGAAAGCGTCAAAGCGCGTCATTCCCTTACGAAGCACGCCCGAGACCTGCGAAACGAGATGTTGCACGTGGCTGAATTTCTCGACGACCATGAGCCGGTCTACCCGGGTTGTTAAGGGGTCGCAGACGCGGTTGACATCGTTCCGAGCGAGGTCGACGAGCATGACGTGTTCGGCACGGTCCTTCAAGCTACCCCGTAATTCCTCCGCGAGGGCTTCGTCCTCCTGGGGGGTTTTGCCGCGCTTGACGGTCCCCGCTATGGGGTGGGTGATGATGCGGCCGTCTTCGGATTTTACGAGCAGTTCTGGGGAGGCACCGACAATTTGGAAGGTGCCGCAGTCGATGTAGAAGAGGTAAGGGGAGGGGTTCACGGTGCGGAGATGTCGGTAGATGTTGAAAGGGTGGAGGGAGGTGGGGCGCGCGAAGCGCTGCGAGGGCACAGCTTGGATAATGTCGCCTGAGATGATATGTTTCTTGAGGGTTGTGACATGTGTTTCATAGCCGGTCCGGCCTATATTGGAGGTGTATTCTTGATTGAGCTTGATGGGTGGTTGAGGGGGAAGTGGGGTATCGGGGCCTTCGAGAATTGAAATCAAAGAGTCTATGGCGGCTTGGCACTTTTGGTACTCGTTTGAGAGGTCTGAGAGATTGCTGGGGACGTGTAGGTAGGTGATGACTTTTATGACTCCAAAAAAGCGGTCGAAGGCAACGATGGTATCGAAGAGCATGAAGAGTGATTCGGGGACTTGGAGGACATCTTCCATGGGCCTTGCTGTCCGTGGCTCAAAGTACCGAACACAATCATAGCCAACATAGCCTATAGCCCCACCTGTCAATGGAGGTAATGCCAGTCCTTGCACATGCGCTATTGTGTACTTTGATAATTCCTCTTCAAGTACGGGCAGAGGGTCAATCTCCTCGCCATAGCCCGCTCCAGTCTTGAGCACCTTTCGGGGTCCAGCGCCGACAAAGCTATATCTCCCAACCCTTTCTGTAGCAGCACTCTCAAAGAGGAAGGATAGTTTTGAATTGGATGCTGCAGAGATCTTGAGGTATGCGGCAGAAGGAGTAATAAGATCTGAAGATATTTGGGCATATACTGGGACGAGATTGGGTGGACTAGGCGTATCAATTGCCTTGGATAGAAGTTCTTGGATGGTCTCCAAAGAGGGTTGAATGGCCTCCTGCAAAGAGTTAGTCATATTTGGTGGGGCAGGTACAAAATTGTAAACGTACTCCTAGAGCCATTGGTGACTATTTAATTTCTTGAACGAGCTCCTAGGATTCCTTGAAATGGGACCCAACTTCCAAGATAGCCCAGGAGCCCGATTACAATGATGGCAGAACTGGTATGTCTGTCAGAGTCACACAAATGTAATTGTCTGACCGCATTCGAAATATGCCACTTTCTTTCGGGAAAACGGTTTTGCCGGGCACCGGCTGTTTTCTTGTGAATGTCAAATATCGTCATCCGTCCTATATCAAACGCGCCGCTCAAAGTATGGAATACTCCAACTTGCTTAAAAGTATTGAAATTATTGATCTATATTTTTATATTTCGATGGCGATACATCCGTGAAGACGAATACAAATCCGTATGGCTTGAAATGCTCCATCTTCAACGAGAGCACGTGCTACCATGAGTTTGCACTTTATTGGCATTCGGGACTTCCCAATCCTCCACAGACAGTTTTCCTCTCCCAACGCCAGATTGTCTGAAAGCCCTACAACCTCAACCCATGATCTAGCGAGAGATAGCAAAGATGTGCTTGTACAGCGCCTCAACGACCTCGCAAACCGTTTGACGGCCGAGGAAGCTCTAAAAGATGAGGACATTTCAGCCCTGCATATTGATGTGGATCGTATGGAGAGAGTTATGAAAAAATCGGTGGGGATTCCACTGGAGGAACAGTTCCATGAGCGGAGGAGTCCGAGCAGCATAGGCACTTTGAGAGATCACGAGGATGACCTGTTTTGGGGACCGCCATTCTCGCCAAGTCGGAAGGTTACCATGCGATTACCTGACTCTCCTGTGCGTTCATCGCATGCCAGGCTCCAGAGATCACTTGAGATATCGCCGAAGAAGGCCGTACTGCTCGCTCAAGAGGCTGATTCACTGAATGAGCAGCTATCACGAGCTCTCAAAGAGCTACAGGCTAGAAAAGAGGAGTCTAATGTAGGCTACCCTTGAAAACCTCTTAATTCAAGTCTTCTGAACTAATTATTATAGCATATCCATGACCTTCTCGTCACCCGCGCTGAAAAAGCCGCTCAACGAATCATCGACCTCGAGTCACATGTGCAAGACCTGTCCGTTGCTTTCCTTCTCTTGTGTCCCTCCTTTCCGCCTCCTCCCTTTAAGCTCTAACTAACTTAACGCCACAGTGATGCTGACTATGAGGAATGTCAATCCGAGCTCTCATTCCTACGCCTTCAACTGCGCGCTCTAGAAGTCCAAGGCTTGCAGTATATCCCGTTCAATGCGGATGAGGAGCTCTCCGAGAGCATCAGGAACTGGAAGCTTGATTGGGCGGATACCGATCAGAGGACTAAGGCGAGGAGGAAGAAGTGTAAGGATCTTCCGGGGAATTTGGATGATTCACAGACCCTTTCTGTGCGGGGCTCCAGATGATGTGCGTGTTTGTATGAGTGGGTTAGTGTGAAGTACGTGTATACAAGATTTAGATATTAGTTGATGATTTGTCATTAAGACTCTGTATTGCAATTGGAGGAGACGGCCCATTGATGAGAGCCGGCCGTCATTCATTTGTAATAGACCAGCCTGCAAAATCCCCAAGCAGCACGAGATTTTGTCCATGGCCGAGCCCAGCCCAGACTAACTTTATATTTAAATAAGCGCTTTCATAATAACAATACAATACACAGATCGGGCTACCTGGGTATAACGATGGGGTGGGTGATTAACCTTGTCCCGGATCAGGATTAGTCGCTTAACTTTGCCTTGTTTAAACATAATTCTCCTTCGAGAGTCTTACCACATAGGGAACAGGCCAACCTGCAGCTAAAATGAATCAAGTCCAAGTAATTACATGGGTTCTGGGCGAACATTTCTCCTGGAGAAATTCATTTCTTTTGGACTTCTTGAGTTGTTTTTGTTTGTAGTACGCCTCCTTTTAAACCTTAATAGTCACGCATAAGGAACCAAGAGTGAGTGTTTATGCTTAAACGCGTTGATGAATCTGTATAATTCTTTACTTATATGTATACACAAGATCAAAAGTTATTTTTGATTCTCAAGACCTTATGCCGTGCTGTGCATGTATGTACAACTCTACAGTAATTCATACACCTTCACCACCACCTCGATAATGAAAGACCTGATATATGGTTGGTGCCTCGACCTTAACCAAAAACTGACGACAATGTCAAGTTAGCTATGCCTAACGCCGAGAAATGCAAGGTGAAAAATTTGGGCAAGAGCAACGCTCAGCCTAAAACGCCCATTTCCATGCCGCTAGAGAAAGTGAACGCCGTTATGCCTTCTACATCACCGTCTCGTTAACTTGCAATTCAATCCTCAAACGCCGCAAATATGCGAGACCCCTGAAACAGATGTACATCTAGACAGGACTGCGAAACCTGGTCGTGTCGAAACAAGTATGTCCAGCGTTACGATATCTCCTAAAAGAAAGGATCGAATGTTGAAGGAGAAACTCATGAGCATCAACAATGACTCTGATATTGATTTCACAATCCTCATTCTTG
>Ga0335072_10006969_pt1 | contig 16495 bp, 21 predicted proteins | sample Lox_Sample_21_FD_206725 | JGI IMG/M metagenome (GOLD analysis project Ga0335072, IMG submission 206725) | Soil microbial communities from Loxahatchee National Wildlife Refuge, Florida, United States - Lox_Sample_2.1 | ecosystem: Environmental > Terrestrial > Soil > Wetlands | place: USA...
ATGCGGAGCTTCTTGGCTTCATCGGCGCTCGACTGCTGCTCAAGCTCCTTGATCTTGAGGCGACGCGCGCGGATCGTGCCGGCAGCCGGATGCTCTTCCTCGCCTTCGAGATCACGGATCGCCAGCTGAGTTTGATTGCGCCGGTCGTTCAACGGACCTTCGACGTCGCCGGTGAAGATCGGCTTGAACGCGGCCTGCAGCGCTTCCGCAACCCCAATCTCGCGCAGATCCGCCGAGATCTCAGTCCACAACCGATCCATCCTGACTTGAAATGCCCGAACCTTCTCGCGCACGTTCTCGATCCGGAGCAGGGTCTCCTTGTGGCCGGCTTGCTGCGCTATCGCCGCCGCAAGCGCCTCGCGTTCTCCGGCGAGCTCGGTCGCCACCTTCTGCTCGTCCTCGGTCGTGGGTTGCGGCATCTGATTGACGACGGCTTCCCGTTCGGCGATCAAGGCGGCGAGACGCGCCCGCCGCTCCGGCAAGCTGAGCGCGCGGCGATACAGTTCGTGAATTTCACGATGGAAGCCCTGCAGATCGCCGATCAATCGCTTCTGCTCCTGCCGGATCGTGGCGGTGCGCTTTTCGCGCAAGTTCTCGAAGCTCGAGGCGTTCAGCGTCTCCGTCGGGGCAAGATGGGTGAAGATGACAGCCTCGATCTCCTTGGCGAGCTCGCCGCCAGCGCGCGGATCGGCGCAAAGCCGCTCGACGAAACGTTGCGAGAGGAAGCACACCTCGGCTTCGGCCGTCGGTGTCCCCTTGGCGAGGATCTCCTGCTCGGTCGTCCTGCCGTCGCCCCAGGTCAGGCGGACGCGCATTCCCTTCAGCCGGGGCCGCGCCCGGTGGATGAACGACTGCTCGTCTCCCTCTCGCCAAGCGCCGCCTGCATAGGCGATAAGCTCGTTCAGCGCAGACTTGCCCATGCCCTTACGGCCGATGATGGAGACGAGACCGGGGTTGAGAGGCAGCGGATCTTCGTCGAACCATCCCTTCGCGCCGGACACGGCGACCGATTGCAAGGTGCGGCTGCGGTCATGCTGATCCGGCGGCGTTTCCCCGATCCAGACTCGCTCCGCTGGCTCGTGGAGGAGCTGGCGCAGACCCTCGAAGCTGGGATCCGCCTTGATCCAGCAGAAGCGGTTGCCGTCCGGCCTGAACAGCCGTGCCATGCTGTGAGCATCGCAACCATGGACGCAGGGCTTCGGCCTGCCGTAGCGCTGGATGGCCTCGCCGTTGTGCGATTGCCCCAGCCAGAACGAGCGGTCGCCGGGCCGCGCCGAGAAGATCATGTCGGCGAAACCGTAGAGCTCGTGTCGCAGCGCAGTGAAGCCGCCGTCGTGCTGCAGGCCGGCCGCGCCGTCTTGCTCTCCGGCATCGACGGCGACCAGCGAGTTGCGCTTGATCCAGCCCTCCCGCTCGAACCACTCCTGAAAACGGACAAACTCGACCTTGAACTGGTTGGCGCCCTCGGCAAGAGCGGGACTGGGATCGTGGAGCGCTGGATTGAACGCGCGCCCCAGCGCGATCAACTGATCGCCGGTGCAGGAGTAGTTGTGGCCCGCGTAGGGGAATACGAGGCGGGCGAGCGCCTGATCGATGCGCTCCTCGTGATCTGGCTCGTCAGGAGCGACGAGAAGATGGAGGTTGATGCCTCGGCCGTGCCTCGTCGCCGGCGTGATGCGGAATTCGATATTGGGAACAAGAAGCCGAACTCCGGGAATCCGGCCTGCCGTCTTTTCGCGCCGCATGCGCCGGTAGTTGCTGATCGAGAGGTAGTCGGTGACGCCAATGGCGACGACGTCGTTTTGCGCCTCGATCGCGCGAAGAAAGGGTTCCCACCCCTCGTATTGGTCGGCGTGGATGGTGTCGGGCGTATGGGTGTGAAGATCCCACCGCCGCCAGATGGAACCGGATTCTCGAGACTTCGGCATGATGCGAGATCGCGGAACTGTAGAGAGTTTGGGAGAGTATCACCGCGATGCCGAAGGACAAAGCCCGAAGCGCCCGTGGCGGCGCGGCATCATCGTTCCTCGATCCAATTCCGCCCCGCCTTGCGCTCCGCCTCGATGGCGTCGGCGATGCAGGCGATGGCGTCCTCGATCAGCGGCAGATCGCGCGCGTATTCCGGCGCCTTATCGGTGCGCCGGTAGGAGCCCACGGAGAAGCCACCGTTGGGCAGCGCATAGAAATGCACATGCATGCGATCAGTGAGTTCCGCGCGGCAGCTCTTGAGATCGACGGCCCAGGGCATCCGAGGACCGCCGCGCTGTCGCACGCGCTCCAGCACGTCGTCAAGGACGATGACGTGCTCCCGCATGAGACGCACCTGCTCCTCCATCTCCGACGGCGACATCAGCGGCAGGCCATCCGGCCGCCATGGCAGCCGTCGGCGCTCGAGCCTGCGCCAGGCGAGGAGCGCCTGTTCGGCCGGGCCTGATACGGCGATCACGCCCGTCAGCCATCGGCCGACGGTCTTGGGATCGACGCCGAGCAGGGCACCGGCCTCTCTGGGAGTCAGGCGGAGCTCTTGCAGGCACTGGACCAGTTCGGCCTTATCCATGGCGCACCAGCGTGATCGTCATGGCGCACCATAACAAATGACAAAATGTCTCGTCAACAGAGACGTACTGACTTTTCCACCCGCTGGTGCGTCAAGGCTATAGTGGCCAACGTCGATACGACCACTGAGTTTGACCCGTAGAGCTACGCTCGTCCGAAAATCTCTGGCGGTGCAAGGGCTTGGAAGATTCCAACACCTGGAGCTACAGGCTGGAACTTCGACGGTAACCGGCTCATTCCGTTCTCCGCGGTACCGAACGGCATCCTCCCGTACCTGGCGGCCGGGAACGCTCCCTGACCGATCACCTTGGTTGCAGTCGCTCCGCCGTCACAACTTTGATAAGCTCGCAACTTTGGCGAGAGCCAGTCGGCCGAGTTCCCTGTTGAGGTTCCGCGCGCGAGTGCCAAGGAAATGGCCCGGACAAGAAAGATCGAGATCTCGAATTTTCGCGGCATTCAGCGGTTAGAGTGGCTGCCGTCTCGGGGCGTCAATTGCCTGATCGGTCCCGGAGACACGGGGAAGTCGACCATCCTGGATGCGATCGATCTTTGCCTCGGTGCGCGCCGCAATGCGCAGTTCTCGGATGCGGATTTCCACAAGCTCAACGTCGACAAGCCGATCCAGATTTCGCTGACCGTCGGTGAGCTGGATGACGCGCTGAAGAATTTCGAAACGTACGGAGAATTTCTTCGCGGATTCGATGCCGAGACCGGTGTCGTTGAGGACGAGCCAGAGAAGGACAGCGAGATCGCCCTGACTGTGATTCGGCATGGAATAAGGACCCCGTTTTCGGGGTGATCGGCATCCAATCGGTGATCCGCTGAAAAAATAACGTCGGCCTTGACGATCGGCGCTCACGGCCGCGTCGGTCGTGACGAGATAACGAACGAAACGCATCGAAACCGATCGAAATTGGCGGTTTTTGAGCCCGTCGGAGGGATGACGTGATCCGCACGCAAAACGGCAACTTTCAGGACAGCCTCGACATGCTGCTCGAGGAAGAGCGCTTCGCGAAGGCGAATGCAGCCAGCCCGTGGGAATGTCTCCTTACCGAGCTGCGGGAAACCTTCGCCAAGGCGGGGGTCTATCGGCCGCAGCCGCGCGATGTTCTACGCGTCGCAGCCGTCCGCCGGACGCCGATGAGCGCGGACTGGCGCCATACCTTCGCCAAGGCGATGCCGCAGCCGAAACCGGCGCGCATCGTCTCGATCGCAGTTCACGATCCGTCGGCCGAAGCGGCCGCGGTCGTCACGAAATCGTTCCATGCGCTCAACCATGACAGCAGCCTCACGCCCGCGGCGCGCGGCGAGCTCATGCTCGGCCTTTCCTCGCTTGCCTCGAAGACTTTCGCCAAAGCCGACGACAGCCGTCTCCGCAAAGTCGAGGCCGCTCTGGCGCTGCTCGACCGCGCCCGCGCGGCGAAGCTCGGCGACGATGCCGATCCGCTGATCGAGCAGATCCGCGAGGCTTGCAAGCGCGGCGAAGTCGAGCCTGCCGATCTGCTGCACGTCGAGATGAAGCTCCACGAAATCCGCCGTCAATTGAAGGATCGCCAAGATGCCGAAGAAACCCGGTAAGTCGGACCCCTCCTCCCTCCGTGCCGAGCGCGCCGACCTGGTCGGTCATGTCGCCGCCGCGAAAGCTCGCATCACCGATCTCTTGCTCGCCGGGCAGGAGACCGGCTCCGAGCGGACGACGATCGCCGGGCTCACCGCGCGCATCGCCGAGATCGACAATGCGCTGCTGCGCCAGGTCGAGCGCCAGCACGGTGACGACATCGTTGCCATCGATCGCGAAACCCAACGCATCGTCGCCGATTTCCTCTCCGCCTTTGACGCCTTGCGCGACGCGCTGACGCCACCCGAACCTCTTCACGTCTAACTCTTGGGGGACACCATGCTCGTAGATATCGAAGCCGCCGCCCGCCGCGTTGCCGACGCCAAGCATTGCCAATCGGAAGCCGCAGCCGCGGTCGATGCCGCGAAGGCCGCTGCCGCTGCGGTTCAAGGTCGCGTAGATGCCTTGCAAGCCGAGCGTGCTGGTCTGGTCGCCGCCGCGCGTGCGGGGGACGCCGATGGCAGCGCCGGTCTCCGCATCGCGGTGATCGACGCCGATGTTGCCGATCTGGCTCCGCTCATGGCGGATGCCAAGGCCCACATCCAACGCGCCGATTCCGATGCGGCGAAGGTTTTCCAGGCCGTCGCTGCCGCGGAACGCGATCTTGCCGTCGAGCGTGACCGCGAGACCGAGGCCATGCTGATCGATCGCGTCGAGAACCTGGCGCAGCTCCTCACCACCGGCTTGGCGGAGCTGAAGTCGCTCCAGAAGCGTCGTGGCGGCCGTCCATCATGGGCGCCGCAGACCGGATTGGTCCGCGAGCTGACCAGCTTGCGACTGACCGCTGACAACCGCCAGATCGCGGCGGCCTGACGGTGATTGACACGACCACCAAACGCGGCCGCGGCAAGCACGGCAAGCCGCTGGTGAGCGAGCGCATGGTCCGTGCCGTCGTCGAGACTCTGCTCGGACGTGCGCTGGCCGGCGATGCTGTCGCGGCGGATGTCTATCTACGGGTTGCTGGTCCATTACCGATCGACAGCGCTGAAATGGGCCCCGATGCCGACGCAGTTTAAGCCTCGGCTGGTATCATTGCGCCCGGTCTCCGGCGCTGATGCGGTGGCGCGGGCACGACGGCTGATCGAGGCCGCGGCGCCGTCGATCGTGCGGGTGCTCATCGATGCCGCGCGCGCCGGTGACATCAATGCGGCCCGGCTACTCCTCGATCGTGTCCTTCCGGTAGCGCGGAGCGCAGCCATCCGGGAACCGATCGCCCTGACCGGAGATCCGTCACAGCAATGCGAGCAGGTTAAGGCGGCAATGGCTGCCGGCCGACTCCGCCTGGAAGAAGGCGAGACGATGATCGCCGTCATTGAGGCGACACAGCGGGTCCAATACGGCGCTGAGCTGGTCGCTAGGATCGACAGCTTGGAGCGCCAGCTCGCCGCGCTGGGCAAGCCGGCGCGCGCCGGCGCCATCGACGTGCAGCCCGAGGCTCCCGCCGCGCTCCCGGCCCCTCACGGTGACCGCGATGAATTCTGACGGCGTCATAACGGTACGTGTCGACCGGCGCGCCGTCCGCGATGCCGTTATCGATCTGCGCCGTGAGACCATCCTGGCGCTTGCGACGGCTCGCACTATCCTCGACCGCATCGACGAGGCACGCCGCGATCCGGCGCCGGAGCGCCAGCCATGAAACTGGCGCAGCGCGCAGCCCTGTCCCGTCGTATCGAGGCCGCGGAAGCCGTGGTCGCCGAGCGCGTGAGAGCACGCGCTGTCGCTCTGCTGGCTGACGAGCACCGCGGCGGCAACCGGCGCACCCAGCAGATCATCGAAGCGGCGATGGTGAAGATGGCCGCAGGCGGTCTCGTCGGTGCCGAGCGCGATCCTGTCGGTGCTGTGTTGGCCGAGATCGCGCGCTCGGCTCCGGCCGTTGCGCGCCGTGTCGCCGCCGCTGTCGGAATCGAAGTCCCCACCCATCAAACGACGGAGTCTTGAACGTTCCGCGATAGAAGTTGATCGTCAGGCGTCCTTCCTTGTTGACGAGGAGCCGATCTCACGCCGCCTGGCGCGCAGCCGAACGCTGCACCGCGGCCGGCACCTTACGGCGGCGGCGACAGTCCTGCCCAATGGCCCGGGGCAGATACAGCGTAACCGTGGTGCCTCGACCTACCTTACTCTTGATCGCGATCGTACCGCCGGCGCGTTGCACGAACTCGCGGACCTGGGCAAGGCCGAGCCCGGTGCCGTGCTCTGGCGCCTTGGTCGTGAAGAACGGCCGACAAGCCTGGGCGACGACATGGCTGGGCATCCCCGTTCCTGTGTCGGCGGCGCTGAGCGCGACGAAGTCGCCAGTCAACCTTCCGACCTCCCCGCGAAGCGTGACGTTGGCACTCACGATGCGCAGGTCTCCGCTCGACGGCATTGCGTCGCGTGCGTTCATCGTCAAATTAAGCAACGCTAGGACGGTAGAATGCTGATCTGCAGCGATCCGCCAGACGCTCGGCTCAAGCGCAAGATGAAGATGCACTCGAAGCCCTGCCGCCTCGCGGAGAAGGGACGCTGTGCGCAAGATGCAGGCATTCGGATCGAAGATTTCACGGCGCCCCGTTTGATTGCTCGCCGTCCGTAGGAGCGCCCGCGTTGCCGCCATGCCCTCTTCCGCTGCTCCGAGCGCTCGCTCCACGACTTTCTCGAGTTCGCCGGTGCTCTGGCCTCCGCGCAGTTCCTCCAAGGCCATGGCGATGGCAGCCAGCAGATTTCCGAGATCATGAGCGGTGCCGCAAGCGAACTGGCCGATCAGTGCCATGTTGCGGCGTCGCTCTGTCTCCGCCGGCCGCCGCGCAGCCAGCCGCAAGACAGCCCCGGTCGCTGCTCTCCCCGCCATGGCAGCCCCCTCCCCGATCACGAACCTACTCAGGTGCGAACCCGCGGGACGGCCCAATTTCGGAGGCAGGTGCTGTCGCGGTGCAAAATGTGCCCGAGAGTCCCGCTGTCAGGGATGGTAGGTAGAATTACCGAGCCGCGGAATAGGGACTCACCGTAGTTTTGACAGGGCAAACACCTTAGAGGCCGGGACCGGGTGCGATACCCGGCATCGGCATAGCTATCCCCGGCGCCGAGCCGCATCACGGAGTTGCGGCGGCGGAACTTGACGGCCGTCCCCTCACCTTGGCCGTTCCCGGCGAACCTCCCTCGCTGGCTTGTCGGCCCGCAGCCCTTGATAGCTGACCGCGCGCAGCAGCCCGTCTGCGGTCCAGGTCAGATAGGTGACCTCACAGACCAGCTCTGGCCGGAGCCAATGCACGCGCGACAGCTCGAGCGGCGACCCGAACCGTGTCTTGCGCGCCGGCGGCGCATCGAGCGGCATCTTGGAGACGCGGAGCGGTTGTAGCAGATCATAGACACGGCGTAGTTCGGTGTCCGAGAAGCCGGTACCGGCGCGTCCGGCATAGACCAGCCTCCCGTCATCGTCGTAGTAGCCGAGCAGCAGCGCCCCGAAATGCGGCCTCGATCCCTCGGGGTCGGTATAGCCGACGATGGCGAACTCCTCTCGATTCAGGCATTTCGATTTCCGCCACAGACCGCGATTGCCGGACACATAGGGCGCATCGACGCGCTTCGAGATGATCCCCTCGGCCTTCGCGCGGCAGGCCGCGTCCAAGATGCGGTTACCGTCGCCGATATGGTGGCCGCTGTATTGGATCGACTGCGGCGCGCCTTTGAGTAGGCTTTGCAGGCGCCCCTTGCGATCCAGCAGCGGCGACGCCGTCATATCCCGCCCGTTCAGGAACAGGAGATCAAACGCGAAGTAGACCAGGTGCCCTGTGCTGCGGGAGTCGGTCGCCGCTTGCAATTCGGCGAAGGATGTCGTGCCGTCGGGTCGTACCGCGCAGAGCTCTCCGTCGACATAGGTTCCCCGCGCCCGCAGCCCTGCGAGGGCTTCCGCTGTTGCCGGATATCGATCCGTCCAGTCGAGGCCGGTGCGGGTCAGCAGCTTCACCTCGCGGCCGGCGAGCCGTGCATGAAGCCGGTAACCATCATATTTGACCTCATGCGCCCAGCCGTCACCTTCCGGAGGGGCTTTCGCAAGCTGCGAGAGCTGCGGGGGGACAAACGCTGGTATTTGGGTTCCCTTCGGCATGCCGCGATATAAGCGTCGATCGAGGTGCGACGCTATGCACAGCCGACCCGCGGCGGCTCGTCTCCCTCCTTAGCGCGCGCCCGCGCCACCGTGCGCCAGGTGAAGGTGCCGGCGTCGCAGGCGACCATCAATTCGTCGAGATCGGCCGCGACCAGCTCGTCTTCGATGTCCTGAAGCCGGTCGCGGATTCTAAGCATTGCTTCCTGGTCCATGGCGCCTCCGTTTTCGCTGGTGATATCTAATTAATGGGTCGCCCATAGCATGCGCGCGCCCGGTTCGCGCCGGGCACCCCAAGCCCTGAGCCCCGCCCAAAGAATTGGGCGGGGTTCATCCTTCGGGCTCGGCCCGACATGGAGGGATCGATGATCGAGGTCGGCGCTTTGCTTACGGATTCTGTTCTGTTTCAAACCCGGATTGTGGACGCGATGAATGCGGCCAAGATCGCTGGCGACATCGAGAGATACGGCATTCTAGCCGCCGCCGAAACCGCAATCGGCAGCGTGTGCAATATCCTTCGCGACCCGCGTCTGGACCACGGAACTGACGGAGACGCATGACCGTCAGCGAGCATCGGCGTCTCCGATCCCGTATCGCTGACGGCGGCGCCTGACAGCGGCGCGCAAGTCGGCCGCGCCGGCCAAGGGTGGTGCGCGTCGCCGAGATCGCGCCAGCCGCTCGCCGCTGTCGATCAAGGTGCCCAACAGGCGGAGCCGGAACAGGCACCGCGGTCATTCGTTGGAGGTGAAGAGCCGCCATATCCCCCGGCGACTCCATGATGGCCTACCCTGACTCCGCCCGGCGCGACGCCAGCATCGCGCCGGGCTTCACTATCGGCACCCCGCCGCCGGCACCACTCACGCTGTCGCCAGAACGCGCTGCACCGTATCGAGCAATTCCGCGATTCGGACCGGCTTGGCGAGTAGCGGCGCTTCTGCGGCCTTCAGCTCGTCCTCCGGGATAACGTCGAGGGCGCCGCTCATATAGAGGAGCCGCTGGCTCGGCTTCCTATACCTCGCCATCCGTCCGAGACAAAAGCCGTGAGGCGTCCCCTCGGGCATCACAACATCGATGATCAGAAGGTCGAATACTGTGCCGGCGTCGAGCAGCCGCAGGCAATCCATCGACGTTGAAACCGCCGTCGCCTGATAGCCGTGGACGGCAAAGGCGTGCAGAAGCACGTCGCGCACGCTGGGATCGTCATCAACGATCAGTATCGTGGCCGACGGGTTCCCCTTCGCCGGCATTGTTCGCCCCCATCGTCTCGGCGGACCGATGCGCCGCGTTGCCCGCCTTGGCCTCGAGCCCGCAGGGCACCCGGCGGCCATCGATTTAGGATGGGCGAATCTTCGGTTCAAGGGCACGTCCACGGCGCCATGGGCTCGGGGCCGAGCAGGCGCACCGATCTGCTTGCGCTGCGGAATAGAACGTTATAACGTTCTATTTGCAGCGACGCGGCGTCCCGGCATCGGGTAATCCTCCTTCCTCTTCCCGATGCTCGGCGGCGCTTGTATGTCCCGCTCGACGTAAAAATACGCCGAGCGGGCTTTTTTTTCGCGAGTATCTCCGCTCCGTAGCTTTCCTCCGCCCGGCGTGCCCCCAAGCTAGCGTCGGGCGTTTTTCGCCCGTCTCGCGCGGGGCTTTTCTTTCCGACTCGCTTTGTTGGTGGAGTCCAACTAAGTTGCTACTGCTACGGTTGGTAGATGAGCCCTTTACCCCTTACCTGAGCCCCGCTCAGCCGTTCGGGCACGGGCGGGGCTCTTCTCCCGGAGCTGTCTCAGGACGTTGGTCAGACGATCGCACGCCCATCGCCGCGGAGCGCGTTGCCCTGCGCCCGGCACACCTCGCACCCTGTTCGCAGTCGGGGCGCACAGCGCCGGAGAGGACCATGGCCGAATGGTTCGTGCGATACCTGGACGTGCAGACCAATCGCGAGACGGAATCTCGCCGCATGGATACACGCGATGCTGCCATCTTGCTGGCGCTCGACCGGGAGCGAGAAGGCTGCATCATCCACGCGATCGTCGGGCCGGATGGCGAGGAACCTTGGGCCATGTGACGCCCAACAAATAGCTCGGAAAGGCGCACGGCATCAAACGGCGCAAGCGTCCGTGTCACCGCCTCTGGCCGGCCTGAGCCATGGCTTGGGTAAAGTTCGGCTGCAACTCTTCTGCGAATTCAAGTTCATCACCCCGCAGCATCCGAGCGCCGTCCGGGGCGATCCAATAGAAGCCGCCGCGAGTGGCGCGCAGCCGAAGGTGTCCATGGACTATTCGAGGGTCCGATGCGCGGCCGGTGCGCATTAGGCCGTCGGCGATCTCTTTGGTTCTCGCGGACAGTATGGTTTTGCTCCGGGGGTCTGGTGACGCCGGGCGGCATCAGGCGCGGCCGGCGCATCGCCCAACATACGTGATGTCGGGAGGCATGCAACGTGCGGGATGCGAAGCCCACCATCAGCGCCAGGCGCGAGAGCCGATCGCGATCGACAGCCGCGCGCGGTGGCGCGCAACTCGAAGGTCGCCGAGATCGCGCCAGCCGCTCGCCGCTGGCGATCCATTCGCGCCAGATGCCGAACCGGAACCGTCCGCTCCGCCTCCATGTTCCAATGATGAGAGCCGTCCGACGCAGCGGCTCCACTCCCCTCCGCCCGGCGCGCCCGACATCGCGCCGGGCGGCTCGTTTTCGGCGAACGTTCTGGCAATGCACGCCGCGGCGTGCGCTCTGTCGCCGGCAAAGCGTAGGCCGGCGGCGGCTCAGAGCACCCGCAACCTGATTTCGGTCCGCGGCGATCCACAGCGCGGACACGGCGGCGGCCTTAGCCCGACGATCGCCGCATCGGCGCCGCGCTCGGCGATGAGCGCCGTGATATCGACATCGAAGCCGGCGCGCGTCTGCTCGGCCGCCGGCGTTGATGGCCGGTATTGCGCCGAGCAATCCAAGCACCAGCCGTCGAGGCCGTGTCCATGAGCCGCGAGACGGCCGAGGGTATCGAGCGTTATGGTGGGCATGCGGGGCATCGGCGCCTCCGAGATGGCGTCCCCACCGACGGTGTCGGTTGAAGCGCGGCGCGGCGTCGGCGTCAATCCCAGCGTGCTTGACGCTCCCGGCCGAGCAGCGCTATCCGGCGCCATGGTGCAGTTCCAATTCGAGCTTGATCCCCGAGAGGTCTCCGAATTCGTCCGCGGCATGCCATTGCGCCGCGAACTCGTCTATCGGCTCGCTGTCCGCGGCCTTTGCGCCCGCTGTCGCGGCGACAGGCAATTCAAGGCGTGCACCGACGCTCTAATCGGGCAGTTTCGGAAGGAGCTGCCGACGATCATGGGCGAGGCCGAAGCGCTGGGGCGCGAGCTGGTCGAGGCGGTCGCGGCGCGGTAGGCCAGGATCCCTTCCCGCGCCGGCGCTTTGTTGCTGCCGAAAGATCGGGTGAAAATCGAGGCTTATCATGACCAGAAAACGGCGCCGGCCATCGGCCCGGAAAAAGCCCCACACGGATAGGTCGGAATGCGTCGTCCCGCCTGCCCTGCCGCACGACGCTCTCCCGAGCCTGATGTTCGAGCGCGACGACGAAGAAACCGACCGCATCGCGAGCTATGTCGAATGGCAGGCGCGCGGGCAGGAGACGGTGACCCATGCCGAGAGGATTTCGACCGAGCACGTGATGGGGCAGAAGTACGAGGCTTGGGACGTTCACACCGACAAGGGGCGATGGTGGGTGATCACGCCGCCAACCAATCTCTATTCCCAAGCGCTGATGCCAAGCCTCGACTATACGCTTTCTTTCCATATCGGGCTGATGGCTCGCATGATGTCTCGGCGCAAGCCTGGCGTCCCGATGGCGGAGCAAGCGCTCATACGCGCGGCATGGCGTCGCTGGGAGCAAGCCGCGCAGGCTCTCGATGAAGCGGAAGAGGCCGAAGAGTTCCAGGCCGTCGGCATGCGCTGCCGAGAGACCCTGATCGCGATGGTCAGGAAGCTGGGCAGCGCTGCAATGGTTCCTGCCGGGGAGGAAGCTCCCGAAGCGGCAAACGTCGAGAAATGGTGCGAGATCATCGCCGGCCACGTCGCCCGTGGCCCGAGCGCTGACAAGGTCAGGAAATATCTGCGCGACACCGGAAAGGACTGCTGGCAGCTCGTCAATTGGCTGACTCACTCGGCGAACGCCACCCACGCCGATGCCGTTTTTGCTATCGATACGACCCAGCATGTGCTTGCCATATTCGGGACCGCCGTGTTCAGGCAGCTTCGCGGTATCCCGGATCGGTGTCCAGAATGCGGCTCCTATAAGATCGGGCTCCGCCAACGAGCTGATGGCGACGACGACAGCGAGGCCGTGCCGGCCTGCCTCGCCTGCGAATGGATCAGCATCGAGGTGACACGCCACGCCGAGCATTGACGACGATGCCCTTTCTTTGGGGGATACGATCGCGCGGCACGTGTTATCAGCCGAAAGCGACCGCGCTTCCTATGCCGCCCCCTTCCCCTCCTGGATCGGCACCACGACGCCACGCCGCTGGATCTCGCTGATGTCGCCGGCAAGCCGGGTGGTGAACCCGAATCCGCTCCGTCCGCGCCAGAGCCAACCTAAAACGGGATTTCATCGCTAAGCGCATCATCGGTCGCCGAGCTCGCGCCAGGCGGCAGAGGGACGTTGGCGACGGCGAACAGGTTCAGAATGTCGTCCCTGTCCATGAACATGATCTGGCTGCGCCGCGACTGATCCAGCTTGCCGCCGAGCCAGTTCCTCGCCGCTTTCGTGATCTCCCCGCCGGCGATGATGAAGGCGTGATCGACAAGGACGCGCCTGCTCAGCTCCGGATCGAAGATTTCGTGACCAAGCATCATCGTCGCCTGGTTATGGACCTCGCCGATGTTCGCGGTGCTGGTCCCCGACGCGTCGAGCTTTCCCTTCTTTGCCTGGATGCCGAAGTAGAGTACGTGCTGGGTCGGCAACGTGTACCGCATCCAGATGTCCTTGCCGTATTCGAGCGCCTTGTCCTTGTGGCCGGCGGCGGTGATTCGGTGGAAGCCGAGCTGCCGAAACAGCGGCAACAGAACCTCATTGATGAGATCGTCCTCGGAGCACTTTTCGAGGTAAGCCGCCAATTGCTCGCGGCGCTTCACTTCGGCGGGCGTGAAGGGGCGATGCGGGTTCGCGGTCTCTGATACGGTGTCGGTCGCGATGTGGCGAATGTGGGCGACGCCGTGGTCATCATAGAACGCGGCGTAACCCTCTCGCTGCAGCTCTGTGTTGACAGCAGACAGCGCCTTTGCGCGGTCCGGATCCCCGTCCTGGGCATCGGCCTTGTCGAGCAGCGTCCGCATGACACGCACAAACCCGGCGGGAAGCACGTTCGGCGCAGGCGGAGGATCGTTCAGAAGCTCGGCAAGCCGCTCCGATGTCCACCACCAGCGGGTGGACCCGTCGTGCCGGAAGTCGAGGTCGCAATCCTCAAAGAACTCCGTGATGCGGCTGCTGCTGCGATAGCGGAAGTGCTGGGCATCGCCGACCACCATCTCCGCTAGCGCGCGGAGGGTACGGGGTTTGAACTTCATGGAAAGATGGTAGCTTGTGGCGCCGTCTGCGCTCAACGGACGCTAGCCGATGTTGATGACGTGGCCGAACGGGGAAGCCCGCGGGCGCCAGCAACATCGCCTAGACCGTCGGAAGAAGGTGACCGAGCTCTACCGGCCACCGCAGCTTGCCAACTGCATCGGCCAGCACCGCCAGCGAGAAGCCGGCACCATACCGTCGACCGACGCCACCACCAGCATGGCCGGTGAGAGCGTCGCCGATCGCCTCCTCGACGCCGGCCTCGCGGCACATGTCCTTAAACAGGTGCCGGAAGCTGTGAAATGCCTTTCGCGCCTCTTTGACCCCAGCGGCGCGAATCATCCGGTTGAGATCGCGCGATGCCAGCCGCGATAGCTGTGCCTCCTCCTTCTCGGGCAGCATGTCGGCGAAGAGCGCGCCATCCTTCTTTCGCGCCCATTCGACGAAGCCGAGCGCCGTCAGCTCGGGGTGAATCGGCACCCGTCGCCGGCTGGACTCCGTCTTCAGTCGCCTGCCGCCCTCGGTAGTGATGTCGATGAAGGTGATGCCGTCGATGCGGTGAACGTTGCCGGGGGCGAGTTGCAACAGCTCGCCGAGGCGGGCGCCGGTGTAGAGGCCGAGTATGGGAAGCCAGAACAGGGAGCCGCGGTCGCCGCCAGCGACGAACGGCGCCCGGTGGAAGATCGCCTCGAGATCGGCGGCGTTGAACGGTAGCCGCTGCTGGGGAGCCGCTTCGCCAATCCGGATGCCGGCGGCTGGGTCTTCCTGTAGATGGCCGGCATCAACCGCCAGACGGAGAAGCGCCTTGATGAAGCCGAGCCGCTTCCTGGCCGACACCGGAGATGCCCGAGGAATATCCCTGCCGTCGTAGCGCCGCAGTATTTCCGGCAGCGTTAGCCGCGCTTCCTCATTCGACAGCCGGGTCGGAAGCATGAGCATTGCTTCACGGAACTCCCGCACCTGTTGCCGGGTGATCTCAGCGACCAGCCGGCGACCGTGAAGCTCGCGGAAGCGGCGTACGGTGTATTCGCATTCGACGACGCTTTGCGGTGCCGGAGCCCGCTCCCGCTTCCAGGTCTCGAACAGACCATCGAGCGTGACACCTTCCGCCCGCACGGCCGGCCTGATGCCAGCAGCGGCGGCAATGTCGTCGAGCTGGCGCAAAGCGGCCTCTCCCTCTTTCTTGTAGGGGGCGACCGCCGCCTCACAGTCGAGTGCCGGGTCCAATTCCCGGACCCTGGCGCGACGCTCCTCGAGCCAGCTCTCCATCTCCGTGGGTTCGGACTTCTGTAGAGCGGAGATCAGCAGCGGTAGGTTGTCGACGAAGTGTTGGTGATCGCCACCGAGCCAGACCCGGAGCCTGTCGGTTATCCGCTGCCGCTGCTCTTGGGATAGGGAATTCGCCCTAAGCTCATTGAACCGTCGATCCCACAGCGCCAGTTCGTCCCGTGCCTTGATGGCGGCCAGGCGACGGTCACGGGTCTTTAGTGTTTTCCGGATGACCTTGCGGCCCACGACATGCCACAGATCCTTGGGCACGGCGAGCTGAAAGTGCCAGCCCAATTTCTGTCGTGTGATATAGCCCGGCGCCCCCAACGTGCTACCCCATTCTAACTACCCGTCTAGCTACCCAAACTAGCTAGAGAAGCGCTGCTGTGCAAGGAATTCAGCCGTTCTGCGGGGTTGCAGAGCCGTGGCGTCCCCGACAGGATTCGAACCCGTGTTACCGCCGTGAAGAGCGACCGCCGGTCGACGCGAGGAGCGCAGCACCTGCCCGTCGACGTGGGGGACTGGCGCAAAGCGAGCGCTCCGGTCTCCCTTGTCGCCTCGATTGTGCGAATGCCAAGCTTCGACGCGCCGGAGCTGCAGGAGCTGCTGACGGCGCCGTGACGTCTCCGCTCCGCGGGGGAGGTCGTAATCGATCCTTGATCGATCAGTGTTCCATCGGCGGAAAATCCCAATGTTCTCAAAGCCCAGAGCGCAAATTGCGCCCCCATTAGGGCATCAGGAAGGTGCCGACCTACAGCGTCCGGGCCCCGAAAGGGACGCCGTTCCCGCCGCCCTCCGGCGGGCGACCGCCACAGCAATTGGGGCGGCAGCGCGTGGCCCAAGCGTCGCCTGCCGGCGAGGCTGTAGAGGGGCGCTCTTCCAGGGGCGGGGGCCGCCCCGCAAGGCGGCCAAGCCGCTTGCGGCGAGAGCGGCGCGGGTCACCCGCCCCTGCCCGCCTTGCGGCGCGTCACCCGGCTGTGTCACATTGGCCGTCCCTGGAGGCGCCGCGGCGGCCGGCCGCGGCCGGATTCCCGGGGCCCGGCGGGTTTGGCTGCGAATCCTGATCCCCCACCCAGACTTCCGGCCGCCCCCCGCAATCCGCGCCAGTCCGCCTGCGCCTCCGCCCGCCGCTGCGACACCGCACCCGTCTGACCCGCGCCCGACCGGAGCCCCGTTTCGGGGTCCCTGGACTGTACAGATTTTGCATCGAACGAACCCGGAAACCCGCGGAAAACCTCGTCAAACTCTGTACGAAACCGACGCGGCGCTTTGATCTAAGTCATTGATTTTCAAAACAGATGCGCGCCGAGCCATGTCCCGGAACGAGACATTCATCCCCCGCCACGGCATGGCTCAGCCTGCGCTTTTCGGCTGATGTTGTGCGCTGCGCAGAATGTGCACGAGTCCCACCCCCTACGAC
>Ga0335072_10006970_pt1 | contig 16494 bp, 15 predicted proteins | sample Lox_Sample_21_FD_206725 | JGI IMG/M metagenome (GOLD analysis project Ga0335072, IMG submission 206725) | Soil microbial communities from Loxahatchee National Wildlife Refuge, Florida, United States - Lox_Sample_2.1 | ecosystem: Environmental > Terrestrial > Soil > Wetlands | place: USA...
GCGCCGAGCTTCGCGCCCGGCAGCCGATTGGGCGCCTTGGCCGGCCCGAAGAAGTGGCTTCGATGGTGCGTTACATTGCATCCGACGAGGCCGCGTTTATCTCCGGATCCACCTTCACCATCGACGGAGGATGGACCGCGGCATAGCGGGCGCAGCCCTGTTTTGAGAATGAAGCTTTGCAACCTTGGAGCGTGAAATGAAGCTGGTCAGTTTTTCTACTTCAGACGGGCGGATTCGTCCGGGCTCACTTCTCGAAGACGGCAGCCTGGTCGTCGACCTGACAAGCGCAAGCTTCGATGGAACACTCGCTGTAATCCGTGCCGGATTTACGGCACCCGATCGAACCGCCAGTCTCCCCGCATATCCCATTGGCGACGTTCGCCTGCACGCGCCTCTTCCCAACCCTCCGCGCATCTTTGCCATTGGTTTAAATTACCGCGATCACGCCAGAGAATCGGGGATGGAGCTTCCAACGACGCCGGTGATCTTTTTCAAGCTGACGACTTCGATCATCGGACCGGGCGAGGCGATAGTGCTGCCCAAAAACTCGACGCAGCCCGATTACGAAGCCGAGTTCGCGTTTGTGATTGGGAAGGGCGGCTATCGCATTCCGGCATCGGCCTGGCGCGAGCATGTATACGGCTACACCATCGTGAACGATGTGAGCGCGCGCGATGTGCAGTTCGCCTCGACGCAATGGTCGATGAGCAAGAGCTTTCCCACGTTTTGTCCCCTCGGCCCGGCGATCGTGACCGCGGATGAAATTGCCAACCCGCACAATCTGGATATCGGCCTGAGCATCGATGGCGAGACGCTGCAAGCCTCGAATACGCGTGAACTGGTGTTCAAGGTTCCTGAACTGATCGAGTATCTTTCATCCATCACCCCGTTGCTGCCGGGCGACATCGTTTCCACGGGAACGCCGCCCGGAGTGGGCCTCGGGCGTACGCCGAAGCGCTGGCTCAAACCCGGCGAAAGTGTCACCGTGATGGTGAAAGGACTCGGTTCGTTGACCAATCCCGTAGTTGCCGAATAGCGGTCCATTCGGAAATTCAAGTCCCGCGAACAGGCGAAGTACATCCAACATAACCAGCAGGAGATTCGGGATCGAAGATGGAATTGACGGGAACATCCTTTATCGGTGACCGCCGCGGTTCAGCTGCTGGCCTGGGTTTCCATGGTGTGAATCCGCAAAGCGGCGAGAAGCTGGAGCCGGAATTTCATTCGGCAACGCTCGCTGAAATGGAGGCGGCGGCGAAACTCGCCTCGGACGCGTTCGACGGGTTCGCGCAGGCCGGCGGCAAAGTCCGCGCCTCCTTTCTGCGCCGCATTGCAGACGGCTTTGACGCCCGCCGCGAAGAGCTCGCAGCTCGCGCACATCTTGAAACGGCGCTACCCGTGCCGCGATTGCTCGGCGAAGTGGGCCGCACATCTGGGCAACTGCGCATGTTTGCCGGCGTTGTAGAAGAGGGGTCGTGGGTGCAGGCGCGGATTGACCCGGCGCTGCCCGATCGTCAACCGCAGCCGCGGGTTGATCTTCGTTCGATGCTGAGGCCGCTTGGCCCGGTCGCGGTATTCGGAGCCAGCAATTTTCCGTTGGCATTTTCTGTAGCCGGAGGAGACACCGCATCGGCGCTGGCCGCAGGCTGTCCGGTGATCGTCAAGGCTCACCCGGCGCATCCGGGTACCAGTGAGCTTGCGGCGTACATCATCGCCGAGGCTGTCGCCGTCGAAGGTCTGCATCCCGGCGTCTTTTCGATGCTGTTCGACGCGGGCATCGAGGTGGGCGCTGCGCTGGTCAAGCATCCATTGCTCTGCGCCGTCGCCTTCACAGGATCACTGCGCGCAGGGCGGGCACTGATGGATTTGGCCGCGGCTCGGCCTGATCCGATTCCCTGCTTCACCGAAATGTCGAGCGGCAACCCGGTGTTTGTGTTGCCCGGTGCTCTACGCAGTGACCCGGAGGCGCTCGCGAAAAACCTGTTCGGTTCGGTCACGCTGGGCGCGGGCCAGTTCTGCACCAAGCCGGGGATTGTGCTGGTCCCCGATGTGCCCGAAGGCAAGGCATTTTTCGAACAACTGAAATCGCTGGTGGAGAAGTCGCAGCCGTTCACACTGCTGACCGCCGGAATCGCGCGCGAGTACTGCCGAGCCACCGATGCGCGCGCCGGGCAGGTACCGCTGGCGGCTGCGGCTGCAATGCCCAACCCGAACGAGGTCTGCCATGCGCCCTCGAAGCTCTTTACCGTCTGTCTCGATCAGCTTCTTGGACAACCTGAGCTGGCCAACGAAATCTTTGGCCCCAACACTCTGCTCGTTCATTGCGACAGCACGGCTGACTATGTGCGCGCCGCCGAGGCCCTCGACGGCCACCTCACCGCGACCATCTTCGGCAACGAGGACGACCTGGCCGCCAACCGCGAACTGGTGCAGATTCTCGAACGCAAAGCGGGCCGCATTATCTTCAATGGATTCCCTACGGGAGTTGAAGTGACGCATGCCATGGTGCATGGCGGACCCTATCCTGCAACGTCGGATCCGCGCTTCACCTCAGTAGGCAGCTTGGCTATTTATCGTTTTGCCCGGCCAGTTTGCTTTCAGAACTTTCCGCAGAAGATGCTGCCGCCGGAGCTGCAGGATGCGAATCCGTTGGGAATCAGACGGCTTCGGGACGGAAACCCAGAGACCCTATAGCACCCGCGCCAGCCACTCGCCGGTGTGCGAATGCAAAGAGCCCGCAATCTCTTCCGGCGTGCCTTCGGCAACGATGCGACCGCCGCCTTCGCCGCCTTCGGGGCCCAGGTCGATCACCCAATCGGCGCTCTTGATGATGTCCAGGTTGTGCTCAATCACGATCAGCGAGCCGCCGCCATCGATCAGCTTGCGAAAAGCTGTCAGCAGTTTTGAAACATCGTCGAAGTGCAGTCCCGTAGTCGGCTCGTCGAGAATGTAGAGCACGCGGCTGGCCTGCGATGGCTTGGCATTCGCATTCACCGCGCGCACCTGCACAAGATGTGCGGCCAGCTTGACGCGCTGCGCTTCGCCGCCCGAGAGAGTAGTCGCGGACTGGCCGAGCCGCAGATAACCGAGGCCCACCTCATCCAGTACGGCAAGCTTTTCGAGCAGCCGCGTTTGTCCGGCGAAGAACCGCAGCGCTTCCTTCACCGTCATCTGGAGCACGTCGTGGATGTTCTTGCCTTTGTATCGCACCTCAAGGATGCGGGACTGATAGCGCGTGCCATTGCAGTCCTCGCAGGGCAGTTCCACGTCGGCAAGAAACTGCATCTCGACCGTGACTGTGCCGTCGCCCTCGCAGGTGTTGCACCGGCCGCCAGGCACATTGAAGGAAAAGTGTCCAGGCGTGAGCGACATCCGTTTTGCTTCAGGCTGGGCCGCAAACAACTCGCGAACCAGATCGAAACCTTTGATGTAGGTGATGGGGTTGGAGCGCGGTGTGCGCCCGATGGGCGTCTGATCGACAAGAACCACATCGTTCAAACGTTCCACCCCGGTGAGCGAAGTGAAGAAACCGGACGGATCGCCGCCGTCGGTCTGGCCCAGTGCCCGCGCCACGGCGCGATAGAGCACCTGATGTACCAGAGTTGACTTGCCCGATCCGGAGACGCCGGTGATAGCTACCAGAAGGCCAAGTGGAATCTCCACATTCAAGCCGTGCAGGTTGTTCGCTTCCGCCCCGCGCAGCACCAGCTTTTCCCTTCCCGGTGCGCGACGCCGCGTGGGGACAGGTATTGAGATCTGGCCGGAGAGATAGCGCCCTGTGAGCGACTGTGGATTGGCTTCGATTTCCGCCAGCACGCCCTCGCCCAGCAGTTTACCGCCGAATTCACCAGCGCCGGGCCCCAGATCGAGCAGATGATCGGCGGAGCGCAGAACGTCGGCATCGTGTTCAACGACCACAATCGTGTTGCCCAGGTCGCGCAACTCTTTCAGGATACGGATGAGCCGGGCTGTGTCGCGCGTATGCAGACCGATGGACGGCTCATCGAGAACATACAGCGTGCCGACAAGCCGCGAGCCGAGCGATGTGGCGAGCTGAATGCGCTGCGCTTCACCGCCGGAGAGAGTCGACGCAAGACGGTCCAGCGTCAGGTATTCCAGGCCGACCGCGTCTAGAAAACTCAATCGCTGGCGCACCTCTTCCAGAATCGGCCCGGCAATCTCCTCCTGCATCGGCGCCAGTTTAAGGACGTTAAAAAATTCATGCGCCTTGGCAATGGTCAAGGCGGTGGCCTGGCAGATATTCAAGCCATTGAGCCGAACCGCCCGCGCCTCGGCGCGCAGCCGCTGGCCGCGACAGTCGGGACATTCGGCATAACCTCGGTATTTGCTCAACATCACGCGCACGTGCAGCTTGTATTTCTTCCGCTCCATCTGCGCGAAAAAACCGTGAACCCCGGCGAAGCTCCCTTTGCCGCGCAGCACGATTTCGCGCTCCGCTTCAGGCAGCTCACGCCACGGCACGTCCAGCGGGATCTTCAGTTCGCCGGCCTGTTTGCGCAGATCGGTAAACCACGAACGGTACTTGGGCCGGTTCCATGGATCGATGGCGCCATCATTGAGGCTCAGGCCCTTGTCGGGAATAACAAGATTCAGGTCGTAATCCACCGTATTGCCAAACCCCTGGCAGCGTGGACACGCGCCGAAGGGATTGTTGAAGCTGAAAAGCCGCGGCTCCGGCTCCTTGCCGGGCCGATGACAGCTCGTGCATTCGAATTCGCCTGAGAAGCGATGGCGCGGCCGTTCCCCGTTCTCATCGCGAGGCACTTCTTCGAAGATGGCTTCGCCGGCCTGGCGGTAAGCGATCTCCGCTGCGTCCACAATGCGGGCACGATTGTCTGCGTTCACGACGATGCGATCCAGAAGAACGTAGACCGGCTGCGTGAAGTCAATATCCAGCAGCGATTCCGGCGTGGAGAATTCGAAGATGCTGCCGCGCTGATAAAGCCGGGTGAATCCGGCATTGCGCAGTTCCACCAGTCGCATCTTCATCCCTTCAGACAAAGCCAATGAATCGCCAGCCTTCGCCGCTGGCGCCTTTGCTGCGGCTTTTGACGAGCGCCGGGCCGGTTTGGCAGCCTCTTCAGTCGGAGCCTCGTGCCGAACCGGAAAGAGCGCGTTGAGCCGTGTTCCCTCACCCAGCGCCAGCACGGCTTGCGCAACCTCGTCGATGGAATCGCGCTTGACAAGGCCGTCGCAGAAAACGCAGTGCACCTCTCCGCACCGTGCGTAAAGCAGGCGTAGATAGTCGTAGATCTCAGTGGCAGTGGCAACTGTGGAACGTGGATTGCGCGTAGTGTTCTTCTGCTTGATGGCAATGGCCGGCGCCAGCCCCTCGATCTCGTCCACATCCGGCTTATCAATTCGCTCAAGGAACTGTCGTGCATACGCTGAAAGCGATTCCACATAGCGGCGCTGCCCTTCGGCGTAGATCGTATCGAAGGCGAGCGACGACTTCCCGGATCCCGACACACCGCTGACCACGGTCAGCTTTCCATGCGGAATTTCGCAGGAGATATTCTTCAGATTGTGGGTCCGCGCACCGCGGATAATGATGGCATCGTTCAATGAATTCAATGGGAAAGCACCGTAAAGCTTCTCCGGCAGCAACCCAGCACCCTCTGTGAGGCTCAGGGCGCAACCGGCCATTCTTTATTATAGGGTGCTCAGCAGAGAATTTACCGGACCTCGAAAGTCGACGAACGACGGAACCGACAACAAACTTTGCCTCGGCTTCTGGGCGATGTGATGAGAGGGCGAGACACTGCCGCCGCCTGAAAGGATGGCGGGAAGGGAAATTAGATCGTACGCACAAGCGTGCTCACTTGCGCGAACCGCTCGCACTCGAAATCTCGATTGTTTGCCTGAAAATGACGTCGTCAAAAAAGGAAAGCTCAGGCGGCCATAGCTGGCGGCCATTCGAGAAGCGGTTGCGCGGCCTCTTGGCCGTCCATTGAACGGTTAAGGACAACTGACAACCCCATGAGAGCCGTTGATGCACATGCAGGACACCGCGTAGCGCAGTTCCCTATGCAGTTGCAGTCCTGGCACAGGTAGGCAGACACGAGGGGGAAGTATTGCATCGCATTGATTGGCATATCTTACCTCGGCAAGAAAATCGTACTCATGTTGAGTCATCAAGCTAACTACGACTCAATTTACTCTTGGATACTTCTCTACTAACTGATGCTATTTGACGGTAAAAAGTTGTTGAAATCAATCACACGTTGGGTTTCCGCCGCGTGACCTCGGCGCAGCCATTCCGCTTTTTGGTAATCAACCGAATGTCTTGTAAATCGGCTTGGCGCGACGTGCAAGTAGTTTAGTTACTTCGACATTTCGGTATGCTGCTTGTCAAATTCCTGTTCAGTCTTTGCAGCCTTATGAGCCGCTTTATCTGCGGCATGCTCCATTCTCTTGTGAGCGTCTTCGTCTTTCTTTTTTGAGTTTTCTACGTTTGTCGCGCTCGGAATCGGCTTGGCAGTATTCGGATTCGGTGTATTGGGCATGGCATCTCCTCCAGCCCCTTCGATGCGGAGGAATCCCTTCGGGGATGCACAGCACACATCGCAGTTGGCTGGGTCTCTGTGAAACAACCACGCCGGGTCACTGAGCCGAGGGCTAACTCACCAGTCGATTTGTTGCCGCGACTTTTGCGTACCAGATGCCGGAGTCCTTGATGGTGCGCTTCTGATCGCGGTAATCGACATACATGAGGCCGTAGCGCTCCGTGTGGCCGTTCGCCCATTCAAAGTTGTCGAGCAGACTCCAGGCATGGAACGAACGGACACGCGCACCATCCGTGATCGCACGCGCGAGCTCCGCGAGTTCTTCCCGGAAGAACTGAATACGACGTGGATCGGGAACGCGCCCATTCTCCTTTTCGTAGGGCGCATCGAGATAACCGCAGCCGCTCTCGGTGATCTCGATAATGGGATGGTCGTACTCGCGTGAGATCTGCGTGACGAGATCGTAGATGCCGTGCGGCCATACCTCCAGACCGGATTCGGTAAGCGGGCCTTCCGTGGGCATGACCGCTCGAAACCGCGTGTAGGGATCGCGGCCGGTGGAGGGATCGCTCTCGATCTCGGTGCCGCCGAAGCTGCCGCCGCCAAAAGAGTGTGCGCTTCCGGCGTCGGAGACGATGCGGCGCGTGTAGTAGTGGAAACCCACCCAGTCAAGCGGCGCATAGAGCAGCTTTTCGTCTCCGGGCTTGAAGCCCATCAGATCGTAGGGCGGCTCACCGACAAACGCCTTTGGGTAGCGCCCTTTCATCGCGGCTTCAAGGAAGAAGACGTTGTTCATGGCGTGATATCGCGCAGCGGCTGCGCGATCGGCTTCTGAGTCGGTTTTGGGATAAGCAGGACACATGCCATAGGCGCTGCCTACGGTGGCTTTGGACGATGCCGCCTTGATGGAGCGGAGCGCCTGGGACTGTGCAAGAGCGACGGTGTGTGCCGCCTTGAGAAAGTCGGCGAAGTTGGTGCGGCAGGGTGGAAAGGCGCCGACACCGTACCCCATATAGGTAAAAGACCAGGGCATGTTGAACGGAGCCCAGATGGTGATGCGGTCGCCAAGATGCTTGGCGAGGATGGCTGCGTAATCGGCGTAGTATCCGGCCAGGTCGCGATTGGGCCAGCCGCCTCGATCTTCGAGCGCCTGGGGCAAGTCCCAGTGGTAGATGGTGCAAAAGGGCCGCAGGCCGTTCTCGAGCATGGCGTCGACAACGCGGCTATAGTGATCGAGGCCTTTCATGTTCGGCGCGCCGGTTCCTGTTGGCTGGATGCGCGGCCAGGAGATGGAGAAGCGAAGGCTCTTCTGGTTGAGCCGCTTGGCCAGCGTCATGTCCTGCGGGTAGAGATGATACTGGTCGCAGGCGACGTCGCCCGTCGTGCCGCCTTTCACCTTACCGACCGTGTGCGTGAAGCGGTCCCAGATGGACTCGCCTTTGCCATCCTCGTTCCACGCGCCCTCCACTTGGTAGGCAGCCGTGGCAACTCCCCACAGGAATCCATCGGGAAATTTTGCGCTTTCAATCTCCGCCTCAGAGATCGCACCCGGAACCTGACTCGCTGCGTTGACCTCCTGCGTTGGAGGCGCATCGCTAAATCCTCTGCGCGCCAGCACGGCGCCGCCGGCAGCCGCGAGTGAGTTGCCAAGAAACTTTCTGCGATTCATGCGAAGGTCCACCCTCCTCTACGCGGCAAAACGTAGCACCGAGCTGTCGGTCAAGTCAAACGTTTGAGCGAAGATGCCGGGAAGAGACCGGGCCAAGCGAGGAATCCAGCGTGAGTGACCCGGAGTCTAACCGTCTGTCCACAATTAAACTGGTGGGAGAGGTATTCGTGGTTCGTTCCGTCTTTTTTGTGCTGCTCGCTGCTTTCGCATACAATTCACCGGCTCCCGGCCAGAGCGCGCCGCAGGGAGGTTCCCCGCCGTCCAAGGCAAACTCGGCAGCGCCGCAGGTTTCGCCGCAGGTGGCGGATGCTGAGGGCGCTATCGTAAAGTCCGACTGGAAGACGGCGGAGACCAAGCTGGACGCATGGCTCGCCGCCCACCCAGTGGATGCGCGCGCCCTTTTTGACGCCGGATACGTCGCCGACGCGCAGAACCACCTCGACGAGGCCGTTAGCTTCTATCGCCGCGCCACAACTGCCGATCCGAAATCCTTCGAATCGCATCTGATGCTGGGTCTTCTGCTCGCCCGCCAGGGTAAGCTCGACGAAGCGCGCCCGGAGTTGGTCGCTGCCACACAGCTCGATCCCGGCGATGCTGGTCCCGACCTCAAGGCAAGGGCATGGCGCGCCCTCGCCCAGATTGACAAACCCGAGCCAGGAAATGAGGGTGACGCGAGCGAAGCGTCGAATGACCTGCTGCAAGCCCTGAAGTTGAGCCCCGAGACGCCGGCCGATACCCTGCTTGCCGCGAGTCTCGCCGAATCGAGCGGCCAGTACGATGCAGCGGAAGCAGCCTACCGCCGCCTCCTTGCGAAGGATCCAAAATCTCCCCAGGCAAATGCCGGACTTGCTCATCTGCTCATGCGCCGGCAGAAGTATGCTGATGCCGAACCGCTGCTGCGCATCGCTCTGGAAGCTTCACCCGACGATCCAGGCATCAACGCCGAACTGGCGACCGACCTTGCCGCGCAGGACAAGGCGGAGGCGCTTCCCCTCCTCCAGAAATTGCACAGCGCGCACCCCGCTGACCCCGCCATAACGCGCATGCTCGCGGATGTTATGGCGCAGGCCGGCGATGCTGCCGGCTCAGACCAGCTCTATGTTCGCCTGCTCGCCGCCAATCCCAACGATCCCGGGCTGCTGCTCTCGCACGGCCAATCCTTGATCCGCCAGCTGAAATATGCTGAGGCTTTCCGGGTCTTCCAGAAACTCACCAGCCTTGACCCCGCCGACGGCGACGCGTGGAGCGGTATGGCTTTTGCCGCCACGAAGATTGGCCAGCCTGAAGTGACACTGCACGCTCTTACCATGAGGTCAAAGTACTTGCCCGAGGTACCTTCAACGTACTTCCTTTGGGCGACATCCTACGATACATTGCACGACAAGGCAGCAGCTATTACCTACTATCACCACTTTTTGGACGCCGCGGCCGGCAAATATCCTGACCAGGAATGGCAGGCCCGGCAAAGACTGCTTGTGCTTGAAAAGAATAGGTAATTGGGAAAACGGAAGAACCGATTTTGTCGTTCGAGAGTCGATTAGTACCGCGGCTATGCGATTAAGTGCGTATTTGCTTGCATTTCGCACTAGAATGATCCATAGTCACGGCCTGAGGTGAGGCGGCTCCTTTTTAATGAGCCGCTTGTGTTTCCGCAACAGCAGCGGAGGTTCCTCATGCGGTATCAAGTCTCGTTGGCAATGCTCGTCCTCCTCACGGCGCTCACAATCCCCGCGTGGGCGATTTCCCCTGACGATAAGGATTCCGACCAGCAAGCCCTTACCGCTCTCGAGGCGAGGATCAATCAGGCGCCGGCCAAAGACCAGTGCTTCCTCTACGCCGAACTCATCCACCAGATGACCGAGGTGAGTCTGCGGCAATATACGGCGGGCGATGTTCCCAAGGCCAACGCACTGCTTCGCCAGGTCCAGGCGATTGCGCACAAGCTTCATCTTTCGGTAGCCAACAACGACAAGCGCTTGAAGAACGCTGAAATCCTGCTGCGCCGTAGCGCTTTCCGTCTGAGCGAGATGCTCCATGCCAGCGACTACGACAACCGTCCGCTGCTTGAGGCGACGTTGGCGCAAGTGAACCAGGCGGACAACGAAGCCATGATGCAGGTCTTCAAAAAGTAAGCTTGCTTCACCGCACAATCAACGCCAGTCCTTTTTTTAACCGACGCAGGACGCCTGCTTTATCGCATCCACGCGCGTGTGATTCAATGAAACGCGTTGGGGATTCTCGCCATGCGCATTCGCTCCCTTGTCCTTCCAGCTCTTGCTTCCCTGCTCTGGATCAATCCTCTGCCGGCACAACGCGAAACCCGCGACGTCCTGACTCCGGCTCAGGTTGAGCAAATCAGAGAAGCAGGCATCGATCCGGATGGACGGATCAAACTCTATATCAAGTTTGTCGACGAGCATGCCGATTCGATTGAAAGCCTGATCAAGCGCGGCCACTCGTCCGCTCGCGCATCCCGCCTGAACCAGGAACTGCAAAACTTCTCCGCGCTGCTCGACGAGCTTGGCTCCAACCTGGATGAATACGGCGATCGAAAGGCCGATCTTCGCAAGTCGCTGAAGTCGTTGAACGAGTCGTCGCAACGCTGGATGAACGTGCTGCACGCTCTTCCTTCCGAGCCGGGCTTTGATCTCTCGCTGAAGGATGCCATTGACGCCGTGAAAGACACTTCCGATGACGCGAAGCAGATGCTGACCGATCAGACAGCTTACTTCAACGAGCATAAAGACCAGCGTGGCCAGGATCGCGCAGAACCGCAATGAGACGGTTGTGCTACCCTCCATTTTGGTGGCCGTTGAAATTTTCTCAATATTTGAAGAGGAGTACCGGGCTCTTCGACCGCGAGCCCCGATGCCTCCTTTTCTTATCCGCTTCCGTCGATTCACTTCGCTGAACACGACGATCCGTTTGCGCGAAGGCAGAATCCTGGTCAGCCTGTCGGACTTGCTGGAAGGCGCACCGGAGAGCGTGCTGCGAGCCATTGCGCACATTCTGCTGGCAAAGTTATATCGCAAACCCATTGACCCTGCGCACAATCTGCGCTTTAAGCGATTTGCTTCCAGTGCCGCTGTCTCGCGGCAAACCGAACTGATCCGCCATGCGCGCGGCAGCAAGCGGTACTCCGGTCCCGAGGGCCGCTACTACAACCTCGAAGAGGTTTTCGACGCGCTGAATATCCGCTTCTTCGGAGGCCTGCTTGGCCGTCCCGATCTCACCTGGAGCGAGGGCCTGGCCAGGCGATCGCTGGGCCATTACGATGCCACCCACAATACGATTGTTGTCAGTCGCGTGTTTGACAAGCCATCAAGCCCCCGTTATGCGATCGAGTACCTGCTCTACCACGAGATGCTCCATCTCAAGCATCCCGTCCGGCGGCGCGGTTTGCGTCGCTGTGTTCATCCGCCGGAGTTCAAGGCTGAGGAGCGGCAGTTTCCGCAATTGAAAGAAGCGCTGGCCTTCATTAAGAGGCTGTAAGATCGTGATGAAACAGCGCCAACCTGTGCGATGAAGACGATCAGAACAATCAAACGTTGTTCCTGGCCCGGGAACGATCCGCTCTACCTCGCCTATCACGATGAGGAATGGGGCGTTCCCGTCTATGACAGCCGCCTGCTTTGGGAAATGCTGATGCTGGAAGGCTTTCAGGCCGGTCTGGCATGGATCGTGATTCTGCGCAAGCGCGAAGCGTTCCGCAAGGCCTTCAAAGGTTTTGATCCCGCGAAGGTGGCGCGTTTCGGAGAAAAGGAAATCGCGCGGCTGCTGGCCGATCCTGGAATTGTCCGCTCGCGTGCCAAGATCGAAGCCACCATTCAGGGCGCGCGAATCTATCTTGCGATGCAAGCCGCCGGGGAGAGCTTTTCCACGTGGGCATGGACGATGGCCGGTGGAAAGCCGATCCAGAACAACGGGCCCCTCCCGACGACCTCACCGCTTGCCGAAGAAATCTCAAAGGCTCTCAAGAAACGCGGATTCAAGTTCGTCGGACCGGTGATCGTCTATGCGTGGATGCAGGCGGTCGGTATGGTAAATGACCACGCAGAAGATTGCTTCCGCCGCAAGGCCGCGGCAAAAATCGGAAAATCCAGGAAGTGAACAAGGAGCCTAAGCGGCTCTCTCGACTGGCTGCGTAGCACCATCCGGTTTGGACGCCGTTTGCCTCGCTGCCCAGAACAGAACTGCGATTCCCACAAGAGCAGAACCGGCACTGGCCAGCTGTGCATTCGACAAACCCCACAGAACCTTGGGGTTACGGCGAATAAATTCAACCAGAAAGCGAGCTAATCCCGTTAATACCAGGTATTCGCCGAGGATCCATCCCGTGGGCCTATGCTTTCGCCCCCGTGTCCACAGCCACCAGCCAATCAGCAGGCCGGCTGCAAGCTCATACAGCGGGGTGGGATGCACACGCACGAACGTAGGCTCAATGCCGTTGGGGAACGCCATGCCCCATGGGAGGTTGGTGGGGATGCCGTAACAGCCATCGCCGGAGAGAAAACAGCCGATGCGCCCCACCCCGTAACCGATCGCCGCGGCAGGTGCAGCGAGATCCAGAATGCGCAGAGCGCCGATCTTGGCCCGCCACCCCTGAAAAACCAGTGCGCCAATGCCGAATGTGAGCCCTCCAAACCAGGCGAATCCAGCCGAATCCCACAAGACGCCCCAGCCGATTTCGTGGAACTCCGACGGGGTATCGAGAACGTGCCAGAGCTTGGCGCCGATGATCCCCGCCACCACCGCAACAGCAACCATTCCAATGGCATCGGCCTGAATCTTGGCGCGCTTGAAAGCGCGGTCCAGGACCACGCCGGCCGTAACCGCTGCCAGCCAAAGCATGAGCCCAAATGTTGGAACGTGGAGGCCAAAAACGTGAAGATAGGGATACATCGCTTCTAAAGTATAGACCAGGGTTGATTCGAAACGTTTCAAGGCGTTTTACGGTGCCACGATTTTCACAGCAACGATGCGCGCGGACGAGCTGATTCGGGTGATACTGTCTGCATGGCCACCATCACCTACCGGGGACTCGAAGTCCTTTATACCCATCAGCAAATTGCCGATCGCGTCGCCGAAATGGGCACGCAGATCACGCGCGACATGAACGATGAAAAACTGGTGATGGTGGGCGTCTTGAAAGGTGCGGCAATCTTTCTGTCCGACCTGGCGCGAGCGGTGCAGGTGGACACCACCTTTGATTTTGTTGCGGTCTCGAGCTATGGCAAAGGGCAGCGCTCCTCGGGCGCCGTGAAACTGATCAAGGATCTTGACGAGCCCATCGAAGGCAAGAACGTCCTGATTGTCGAAGACATTCTTGATACAGGTCTTACTCTCGCTTATCTCAGAAAGATCTTCTTGCAGCATCACCCCAAGACGCTGCGCATCGCTACCCTGCTCGACAAGCCGTCGCGGCGAATTGAGAAGATCGATGCCGATTATGTGGGCTTCTCCATTCCCAATCTCTTCGTGATCGGCTATGGAATGGACTACGCGGAGCGTTATCGTAACCTGCCCGATATCTGCCTGATGTCCCCTGAGCACCCGGAGTAACGCGTGGCCAACGCACCTGGTGGTGATGAACCCGAGATGCTGCTCAAGGCGTATCGCGACTTCAACGCCCGCAACATCGATGCGGTGCTGGCTGCCATGCATCCTGATGTCGAATGGGCGAACGGAATGGAGGGCGGACACGTCCATGGAACGGATGCCGTTCGCGCCTATTGGACTCGACAATGGGCCGCACTCGATCCCCATGTCGAGCCGATGCGAATCGATCCGGACGAGCAAGGCCGCTGGGTCGTCGAAGTTCATCAGGTGGTGCGCGATCTCGCCGGAAAACTGCTTGCCGACAAAATCGTTCACCATGCCTATCGGATCCGAAACGGCTTCATCGAACGAATGGATATTGAATAAGAAGTTACCCGGTGCAGCATTTCTTTTGAATCATGAAAACCAATCACACAGACGTCACCTGAACAGGGATTCTCTCGTCATATGAACTGTGACGAAGGCGCTATTCCCCATGCTTGGCAAGGCACTATACTCTTCTCCCGTAGTCTCCCCGGCCTTCCCCAGCCAACGAGGGAGATGGAAATGAAAGGAACTCAGCTATGAGCACCCTTACGCCCGTTGGAGAGGCGGATCTGGAGTTTGACCACGGCAGCTTCGATGCAGCCGCATTCAGCAGCCAGGCGTTGGCCAACTGGCAGGCGCTGGCCGCGGTTATTGATCACACGCTGCTCAAGCCGGATGCCACTCGCGAGCAGATTGAAGTCCTCTGCGATGAGGCCATCCGTTATCGCTTTGCTTGTGCAATGGTCAACCCGCTGTGGGTGTCGGCCGCAGTTGGGATCCTTTCCGGTACGGGAGTCCCTGTCGGTGCGGTCATCGGATTTCCGTTGGGCGCGTCGCTCGTTTCCACCCTGCGGCAGGAGGCTGCCGCCCTTGTGCGCCTGGGCGCGCGTGAATTGGACATGGTGATTTCCATCGGCTATCTCAAGAGCGGCAATCATCAGGCGGTGGAGCATGCGATTCATGCGGCCGCAACCGTTGCCCACCATCACGGTGCCCTTCTTAAAGTGATTCTCGAAACAGCGCTCCTTACCGTGGAAGAGAAACTGCGTGCGGCGGAGATTTCCATCCACGCCGGCGCAGATTTTCTAAAGACTTCAACCGGATTTGCCTCGGGAGGCGCCACGGCAGCCGATGTAGCCCTTTTGCGGGGTGTCGCGGGCGGCCGCTGCGGCGTCAAGGCCTCAGGAGGCATTCGCAAGCTCGCCGATGTGCGCGCGATGCTTGAAGCGGGCGCCAACCGCATCGGAGCATCGTCTTCTGTAGCCATCGTGCGGGAGTTGGGTGCCGAGTAGAGGTCGATGATAGGGCTCGACAAGTGCCTTGCCATAAACAGGCGGCGCCGACCATGAGCACGGCTTCTAGAAACCTTCAGGCACGAGCACCGGTGCATGGTAACGAGCTTGTTCGCGGTTATAGGCCGGAGCTAGACGCAACGCGGTTTCTCGCGTTCTTTTTTGTGTTTATTTGTCATTTCTTGGTGCGGATTCCTAACGGGGAGGCCAGTCTTCGTTTTTTAGCCGGGCGAAACAGCAGTGTTGCATACCGAGCACTTGAGGAAGCTGCCTCATGCGGCGTATGTCTTTTTTTCTCCCTGAGCGCCTATTTAATCACCAATTTACTCCTAAAAGAGCGCGCTGAATGTTACAGAGTTTCGGTCAAGAAATTCTATATCCGCCGGGCTCTTCGAATTTGGCCGCTTTATTTTCTTGGAATTGGAATCGGAATTGGAATTGCAGTTTTGCTTGGCCAAGAAGGAGACGCGGTCGGTTTCTTGTGGTGTTTGGTTTTTGTGGGAAATTTCTATTTTGGCACATTCGGATTTCCGCATAATCCTATGGCTCCCTTGTGGAGCATCTCGATTGAAGAGCAGTTTTACCTCGTCTGGCCGTGGGCCATGCGTTGGTTGTCTAACCGAGGATTGGTCCTGTGCGCTCTTATCCTGATTCTTCAAGCTAATGTGACTCTATTCATAACCGGTGACAGTCTTTTCCGGCATGCATTCAGAGGCGGGATGATGACTCCAATCCAATTTGAGCTCTTTGCGGCAGGGATACTCTTGTCGATGACCCAAAACCATTTAACTTGGCGGAACTCGACAGCCGGAGTTGGGCTCGTTCTATTTGGGCCAACGCTCTGGTTTTTGAGTTGCTATCTTTGCGATGTCTTTCAATCTAGGATTTCTAAAGAAGCACTGAGCGGTCCGGTTCTAATCATCTTCTATGGGGCTGTTGCGCTTGGCAGCGTGGCCATTCTTCAGGGATTCTGTATGATTGGTCCCGAGAGAGTGCCGAGACTAGCTGTTCGCTTGGGAAGGATTTCATACGGCCTGTACGTTTTTCACGTTCTCGCAATTGACTTTGCGGTCGCACTCGTTCCGCCAACAAAAGGGGCCATATACGTTGGGACCTCGTTTCTGGTTGCGTGTTTGCTGACGGTCTCTCTGGCCTTGATTTCCTATGAATACCTGGAGAGTCCGTTTCTCGCCTTGAAGAGGCGCTTCGAAGTGATTCATAGCAGGCCTATTTGATCCACGTAACTTTCCCGTGCATTCTCGCGGGAACCCCTATCCATTGATTCACCCCAGATCAGATATCATTCCCTTCGACAGCTATGTCAACCAGATCCACACCTCCGCGCGCCGAGCCCGAGTTTGAAGGCGACTATCGCCCCTCCGATTCGGAGAACCCTCATGCGCATCTCGATCTGGCGAAC
>Ga0335072_10006972_pt1 | contig 16493 bp, 9 predicted proteins | sample Lox_Sample_21_FD_206725 | JGI IMG/M metagenome (GOLD analysis project Ga0335072, IMG submission 206725) | Soil microbial communities from Loxahatchee National Wildlife Refuge, Florida, United States - Lox_Sample_2.1 | ecosystem: Environmental > Terrestrial > Soil > Wetlands | place: USA: Florida...
GGTCGATCGCAGCCCCGACCGGCTGCGTCCAGGGGGCGACGTTCGCAGTCACGACAAAGACTTTAGCCCGAACGGCTGTGAAGCCGTGCTTCTCCACCAGATCGCATGCGAGCCTCGCGAAGCGGTAACCCTCGTTGTAACGGCGAAAAACCGACCCGAGGATAATCCCCAGGTTGCAAAAGGCGTTGGCGGAATTGCCGCTCATACCGTGCCGAATGCTGACCCTGACGATGTGGCAGGCGAGCAAACAAAACAAACGGAAGTCGATGAAGTACGCAGGCGCGTTGACTAACGACAACACCATCACTGCCGCCTGGAGTTCGCGGTCGCTCATCAGCGGCAGATCGATCAGACTCTCGATTGTGCGCCCGTCGAGAGCGTCCCAGACCGCCTCGTATTCGGTGCGTACCTGTGCGTCGGTCGGATGCACGGGCATGTCGATGCCGAAACCACGCAGGCATGCAAGCGCTGTGTCAACTGTCTCCTGGATTTCGGATTTCAAGAGGTGCAGGTGGACCTTCAGATGGTAGACCGCGGCCTCGTCGACCTTCGATTTGGCCTGCGGGAGCAGTCCCCCAATCAGTTGTTCGGCTGCTTCTGGGTTACCGCACAAAAGCTCACATTCCGCACATTCCAGCGCGAGACTGAATCGCGGCTCGTACGAGCTGCTCCAATCCGCTTCACCTAACAGCGCCAGTCCAGCCGCAAAATGCTCGCGCGCCGACGCGTACGCGGCGGACGCTTTGGCTCTACGACCGGCTTCCAGGTCGATCGTGGCGACGCGGACTCTCTCGTCGTGATCGACCAGCAGTTCGGCGCCGCGATTCAATTGGTTTGCGACATCGAACAGGTGTTCTGCCAGGCCTTCCGAGTTCGAGCTAGCCAACAGCCTCCGTCCGATCCGCAGGTGTACTTCAGCGCGTGCGCTTGCGGGAATGAGCGCATAGGCCGCCTCCTGAATCCGGTCGTGGAGGAATGCGTAAGATCCCTCCAAACGAAGAATCAACCCAGTGCGGACGGCATCCCATAGCGGAGCGTAGATCTCTTCTTCGGATTGCCCAAAAGCCAGACTCAGCAGTGCCATATCGGCCACGTTGCCCAGACAGGCAAGTTGCTGGAGAGCGGTCTGCGTCTGATGCGGCAATCGCCGCAGCTTCCCCAGCATGAGATCTACCACATTGTCGGAGTAGCCCTTGGCGCGAATCCCATCAAGGTCCCAGGTCCAGGCGCCCGCCGCTCGCTCGAACCGGAGCAGCCCTTCCTCACCCAGCGAGGTGAGAAACTGGATTGCAAAGAATGGATTGCCGCCGGACTTCTGATAGACCAACCGCGCCAGAGGACCAGCCGAGTCCGGCCCGCAGTGCAGCGCGTCGGCGATGAGCCGCTCAACGTCATCGAGCCCAAGAGGCGCCAGCACGATTTCTTGCGGCCTCGCTCCCGCGTCGCGGATGGCCGTCAGCGTCCGTATCAGCGGATGAGACGACCTGACTTCGTTGTCGCGGTAGGCCCCGATCAACAGCACGTGCCGCAAGTCCGGTTCGGCAACCAGCCGCTCCAACAATTCCAAAGTCGCCATGTCCAGCCACTGCAGATCGTCGAGGAACAACGCCAGCGGATGCTCCGGGTGAGCAAAAGCGCCGAGGAAACGCCGGAACACCAACTGGAAACGACCTCGTGCTTCTTGCGGCGGCAGTTCTGCCACAGGTGGTTGTTTGCCGATGACGAACTCGACTTCGGGTATGAGGTCGACCATCAGTTGGCCATTCGGCCCCAACGCCTCCCGCAGGGTGTCCCGCCAATGGTTCACCTCGGCTTCGCTCTTCACTAGGATCTGACGCACCAGCCTCTGAAATGCTTGTGCCAGCGTCGCGTATGGTACGTCGCGCTTGTACTGATCGAATTTGCCGGCGGCGAACAGCCCTCGAGGTGGGACCAGCACTTTGTGCAACTCCGCCACGACCGAGGATTTGCCGACACCGGAGTACCCGGAAACCAGTACCAGTTCGGCGGCACCCTGCGTCACAACGCGATCGAAAGCCGCAAGCAGGGCTGCGACCTCGCGCTCTCTTCCGTACAGTTTCTCGGGTATCAGCAACCGGTCCGAAGAGTCGTTCGTGCCCAGAGGGAATGGATCCATGCGTCCATGCGACTGCCATTCCGAGAGGCATCGCCGAAGATCAGCTTCCAGGCCCGCGGCCGTTTGATAGCGCTCCTCCGCATTCTTGGCGAGGAGCCTCATGATGATGGCGGATAAGGGCTCGGGGACCGGGCGCCGATCCGCGGGCGCTACCGGTTGACGTGCGATGTGGCAGTGCACCCAATCCAGAGCGTCGGATGCACCGAACGGGAGCACGCCCGTAAGCATCTCGTACAAAGTGACGCCTAAAGAGTAGAGGTCACTCCGGGAATCCATGGAGCGATTCATCCGGCCGGTCTGCTCCGGCGCCATATAGGCTAGGGTGCCGGCGATGACTTCCGGTGGCTCCGGCCCCTGACGCTCGTGCCGCAGTCTCGATGCGACCCCAAAGCCAGTGAGCCAGACGTAGCCCGCCTCGTCGACGAGTGCGTTCTCGGGCTTCACGTCCTTGTGCACGAGGCCTTGACCGTGTACTTGGTTGATCGCTGCCGCCAGTCCGATAGCGATCTGCAGGAAACGTGTCAGATCGATCGGCCGTCCTTGGTACTCCTCGATTATCCGATCCAGGGGTTTACCCCCCGGATCCTTGAGAATGAGGACCGCGCGCCCTTGGTGACGAGTCAGCGCGAGCGGCTCCGCCGCCCACGCCGCATCGAGTTCGCCCGCCAGCGAATATTCGTGCTCGAGGCGGCGGAGACTTTGAGGTGACGGCTGTTCAGCAGCGACCGCCACCGCCAAGATCGGCGTGTGGCTCCCCCGCTCTCTGCCGCGGTAGAGAGTGAAGTCCGCTCCCTCGCGGAGCGGCTCGAGTACGTACTCCGAATCCTCTGCCATGGAGAACACTCTAGTTGGCAGGAAAAGGAGCCACCACTATAGTCGTAGGTGCTGCGTCGCACTCATTGCGGCAGGCGTCCCATCAAGGTCATCTCCAAGCCCGGGGGTGCGGAACATGAAGACGCCTCTCACGGATTTCCGGCCTGCTCGAAGAATTCGGGAACGGCACGGTCGGCTGCGGCGGTTACAATCAGTAACATTCTGCACCGCTATTACGGCACTCCTGCTCGGAGCGCTTGAAAATCCGTGCGGCGCAACTGACGCCGACCTTGAGGCGGCTGATACCTCCGGCGCCCTTCAAGAAGTCATCGTGACCGCTCGACGTCAGGACGAGGACTTGCAAAAGGTCCCCGTGGCCGTCACCGCATTGTCGGCTTCGGCGCTTGCAGAGCAGCACGTGACCGACGAGCAGGAACTGCAGACGGCAGTCCCTGGCTTGCTGACTGTGGCGTCCACGTCGACGAATCAGCTTGCATTTTCGATCCGCGGACAAGCGCTCGACGCTTACTCCTACACCTCCCCCACGGTGCTCACGTATTTCGACGAATTGCAGACGGGCGGAACAACTTCCACGACCTTTTTCGATCTGCAGTCAGTGCAGGTTCTGAAGGGTCCTCAGGGAACACTGTTTGGCCGCAATGCGACGGGCGGCGCCGTTCTGTACACGACCACGCAACCCGGCAAGGACCTGGAAGGTTACTTCAACTATACCGCTGGGGATTTCAATGAGCAGAAGGCGGAGGGTGCCGTCACAGTCCCACTCGCTGGGTGGGCTTCGGTTCGCCTGGCCGCGGAAGATGAGCATCGCGATGGCTATGAGCAGAATATCTATCTGGACATCGATGAGGGCTCGATCGACAACCGGAATTTCCGAGGTACCTTGTTGCTGACACCTCTGGATGCGCTTGAGAACACGACCACCATTCAGTACGGCAGGCAAGGCGGCGACTCCGGCGCGCTTAAGATCACGAGCGCCAACGTCAGCTGTCCACCGAGCCCCAGTTGCGCGGCCGCCGAACTCTTTCCGCCGGACGTGTCCACGGGAGGGATCAATCCGGCGAAGCTCGCATCGTATAACGGGCTTCTCAACTTCATCGCCATGGAGGGTAGGCAACCCTTCTGGGATATCTGGAACGACAGCGACGATGGGCACGACGCGCAACTAAAGGAAGCCGTGAACAAAACCACCTATACGCTGAACGATGACCTGTCGATCAAGAACATCGTTGGCTACAATCAGGTGGACTCGCATGATCGGCTCGACGTCGATGGCAGCCCCTTTGAGATACTGACGACAGCCTCGACCGGCCCAAACGCCGAGGGTATTTTTTACTCGACCGAGCAGTACTCCGAGGAGCTGCAGCTCGCCGGCACCGCGCTCACCAAGCGGCTCAACTACCTCGTCGGGGGCTACTACGAGCGCGACGACGAGGGTACCAATGAGCTTCTGAATGTGGGCTGCGGCTCGATCGCCTTCCCCGTGACTCCCGAGAATCCGGCCGGATGTGACGTTCCCGACGGCTTTCGCTACAACTTCGCGAACGACGAAGAGTCGCGTGCTTTGTTCGGACAGGCCACCTACGAGTTCATCGACAACCTTCGCGCGACCGCGGGCTACCGCCAGACGTGGGAGGACATCAACTTCCTATACGTGGACGACGGCAGCGTACCTGAGGATGCGCACCAGCTGGCGGGGGTGCCCTTGCCACCGACACTGCGCGAGAGCGAACCGAGCTGGACGTTGGGACTCGATGATCAGCTCACACAGGAAACCTTGCTCTACATCGCACAACGCGGCGGGTTTCGGGCGGGCGGGTTTAACGGCACCAGCGTCGTTCAGACGAGCACGGGCGCGACGAATATCGACTCATTCAAGCCGGAGCTTGCGCGCGACCTCGAGCTCGGTATCAAGTACGCGGGACGCCTGGGCGCGCTTCCGGCGCGCATCAACGCAGACGTGTACGGGGAAAGAGTTACAAATGCTCAGCGGGTCGTCTATGCCGGGGTAGCGGCCTTCACGGTCAACGCGGATGAAACGCAAGTCGACGGCTTTGAGCTCGACGCACAGATTGATCTCACGTCCTGGCTGCAGGCGGGGCTCGACTATGCCTACACCGACGCGCGCTATACGGATGGCGGCACGCACTTCACGCAGGTCGACGCCATCACGGGCGCCATCGATAACCGCACGGTCATCCTGGGCCCTTACGGCGATGCGGCCAGGAACGCGGGCTCCCTGTATTTGCGCATCGCGCATGATTTGCCAAACTCCCTGGGCCAATTGATGGTGCGTCAGGATCTCTACTCACAGAGCTTCTTTTACTACTCGAACCTTGCCGCGAGCGTTAACGTTCCTCCCAATGGGATCGGACCGCTCGATCCCAACACCAAGATCGGTGGCTACACCCTCTTAAACGCCAGGGTCGAGTGGAGCAACATTGCCGGCTCCGGGTTCCACGTGGCAGCCTATGTGAGGAATATGCTGAATAAGCAATATGAGGTCGGAGGTCTCGGATTGGGCGCAGTTGTTGGCACGGACGCAGTGGTTTTGGGGACCCCGAGGATGGCGGCCCTTGAGGTCGGGTTCAAGTTCTGATATGTCCCGTAAGCTCGAGCGAAGGCACGGCTCCGACATCGCTTAGTATTACCGGTCCTCCTCGGCGAAGGAAGCGGGAATGTCCGCTCCGCGAACTGTGAACGGCGGCTGTGGAGCGGATGCTATGTCGTTGATGGGTCGACGCCGTTAAGGATCCCTTCCAGACCGCTCGAATGACTTGCGGAATGCATTTGAGCCGCTCCTCGTGCTTGAACTTTGGTTCATCGCCATAGGGGTACGATGGATTTACGGTAAGCGTGGGACACTGCCACGTGCCGTTCTTTACGAATCTCGCGAACAGGTCCTTCGCCTCGGACGGATCATGGGTTCCCTCCGCGCGCAGGTATTTCCGATCAGCGGGGACATCGCTTCCCTTGTGCCAATGGAAATTGGTGCTGATTTACTGCTGGGCGAAAAGCGAGTCCTCTTCTCGTGAAGCACCGAGCGCCACACCGAATAGGTGCTCCATGCTTTTCTGACCGGCATCCGACCCCTCTTCAACCCGTATCGCATCTGGGAGGTGTCCGCCAAATGTAATCCCGACCGTGCGCACCTCATCGGCGTTTGCGAAGTGCGACTCGCACGAAAGCGCCTGGTACACCTTGATAAAATCTGCACCGTTCGACGTGCAACGATCAACGGCGGCTCGGGCTTGCGCTGCATTGGTGACGGAAGCAAATCGGCGGGAAACCGGATTACCCCCGGCACACGCTCCTCGGTCATCGCAAGTCACTTGATCACGCCCATCACTGCTCGTCGTACGAATAGGCTATCGAGAGTCCGACGGTGCGTGGCTGAGAGATTATGGCTTGAGCGCGATTGCCGAACTGAATCGGGTCCTGATAGGAAGTGATGCCCAGATTGTTGGTCACATTGTTGCAGAAGAGCGATGTAACCCAACGCGAACGGGCATAACTGAGCCGCGTGTCGAGCATGGTGAATCCAGGCACAATCGGCGAGGTCTCCGAGAGCGTCGGCAATACCGAGCTCTGGTAATGCACGTTGATGGCGAAACGCCATTCACCGCCGACGAAGGCAATTTGGCGGTACTCGAAGCCACCGGCGATGCTATTGAGTGGGGTGCCTGGTAGCGGCCCGCCGGGCGTCGGCGGGGTGAAGGACGCGTTGGCCGCAAATAATGGGCTGATGGAGGTCAATTTGGTTCGGTCGTAGGTGTAGTCGACGTGTGCCGAAAGATGTTGCGTCAGCAGCGCCTCGAACTCCATCTCCAGGCCGCGGCTGTAACCATCGCCTATGTTGGACGCACCCGGAAGCACATATGGCGTTAGATCCACGCCTTCTTGAATGTTGTGCCATTCGACATCAAAGATTGCCGTCGAATACCGGAGCCGATTCGCTATGGTTCCCTTGGCGCCGATCTCGTAATTGTCGGCCGTGTCCGGCGCAACATTCCTCAATGCCGAGGGCGTCACGTAGGGTGGGCTGAATTCGTACTCGACCGCCGGTAAGGCATTGACGCCGCCACGCCGAAATCCCTGTGACCAGGTAGCGTACACCAGGTTATTCGGGTCGATATGATAAGCCGTGTTGAGCTTCCAGAGCGCCCTACGCCACGAGTCGCTGGAGGAGAGATCCGTGATCGCGATGGGCCCCTCGTAGAAGGCAGCATTGACCTGAGTCTCCGAGACGGTCTGGCGGAACACGCGGGCGCCCCCCGTCAGGCTCCACTGGGATGTCAGATGGGCGGTGAGCTCGCCAAAGAGCGCCAGATCGGTGAATTTCGTGTCGAAGGAGCTGATGTAGGCGTCGTCAAGAATGATCGGCAGGCCGTCGATGTACTGGGTGGCACCGGGGGCATAGAGCGATTCCCCAATGCCACACGTGGACGCCGTCGTGCCGTTTCCCGGACCGTAGATGGGCTCGCAGGCATCATAGTAGGCGAGATTGCCGGGCGTGTAGTCGTTCTCCAGTATGTAGGTATCTTCATCTCTGTAGAACAGGCCAGCCAACCAATCGACGGTCCCGCCGCTCTTCGAGGCTAGACGGAACTCCTGCGCCCAGTTCTTGTCATCCAGGCCTTGATCAGCCGCGACGTAGGAGCGCGGGTTCTGCCCGTACGTGGACTGGTAAAACCCAAAGTTGAGGTATTCGGCCGTCTCATCGCTTTCGGTCTTGTCAACGTGATGTGACCACGACGATGACGAAGTCATTGTGGCAAAGCCCAGATCGTACTCGAGTGCCAGAGCCACGAGATTGACCGTGTCGCGGGTGGTGTCGGGCCCATTGTCCGCATTCGACAACCGCGTGATGCCGCTCGGTAGTGTTGCCGGATATAGCTGCAGTTCGTTCGGCGGCCCCAGGTACTGGGTCAGAGGAGAGATGGGTTGCGTGTACGCCAAAGAGTTCTGCGCAATATACGGAAATCCGCCCGCGGTTCCCAGTTGGTAATAATAGGAGAGTTGGGCTTGGAAGGATTCCTTTGGTTGCCACAACGCTGCAATGCGGCCGGTGTCGTAACGGTAATCGTTGACGTGATTCTTGTCGTAAATCACCGGCGGACTGAACAGATTGCCGGGCTGCGCGGCCACCGGGGCCCCTGCTGAATTCAGAACGTACAGATTCGGTTGGTTGACGTAACCCGCGTCGTAGCTCCAAGAGCCATTTGCACGAATCGCGAGGGTCTGCGACACCGGAACGTTGATCATGCCGTGCACTTCACCGTTCGGGGCGCCGGTATCGTCGGTGTCGCTGACCACGAGTTTGACTTTGGCATCGAAGGCGGAGAGGTCCGGAGCGTTCTGGACGAAGCGAATCGTGCCGCCGAGCGAGCCGGATCCATACAGAGTGCCCTGCGGACCACGCAGAACTTCGACGCGGTCTAGATCTTCCAACCGCAGGTTCACGAACAGCGGGGTATCGTCAACGTACGTCGCCACCGGCGGCACATCCGGTGTCGCCTCGCCGATCAGCCAACCCGTCGAATCACTGTTCAAACCGCGAATGATCAGGTTGGCGCCGGCGATACCGCTGAACGGCCCCTTGTCGGTGAAATCCACGCCGGCCATTGACTGCGCCAATCCAGCGATGTCTTCGACGCCAGCCTGTTCGAGTTGATCGCCAGTCACCGCCGTAATACTCATCGGCAGATCCTGAGCCGAAGCCTCCCGGCGCGTAGCGGTGACCGTCACCTCCTGCAGGGCGCTCCCAGCGCTGCTCGCGTCCGCGGTCGCATCTGCCATCGCATGTGGCCCATACAGAGCAGTGAGTACGGCGGCGGTCACTGCGCTCGCCTGCTGAATTAGAATCACGCTGCGCCGCAAGTGATTGACAGTCGCCATGATCGCGCACGGATGTGTTTTCATTGAGATGGTCCCCTTTCTTCTTCGCGTTTCTCAGTCAGTCCAACACGGACGCAAGCAAGTTCTCATGCCAGTCCAGTGTGGAAGCTAGCGCTGAGAAATCCCATTCGTTCGCAGAGCAATGGTGTTGCCCGGGTCGAGGGCAGCACGACGCTGCTGCGGAAAGTTGTGCATCGGTCGCTATTGCCTCAAATTACGTCGCACCGGAAGCATCGTGCGCCCGGTGGGGATAAGTTTCGTCAAACCGCTGCCTGATGTAGTCCGCGGCGCGGATCGGCGGATAACGGCTGGTGCCGAAGCCCGGGATGGTCTCCACCTGGGTCTCGGGGTTTGGATCGATGAAGAAGGCGATCGAATAGCGCTCACTCACAGGGGGCAACACGCGATGCGGCGTGGAGACGTAGGTGTCATTGGTCCAGCGCATCAGACAGTCGCCGATGTTGCAGATGAACGTCCCGGGAACGTGGGGCGCGTCGATCCAAAGGCCGTCGCGGCGACGCAATTGCAGTCCGGCCACGCCGTTGGAGGTCAGGAGGGTCAGGTTGCCGTAATCGGTGTGCTCGCCCGCACCGACCTGGCCCGGCGCTGTCAATCCCCGGCTGGCGGGGTAGCGCAGCAGGCGCAGCAGCGCCATGGGTTCGTCGAGTTTGTCCTCGAAAAACTCCTCGGGCAGGCCCAGGTCGAGGCTGAACCCGCGATGGATCAACCGCCCCAAATTGAGGCAGGTATGGAAATACTGCAGCATGAGCGTCCGCCACCCCGGCAAGTCGGGCCACAAGTTGGGCGCGCGCCATGAATTGGGGGTGTCGAACGCTGGATGGCCCGGCTTGAGTTCGGGGCCGATATTGAAGGATTCATTCACGTCCGGCGGCCGGTCGGACTGCAGTTTCTCGCTCTGCAGCTCCCCATAGCCGAAGCTGGTCGGCGACTGCTTGAGATCGAGGGTCTTCTTGGTCTCGGCGGGCAAAGCGAAAAAGGCGCGCGAGGCATTGAACATCGCCGCAATCAGGCCCGGGTCGACTTGATGCCCGGCGGCATAGAAGAAGCCCGTGTGTCGACAGGCGAGGTGCAACTGGTCGGCGACCCCGCGACGTTCATCGAGCCTAGCGGAACGAAGCGGCGAGACGTCTATGATCGGAATGTCGGTCAAGGCGCATCTCCAGGGATCAAGGTCTCGGCGGCGGACGGTCCGCTTCGACAGACCATGCCTTTCAGAGGCCTCACCAGCAGATAGGTGGCGGCGCTGGTCACAAGCCCGACCAGCCAGCCGATGTCCACGCCACCTAGCCGGGCGGCAATCGGCCCGCTGTAGAGACCGGGGATGACGAAGAATGGCGCGCTCGCGGCGAAGCCCGCAGCGTAGGCGAGAAGCCCTCGCGCATCCCACGCGCCATACCGGCCGTGCGGAGTGAAGAAGTCGCCAGTGGCATAGCGGCCGCGACTCAGGAAGAAGAAGTCGAGCAGGTTCACCGCCGTCCAAGGGGTGAGGAAATAGAGCATGATCACCAGGAGGTCATTGACGTAGGCGATTGCATTACCACCCATCGTGAAAGCCAGGGCGACCCAGCCAAAGCTCAACACGATCACGACGACCGCCCTGAGCCGCCGGGTAGACCTGACGCTGCGGAAGCAGTCCATCATCGTCACGAACGTGAGCATGGCGCTGTAATCGTTCATAGCCACGTTCGCGCACAGTGCGCAGATTGAGACCGCGACCAGGATTGATCCGAGGTGAACGCTCAGGTGGTCCCCGGCATGATGTAGCGCCACCAGCGCGTCCGATGAGCCAAGCTGCGTTGCAAGCCAGGCACCTAAGATAATCAGCCAAATAGCTGAGGCGGCTGCGCCGACGAACACTTGAGCGATGATCACCAGCCGTGGTGTGGCCTTGGGCAGATACCGCGAGTAGTCCGACACATACGGGGCGGCGGTGATGTTAAAGCTGGCTGCAGCCGCAAGCTGGGTTAGGAACGCCGGCCATGCAAAACCCAAATTTGCGTGTGGCGCCGATCCGGCCCAACCCGGAGAGCCAAGAAGAACGGCGGCGCTGAGCGCGAGGAACAGCGGGGTGCTGAGCCAGAAGATCGTCCGGAATACGACGTGCAGCCAGTCATGGCCGTAGATAGCGACCAGGGCAGTGCTCGCCATGATCGCTGTGATCATCGCGCCACGGTCGATCCCCCAAAGGCTTTGTGCCCCATTGGCGATTAGCACGGCCGCAACCACGTTATAGCCCAGGAGGCTGATCAGCACCCCGAGGAGCGGGACAATCACCCCGCGAAAGCCGAATTGGGCGCGGGACTGGATCATCTGGGGCAGACCCAGTTCCGGGCCCTGGGACGCATGGAAGGCCTGAAAGGCCGTGCCGATCAAGGTGCCGAGCGTTCCCGCCACCACCGTTGCGCCCAAAGAGAGGCCGAGGCTTGGACCGACGAAACCGATGGCGATTGCGAAGAAATGGAAATTGCTGACGAACCAGAAGGGCCCCTGATGGGAAGCGCGACCGTGGCGTTCGTTTTCCGGCACGAAATCAATCGAGCGAGCCTCGATCTGACGCAACGTGCTACCGTTAAGATTGTCCATTCGTTGGAAACCTGGTAACCGCCGGATTTTCCGCTCAGCCCAGCCGCTCACTGCCGCGCTCGATGCGTGCGGCGATCCTCTGGAAATGGCGGTTGGCCTGAGTCAGGATCTCCGACTCGTCGACCGTCAAGAGAATGCGGTTTTCCATGATGAATCGGCCGTCCACGATGGTGCTGTCAACGCACCCGCGTTGGGCGGAGAAGACCAGGTGCGAATAGAGATGGTCGCGATTGCCGGGAACGAGCGGCGTAAACATATGGTTGTTCAAGTCGATCAGGATGAGATCGGCTTTCTTGCCCACCGCGATTTCGCCGGTCGGCTGCTTCAGCGCCATGGCGCCCGCCCGGGTTGCCATGTGCAAGACCTGGGCTGGCTGCATCAGTTGTGCGTCGGTATGGGTCACGCGCTGAAGGAGCGACGCGAACTTCATGTTCTGGAACATGTCGCGGCTGTTGTTGCACTCGGCGCAGTCATGGCCCAGCCCGACGTTGATCCCCGCGCCGATCATGTCCAGGACACGGGCTACCCCGTTTCCGAGTTTCGCGTTGGCCACCGGATTGTGGGACACATGAGTCCCCGTCCGGGCGAGCATCTCTAGCTCGCGATCGGTAAGCCAAATGCAGTGTGCGGCGATGCAGTCCTCGGCGAGCACCCCTTGCTCGTAGGCGGCCTCAAGGGGACGTAACCCCCCGAAACGCTTCTTGGCCAGCTCGATTTCGCTGAGCGATTCGTTGAGATGAATATGGATGCCGACGCCGAATTCGTCGGCCAGTGCACGCACCCCCTTGAGTAACGCCGGAGAGGCCACCGGCAGCCACTCCACTCCTACGCGGATTTGGACGCGGCCGTCGGCGATTCCCTGGCGGGTCTCGAGTACCCGACGTGCATCATCGAGTGTGTCGAGGCCAAACTCCGAATCGGCAACGTCGTTGGACAGAACCGCCCTGATGCCGATCTCGGTTGCGGCATCAGCGAGCGCTTCGACCTGACGATACATGTCGTTGACCGTAGTCACGCCGCAGCGAATGGAGTCGGAATAGCTCAACAGAGCCGCCCAATAGACGCCCTCACGATCGAGCGCCCGCACCATCGGATACCAGCAGGCATCCAGCCACTCCCTTAAAGGCAGATTGTCGTTCCAGCCCTTGGCAAGCGCAGTGTGGTAATGCAGGTCGACAAAGCCTGGCATGATGGCCTTGCCGGACGCGTCCACTACTTGCTGAGCCGGCGTCGAAAGCCGGGCCATGACTTGCTCCGACGGCCCGACATCGACGATGCGATCGCCGTCGATGACAACGGCGCCGTCGACGATCATCGAATGGGCATCATCCATCGGAAGGACCACCGCGTGCGTGATGGCGATTCGCTTTGGCATTTGTCGTCTGGCGCGGGTTGGAATATGGATCGATAAGAATTGCTTTGAGCGAGCGAGCAGGCTCAGGCGGATTCGGCTTCCGTCTCCGGAATGGGCGTCGCCACGGCATCCAGGACGCTGAACTGTGGGATGTGATCCAGCCTGTCAATGAGCTTGGCATCCTCGCCCAGTGCGGCGCGCCAGGCATTGCCTTCCGTCAGGATGACGCCCGCACCGATCACGTTCGCTCCTGCGCGCCGTAGCAGGCGGATCGCCGCAGCGATGCTCGACCCCGAGGTCACCACGTCGTCGACGACCAAAACCCGCTTGCCCTGGATCACCGAAATTGACTTGCGGTCCAGCAACAGACGCTGCGGCAGAGGAGTCGTGACGGATTTGACTTCCTCGCTCAGGGCGTCGGCCAGGCTGAATTTCAGCGACTTTTGCAGAATCAGATAGCGATCGAGCCTCAGGTGTCGCGATACCTCAATGGCCACCGGGATCCCCAACGTCGCGCTGCCGACCACGATGTCGGGTTTCAATGAGGCAAACCGTCGCGCCAGGGCCCTACCGACCAGTTCGCCAAAGCGGATTCCCATATTGATCACAATCAGGTGGGCGATGGCCGTGTGCTCGTCGAGCTGGACGATTGGCAACCTGAACGTCTCACCGGCGACCTTGATCTCGTGAAATTCGGGCGAAAGCGTTGGCATCCCCACTGATCCTCCAAGTAGCGCCCACTCCGACTGGTCTAGAACTACCGGATTGCGGCGCTTGATCTGCGCTGTCTCAGCCGCCAGCGCGAACACACTGGCGCCCGCCGATTGACGACCGTGGCGGCGGCGCGACGCTGCCGACTCTGTTTTGTGCCCACTGAATGGGCGTTTGCGAGGAGTCATCGGGGCTCGTTCAGCTCGCCGGGATCCGCGAAAGCACGCTGGACATTCGTTCGGCCAGATCCCCGACCGATTCGACGAAGGTGATGTTCGTCTCGGCGAGGATTTCCTTGGGTAATGCGGTCAGCGTATTGCGCATGGCCAAGATCCGCGGGCCGCCAACCCACTTGGTCCACGCGATCTCCGCGAGCGTACCGCAGGAAAGGCCGACGCAAACCAGCAGGTTGCACATCTCGCAGATCCGGGCGTGCTGGTGATGCCAAGTAAACCCGCCGACGATCTCATTGCATTCGGTCGCGTTGTTCGAGCAGTTCGCGGTCGCCACCGATTCAGAAGGCCCCCCCGAGGGTGTCAGTCCAACGATCCAAGGGCCTTCGGCCTCCCGGTACCCCTGCATGCCAAAAAGCGCCACACCGCGATCCGGCACGACGGCCAAGGCCGCGCCGGAGTGCGCGATCACTCGTCCGACCCGGTAGGCGGTATCGCGGTAGTGAACTTCGGGAATGCCGCTTGCCGTCGAGATTTTCGGCAAATTCGTGGGGCCGATGAGTCCCACTATCGGTCTGACCACGTGTCGAAGGTCGTCCATGCGCGTTCACTGTTGTTTTGACGGAATGGGGCTTTTTTAGCTGACGTCGACGGGTGCCGGCAAACAGCAAGAATCGGTCAGCCCGAAGAATTTTTCTCAACGCCCTGCCGAGTCGGTCCGCCATGCACCACGCGCTGGCAGCGAATGCGTACCGTGCACCATCGCGGCGCACCGCCTTGACTCTGGCTTCCGGACGCCGAACGCCCCTAAACTGGTTTGGGGGCGCCAATGCCAGAAATCGAAGCCACAATGCACATCTCACATGTCATCATGAGGCTGAGATGAGCCGGCTGGTCTTTTCACGCTTCGCTACCTATCTGGATGAGATAGCTCGGCGGGGATCAATCAGGAAGGCTGCCGAGAATCTGAACATCTCCGCGTCGGCCATCGACAAGCAATTGATCGTTGCCGAAGAAGAGCTGGACGTTGCCCTGTTCGAGCGGCTTCCGGGCGGCATGCGCCCGACGTCCGCCGGTGAAATCCTCTTGCTCGCGATCCGCAATTGGCGGCGGGAATTTTCGCGGGTCCAGACGGAAATCACCCAGCTGAAGGGCCTTCGCCGCGGCGAAGTGAAGATCGCGGTCGCACAGGAGGCCGTTTTGGATCTCGTTCCACCGATCCTCGCGAAATTCGCAATGCAACACCCGGGCATCACCAACGGCATTCGTGTGGTCGACTCCGACCGCGTGCGCCAGATGGTGATGGAAGGCGCCGTGGACTTCGGTCTGACATTCGCGCCACAGCCGCTTCCGGGCGTGGTGGTCACAGCGTTAATACAGTTCCACGTTCGAGCGGTGGTGCCGGGGAGCTACGAAGTGGGTGGGCGGAATAAAATCTCGGCTGGAGAACTGTTCCAACAATCCATCATCATTCCCGATGCGAACACCCATCTTCGCGACGTTCTCGATATTCTCGCAGCGAGAATGCGTATGAAGCTGCAGCCCATCGCGACGACCAACAGCATCGAGCTGATCAAGGCCATGGTGAGACAAGGAATGGGTGTTGGGATCGTGACGGTTGCCGAGGGTCTCTCGGTGATCGAAACCGATGGGGTCAAGGTTCTTGAGATTGACGGCAAGAATATGCCGACGTTCGGTCTCTCACTGATCAGTTCCCCGGAGCGGAAGTTGTCCGCCGCGGCTATTCACGAGCGCAGGCACTTTGAGCTGAGCATGAGCGAGATCGCAGAGGGCCGCGGCTCTTGAGCCCGTAACGCCTTTCAGAAGTCGGTTTCGTCGAGGCTAATCGCCGAGGCGCGCACGGCGCCTTCGACGTTGACTGCTCAGGAGTAGTAGCGCGTCTTGGTCCTTCTTTGCAACAGATTCTCCGCCGGGTTTGAGGCAGTCGGCTGAACTCTGCGGTCGGACAGTTATTCTCAGCGCGTTGCCGCTTGCGGAATTGGCCGCTACAGCAGTTGCGTGTTCAGGCTCGGCACTGAGCGACTGCAACGATTCGCTGCTCGGTTCCGCCGCGTCCCGGAATTCGGAGCCCATCACGACCTTGTCGTCACGCACCCTGGGGCTGCCGCGAAAGACCTGATGAGAGCAGGGCTCGTCTTCGGCACATCGGGGTTTTCTGGAACCGCGATAGGGTTCCAGCTTGTGGGGCGAGCGGGGGGGCGGATTCCCTCGTTCACATGTAGCTTTCAGGTCGCGGACTGTTAGATAGCGCCTGCGGGCGTCTTTCGCGGATACGTCGGGTTCGGCTTCGGCCAATCGGGCTTGCATGGGTTCGACCGGGCGACCCTCGATGAAAGGCGCCTTCTCGATCGCCATCAATCGAGCGCCTGCGCGGCCGATCCTGCGGGTCAGGACGATCGCGTAGACGAAAAGCGCCACGATCAGGGCGGCAAAAGTTATGGTCTGCCAGAGCGCCATGACACGCCTCTCCGCTGCCGACGCACGGCGCAGCGCAGCCCTGTCGATGGGGTCGGACCAGCTTATTCGACGCTGCGGCGGTTGTCGAACACGACATTGGAGGCTTCAGCGCTCCGGGGGCGTGAACCGACATCGGACATTGTCCGTTGATCGGCGTCCATTCGAGACCCACGCCTCTGTGCGTAAACTTGCGATTTGCCCGGGAAATCTCGCTACAGTCCTGGTCTGCAACTCGGCGTCCAAACGGCCCGGAAACCGGTCGGCGTCCGATGTCGATTCACCACTCTCGCTCAAGTCGACGCTCGCG
>Ga0335072_10006974_pt1 | contig 16487 bp, 12 predicted proteins | sample Lox_Sample_21_FD_206725 | JGI IMG/M metagenome (GOLD analysis project Ga0335072, IMG submission 206725) | Soil microbial communities from Loxahatchee National Wildlife Refuge, Florida, United States - Lox_Sample_2.1 | ecosystem: Environmental > Terrestrial > Soil > Wetlands | place: USA...
TTTTTCTGCGTCTCTGCGATGCCGCTCATTGAAGGAGACCCGCCTCCGAGCGTCCCGGAATTGCTCGAAAGGATCGACGCCCTGAGTGCGAGCGGTGGCGATGTATTGCTGTTCCGCGAGCGAGAACTTTATGGTATGACCGATTTTGTCAACCGCTACACCAGGGAACGTGTGCGATTCGTGGTGGGCTTGTCGCTGCTTGTTCGCATTTGGGACTACCGTTACACTAAGCTCCCAGGCAGCTTTCTTGAGGCGTTGTCTCGCCTCCTGGCGCAAAACGTCCGCATCTACGCTTATCCAATGAGCTCGAGCGAACTTCAGCAATCGATCCAGAGCATTTCGGCGATTGACTGGCGATGGACCGATGCCGGCGGATGGGTCTCTGCCGACAATCTTCATCCTTCAGGGCCGCTCGCTCATCTGTACGATTATGTTCTCGCCAAGGATTTTCTTGTCCCGATGAGGGTTCCGGCTATTATGACCGGCAAGTAGCAATCACGAATTGGAATGTGAAATTCTTTTGCGGTGAGAAGCGATGGCGAGCCTTAGATGCTTAGAACTGGATATGGCGAGTCGCGCACCAAGGCATAAGTAAGGTCCCTGAGCCGGCCATGAAACCCCGCCTGCGGGCCCCTGCCGATGACGAGCACATCAGCATCTGCGTGACGCGCGGCCTCGAGTAATGCCTGCTTTATGGGTCCAACTACAATTCGAGCTGTCGCGCGCGAGCCAACTCTTTTTTGCAATGCGTCGATTTCTTCAGCGGCCCGCCGGCATTGCTCGGATACTTGCGCTTCTACTCCGGAGGGGCGATCTGCAGCGACTGAGTCGAAAGACTGGACGGCATGCACAATGCTTAGGTTCGCATGGATCTCCGATGACAACTGGTGCGCGTAGCGAAGAACTCTCTCGGAGTTCTGGCCCAGACCTATGGCGCATAGCAACTCCCGATGTGTTAAAGGCCGCGGCGCTACGGTCTCGGCATGTTCGCTGGTGACCACGGGGCAGTCGACATCGTTCAGCACTTTGGCTGTGAGAGAACCAATGAGCATGCGGCGAAATATGCCTGAATGCGTGGGCATGATAATGAGATCGAATCCGCTCTCCGCGTGCAGCGCAATCAGCGACGCCGCGTCGCCCGAAACAACTATTCTGGGACATTGAGAGGCGGGAAACTCCGACCTTAGAAACGATTCAAGCCGCCCGCGGGCCAATTCCTCGTGCTCCTGAGCAATTTCATCGGGAGCTCTCACATAGAGTTCAAGCCCATTGTGGCTTTCGGTATCGAATACGTGGATCATTGAGACGCGCGCGCCGAAGATTTGCGCTACACGTTTGACGTATGCGCCCATGGCGAGACAAGAGGGCGAGAAGTTTACCGGAAATAAGATGTTCGAGATCAGCCCCAACGTCAACTCCAAGGCCGGCGCAATGCACTCCTTCATCGCCAGTCGAGTGCGTGCAACCGATCGGATTCGGAATTATGTAATTATTTACCGAAATACTCAGCCGGAGGAATCTATAGCCATTTCGCTGTCGCTCTCAAATTGCTTGGCGCATTGAAGGAGCAATGAGGCCACGCACGATTCCCCGGCGTCGGTATTGAACATTGCGTGATAGAGGCAACGATTGGGCCATTTCAGTCCGAGGTTTCGAGCGACGAAGGCAGCGCGATGTTTGTCGGTGGTGTCAACCTGTTTAATGGCGGCGTCCTGAGGGACGCCCGTAGCGATGAGGCGGCGGATCTTGCAATCGCGCGAGCCGTAAACGAAAACGCGGAAGACATCATTGCGATTGCGCAGAAAATAGTCTGAGCCGCGTCCAACAATTACCGAGGGCCCACTGGAAAATGCCGTCACGACCGCTTGCTCCGATACGGCCGCAATCCGGCGTGCGTCGAGCAACTGGAGCCGATCGATTGGAGGCAATCGTCCCTCAAATGCTCCGCGGAGAAAGTCCTCCAGAATTCGGTACGCACGAGCATCGGTGCGCCATTCTCTCTGTTCAACTGCCTGGGGCGTGCAATTCGTAAGTCGAGCAATCTCACGGGTCAATTCCTCATCCCACAAACGCCAACTCAATCGACTGGCAACCAAACTGGCAACCTTCGATCCTCCGCAACCAAACTCGCGCTCAATTGTAATGGCTCGAATCATTGAGGCCTTCCTTCAGCCAACAGCAACATCCCCACCCGCTGCCGGATCGTTCTTCTTCAAGAAAAACGCGAGAACAAACATGATGGCGCAAAGCACCGCCAACACCCAAAATGTGTCCATGAACGAGAGGGTGTGGGCCTGTTGATTCACCAGACCGTAGACCCTGGCGATTGCCTGATTGCGCGCATCGATGGCGCCGAGGCCCGAGTGCCTGATGCTACCGGTAAGACCGTGTAGCGCCCCACGAAAGGCGGATGCGTCAGGCACAATATGTCCCACCAGGATTTGCTGGTGATATTGCGAGCGCCGCGCGATCATGGTCGTAACAATTGAAGTTCCAATACTGCTGCCAATGTTGCGCATGAAATTGACAATGCCCGAGACGCTATTTCCCTTTTCTGCCGGGACACCGATATATCCGGCCGCTGTTATGGGAACAAACAGGAAGCCGAGGCCCACGACCTGCGCGCAACGCAGCCACATAGCGAAGTTGAAACTGATGAATAGATCGACTCTATAAGCGGAATAGAACAATCCGATCGCGAGGCACAGCCAGCCCGCCGCTATCAGATAACGGGCTTGAACCTTGGAGGTGAGACGCCCCACAATGGGCATCATCAAGAGCAAGATGAAGCCACTTGCAGACAACACGAGGCCCGCAAGCTCCGCGGTGTAGCCCAACAGGGTTTGCAGAAACTCGGGAATCAGAACCAGCGTGCTGAAAAGCATGATGCCCATCATGAACATCATTAAATTGGCAGCCGCGAAGTTGAAGCTTTTGAACATGCGAACATCGATGATGGGATCTTTTCTATACCACTCCCAGAACACGAGCGATACAAGGCATACCGTCGCAGTGATGGCAAGCGTGAGGATAAACCTGGAGCCGAACCAGTCGTCCTCCTGACCTTTATCGAGCACAATCTGGAGCGACGCTACTCCCAAAGATAGGAACGCGATTCCGAGGTAGTCGACTCGAAGCCGCCCGCTCATTGGGCGGCGCTGCTGCGGAGCCTCGTGCACGAGCGTATACGTCATGTATAGCGCAAGAAGCGCGACTGGCAGCTTGATGAAAAAGATCCAGCGCCAGGAGTAGTTGTCGGTAATCCATCCACCGAGCATGGGGCCAAGCGTGGGCGCGAGGATCGCGGTTATACCGTAAAGCGCGAAAGCGGAGCCACGCTGCTGCGGGGGGAATGTGTCGTTGAGGATAGCCTGCGCCATCGGCTGGAGCCCGCCGCCGCCGATACCCTGGAGCGCGCGAAAGAGCAGCAGGAGCGGAAGATTAGGCGCGAAGCCGCACAGTATTGAACTCGCCGTGAACACGATCAGCGAAATGATGAAGTATCTTTTGCGGCCGAGAACGTCGGCAAGCCATCCGCTGACCGGAAGCACAATCGCATTTGCCGCGAGATAGGAAGTAAGCACCCAGGTACTGTCGTCGTAACTGGCGCCGAGATCGCCGGCGATGTATGGCAGCGCAACGTTCGCCACACTGGTATCGAGCACTTCAAGGAATGCCGCCATGGAAACAGTGACGCCGATGAGCCACGGATTCACCGCCGGGCGAGAGTAGGTCTGCGGTGCAGTCAGGGTGGCTGCCGTGGCACTCATCGCAGATACACCTTCGCTTCGACATTCATACCGGGCCTGAGCTGGTGATCGCGATTCTCGCCGGGTTCCAATACGATCTTGACTGGGACGCGCTGGACAATCTTGACGTAATTGCCGGTTGCGTTTTCGGGCGGCAGCAAACTGAAGATCGGACCTGTTCCTCCGGCAATGCTGTCGACGTGGGCGTTGTAAGTGCGACCGTTCGAGTCGAGCGTGATGCTCGCCTTCTGGCCGACGCGCATGTGCTTAAGCTGTGTCTCTTTGAAGTTCGCGGTTATCCAGACCTGATCGAGGGGAACAACCGTCAGCAGCTCTTCACCGGGGTCAACATTCAACCCAACAACTACTTTCTTTGTCACCTCGCCAGTTACAGGCGCCGGAATTTTGGTGTATCCCAGGTTCAACTCAGCCTGCTCAAGTGCGGCTTCTTTCTGGTGTACGTCCGCCGTGGCCGAAGATGCTTTGGCTCGCGTCGAAGCGACCCGCTCCGGTCCCGCCTCTGCATTCTCGTATCGTGCTTCAGCCTCCACCAGGCGGCTCTGCGCCTCTTGAACGGCTTGCTCGGCTGCGGCCTCGTCTGCTTCAGCCGCGGCGATGGCGGCAACGTCGGTGGCCGCGGCCGCGTAGGCATGATCGTAGACCTGTTTTGGCACTTCTTCCTTGACGAGCAGCAAATGATAGCGGGTAACGTCGTCCTGCGCTTTCACATTCTCGGCCTGTGCCTCCACAACGCGCGCGCGCGCGGCAGCCTCTTGTTTTTCGGCTGCTCGAATCGCAGCTTGGGCGTTCTTGATGTCAGAGGAGGTGAATTTCAATTGGCTCGATGTATCGACGGAAGTTACAGGCACATCGATGTCAGAAGCATTTGCGACTGCTTCAGAAGTATCCAGCGTTGCCTGCGCTTTGGCTACAGCCACTTGATAATCTTTGGGGTCGATTTCGACTAGTGTAGAACCTACATGTACCCATTGGTTGTCGTCCACGTTTACCTTCTGGATGTAGCCAGAGATGCGGGCGCTCACGGGGTAAAGATGGACATCAACCTGCGCATCGTCAGTTGACTCGAAGCTGGAGAGATAGTTCCACATCAGTACGCCGGCCACAACCAGCACAACGATCGAACTAAGTACAACCCAGAGCTTACGGGACCGCCTGCCTGGATATGCAGAGACCAGGGGATCGTGCGCGGTGGCATTGCCGGCTGCTACATTTGGCTCCGCCTTAGTTGATTGCGGTGGATTCGTCGGTGGATTCTGCTCAGACATTTTCAATTTCCCCTTAAGAATTCTTCATATCTCGACTCTGCCTGTCCGGTCGCTCTCGCCAGAGATACTTTGGCCACGTTGTAGCTGTAGAGACTCGCGATGTAGGCGTCGTTCGCGATGGCCAGCGCGTCGAGCGCCTGGACGACTTCGATGTTGTCAGTAACTCCAGAACTGAATCGATCGCGAGACTGCTCCAGCGTCTGGGTCGCGAGCGCGACCGCGCTGTTCTCGACATTTACTTCCTGAGCTGCAGACTCCAGGTCGAGATAGGCATCGCGGACCTCTTGATCGATTCTGGCGCGGAGGTCTTCAAGACGCTGTCTCTCCTCGTCGAGAGAGGCATCCGCCTTCAGAACATCCGCATGTATTTTGCCACCCTGGAAAACCGGTATGCGCAGCGTGGCCGCCGCATCGACCGTGCCATGTGACGTACCTGGGTTTACTCCGGAGAGGCCGTAGTCAGTCTCCGCGCCGATCGACGGATAACGCTCGGCGAGAGCGCCTTTCCTCGCAAGCTCCGCGGACCGGACTCGACTGACTTGACTCTGGTAATCGGGGCGAGTCAGGTAGGCCGATTGGATCGCTTGATCGAGGCTTGAAGACGTCAGCTCTCGATAGGGAACCTGGGTGGTTATTTCGAACTGCTGTTCCAGAGGAAGTCCGATAGCCCGCGCCAGGACAAGTTTCTGTTTCGCAAAGTTGTTTTGCGCGCTGATGAGTTGCTGTTCGCGCGATTTCAGCTGCACCTGGGAGCGCAGGACATCAACGGCGGAGGCAAGGCCCGCGGTCTTCTGGTCGCTTGCCTGATCGAAGAGCGCCTTGGCGGTGTCCCTTTGCGAGGTTGCCGATTCAACTTCCGATTGATCGGCCACGGCCAGCAAGTAGTTGGAGACAATCACGAGCACCACAAGTTCGCGAGCGTCTTTCGAGGCAAACACGGCAGACTTCAGTTGCGCGTCCGATGATCGCACCTGCTCGATGGAACTCCAATCGAACGCTGATTCCTTGAAATAAGCGCGTGCATCGAAGGCGCCAAACGGACCAATGATGGGAGTTACGCCGGGAAAATTCAGACCGATGGTCGGCTTCAGAGCGATTTGATGAACTGCGAAGCTCGTTTCTGTCTCAACATCGGGTAGCAACTCGCTCAGTGCCTGCCAGCGCTGTCCTCGCGCGTCGGTCACAACATCGGCAGCCAGGACGCGGCCGAGATTCTGATTGAGTCCGCGATTGACCGCATCCTGAAGGGAAAGGGAAATTGGCGCCGCGCCAAGGGTTCCAGCCGGAACTCCGCCGAGGTACGGATTTTGCGATTCGGCCCGACCAAAATTCTGCGCGGCCTGGACCGCGGTTCTGGGCGCTCCTGTTACCTCACCAAAAGCGATCGGATTGTATGGCGCAGGAGTGGTTGGCGCGCTGGACTGCGCGGATACGGCAAGGCCGCAAAAAATCGGCGCAGTTAGTAGCGTTGTACTTGCCCAGATTCGAAGCCGCATTCCAACCCTTCTCCCTGCGATTCGCCATGGTGTGTTCGCAGTTGACTGAGCTTTCTTTCTGATCTCGTTCTTGTCCGATCTCTCGGCAACTCGAACAAAGCAAAATCTGCAGGCTTGCCGGACGGACGCTGATGGAGTTCTTTCCGAGGGATAATCATTGGAATAGAGCGGTGTCATATCCCCCGGTATTTACTTGAGGTTCGGACTGTGGCGAGCACGCGGCTCGTGAATCTCAGGCTGCGACCGTAAGAAATGTGGCTGATTCTGCCCCGCCAGATTCGCTGTTCATCGAATTGTCAATCGATGGGTTCTGTTTTTTGGGGAGACTGACGACGGTCATGGTTCACGCCAAAGAGCAACCCCGATACTCGATATTCCTGCTGGCGAGTCTTGAGCATCATGGACCACCTCCATCAAGACGCCAGTTCGATCAGCCAACCATCGCAACCGAAGGCAGTTCGCCGCCGACTCCCTAAACTCGGACCTGCGGATCTCTTGCGCGGAGATTTCTGCCCCGCAACCTGTATGTGATTGCTAATCCCGCATACATCCGGCGCGCATGTATTAATTGAGCCAGAACCCATAACCCGAGACAATTGGACGTTGGTATTGGCAATACCTTGGTATCGATGGTTTTTTGCTCCGATTGAATGCGTGCTGGAAATGACCGATCGTGGCGGCCGACGTTATAGTTGATTTAAGCAATGTCTGCAAAGTTACGACCACATTCACATGGCTTACCCGACGTTATCTCAAAGTCACTCAGCGTGGTCTTCTGCGGGATCAATCCGGGAATGCGGTCGGCCACGGTTGGGTTGCACTTTGCCAATCGAAGTAATCGCTTCTGGCGGGTGCTTCACCTTGCGGGATTTACCGACAGACAGCTGGAGCCGGAGGAGGCGCACCTCTTGCTCGACTATGGCTGTGGCATTACTTCTGCCGTCGATCGGCCGACAGTGAGCGCGGCCCAGCTCGGCCGAGCCGACTACATAGCCGCCCTTCCCGCCTTCGAACGCAAGATTGCCAGGTACAAGCCGAGATATCTTGCATTCCTTGGCAAGCCGGCGTGTGCAGTGTTTCTGAACCAGCGCCACCTTTCGTGGGGATTACAGCGAGCTGCCCTAGCTGAATCAATCGCCTGGGTATTGCCCAATCCGAGCGGACTGAACCGGGCATTCGCAATTGGCAACTTAACAGATGCTTATAGAGAGCTATTCGAGGCTGTTGCGCGTGACGGCGGAAAAGTGAATGCAAAGCCTATAGGCCCAGGTCGCTCAGTCCAGGATGATCGTCGGGCCGTCTTCCGAGAGGCCAGTGGAATTTCCGCTCGGCTTCGGCGATAGGCAACTCATTGATGCTGGCATGCCGTGCAAACATCAATCCCCGTTCGTCGAATTCCCAATTCTCATTGCCGTAGGCGCGGAACCAGTTGCCTGAGTCATCGTGGTATTCGTATGCAAACCTTACCGCGATGCGATTTTCATGGAATGCCCATAGCTCCTTGATGAGACGATAGTCCAGCTCTCTCGTCCATTTCCGCTTGAGGAATGCAACTATCTGCTCCCTGCCCACTGGGAATTCGGCGCGGTTCCGCCAACGTGAGTCAACAGTGTAGGCAAGCGAAACTTTCTCAGGTTCGCGTGTATTCCACCCGTCCTCTGCGAGCCGTACTTTTTGTATAGCCGTTGCTTTGGAGAAAGGAGGCAGTGGTGGACGTGACGTCATCGCGACAGGCTCCTCTTCAGTCTAGTATGGTGAATCCGAAGTTCGTTGATAAACAGCCGCAGGTCCTTCGACTACGTTTGCCGCAAAATGCGCGGCAGACGTCGCTCAGGAGGACAGTCCATTCGTTGTGCGAACTTCAGCAACAGGACACTGGCGGCAAATGGAAATGAGCTGCACTTCGACTCCAGGTTCAGTTTCACATTGTCAGTACGACGCGGAACTCCGCTTTGCCGCTCATCATGCGGGCGTATGCCTCCGCCGCTTTTTCCAGCGGATACGTCTCGATCATAGCGCGCACTCCACGGAGTTCGGCGAAGCGCAGCGTATCGTCAGTGTCGGCCGGCGTTCCGGCAGCCCAACCGTTTATTGATTTACTGCCAATGATCAGCTGAACCGGCGCGACCTCGATTGGATCGAAGGATGCACCAATCACGAGCAGGTTGCCATTCGGGCCGAGTCCACCAATCAACTCCGACATGGCCTTAGAATTCGGCGCAGTCGCCATAATTACTCTTGCGCCGCCGAGCGCCTGAAGTTCCTCGGCCACGTTTTTCGCCTTGCTGTCGATGTACAGGTCTGCGCCGAGATTCTTTGCGAGGGATTCATTTTGCGAACCGCGGCCGACTGCAGCCACCTGGTAGCCGAATTTGTTGGCGAATTGAATGGCGAGGTGCCCGAGCCCTCCAATTCCCTGGATCGCAACGAGGTCGCCGGGCAGGGCGCCCGCGTAGCGCAGAGAGTTATAGGTGGTGATTCCAGCGCAGAGCAGCGGCGCCGCATCGACATCGCTAAGGCTGTCAGGAATGGAAACCAGAGCCTCGGCCGGAGCCAGCATGTACTGCTGGTAGCCGCCGTCGTAACTGATCCCTGCGATCTGCTGATTCCTGCAGTTTCGAAAATCTCCGCGCCGGCATTCGCGGCAGGTACCGTCGTGGCCCCCGTGCCAGCCCACGCCGACTCGTTGGCCCTGTTGCCACTGTGTCACTCCGGCACCCAGTGCATCCACCACGCCCGCGACCTCATGTCCTGGAACGCGAGGATAGGGAATGCCGGGCCATGAACCCTCGACGACCAGCTCATCGCTGCGGCACACACCGCACGCCTGCACCTTGATGCGGACCTGTCCCGGACCTGGCTCAGGAATCTCTCGCTCAACAATTTCAAGACCGGTTCCAACACCGGTCACCTGCGCGGCCTTCATCGTGGCAACTGCAGTTACAGTCGACATTCGTCCTCCCGCTTTGTTCGTTGGGTTGGTTCAACTATGTGCCAGTGGCGCGGCAATGGTCTGCTACCGGGGTGGGTAATCAGTGAAGATGTAGTCTCTTGCCGCCACTCTGGTGTGGCACTGGTAACAGACTTTCTTTCCAAACGAGCTGTCACTCCCATACGGCTTGAAGGTGCCAGTGGCCGGATCGTAAAGGAACTCGGCATAACCCCACCCGCTGGTATCAGGAAATCTCTTGGAGTCTTTCTCGATGAAGGAAATAGATTTAAGGGCCGCCGGCACCTCAACCGAATAGGGCGAGACAGGGTTCGGCGCCTTGACCCACTCGATCTTAACGATCGCCGCGCCGTCGGGAAATTGTTTACCATTCTGTGGAGTTCCATTTTTGTACGCTTCAATCATCTCGGGATTCCCGAGGATAGCCTTTATTCCAGTGGCAGTCGCACTTACTGCGACGTCCTGCCAATTGTCGTATCCCTTGAACTCTGAAAACGCAATGCCGTTTGGCGCGATCAGGCTGTATCTGTCCGGCCCCGAAGGGGCAGCGGCCGCCATTAGGCCACATATTGAAGGCGCCATTGCACCGATTACCCAGAACAACCTTCGGTTTGTGCCGAGCCTCTTCAATTCGGCTTCTCCATTTTCGCTTTGTTTTGTTGTCAGCGATGCGCGGGCTCCCCGGCAAACTGACCAGCGACTTCGAACTCAATCGCCGACCCATGCTAAAGATCTTTTACATCGACGCGGAATGCTGCCCATTCATCCAGATCAGAGTCATGCGAATTGCCAGAACTCCATGCATCAGAATCAAGTTAGCTGCAGCAATTAGGCCAGAAAAGAATAGCCGAAACCATCGGACGAAGGTATCGACCAATACCTTGGTATGCACCCGCAGTTGGCCGCCATGCTGGCAGTTTTCAAAAGATCTGGCAGGGCTTGCTATGAGTTAACACGCGATAATTGCGATTAGCTAACTTACTAATAAGAATTATGTTACCGAGATTCCTGATTCTTCTGTAGCGTATGATTGATACACGATAAGTGTCGGGTGCATTTCCCTTCTGAGCTCGGCAAAGTAAGTCCCCCGGGCCGATTCAGACCCCGAAATCGGAATTGCAAGCGGGCCCTTTTTCACACATCGATTGGTGAGGTACGTCGAACCCGAGACCTCCTGGGTACGCTATTCCTCTTGTCCGGTCGAGATCCTTGTTAGCGCAGAGTGTCACCGAGGGATCGTGAATGGCCAGAACTCCGTTACCAACGAGCAAGGAGAATTATCGTCTTCTTGTCGAAACTGCCAGCGACGCCATTGTGAGCATTGACGACACAGGATCGATACTTTTTGCGAATCCAGCCGTTGCGACGGTTTTTGGCTACGCCCCATCCGAACTAATTGGGAAGCCTTTAACAATCTTGATGCCTGAATACATGCGAAAGCTGCATGAGGGCGGTTTCAAGAGGTATTTGACGACCGGTCAGCGGCATATAAATTGGCAAGGCACTGAACTGGTGGCAATTCGCAAGAATAGGGAGGAGTTTCCGGTTGAAGTTTCATTCGGCGAACTAACCAGGGATAACCATAAAGTATTTACAGGATTCCTGCGTGACATCAGCAAAAGAAAACAGGCAGAGATCGCGCTTCGCGCAGCGATGGACGAGCGAACTCGCATAAGTGCATTTCGAGAAGAAATCGGAATGGCACTGTCACGTCAAGGAGATTTAAAAGGAGTCCTACGTGACTGCGCGAGCGCATTGGTCAGGCATCTCGATGCTTCGTTCGCCCGTATCTGGACAATCTGCGACAGCGGCGCTGAACTGGAGTTGCAAGCAAGTGCGGGAAAGTACACGCACCTCGATGGACCCCACAGCCGCATCCTCGTTGGGCAACACAAAATCGGCCTGATCGCTCAAGAAAGAAAACCCCACGTGACCAACGACGCGCAAAACGACCCACGCGTCAGCGACCGGGAATGGGCAAAGCGCGAAAAAATGATCGCTTTCGCCGGCCACCCGCTGGTTCTGGAGGACAGGCTGGTGGGCGTTGTCGGCATGTTTTCACAGAAGCCGCTCACCGAAAGTGTTCTCGAAGCGCTCTCGTTTGCCGCCGGCACCATCGCGCAGGGCATCGAACTCAAACGGGCGGAGGAGTCTTTGCGCCGCAGTGAGGCATTCCTCGCAGAGGGGCAGCGCCTTGGTCAAATAGGCAGTTATTCATGGCGCGTGCTGGCCGACAAGATCGAGTGGTCAAACGAGCTATACCGCATCTACGAATTTGAGGTCGGCGCACCCGTGACGTTCGAACTGATCCGCTCGCGAGTTCATCCTCAGGACCTGAGTTTGTACGAAAAAATGGTGGAGAAGGCAAGAATTGGAGGCAGCGATTTCGAGTGGCAGTTTCGTTTGCTGATGCCTGACCAATCGACCAAGTTCCTGCACTCGGTGGCGCATGCAACCCGAGACCAGGACGGCCAGCTTGAGTACATCGCCGTCGTCCAGGATATTACCGAGCGTAAACGGTCTCAAGAGGCGCTTGATAAGTCACGATCCGAGCTTGCACAAATGTCCAGACTCACGACGATGGGCGAAATGGCGGCGTCAATTGCCCACGAGGTAAATCAGCCATTGGCTGCAGTGACGAATAACGGCAGCGCCTGTCTTAGACTGCTGGCCAATCAGAAGCTTGAACCGGACGTGCTGCGCAGGGCACTCGAGGAGATAGTTGCGGACGGCACACGCGCCAGCGCCGTCTTAGCCCGGATTCGCGCATTCATAAAGAAAGGAGTTGTCGAAAAGAACGCCGTGGACGTTAACGAAGTGATTCAAGAAGTGCTGATTCTGGCTGGCCGAGAGCTCTATGAAAATCGAGTCTCGGTAGAGCGCCAATTGACGGCAGATCTCCCTCATGTTGTCGTCGATCGCGTCCAGCTACAACAGGTCCTGCTGAATTTAATCATGAACGGAATAGAGGCCTTATCCGCGGTGACAGATCGACCTCGTCAACTATGGACGCAATCGCGCATCGACGAATCCGGAGCTGTGCTGGTTGCAGTATGCGACTCGGGGACAGGCTTTGGATTGGAGATGGATCGTGTTTTCACTCCCTTCTTCACAACGAAATCGAAAGGAATGGGGATGGGACTGTCAATCAGCCGATCTCTTATTGAGAGTCACGGTGGCCGGCTGTGGGCCGCGCCCAACTCTCCTCACGGCGCGGTATTCTCATTCACTCTGCCGGTAGCCGCAGGGAAGTCCCAATGACCGGCGCTCCGATAGTCTATGTGGTTGACGACGACCCATCAGTGCGCTCTTCACTTAAATTCCTCTTGAGCACAGTGGGTCTTCAGGCTGAGTGTTTTGATTCAGCAGATAGCTTTTTACGCAAAAAGCATTCGGATGTGCCCAGTTGTCTGGTCCTGGACGTGAGACTGCCTGGGTTAAGCGGACTCGATTTTCAACGCGAACTCGCGGCGAAGAGCATTCGCACTCCAATCATATTTCTCACCGGTCACGGCGATATTCCAATGAGTGTTCGCGCAATGAAAGCCGGGGCCATCGAATTCCTGACTAAGCCGTTTCGCGATCAGGATCTGCTGGATGCTGTTGGCGTCGCGCTGGACCGGGATCGTGCCAGACGCGAGCAGGAAAAGGAATTAGTGATTCTGCAGCAGCGCTACGACTCATTGACTTCGCGTGAGAAAGAGGTGATTTCCATGGTCGCCTCGGGTATGCTCAACAAGCAGATTGCGGATCAATTGGGGACCGCCGAGAGTACGGTGAAGGTCCAGCGCAGCCGGGCGACGGAGAAGATGCACGCGGAATCTCTTGTTGACTTGCTAAGGATGATCGAGAAACTCCGAGGACCGTCGGAAAAGGCCCGATAAGCCAAGGTTTATTCGCATGCTCCTTTTTGGGGCACAGGATATCCCCACATCCAATTGATCCGACCCCCTGACTGGAATAAGTTCAGGACAGTGGGGCGAGTAGTGACAAAGAAGCTTATCTCGGTGATCGACGACGATGAGGGCATCCGCCGGAGCGCTGTATTTCTGATTGAGTCTTTTGGCTTTCGAGCTGTGGGGTTCGAGTCCGCAGAGAAATTCTTACAGGCTGACGCCCACACTGACAGTTCCTGCCTGATTGTTGACATCGAAATGCCAGGTATGAGCGGGCTTGAGCTTCAGAACGAGCTGGCCGCGGCAGGCTGCCACATACCAATCATCTTTGTAACGGCTTACGACGACAATGCATCGCGCAAAAAAGCGATGCAAGCCGGGGCCGTCGCGTTCTTAGGCAAGCCATTTAATGATGAAGAGCTTCTCCGGGCAATTCGCTTGGCCCTACGCGTGGAGTCCGAGGCGATCGGAGGAATGATTTCGGTGGTTGACGACGATGAGTCGGTCCGCCATTCGACAAAACTCCTCATCGAGTCGATTGGCTTTCGAGCGGCTGCCTTTGAATCTGCCGAGACTTTTCTCAAATCCGACCAACTACACGATACAGCATGCCTCATCCTCGACATACGAATGCCGGGGATGAACGGGATCGAACTTCAAAGGGAACTCGCTTCCGCTGGCTACAGTATTCCTATCGTTTTCATCACTTCTTACGATGATAAGGAAGCCCGTAGGCGGGCCATGCAAGCGGGCGCCGTCGCGTTCTTGGGCAAACCCTTCAGAGACGAGCAACTGCTCCGAATTGTTCGTACAGCGCTACAACTCAATGATGAAAGTACGAAGCCCGGAGGCTGATTAGTACACGTGCTGGGCTTCAGATTCCCCTCGCTCGAACTGAAGCTCAGCGCATCTGCTTTCGAACGCTCATGTCGAGCAATCTGCGACAGCCGGACATGGGTTGGCTTCAGAATAACGGGTCGGAATTTTTTGTCAAAACGCAGGCGTCGGGCGGGCAATGCCGTGAGGCAAGGCGCCGATTCGCACAAGTGTTGCCGGGAGACGGATATGGAACGGCGTTAATCGACTCCGCCTCTCAACAGCAATGAATGGTATTTGGCAATTTCAACCCAGGCACCGCGGAGGTGCGCGCCATGGAACTGTCACAATACATTTTCGATCCCAAAGATTCAGCCTTGGAAATCGAGCGTCTGCAACGTTCGATTAGCGATGTAGTCAGTGTGCTAGCGTTGCCGGCGGTCTGGAGCGGCAAAGAGCCGCGGCAGATCGTGACGACCTTTCATGATGCTCTGATGGCGATGCTCAACCTCGACTTTGTTTACACCCGGGCGAGTTTCCACTCTGACGGGAAGCGGATCGAGGAGTTAACAACGTGCTCGCTGCAAACTACGACGGCGATCCAGGACAAGCTCAGTGAGGCTCTCAATGACCGATTCGAAGATGATCCGTGGCATTGGCCGCAAGAGAGAACCATCCATATCGATGGCCACGAGGTTTCGGCTTTATCTATGAAGCTAGGTTTCCAGGGCGAGATCGGAATGGTTGTCGCGGGATCTGAACGCGCCGATTTCCCCACTCAGAACGAGCGATTGCTCCTGAGCGTTGCTGTAAATCAGGCAGCCATTGGATTGCAACAAGCGCATCTCTTAAGCGAGCAAAAGAAAATCACCGAGGAACTGGATCGTCGCGTTGCGGAACGTACACGCGAGCTTGCCGAAGCTAACAAAGAGTTGCAACTCCAGGTTGCGCTGCTGCAACAAATCCCCGTCTCCGCATGGACACTCAAGCCAGATGGAACGCCGGACTTCGTAAATCAGGTTTGGCTCGAATTCTCCGGTCAGACCCTCGATTTCGTCCGGTCGCATCCCGAGGCCTGGATGACCGCGGTTCATCCCGAAGATCGCGAATCAGCGGCGAAGGCCTTTTGGGAAGGGGTGCGGTCAGAAAAGGGGTTTGCGATCGAAACACGGTCTCGCCGCGCAAAAGATGGGGTCTATCGCTGGCACCTGCAACAGGCCGTGGTGTTGCGTGATGCGGAAGGAAGAGTCCTGAAATATGTCGGCACCACTACCGATATCGACGACCAGAAGCGCGCTGAAGAGAAGGTACTGCGCAGTGAAGCGTTCCTGGCAGAGGCTCAAAGGCTGACTCGAATTGGCAGTTTTTCGTGGCGAACGGGAATCGACGAGGTCAAGTGGTCCGCACAGCTCTACCAAATTTTTGAGTTCGATCCTGAGAAACCCGTGACGTTCGATTTGATTCGGAGCCGCTTTCATCCGGAAGATCTCCCGCTATTGGACGAGATGATTGACCGGACCCGGCGTGGGGAATCCGATCTGGAATACGAGCATCGCATCGTGATGCCTGACGGCGCAATTAAACACCTTCAATTTGTCGCTCATGCGGGCCGAGACAGTGAGGGTCAGCTGGAATACATCGGCGCGATTCAAGATGTGACGCAGCGGCAACTCGCGGAAGCGGAGTCGGCCTGGCAGCGAGCGGAGCTTGCAAAAGTCACAAGAATCACCAGTCTCGGGGCTCTGACTGCTTCCATTGCGCATGAGGTGAACCAGCCGCTGTCAGGGATCCTTATTAATGCGAAGACATGTCTCAAGATGCTGAATAGCGATCCCCCAAACATCGATGGCGCGCGAGAGACGATGCATCGCACGATTCGAGATGGCAACCGGGCTTCAGACGTGATTACTCGCCTGCGGGCACTGTTCAGCCGGAAGGAGATTACAGTTGAGCCGGTAGACCTGAATGATGCGACTCGTGAGGTAATTGCGCTGTTGTCGAGCGATCTGCAGAGGGACCGTGTGGTTTTGCAACTCGAACTCGCGGATCCGTTACCTCCGCTGAAAGGCGATCGCGTTCAGCTCCAACAAGTTGTCCTCAATCTTGTTCGCAACGCTTCAGAGGCGATGAGCGGCATTGAAGACAGGGCAAGAAAGCTGATAGTGAGGACAGAGCACGACGGTGGAGATATACGCCTGACAGTCCAGGACTCGGGAATCGGCATTTCCGATGAAAATGCCGAGCAGATCTTCGAATCTTTCTTTACAACAAAAGAAGACGGAATGGGGGTCGGG
>Ga0335072_10006975_pt1 | contig 16485 bp, 12 predicted proteins | sample Lox_Sample_21_FD_206725 | JGI IMG/M metagenome (GOLD analysis project Ga0335072, IMG submission 206725) | Soil microbial communities from Loxahatchee National Wildlife Refuge, Florida, United States - Lox_Sample_2.1 | ecosystem: Environmental > Terrestrial > Soil > Wetlands | place: USA...
ATCGTCGAGCGCGATCTGCGCGAGTTGCTTTTGCTTGGCCATCATGGCGTCGAAGCTGATGTCCTGGGAGCCGATGGTCTGCCCGCTGATGCGTCCCGTGTCCTGCTGCGGGAAAAACCCCTTCGGTATGATCACGAACAGATACACATTGAGCACCGCGACGCCGACCGTGACCCCCAGCATGAAGAGCTGGTGCGAGAGCACCCAGCGCAGCATCACGGCATACTCTTCGTGCAGCCAGTCGAACGCCCGTTCGCTGGCCCTGTAAAGCCTGCCGTGACCGCTCTCGGTGCGCGATTTGAGGAATCGTGCGCACAGCATCGGCGTCGTGGTAAGCGAGACCAGCAGCGACGCCGCAATGGCGACCGAGAGCGTGACCGCGAACTCGCGAAACAGCTTGCCTACAATGCCGCCCATGAGCAGAATCGGCGTGAAGACCGCAATCAGCGAGGTGCTCATCGAGATCACCGTGAAGCCGATCTCTTTCGAGCCTTTCATCGCAGCTTCATAGGGCTCCATGCCCATCTCAAGAAAACGCGTGATGTTCTCGATGACCACAATCGCATCGTCCACAACAAAGCCGGTCGAGATGGTGAGCGCCATGAGCGACAGGTTATCGATGCTGTAGCCCAGCAGCGACATCACGCCGAATGTGCCCACCAGCGAGAGAGGCACGGCGATGGATGGAATAATGGTGGCCCATACCTCGCGCAGGAACAGAAAGACCACCAGCACCACCAGCAATACGCTGATGATGAGAGACAGCTCGACATCGTGCACGCTGGCGCGGATGGTGACCGTGCGGTCGCTCACAATGTTGATCTTGATGGTGGGCGGAATCGACGCCTGCAGATGCGGCATCTCCGCCATGAGCCGGTCGACGGTGGCCATCACGTTCGCGCCCGGGCTCTTGAAGATGAACAGCATGATGGCGCTGCTGATGCGGCCCGGCGGCCCTTGCGGTGGACTCACCCCCGCCACGCCGCCGGTGAGGATGTTCGAAACGCTGTCTGTCACTTCGCCCAGGTCGGAGAGCCGCACCGGCGCGCCCGTGGTGCGGTTGTAACCGGCGATGATGGGCGCGTAGTCACTGGCGCGGAAAATCTGATCGTTGTCCGTGATTGCCCAGCGATGCGTCGCGTCCTGGAATGCGCCCTTGGGCCGGTTGGCGTTCGCGTTGGCCAACGCCGTGCGCACCGCTTCCAGTCCCACGCCGTTGTTGCCCAACTGCATGGGATTCAACTCCACGCGCACTGCGGGGCTGGAGCTGCCACCGACAAACACCTGCCCCACACCCTGCACCTGCGACATCTTCTGCGCCAGGATTGAGTCCGCCATGTCATAGATCACCGGCTTCGGCACCACGTCCGAGGTCAGCGTCATGATGAGGATGGGTGCGTCGGCCGGATTTGCCTTGCGATACTCGGGATTTTCCGGCAGGTAAGCCGGCAACTGGCTGCGAGCCCCGTTGATGGCCGCCTGCACGTCGCGCGCCGCCGCGTCGATGTTGCGGTTGATGTCGAACTGCAGATTGACGTTGGCCGTGCCCAGCGCGCTCGACGAAGTCATCTGGTTTACACCGGCAATGCGTCCGAACTGCCGCTCCAGCGGCGTAGCCACCGCGGAGGCCATCGTCTCCGGGCTGCCGCCGGGCAAACCCGCGCTCACGCTGATAACCGGAAAATCGACATCGGGCAGCGAAGCCACCGGCAAAACGGAGTAGGCCACCGCTCCGGCAAGCAGCAGCGCCAGGCTCAGCAGCGAAGTAGCCACCGGACGATTGATGAACGGCGCAGAAAGATGCATCAGTCCGCGCTCACGATTTCCGGTTCGTGATGGGTGTCGAGTGTGCGCGGCCTCATGCGGTGCGCCAGCTTGTCAAAGTAGAGATAGACCACCGGCGTGGTAAACAGCGTGAGCATCTGCGAAAAGATGAGCCCGCCCACGATGGTGATGCCCAGCGGCTTGCGCAGTTCCGCGCCCACGCCGCCGCCGAGCGCCAGCGGCAATCCGCCCAGCAGCGCGGCCATGGTGGTCATGATGATCGGCCTGAAGCGCAGCAGGCACGCCTGAAAGATGGCCTCTTCTGCCGATTTGCCTTCCTCGCGTTCGGCCTGGAGAGCAAAGTCGATCATCATGATGGCGTTCTTCTGCACAATACCGATCAGCAGGATCACGCCGATGAGCGCGATCACGCTGAAGTCCACGTGCGTGATCATGAGCGCCAGCAGCGCGCCCACGCCGGCAGAGGGCAGCGTGGAGATGATGGTGATGGGATGAATGTAGCTCTCGTAGAGCACGCCCAGCACGATATACACGGTAATAAGCGCGGCCAGAATCAACAGCGGCTCATTGGCCAGCGAGCTCTGGAACGCCGCCGCCGTTCCTTCAAAGCTCGCGTTGATTGAAGCAGGCATCTGAATACGCTGTTCCACACGATTCACGGTGTTCACCGCGTCGCCCAGCGCCTTGCCCGGCGCCAGGTTGAAGCTGATCACCGTGGACGGAAACTGTCCCTGGTGCCCGATGGCCAGTTGCGCGCGCGACTGTTCCCAGTGCGCGAGCATGCTGAGCGGCACCTGCGTGCCATTGCCCGATTTCACAAACAGGTGTTCGAGCGTCGCCGGATCGGTCTGGAAGTTCTGGCCCACCTCCATCACCACGTGGTACTGGTTGAGCTGCGTAAAGATGGTGGAAACCTGCCGCTGCCCAAAGGCGTCGTAGAGGGTGTTGTCGATGTCGGCCATGGCGATGCCCAGCCGCGCGGCCGTATCGCGGTCAATCACCAGCCGCGCACCCAGCCCCTGGTCCTGCAGATCGCTGGCCACGTCGGTCACCACGGGCTCTTTGCTTAGCTCGTCCACCATCTTGCGGGTATAGATCGCGAGTTCAGTCGGGTCCGGATCTTCGAGCGCGTACTGGAATTCGGTCCGGCTCACGCGGTCCTCTACCGTCAGGTCTTGCAGCGGTTGCAGAAAGAGTTGAATGCCCTGGACCTGGTTGACCTTCTGTTGCAGCCGGTGGATGATCTCCGTCGCCGAGGCCTTACGCACTTCAAGCGGCTTCAGCGTGATCTGAATCCGGCCCGAGTTGAGCGTTGTGTTGGTTCCGTCTACGCCGATGAACGAGGACACATTGTCGACCGCCGGGTCCTGGAGCACCACATCGACGAGCTGCTGCTGGCGTTCGGCCATGCTGGTAAAACTCACCGTCTGCGGCGCCTCGCTGATGCCCAGAATCACGCCTGTGTCCTGCACCGGGAAAAATCCTTTCGGCACCGCGATAAATAACAGGATTGTGGCCGCAAATGTCGAAATCGTGACCAGCAGTGTAGCGGACCGGTGCCGCAGAATGACCTGCAGCATGCGGCCATAGGCGGCAATGATGCGATTGAACACGTCTTCCGACCAGTGGTAGAAGCGTGTCTCCTTTGCATTCGCCTTGTCGCGCAGAATCCGCGAGCACATCATCGGCGTGAGTGTGAGCGACACCAGCGCCGAGACGATGATGGTGACCGCGAGCGTGATCGCGAACTCACGGAAGAGCCGGCCCACCACATCGCTCATGAACAGGAGCGGAATGAGCACCGCGATCAGCGACACGGTGAGCGACATGATGGTGAAGCCGATCTGCTCGCTGCCCTTGAGCGCCGCGCGCATCGGGCTCATGCCTTCCTCAATGAACCGCGAGATATTCTCGATCATCACGATGGCGTCATCGACCACGAAGCCTGTCGAGATCGTGAGCGCCATCAGCGTGAGGTTGTTGAGCGAGTAACCCAGCAGGTACATCACTCCGAAGGTGCCCATGATGGAGAGCGGCACGGCGACTGAAGGAATAATGGTTGCGGCAAGGTTGCGCAGAAACAGAAAGATGACCATCACCACCAGCGCAATGGTGAGCATGAGCTCGTACTCGACGTCTTTTACCGACGCGCGGATGGTCAGGGTGCGGTCAGTGAGCACGTGCACCTGGATTGTGGCCGGCAGCGCCTGCTGCAACTGCGGCAGCAGCTTGTGAATGCGGTCGACGACAGCAATGATGTTCGCGCCCGGCTGGCGCTGAATGTTCACGATGACCGCCGGCTGCTGGCCCATCCAGGCGGCCTGCTGATCGTTCTCCGCGGCATCTACAATCGTTGCCACGTCCGACGCGCGTACCGGCGCGCCGTTGCGATAGGCCACAATCACCGGCTTGTAATCCTCGCTCGCCAGCAACTGGTCATTCGCGCCGATGGTGAACGATTGCCGCGATCCGTTCAGCGTTCCTTTGGCTTGGTCCACATTGGCCGCGGCCACGGCGGCGCGCAGGTCTTCGAGGCTGAGGTTATAGGCGGCAAGCTGCGCCGGGTTGGCCTGGATGCGCACCGAGGGCTTTTGTCCGCCGGCAATCGACACCAGGCCCACGCCGGTGACCTGCGAGATCTTCTGCGCCATGTTGGTGTCGGCGGCGTCTTCAATCTTGTCCAGCGGCAGAGTGTTCGAGGTAAGCGCCAGCGTCATGATCGGCGCGTCTGCCGGGTTCACCTTGCTGTAGATCGGCGGATTGGGCAGATCGGTCGGCAGAAAAGTCGTGGCCGCATTGATGGCCGCCTGCACCTCCTGCTCGGCCACGTCGATGTTCTCGTCCAGCTCGAATTCGAGCGTGATGACGGAGCCACCGCCCGAGCTCACCGAGGTCATCTGTTTCAGCCCCGGCATCTGCCCGAACTGTCGTTCGAGCGGCGACGTCACGGAGGAAGCCATCACCTCCGGCCCGCCGCCGGGATAAAACGTAAGCACCTGGATGATCGGGTAGTCCACTTCAGGCAGCGCCGATACCGGCAACTGCTGATAGCCCAGTCCGCCCGCAAGCAGAATGGCCGCCATCAGCAGCGATGTGGCCACCGGGCGCAGAATAAATGGCCGCGATGGACTGAGACTCACTGCGCTGCTCCCTGGCTGCCTGGTGCGTTCCCGCCGTTCGAGCTCGCGTGCGCACTGGGCTTTCGCGCGCCCCGATCAGAACCTAGACCAGCGCTCACCGGGGCAGTGGCGCCGGAGCTCGGCGCATCTGTGGCAATCACCCGCGCTCCCGGGCGCAAACGGTCCGCGCCATCCACCACCACGCGATCGCCGCGCTCCACGCCTCCGTCGAGAATGGCGAGTTGCCCCTGCGTCAGCGCAACCTTCACCGGCTGCATCTTCACCGTGTCGCCCCGGCTATCCGCATCGGTCGCCCACACATACGAGCCATCGACGCCGCTCTGGATGGCCGCCGTTGGCACCACCAGCGCACGAGCGCGGCTCTCCATCACCAGGTGAATGTTCACAAACTGGTCGGGAAAAAGCCGGTTGTCGACGTTTGTAAACACCGCTTTCAGCTTGTCTGTGCCGGTGGTCGGGTCGATCTGGTTATCGGCGGTGACCAACTCGCCCGTAGCCAGTTTCTCGGTGTCGGCGTGATCGTAGGCGTCTACGGGCAGGCGGCGGTCCGCGGCCAGCTTTCCGAGCACCTGCGGCAGCTCATTCTCAGGCAGCGTGAAGTAGACCGCGATGGGCTGGAACTGGTTGATGACCACTAAATTGGTCGTGTTCGCCGTGATGATGTTCCCCGGATCGACCAGCCGCAGGCCGATGCGTCCGGTGATGGGCGACTGGATGGTGCACCAGCCCAGTTGCAGCTCGGCCGTCTCAATCGCTGCCTTGTCGGACTGGATCGCGCCCTGATACTGGCCCATGGTGGCTTCGTCGGTGTCCAGCGTCTCCTTGGAGACCACGCCGGCCTCGAAGAGCGCCTTGTACCGCGCATACTCCGCCTGCGCATCCTTGAGCAGCGCCTCATCGTGCGCCAGCGTGCCTTTGGCCTGATCGAGCGCAGCCTGGTAAGGCCTGGGATCGATCGTCATGATCGTGTCGCCTTCGTGTACCAGTTGCCCCTCAGAGAACTTCACCGGCATGAGTTCGCCGCTCACCCGCGCCTTCACCGTCACGCTGTAATAGGGGGTTACCGTGCCCAGCGCGGTGAGATAGATGGGCATCGGACGCTCGTCGACGGCAGCCACCTGCACAGGCACGGGCCGATTGAGCAGCGCGGCAGCCTGCCGCGCGCTGGCTTCCTTGGTCTGCTGCTGGTTCTGGTAGATGTGCCATACCCCAAACCCCAGCCCGCAGACCAGCACAAGGTAGGTCACCGCACGCACCCACGACATTTTGCCCGCAGGCGCATCTGTCCGCGCGCCGGGGGAAGGCTGGCGAGACTCTGAAGTAGTTTCAATAGACATGTATCGAGTGCCGTCGCTTTCTCGTCAGGGTGCCGGCCGCTTTTTAAGGGCATTCGCAGCGGCCTGCGTCGAATGCGATGAATTGTTCGGAGCGCGTACATTGCCCGCGCATGGAACCCCGAGTGACGAACCCTGAGCATTGCCTGCCGGACCCACTCCGTAGACGGTTTCTGCGCGAAGAAAAACCGTTTGTGTGCTCAGTTCCTCAGGGATTAAGACGCCATCATTGTAAGCTAACCTGGCGTTACCAGCGCAAACGGCGCCCTGTGCGCCATTCATCCCGTCGCAAAGGGTTCAAGTCTGCCGGCTGAAGCGCATCAAATCGGGAAGAGACTTCTGCCGCTGGGTCAGTAATAAGTTGTTTGTTTCAGAGGAGCCGGCGCTGTTTGCCGGCAGAAAAGAACAGGCGGTCAGCCCATGAAAGTCGTTCTCTTCGGCGCTACAGGAATGGTGGGCCAGGGCGTGTTGCGCGAGTGCCTGCGCGACCCTGGCGTTGAGCGGGTCGCGACGGTCGGCCGCAGCGCCCTCGACGTTCAGGATCCTAAGCTCATCGAGATTCAACACGCCAACCTGGCCAGTTACGCCGCAATCGAAGACCGCCTGCGCGGCTTTGACGCCTGCTTCTTCACTCTCGGCGTCTCTTCGGCGGGAATGAAAGAAGCCGACTACGACCGCGTCACCTATGGATTCACCCTCGCTGCCGCCGAGACTCTCAGCCGGCTCAATCCCGGTATGGTCTTTATTTATGTCTCCGGCGCGGGCACTGACTCCACCGAACAGGGCCGCGTGATGTGGGCGCGTGTAAAAGGCCGCACCGAGAACGCGCTGCTGCGCCTGCCGCTTGACGCGTATATGTTTCGCCCGGGCGTCATTCAGCCGCTCGACGGCATCCGCTCAAAGACAGCTTCCTACCGGATTCTCTACGCGATCGCAAAACCCCTGCTGCCCGCGCTCCGCTGGGCCATGCCGAACCAGATTGTCACCACGCGCGAGATCGGCCAGGCCATGCTGAATGTGGCCCGGCGCGGATACCCGAAGAAGCTCCTGGAGGTCCGCGACATTCGCGCCGCAGTCCATCCGTAGAGCCAGCGTCCACGCCGCCTGCGTCCAATTTCGCATCGCCGTGGTAAAGTGGGATTCCACGGAGGGGCGCGCAAATGGCCGCTGGCGTACAGGTTGCCGATAACGGCGAGACCATCGACCTGCAGCAGCAGGTGGCGCGGCTGCAGGCGTTGCTCGAGGCCTCGCGCCAGGTACACTCCACCACCGACGAGCAGGAAGTGCTCGAGCAGGTGCTGCGCATCGTCGTGCGCGAGCTCGAGATGGCCGGCGCAGCCTTTCCCGGCACCGGCCTGAGCTATGGAGACCTGCCGGAGACAGCCGACGCGACCGGTCAGGTTTACCCACTCCACGACCGCGCCGGCCAATCGATGACGGAGCTGCTGGTAGTTACGCCCGAAAGACGGGCGCTCACGCTATACGAAGCCGACTTTCTTGAGGGGCTGGCGCTGCAGGCGGCCGTTGCGCTTGAAAATGCACGCAATCACAAGCGCAACGTGGAATTCGCGCGGCTGCAGCAGGATCTCGACGCCGCCCGCCGCATTCAACGTTCGCTGCTGCCGCAGCATCTGCCTGCCATTTCCGGCTACTCCATCAGCTTCCGGTCCGACACCTGTTACGAGGTCGGCGGCGATTATCTCGACATTGTGGAGCAGCCCGACGGCAGCCTTCTCATGGTGGTAGCCGATGTGGCCGGCAAAGGCTTGGCTTCGGCCTTCATGTCGGCCAGCTTTCGCGCGGCTTTCCGCGGAATGGCCACTACCCAGCCGCCGCTCGATGAGCTGGCTACGCGCATGAATCAGCATCACTGGGCCGAGGGCGAAGAGGCTCGCCGCCGTTATGTCACGGCAATCTTCATGCGCCTTCAGCCTGAAACCGGCGAGATTGAGGTGGTGAATGCCGGCCACAATCCCGGCTTTCTGCTCGCGCCTGGTGCCGAGCCGATGCAGTTTGACGCCGCCGGCACTCCCCTCGGTCTGTTACCCGGCATGCGCTACTCGAGCCAGCGCGCCCAGTTGGCGCCCGGCGCGCGCCTGCTCTTTTATACCGACGGACTTACCGAGGTTTTTCGCGGCGAGGAAGAGTTCGGCCCGGAGCGCCTTCTGCATGAATTTTCTGCGTGCCCGGCTGAGAATGCCGATGGTATCCTCGATGCATTGTGGACGGCCATTGAAGACTTTGCCGAAGGCGGCCCGCAGGGAGACGACATGACCGCACTGGCGCTGGCCGCATTACGCGGCTCAACGGAGGCCCAGGCATGAGCGCACCCACGAGCGCGCCGAAGACCACTACGGTCGAGGTCCGGCTGCCCTCGCGCATGGGCTTTGAGAAGGTGGCCATGAGCACCGCCTCTGCGGTGGCCAAGCTGATGGGCTTCCGCGACGACCGCATCGAAGACCTGAAGACCGCCGTGGCCGAAGCCTGCATCAACGCCATCGAGCACGGCAACCGGCTCAATGAGAAGCTCTCGGTCGGCGTGGTTCTCTCCGCGTGCGAAGACTCGCTTGAAGTGAAGGTGATCGACGACGGCAAAGGCATGAAGAAGCAGGCCGTCAAACCGGACATCGACCGTAAAATGCACGGCGAGGAAGACCCGCGCGGCATGGGCATGTTTCTCATCCAGGCGCTGGTCGACGAGGCCGAGTGGGTAGCCGGCTCCGACGGCAAAAGCAGCTACGTCCGGCTCGTGATCCGGCTCGACAAAGACGCCGAATAGAAGACGCAGAATAGAATAAGAACATACACGCGAATCGCCGGCAGATCGGGAGGCAACTACAAAGTGCAGAGCGAAACCAAGTCGCGCATTGACCAGCTAACCACACCGGCCGGCCATCCAGTCGCCGTCCTGCGCTTTGAAGGCGATATTGCCAGCACGTCGAAAGAAGCGGTGCTGGGCGCATACCAGTCTCTGCCCAAAGCCAACAACAAGCTCGTCCTTCTCGATTTCACCAAGGTCGACTACATCAATTCGAGCGGCATCGCGCTGGTGATCCAACTGTTGATCGAAGCCTCGAACTCCGACCAGAAGGTCTACGCCTTCGGCCTCTCCGCGCACTTTACCAAGGTCTTCACCATGGTGGGGATCACCAAGTACGCAAAGCTGTTCGCGAACGAGCAAGAGGCGCTGGCCGCGCTCTGACTCTCGTCTTTGTGCATACAATTGTGCTAACATCGTATGGAGAGTGAACCATGCCTGCGCTTAAGCACAATCAACTGCTCGCAAGTCATCCTGCCGAAACCGAGTATCGCGGAAAACAGACCAAAACCGGCAACTCCTCCGGCTTCCGGTTTGAAAGTGCGTTGTTTAAGAGCCATCCCGAGTTCAACGGCGAGGTAACGGCTCAAATCATCGCGCCCGGCCGCATGTTGGTGACCGCCGAAAACTTCAGCCAGGAACGAGAAGACCCGGTCATGAAATCGTTTCTCGCCTTTCTTGCGCAGGACATGGCAAAGAATCCCTCCAAAATTCGCCCGCTGAGCGCGGCACGGATGAAGCGTATAGACCGGTTGACGAAGGGGATCGAAGTGGATCCCGATGAAGACCTCGGCGATGAAAGTTATCTCTGAGTTATGGCACAATGCGGACAAACTTGAGGGATTATCACCTTCTGCTCCCGGAGATTTAAGCGATAGCTCGGGAATAGAAACGGCTCTCGGGCCACTCCTGTTACTGTTGTGCCACCTCACTTCCCTTCGTCCTCCCTCCCATTTTTAATTGGATCTTGTGTAAGCAGATACATATCGGGACCAGGGAGAGGACTCCATGACTGTCAACGGCTGGAAGCTATACGTGTATCCCCCGTTCGACCGGCAGCTACAGCATCTTGAAGCGCAAGTGCAAGCCCTGGCGATGAAAGACCCCGCACGCTACAAGGAACATCCGGTAACGAAGCTTCTGACCACAGTCAAGCGTTACATCAGTGAATTCATTCCTCGCGACCCCAGCGCGGTCGAGTTCCGCCAGGGCAATACACTTGGCGTCGACAACCGTCACTGGTTTCGCGCCAAATTCCATCGGCGTTATCGGCTCTTCTATCGCTTTTCGAGCAAAGAAAGAGTCATCATCTACGCCTGGATGAACGATGAAGGCACGCTGAGAAAATCCGGCTCGAAAACCGACCCGTACCACATTTTCCGATCGATGCTCGAGGCTGGCGACCCTCCTCGCACAATGGAACTGTTGTTATCGCGCGCAAAGGAAATGAAGGACTGAGCGCGGCTGCGCGTAAAATTTCAATATGCAACTCGACGCAATTCAAGCCGCGCTGCGCGAGGCCAGCCTCGACGGCTGGCTCTTCTACGATCACCACCACCGCGATCCGCTTGCCGCGCGCATTCTCGGGCTCGACCCAAAGGCACACATCACCCGCCGCTGGTACTATTTTGTGCCTGCCGCAGGCGAGCCGCGCAAGCTCGTTCACCGCATCGAGCAGCAGCGGCTCGACACACCCCCCGGTGCAAAAATGCTCTATTCAAGCTGGCAGGAGCTGCATGCCGGCCTTGAATCCATGCTCGCCGGCGCGCGCCGCCTGGCCATGCAGTACTCGCCCAACAACGACATCATGTACATATCCATGGTCGACGCCGGAACGGTCGAGTTCCTGCGCGGGCTGGGCAAAGAGATCGTGAGCTCGGCCGATCTTGTCAGCCAGTTTGAAGCCGTGCTGACCCAGGAGCAGATCGTGAGCCATGCCGCGGCGCAGCAGGCCATCGACCTGATTCTTGCTGAAGGATGGAAGGAGATGGGCCGGCGTCTGCGTCCGGCGTCTGGCAACGCCGGCAGCTTTTCCGAGTTCGACATTGTTCTCTGGCTTTCTGAAGCCATGCGCCGCGACGGCCTGGTCTGGGAGAACGGTCCCAACGTGAGCGTGAACGCGAACAGTTCGGACTCGCATTACGAGCCCACGGCGGAAAAATCTTCGCCCATCCGCGAAGGCGACTTTGTACTCATCGACATCTGGGGCCGCATGGACTCGCCCGGCACCATCTTTTACGACATCACCTGGACCGGCGTGGTGGGCCGCGAGCCCTCTGAGCGCGAGCAGCGCGTCTTCGAGACCGTGCGCAATGCGCGTGACGCTGCCATCGCCGCGGTCACGTCGGCCTTCGCTGAGGGCCGCGACTTTCGCGGTTTTGAGGCCGACGATGCGGCCCGGGCCGTCATACGCGACGCCGGATTTGGCGAGTTCTTTACTCACCGCACCGGCCACAACATCGCGCAGGAGCTCCATGGCTCCGGCGCACATCTTGATAACCTCGAGACCCACGACGACCGCCGCATCCTGCCCAATACCTGCTTCTCCGTCGAGCCGGGAATCTACCTGCCCGAGTTTGGCGTGCGCAGCGAAGTGGACATGATGACCGCGCCGGACAAAGCCTGGGTCACGGGAAATATTCAGCGTGATTTGGTGAGGATTTAGGCAAACAGACCGGGCCGGAAATGCGTCTTTACCGGCAAAGGATGTGCGCATGAGAAAGACGGCCTGGCTATTCGGTCTGCTGGTGTGTGTCGCGGTATCGGCGCAGACCGTGCCAACGGCTACCGATCTGCCCAGCCATCCCTTTTTCATCAGGGCTACCTGGTACATCGGCGGTTCCGGCAACTGGGACTACCTGACCATGGACCCGCAGGCCGACCGGCTCTACATTGCGCATGGCACCACGGTGCAGGTGGTCGATGTCGACTCCGGAGCACAGGTGGGTGAGATCACCGGCTTTTATGAAGCGCGCCAGGTAGCGCTCGACGACACCGGTCAGTACGGCTTTGCGAGCGATGGCGGCCGGGGCAAGGTGGTGGTCTTCGATCGCCAGACGCTCAAAAAAGTCGCCGAGATCGACACCGGCGCGAATCCGCGCTCGCTGGTCTATGACTCCGAGACCAAGCTGCTCTTCGTGGTGCGCGCCAACCCTCCGGCCGAGACGCCTGCCGCGCAGGCCAGCCGCAGACGCGCCGCCCAGAGGGAAACGCCGCCGGCCACATCGCCGCCGGGCCAATCGTCAGCAAAGCCATCGGATGAGTCGTTCATCACCATCATCGACACCACATCCGATGCCGTGATTGGCGAAATTGCGCTGCCCGGCCTGCTCGGCTTTGCCGTCGGCGACCAAAACAGCTTGATCTACGTGGCCGTGACTGACCGCAACCAGGTATTTCGCTTCGATGCGCAGGCCTTGGCCGCGATGCTGCCGCACCAGCCCGCTGAAGCCGCAACCGCGGCGGCAGACACAGACGCCGCGCCCGCCAAACCCGCGACGACTCCGGTGGTCTCTCTCGACTGGACCAACCGCATTCATCCGCAGAGCGCAGCGGAGGGCCATCTAACAGCATTCAATCTCAGCCCCGAGTGCGCCGACCCCACCAGCCTGGCCTTCGACAACGCGCACAGCCGCCTCTTTGCCGCCTGCAACAATCGCAAGCTCGTGGTGCTCAACGCCGGCACAGGGGACAAGGTCGCCACCCTGCCGATCGGCCCCGGAGTGGAAGCCGTCGGCTATGACAATGAACATGGCATGTTGTTCACGGCCAACGGCGGCGCCGAAGGTAGCCTGACTATCATCCGCCAGGACGCAACCGACTCCTATAATGTGGTCCAGACGCTGCCTACGCGCCAGCGCGCCTCAACGCTGGCCGTGAATTCTGACTCCGGCGCGGTCTATCTTGTGACGGATTATCTGGGCGTGGATCTCGATAAGCCCGGAGGCATCGGCACGCTGGTGCAGAAGCCCATGCAGGGCAGCTTTCAGGTGCTAGAGATCATCGCCAACTGATTGAGCCTTCTGTCAGCATTTCGAAGAGATCTCTACTGCTGCGGCTCTTCCTGTTGCGCATTGGCCATCGGCCGCATCATGCGGCGGTCAAAGACGCGGTAATCCTCCGGAACCTTGAACGTTGCCGGGTCGGGGACGCTCAGGTTGATGTCGGTCAGCCACAGGGTCTGGTCGCCATCGCGCGGATCGTGGCGCACCACCTTCACGTTGACGCCAAGCGCGGGCGAGTACCAGTACTCGACGGTACGCAGGATGGTGTTGGTGTTGCCGATGGTCTGCTTGTAATAGGTGAGCGTCTCGCGCGAACGCTCGACTTCAAGCCCCTCGTACGTATCCGTGCCGAGGTTCTCGCGGGTCAGGTAGCTTCTTCCATCCGGCTGCAGGCCCACCGGCGTCAAGGCCTCGGTCATCTGCGGAGAATAATAGTTGTTCAGAAAGCAGGTTTTGCCGTTCGGATTGCAGCTATAGGAGGTATGCTCCAGCGGATCGGTGTACTCCACCACGCGGACTCGCGATTCGTCCTTGGTGTCACTCGCCGCAAATGTGCGGCGTTCCTGAAAGATGCGGCCATCCATGTCCCGCGCCACGAAACGCGCGTTCCATGAAGTGATGGTCGAGTTGTCGGGCATGATCTGGACCCACTGGGTTCTGGCGATCGCGCTAAAAGGCGCGTTCGGCTTGGGGCCGAAGTAGAGCGGACGGATGAACCGCGGCGCGCGGCCATCGGGCGCATGCAGGGCGCCGTCCTGCGCTGCAGCCGCAAAGGTCAACAGTGCAAACAACAAAGCAAGGGCAGGTCGTTGGGTTGCCGGCATAATCCCTCTTACCCCGTAGCCGAAATGCCATCGGCAAGGCTGTCGAACAGTCTTTGCACCCTTAAAATTCTGGTTCATGCGGCTCGCGGATGTCACGCAAAATATGCCCGCATGAACGCAAAGGACCCGAGAGGCCATCTTCTTCAGTTCCGTTCCTGCTCAGGCCTACTTCGGTGGCGACTGTCCACTCCCGGGCGCAGGGCTTTGCCCGCCGGAAGGCTGCTGGCCGTTGTTCGTAATGTCCTGGCCGTCGTAGATGATCTTCGTCGTCGACCCGAATCGCTTGTAGTCGGTGTACTTGATGACGTCGCGGATGTGCACGTCCTGGGCCATGTAGCCGTAGCCGCCTGAGAAGTGCAGCATTCCCTCCCCCTTGGTATACACCGGGAACCAGTAATGGCCGTCGATCTGCTGCCGCCAGGTCATGAACGGCGGATGCAGATCTTCCTGGCCCTTCTTGGTATCGTCGGGCACCATGCGCCCGTTGGTCACCACAATCTGCAGATCGGTCGCGTCCACCCAGATGCGCCCGTTGAGATAACGCTTGTGCTTCTCGATCACCTTCGGGCTCACATCGAACACCAGGCAATCGACCTCGTCTACTCTTTGCTTGCCCACATACTTTACGTCGTACTGCGGCAGATCGGCCGTGGTGAGCACAAACGGATAGCCATGCTGAATATCCTGCAAGTCTGAAGGCGACATCAGGATTCCCGCCTGATCCAGCGTGCTGGCCGGCGCGTAGACCACCTTCTCGGTGCGCGCGCCGTCGGGATTGAAGATCACGTCGTCCACTTCGTAATACTCGCCCTTCACCTTGCCGGTGTCGTCGTCGATCACCTGCACCCGTGCCGTGCGGCGGTAGGTGTAATGGTTCAGCGCATCCTGGAACTCCGTCTCCTTGGCGGCAAACTCTTTGATGACCTGATCCACGGGAGTCGCCGGCTGGGAGAGATCCATGCGCCCAAAACCGGCATCGAGCGGCATGGGCGTAAAGCTGTCCTTGCCCTGCCCCGCAGCGGCCGCCGCCATGGCCAGCAGTGAGACGACTGCAATCCAACCGCAACTCCGCACTGTTTCTTCCTCCCTTTCCGGTCAATATTCAGGTCATGCCAGCCGGCTCAGATTTCATCGCATCCGCAGATCGCATGCACATCCATTGCCCCTTGTCACTTTAGACGGATCGCGGCCCGATAGGGACACGAAAGAATTTAATCGGGTGGACCGGTTGCCTGCCCGCTGCCGCTACACTCTTCTCAGGGCAGGCCGCGTGACCCCGGCCGCGCTCTCAATCGGGCCCCTGTCTCCGAGCACCAGAAGATTGATAGCATCAAAACCTGGCAGTTTTGCGTATCGAACGCAAAGAGAACCATAGCTTTCATGCCCGATTATTACCATGTCCCGGCGTTGATACTCACCGCGCTGCTGCTCCCGGCGTTCGGATATCTCTATCAGCGCTATCGCGATGCGCGCACCCTCCTCTGGCTGATGGGCTTTGTCTTCACCCTGGCCGCCATGGTCTGCAACGACGTCATGGGCTGGTGGGGCATGTCCACGCAGGAGCATCCCTGGATCGCGGCCTCCGGGCAAACCGCCATTCAGCTTGGCGCCGCGCTCTTTCTCGCCTCCCTGTCTCCGCTGCGTTTCCGTGTCGGCCGCTACAAGATCTGGTACGTCGTTCCCTACATCCTTCCCATGATGATCTACTCCGCGCTCCTCTACGGAGTGTTTCGAGGAGTCGCACCGGGCTGGCCGATGCTGGTCATCTTTCCCGCGCTTGGCGTGGTCTGTCTTGTCTCGGCTCTTTCCTGGGCCGGCGAGCCCAATGTCATGCCCCCCTGGATCGGCCTTGTCGCCTGCGCGGTGCTCGGCACGGCGTCGTTTGCCGCTTTCTTTACCCTCGGCGCCGCCTGGGCGCTCACTTTTGTCGAGTGCGCCAACTTCCTCATGGCTGCGCTGCTCATGCTCTTCGTCTTCCGGCGATTTTCTCCCGGCCTGATTCTGAGCGTGGCTGGATTCGTCGCCTGGTCTCTCTATCCCTTCCAGATTCTGCCGTTTTTCGCCAATAACCCGCAACTCCAGATCGACCTGGTCCGCATCATCGTGATGGGCAAGGTAGTGGCTGCGCTGGGCATGATCGTACTCACGCTCGAAGATGAGCTGGCCATGAACAAGGCTGCGCAGGAACGCGAGCGCCGTGCCCGCCGCGAGCTCGAAGCCTACTCCAAGCTCATGATTACCCGCCGCCGCGTGGACGATTTCGACCGTCAGGGCGACGAGATTTGCGAGATGGTGGCGGAGCACAGCCGCTTTGCGCAGGCCGCGCTGCTGCTGCACAGCTCCGGCCGCTACCGGCTGGCCGGCTCCGCGGGCCTTGACGCAGCCACCGCCAAAGCCCTCGCCGATATGGCTGCCCGCATTCCCGCCACCGGCTTCCTGGCGTCCGGTTCTGCGCCGCCGGCCATCGAGCAGAGCCAGACCCTCAGGCTCGACCTCACTCCGTGGCTCTGGCCCGGCGACGACCTCAAGCGCCTCCACTTCACCTCGGTGCTGGCTGTGCCCATGACCAGCCGCTCATCT
>Ga0335072_10006976_pt1 | contig 16483 bp, 13 predicted proteins | sample Lox_Sample_21_FD_206725 | JGI IMG/M metagenome (GOLD analysis project Ga0335072, IMG submission 206725) | Soil microbial communities from Loxahatchee National Wildlife Refuge, Florida, United States - Lox_Sample_2.1 | ecosystem: Environmental > Terrestrial > Soil > Wetlands | place: USA...
TGCTTCGCGTCCGCAGGAGGGGTTGCTTGGGATTGCGCACGGCTGACAGGCGCGAGAATCTCGTGGGCGAGTCCGCAGATGCCCAATAGCAGGAGAAAGGATGCGGCTTTCACGGTTTGCCCCCGGCCAACCCAGGCGAGGCGGACGCCTTCAGGGTACTGGTGGAGGAGGAGTTTACTCCTCCGGGCGGCGTTATCCAATTAACATTTTTTAAAGAAAGGCCGCGTCAGGGAGAGGCTGTAGACCGCAGGATTTCGCTACCGAGGACCCCCAGCTAGAGATCGACGATTTGATTCACGGCGTAAATTGCTTCGCCACGGCACCTTTTGCAGCGCACCGGAAAGACCTTGGATTGCAAATCCCGGTGGAAGCCCGATTCGTTCTGTTCGATGGCTTGAGCGCGCAAGAGAAGTGAATGCGATAGCCGCACAGGCTTCCCGCAGTACTTGCAATGGATACCGCGCCGCTGATCTTCTTGTATTGCTAAGACATACATAAAATCCCCCCGAAAGAATGATGAAAGCAGAAGCGAGGCTACGTGAGGGGAAACCAGGTGTCGATGACCAGCAGCACAGCCCACTGGTTGGCCTGACCCGAAGGCACTCAGACGGCCGCTAGGCTCGGTCTCCCCGCTCTTCGCGATTGCGGGTGTGGATGGAACCACGCACGGTGTGGGTTCGGGTACAGAAGATGAAGTAGCAACCGGGAGAGTTAACGGCCAATTCCGTCATCCTTTGATAGGCATTCCCGAGGCCTTCGACGGCTTCGATCCATAGCGCAGCGTTGTTGAGGTGCCCGGAAAAAATATCGTAGGTGGTGTCAGACATGGCAGCTATCGGCACGTTAGCGGAAACGAAGATGAGAACACCATACACGCAATGCCGGATTTTGCGTGAAGACCTGGCCTGATCATTGGTTGCCGGGGATCGCCGGTCGCGGTAAATGCCGGGCAAACAGAAATTGCACTTGGGCTAGCAACCAGCTCTGCGCCGCGAAGCCGTGTTGAGGGAGGCACGCCGGGGCAGGTATGCCCGCCTCCCTTTTTCCCTTCCTTCTAAAGGGAGCCAAGAAAGTCTAATTCCGACCGGCGCAGAGATGCAAACAGTTCTGAGGGCCCGAGCAGGAAGGGCGTAGCCCGTGTGGAAAACTCGGCGTTTGTTTGGGCGCACGCCGCGTAGTCCTAACTCTAGAGGTCATAGTACAAGAAAAACTCGAATGGGACTGGCCGCAGGTTGACGGCCGCTAGCTCCCGTTCTCGTTTGTAGGTGATCCACGTTTCCAGCAGATCAGGGGTAAACACGTTGCCCTCGAACAACCACTGGTGGTCCGCCTCCAAAGCATCCAACACCTCGCCGAGTGAACCGGGTGTGCTCTTGACCTTCTTGGCTTCGGCGGGCTCGAGTTCGTAAAGGTCCTTATCGATCGGGGCGCCGGGGTCGATGCGGTTGCGAATTCCATCCAGACCCGCCATCAACTGCGCCGCAAAACACAGGTAAGGGTTACTAGCCGGATCGGGACAGCGAAATTCCACGCGCTTCGCTTTCGGACTCTTGGAATAAATGGGAATACGCACAGCCGCGGAGCGATTACGCTGCGAGTACACCAGGTTGACCGGAGCTTCATAACCGGGGACGAGCCGGCGATACGAGTTTGTCGTCGGCGCGCAAAAACCAAGCAGCGCCGGGGCATGCTTCAGCAAGCCACCGATGTAATATTTGGCGGTCTGGCTGATCTGGGCATAGCCCTTTTCGTCCCAAAACACATTGTCTTCACCGTTCCACAGGCTTTGGTGCACGTGCATCCCGGAGCCATTATCGCCGAAGATCGGCTTCGGCATGAAGGTAGCGGTTTTGCCGTGCTTTCGACAGACATTGCGAATGATGTATTTGAAGTGCATGACGCTATCGGCCATTTTCGTCAGCGTGGTGAAGCGCATGTCAATTTCGCACTGCCCCGCGGTGCCAACCTCATGGTGGTGCACCTCAGCCGAAACACCTACGTCCCTCAGCTTCAGGACGATCTCCGAGCGGATGTCCTGAAGCGTATCGGCGGGGGGAACCGGAAAGTACCCTTCTTTGTGGCGCAATTTGTAGCCCAGGTTGGGATTTTCCTGCCGGCCGGTGTTCCAGACCCCCTCGTTGGAATCAATAAAGTAGTAGCCAGAATGAGCGGTCTGGTCAAAGCGGGCTTCATCGAAGATGTAGAATTCCGGCTCTGGGCCCCAGTAGCTCCGCTCCGCCACTCCGCTGTTTTTCAGATAATTTTCAGCTTTTTGCGCCACATAACGCGGGTCACGGCTGTACCGTTCGCGGGTGACCGGATCGATCACATTACAAATCAAACTCAGTGTCGGAACTTCCAGAATGGGATCGACACACGCACTCTCCGGATCGGCCATCAACAACATGTCGCTTTCGTGGATCATCTGGAATCCACGGATGCTCGATCCATCGAAACCAATGCCCTCGGTAAACAGTTCCTCGCTCAAATCTCCGGCGGGAATCGAGAAGTGCTGCCAGACTCCGGGAAGATCGATGAACCGTAAATCCACGATCTTGATGCCTGCCTCGTGCACCAGTTTCTGTACTTCATGGGAAGTCTTGGGCATGAATTCGGCCTCCGAAATCGCAAGGAGTTCTTCTCGAAAAGTACAGCGAATCTGAAATTACTTATGTGATTTCAGTCACTTCTAGTTACGGAAAAGGCCCAGAACCATTATTGAATTCCCTGGCCGTTGGTTTTCCGTTGGCTCTTGCCTTTTGTAGCAGCGGCTTTACGCCGCTTTTCGCCGTTGCTTCAACTGGGTCTGTGCGCACCTTTGCAGTACGCGCGCCGTGAACAGGGCTTCAGAGCGGCCTGAGACAAATAGCAGGAGAAATTGCCAATGGTCCGTGGTTGCGCAGGTCAGCTCTCGGCGCGATACGTCTCGCTGCTCGAACTCCGCTGATTGATGGCATAGAGCGCAAGTTCCAGCCGAGTGGATACGCCGAGCTTGTTGAAGATGCGAAAGAGATAGTTGCGTACGGTGTGCTCGCTGAGACGAAGTTCGCGAGAAATGTCGCGGTTGGTGCGGCCTTCTGCGACAAGTTGCACCAGGCCGAGTTCGCGGCTGGTGAGCAACGTGGCGCCCCGCGCGTCGGTAATCGCGGGTGGCGCACTTTCCGCAACGGATTCCAACAAGAAACTGAGTTGCTGGCTATTCGCCCAAACTTGCCCTTCGTGAACCTTTTGGATGCATTTTGGGAGCATGTCAAATGGATCGTCTCGCGAAAACACCCCCCGGGCGCCCGATCGAAACGCCTCGACCACCAGGGCGCGCTCGGAGGCCTCCAAAAGCATGACGATGCAAACCCGCCGGTCGATTTCACGAAGCTCGCGGGTGACACGAAAGCCGGCGGTGGGGCCGTCCTTCAGGGAACTGCTGACGATGCAAACATCCGGACTGGTTAGCTTGAAAGCGTCCGAAAATTCGCTGGATTCGACAACGGAGGCGGTAACAGTGATGTGACGACAGCGGCGAAGGGCGGTCTCCATCAGGTTACAGCCCATCCGAGAATGCTCGGCGACCAGGAGCGAGATCGGGCAGCCAGGCTCGAGAGCTTCGTGCATTTTTTGCACCTCAATGAAATTAGAGTTGGGCTGGAGGGCGAACTGAGGGCTGAAGTTACAGGCTAGGTTTTCGGACAGCGTGTGGAAAATAGCTGGTAAGTGAAAAAACTGCCCGGTCAATCGGTCTAAGTCCCCTGTTTTGCAGTGGCCGTAGTACCAGAAACTGATGGCCACAAGCTGTAGGTGCAATGAGACTGCCAATCACGGCACAACCAGTCGCAGTGAATAGGAACATTTGACTCCGTGAGCGCGGCGCGTTTCTGCAGTCATTGGAGACAGAAATACGCCGGAGTTCCGGGAGAGATTCGCCCCGATCCACACGAAAAAGCTGTGTCTCTATGCCATCAGGCGATTGCGCGAGGCACGGATAGGAACGCATCGACCTTGGAAATTCAAACATTCCGCTTCTTGTCGATCTTCGCTCCGCACCGCTAGGATTCGAGCGTGATGCACCCTGATGGCATGCGCCAAGTGGGCCGCGAAGCGACAAACACTCCGGTCATCTTCGAGGGACAGAAGGAGTCGCCCACGAACCGAAGAAGACATCTGCGCTATCCGTTGCGAGCCGCCATCGTTTATCGATGGCGCGACGAGCAAGGTGCGGAACGCCAAGGAAGAGGATGGGCCCAGGACCTGAGCGAAGAGGGCGTGCTCGTGCTCAGTGAGAATTGCCCCAAAATCGGCGACTTTGTAGAGTTGACCGTGCGTGTCGCTTCCCCGCGACCGCCTGCACCTTCGTCAACCTTAATAATCGACATGAACGGGAAAGTGATTCGGATGCTGAACGAATCCGGTCAGGGGAAAAGTTTGGGCTTTGCGGTCCGGAAGCGGAGCACTGGTTGCGAAGTGGACGGCATATCCCCGCTGTCATGGCAGGACCGCGGGTTGGCGAGTTCGAGAAGGAATTGAGCCAGCGGTGAAGTAGGCGAGGTTTTCGCAGTGGGCTCAGGCTGCTGTGAGTCACACGGCGAAGCTTTATGCAAAATCGAGAAACGGAAATGCACGACACCGCGGCTTCGACCGAGTGGCAATGGCATGCGGTACACACACGGCATCAGTACGAAAACCGGGTGAACGGATTACTGCGGACCAAGGGGTTTGAAACATTCTTTCCGACGTTCAGCAGCCTGCACAACTGGAAAGACAGAAAGAAAGAGGTCCTGGAGGCGTTATTTCCGGGATATCTGTTTGTGGCTAATGTCGGAGAGCAATGGCTGCAGGTGGTGTCGACTCCGGGAGTCTGCGGCATCGTTTCGTTTGCGGGGATGCGCGCGGCAATTCCGAACGAAGAGATCGAAAATCTGCGGCGCGTGGTGGCGAGTCCCTATGTGCTGGAGCCCCATCCTTATCTGAAAGAAGGCGATTGCGTTTGCGTGAGTCACGGACCGCTCGTGGGTGTCCAAGGGATTTTGGTTCGCAAAGGGAGCTCGACCAAGCTGGTTCTGTCGGTGCAAATGCTGGGCAGATCAGCTTCCGTGGAAATCGATGGAAAGGACGTGGCCCCGGTGTCGCTGCCGCGGCCGGCGGAGCGAAGGGATTTGGCGCAAGTGCAGACATCGTCGAGAAACGCACTCTAACAAGCACCTTCGAGCAACAGCATGCCAACCACTGAATGCACAGACAAAGCAACCGGCCAAGCGGCTTTACTCGGCTTTTTTGGTTTGCGGGAACAGCCATTCGGTGTGACCCCGGATCCCCGCCTGTTGTATTTGACGAATTCGCACCGCGAGGCGCTAGCTTCCCTGATTTATGCCATCGAAATGAAACGAGGATTTTCCGCGTTGATCGCGGAACCGGGCATGGGCAAGACCACTCTGTTGTTCTATTTGCTGGGCAAGTTGAAAGCCACGGCGCGCACCGCCTTTCTGTTCCGCCCAGACAGCAATACCAAGGAACTGCTGCAGAGTCTGTTGCTGGACCTGGGGGTGGTCTCGACGCCCCAAGAGGTTCCCCAAATGCACGAGACTTTGAATTCGGTTTTGCTGCAAGACTTGCGTGCCGGGAAACACTTCGTGTGGGTGCTGGACGAGGCTCAGGATTTGGACAATCAGGTGCTCGAGTCGGTGCGGCTGCTTTCCAACTTCGAGACCCCGGTTTCCAAACTGATGCACATTGTGCTGGCGGGCCAACCTGGCCTGGCCGATAAGTTGGCGCGGCCGGAACTTCTGCAACTTCGGCAACGCGTCTCGACCGTGACTCGCCTGACGCCGCTTTCCCCCCGGGAGACTTCCGATTACATTCAGCACCGGACGCGCTGGGCCGGTTGCAAAAATCCAGATCTCTTTCTGCCGGAATCGCGCGCGCTGATCGCCCAGTGCAGCATGGGCATTCCGCGCAATATCAATAACCTGTGCTTTGCCAGCTTGTCTCTGGGGTTTGTGGAGAATTGCCGGGCAATCCCCGCGGAAATTGTTCGCAAGGTTTTGGAAGACCCCGCGTTTGAGATGATCGCTTCGCGCTCGCCCTCGCCGGCTCCGGCTCCGGCTTCTACAAGTCCGCCGAATGCGCTGCCCGCGTGGCCGGGCACGTTGCTGCAGGAAGACTGGCGCCAGGATTTTTCCGCCAAGGGCGGCGGGTGGTCTCCTTTCTGGACGGCCATCGCGGCCCTGGGATTTCTGGGGATCCCGATTCTGTTGGTGATGCTGTCGAGCAGTTCGCGCATCCGCGCTCTGGAAGCGGTCCGAGAACCCGCCGCAGAGGATTTTGTGCAGCGGGTAACCGGATACAACGTTCACATTCCGGATCTGCCGGAAACGCAACCACCCTCTTTGCAAGCGCCCAAACCGCCCGCCCTTTTGCCTGTGGCGGAAAAACCGAAAGAATCAGCGGCGCCAGCCACGCCGCCTGCAATCAGCCCGGCTACCAAGCCAGTGGTAACCAGAAAGCAGGCAAAGGCGGTCACGGAGCGGCCCCTGGCGCGAGAAGCTTCGTCGGGTCCGCGCATCGTATATACAAACGGCGGCGAAAATCTTTTCCAACTCGCACTGCAATATTACGGGAAATCGAATTGGACCATCGTCACGAAAATTCGCGCGCAAAACCCACGCTTTTCCGATCCCTATACGGTGTTTGGCCAGCGTGACCGCGTGGTCCTGCCGGATTTATCTCCGGAATACCCTTGGAAAGACCTGACAGCCCGCGCGAAATAGCGAAGTCCTGATTCGTTTGAGGATTTTTACCATGGCAACAAATCATTGGAATATCGCGGTTTTTTTGTTGGGAGCAGCTCTCTTTTCTCCGCCGCTGCACGGCCAAGCACAATCGCAGCAACCGGCCGCACCCATAGGGACCGCCCCGGCCCCACCGCCGGTGCAAAACGTGGAAAGCGACGCCAGCCATCCTCAACCGGGGCAAAGGAACCCGCGGTATCGCATTGAGGCGGATGACATTCTGGATTTGTCTTTCCGCTATACGCCGGAATTCGATCAGGAAGTCACAGTGCAACCGGATGGGTTCGTGCAACTCAAAGGACTGTCGACCGATGTGCACGTGCAGGGGCTGACGGTCCCGCAGGTCATCGAAACCCTGAAGAAGGCCTACGCCGGTGTGCTGAATGACCCAGTGATCAGCGTGGTGCTGCGCGATTTTGAAAAGCCATATTTCATCGCTGGCGGGCAAGTGGGCAAGCCCGGGAAATATGACCTGCGAGGAGACACCACGGCGACCCAGGCCATTGCCATCGCGGGGGGATTCGTGGATTTCGCCAAGAGCAAGCAGGTGCTGTTGTTCCGCCACTATTCGGGCGACACGTTTGAGGTGAAAGTTCTGAACCTGAAACAAATCCTGAAGAAGAAGGACATTCAGGAAGACGTGATGCTGCAGCCAGGGGACATGCTGTACGTCCCGAAAACGGCCATGGCCGCCATCGACCGATTCTTGCCGCGAAGTTCGCTGGGAACGTATTTCGCGCCAGCCATTCTCTAACAGCCCGGCAAAGAGGAACAACCATGGGCGAACATCAGATTATTGTGGTCGATCAAAACAACCGGTTGCCCAGCACCATCACCACCAGAGAACTTCTGGAAATCGGCTACCGCAGAAGAAAAACGTTCGCAGTGTGCTTCACGGTGATTTTCCTGGGGGCGATTGTGGCGGCGGCCATCATGCCCAAGCGCTACGAGTCGGAGTTGAAAATTCTGGTGAACCGGGAGCGAGCGGATCCTCTGGTTACTGCGCAGCAAACGGCGGCCGTGGAGCAGAACCTGCCGAGCCTCACAGAGGAAGATATCAATTCCGAGGTGGCGATTCTGCGAAGTCAGGACCTGCTGGAACAGGTGGTGACCGCCTGCAGTCTGCAGAACCAAAAAAGCGGGTCGCTGATTGATTCGATCCTGGGATCCCTCCTGCCGTCCAAGTCCGTTTTGGACGAGCAAACGAAGATCAGCATGGCCGCGGTGAAACTGGGCAGCGATTTGCGGATTGAGCCGGTGAAAAAGTCCTACATCATTTCTGTCTCGTATTCCTCGAAGGATCCGCAGCTGGCGGCCCGGGTGCTAAACACTCTGGGAGATCTGTATCTGGCCAAACACGCGGCAGTGCACCGGCCGAACAACGCGACCGAGCTGTTTGATCAGGAAGCGGAACAGTACCGCAAGACCATGGAAGACGCCGAAAACAAGCTGGCGGACTTCAACCGGGAATCGGGGCTGGTGACTTCGCAATCGGAGAAAGATTCCTCGATTCCGAAGCTAGCAGAGTTCGAGTTGGACTTGCGGGAAACGCAAGCGGCGATTCCTGCGGCGCAGGAACACGTACAGGAACTCCAGTTATTGCTCGACAAGACGCCTCCACGAATCACCACGCAACTGCACAGTTCAGACAATGGGGCGCTGATGCAGCAATTGCGTTCTTCCCTGGTGAGCCTCGAACAACAAAGAGTGGACCTGACCAATAAGTATGCGCCGGGCGACCGCATGGTGAAAGAAGTCGACACCCAGATCGATCAGGTGAAGGCGGCCATTGACGCGCAAGAGAAAGCGCCGCTGCGGGAAGAAACCACCGACCAGAACCCCACCTATGAGTTTCTGCGCCAGGAACTGGCGAAGGCGCGCGCGGACTTGGCGACCCTTCGCGCCAAAGCGGTGTCCGCCTCGAAAGTGGACCGCGATTACCGCCAAACCTTGGTGGACCGAGACCAGAAACAGTTGCAGCAAGAGGCCTTGTTGCGCGACGTAAAGACCTCCGAAGCGAACTACCTGCTGTACTTAAACAAGAAAGAGGAAGCGCACATTTCCGAAGCGTTCGACAAAAACCGGATTCTGAACGTCTCCATCGCGCAGCCAGCAACTATACCGTTTCTACCGGTGAACCCCATGCCGCTGACGCTGGTGATTGGGTGGCTGGTGGCCTGTCTGGGCGGCATGGGCGTCGCGTTTGTAGAGGACCGGCTCGATCCCCAAGTGCGCTCTCCCCAGCAGATTGAACGGTACCTGGATGTTCCGATTCTCGCCGAATTGCCGAGCCGGCAGACGCCTCCCGAAGCCCCAACCCACGTGAGAGGGTGACTGAGCATGAGCAGAAACTTCGAACTTTTGCGTGAGGCCGGGTGGAGACAGGAGCTTTTTGAAGGACTGCCCACTGCGCCGGAACCCACGCACGAGGAACCTGTTATTCCGGCGGAGACGCGGAGGCAGCCGCCGGTCCGTAACGACCAGATTTCCATGCTGGTGCGCAAGGTCTTTCTCGATCCTCACCGCGTGCGTAATCGGGCGGTGATGTTTTCGAGCGTGGCACGGGGTGCTGGTTGCACCTGGACCTGTGCGCAAGCCGCAAAGACGCTAGCCGGCGCCGTTTCGGGGGATGTTTGCGTGGTGGATGCAAACTTTGAGGCGCCCGTACTGCACGAACAGTTTTCCGTGGCAGGGCGCGTTGGGCTTGCGGACGCCGTGTTCGCTTCCAAACGGGCGAAGGAATTCGTGGTGCGCGCCGGGCAAAAAAACTTGTGGATGCTGCCCGCCGGGGACGTGGAGAAGCGCGCCCTTTCCCTTTCGAATGGACCGATTCTGGAGTCGCATCTGCGGGAATTGCGAGGGGATTTCGATTTTCTGCTAATCGATGGACCGCCACTCACCGCCGGAGCTCACGCGTGTTCGATAGGGCGAGCGGGAGATGGAGCAATCCTGGTGCTGAATTCCGCTGGCATCCCCCCTGCCTTGCTGCTGAACGCAAGAAAACAACTAGACGCCGCCGGGTTGCCGCTTTTCGGTGTGGTGCTGAACCAACGCGAATCCGGGCTACCGCCCTTGCTCGATCGGCTGATGAAAAGATGAAAATCACCAAGGATATAACTCACGTGGTGGTTGCGGACACCGGACTCGTGGCGCAAGCCGCGGTTCCATCAGCGGGACGCTTGAACCAAGCGGTCGCCAGGAAAGGTTACGCGCGTGTAACACGCGGCTCCGTTGTGCTGGCTGCGGAATTGTTGCTGACCTGCATCTCTTTCCTCTTGGCGTTGGGCGTGTTGCGCGATTCGGGAAAGAGTGGGCAGTTTCCCTGGATGGCCGACTTCTTTTTTGTGATGGCAATCCGGCTGGCGTGCTTGTACTTGCTGGGACCCTTCCGAAGTTCGCTCCGCCATGCAAGCGTTCACGAATTATTGGCACTTGTGAAGGCGGTTTCCATCAGCAGCGTGGCGATCTTTCTGGGAGTTAATTGGCTGGGGCTGACGGGCGAGAGGCTGCCCCTGGCGATGCTGGTGCTGGACTGGGCATTGTGTCTGCTTCTGCTTGGCGCACTTCATTTCGCGGCACGCGTCTACAATTCGCAGAAAGTTTTATGGCGCCCCGCTGAGAAACGATTGGCGGTCGTGGGAGCAGGCGACGCGGGGATGTCTTTGGTGAAAGAACTTGCGTCCGATCCTAATTCGCATTGCCGGCCGGTGGCGATTTTCGACGACAATCCCCGCACCCACGGCACCACCATCTGCGGCGTACCGGTTTTGGGCGGCACCGAAATGCTCATGCACGGAACGCAGCGCAACCTTGTGGATGAAGTGCTCATTTGCGTACCGAGTGCGACACGTTCCGAGATGAGCCGGCTCTTCACGATTTGCTGTCAATCGGGCTTACCGGTGCGCACGCTCCCCACATTGGCGGAGATTGTGGATGGCAAGGTGTCGCAGCGGGATCTGCGCGACCTGCGCATCGAAGACTTATTGCAGCGTGAGGAACTGGTGTCGGACCCAGCGGAAATCGCCGAGATCGTTGGCGCTCGCGTGGTGCTGATAACCGGGGCGGGGGGAAGCATCGGGTCGGAACTTTCACGGCAGATTGCCGCTTGCGGACCAAAACAGATTCTTCTGCTCGAGAGGACCGAGAACAGCCTCTTTTACATCGACCGGGAATTGCGAGAACGCTTTCCGGGAATGGCGATTAAACCGCTGCTGGTCGACACGACGCAGAGAGCACAGGTGGACGAGGCGTTCCGGACAAATCAGCCGTCTCTGGTATTCCACGCCGCCGCACATAAGCACGTGGGCCTGCTGGAACTACATCCCTCGGAGGCCATCCGGAACAACGTGTTGGGCACGCGAAATGTGGCCATGGCCGCGGCCAAGCACGGGGTCGAGCGCTTCGTGAACATTTCTACCGACAAGGCCGTGAATCCGGAAAACTACATGGGGCTTTCGAAAAAGCTGACTGAGTTGTGCATGCAGAACCTGGCCGCACGGCAGACCACCACCCGCTTCATGAATGTGCGCTTCGGCAACGTGGCGGGCAGCACCGGCAGCGTCTTGCGGCTGTTTTGGGACCACATCCGGAAAGGCGAGCCGCTGCATGTGACCGATCCCCGCGCCACGCGATTCTTCATGTCCATACCCGAGGCCGTCCACTTGATCCTCCGGGCCGCGGGACAAGGCCGCGGCGGCGAGACCTTCGTGCTGGAAATGGGAGAGCCCATCAACATTTACGAACTCGCCAAAAGCATGAGCCTGCTTGCCGGATTTGCTCCCGGAAAAGAATTGCCGATTCATTTTGTGGGTCTGCGCGACGGGGAAAAGATCAGCGAGCAATTGTGGTCCGACTGGGAGAATCCTGCGCCCACTTCGCACAAAGGAATCTACATGATCGAGCAGCAGGATCCCCTTGCCGCGAACATTCTCCACGCCATCGATGAATTGGAATACGAATTGACCGCGAACAACCTGAAAGCACTGCATGGCCGGCTTAATAGCCTGTTCCCCGCCTTTGCGGCCAAACGCGCGGAGTTGCCGGCGACGGACGAGCCGCCGGCTGAGGACGCAGATTCGTCTGGAGAAGAGGTGAGGATGAAAATACCACTGTCGAAACCGGATATTGGCGTGGAGGAGATTCACAACGTTGTCGAGGTGTTGCAGTCGGGCCGCCTGAGCCTGGGCCCAAAGCTCGGCCAGTTCGAAGAACGATTCGCGGCTTACGTAGGCCGGCGATACGCCATCGCCACGAACAGCGGCACCAGCGCGTTGCACTTGTGTGTTCGCGCCCTGGGCATCGGCCCACAGGATGAAGTAATCACCTCGGCATTCAGCTTTGTGGCCTCAACGAATTGTATTTTGTACGAAGGGGCCAACCCCATCTTCATCGACATAGACCCGATCAGCTTGAATCTCGACCCGAAACAGCTGCGGCGGTTCCTGCGGCAGTGCTGCACACTGGAAACGCGCCGGGGGATTTTGCTGAACAAGACCACAGGAAAAGTCGTGAAAGCCATATTGCCGGTCCATGTCTTCGGGCTTCCCTGCGACATGGACCCCATCCTGGAACTGGCCAGCCAGTACGGCCTGCGCGTTCTGGAGGATGCCTGCGAAGCACTGGGCGGCGAGTATCATCGCCGACGCGTGGGCACGTTCGGCGACGCGGCGGTCTTTGCCTTTTATCCAAACAAGCAGATGACCACCGGCGAAGGCGGCATGATTGTCACCGACAATCAGGAAATCGCCATGCTCTGCCGCAGCATGCGCAACCAGGGACGCGACGAGGATTCGTCCTGGCTGCGGCATATCCGCGTGGGATTCAACTACCGCTTGAGCGAATTGCATTGCGCCCTCGGGTTGGCACAGTTGAACCGCTTGCCGCAGCTTTTGCAGGAGCGCAAGCGCGTCGCCGAAGCATACAACCGGGCGCTCAGCGAGGTTCCTCACCTGATTCTGCCGGCGGAACTGCCGGAGGCTAAACGCAGCTGGTTTGTCTATCCCATCCAGTTGGATCTGACCACGCCGCGAGCGCTGCGGGACCGCCTCATTCTGAAACTGCGGGCGCGCGGCATCGAGAGTCAAGCGTATTTCCCGGCAATTCATAAGCAGCCGTACCTGGCGAGGACCGCCAGGGCGCCACTCGGTCCTTTGTATCGAACGGAGAGCGCGTCGGACCGGAGCCTGGCTCTGCCGTTCTTCCCCGGCGCCACCCGCGAGGAGATCGAATACGTGAGCGCGGCCGTGGCGCAGACTCTGGAAGAAGAGCTGGGCTCCTCGCTTGCGGGTGGACGCGCCCTAATCGAAGCTTCTGGCGGCGCCAGATAAGCGGCGAAGGCGGGCGCCGGTCTCTGCCGGCCTTTTCGAATGGGAGAAACAATGCGTTGTAAACAAGTTGTGGGCGTGCATAACGGACATAACGCCGCCGCTGCGGTCGTACGCGATGGCCAGCTTTCCTTTGCGTTGCAAGAGGAGCGGCTGACGCGCCTGAAAAACCAGGGTGGACTCCCCTTGCAGACCTTGCGGGCCATTGCAACCGACTTTGCGGAGCCGGATTCCTCTTCGCGAAACATGCCCATTGCTTTTGGAGGCAAGAACCTGACCGCCTGCGCCTGGCAACGCGACGCCATTCTCGCCAGTTACGGCAACGATACCTGCGGACCAATTGGCAAGATGAAACGGCTCGCGCGCAAAAATCCCGCCATTTCCGAGTCCATCAACCGCTTGAAGTTCCGCAAGTTCCAGCAGGAAATCGAAAACAAGCTGGAAGGAACGGACGTGCAAACGACGGGCTTTGACCATCACCTTTGCCACGCAGCCGCGGCCTATTTGGGGTGGGGCCGCATGGAACAGGACATTCTGGTTCTGACTTGCGACGGTGCAGGCGACTGCGTTTGCGCCACGGTGAACATCGGCAAGAACGGAGAACTGCGAAGAATCGCGGCTACCGAGGAGAGCCATTCGCTCGGAGCGTTCTTTGGAAAGATCACCTACCTGATGGGCATGGTGCCGTTAGAGCACGAGTACAAGGTGATGGGGCTGGCCAGCTACGGGGAAACTTCTGCGGAGACGGAGAAACTCGCGGCAGCGTTTGCGGAGTTGTTCGAATTCGATCCGCGGAATCCTCTGGTGTGGCGCCGCCGAAACGGCAGCCCTCCGATGCAGTTTGCTTCCGCGTATCTGGGAGAGTTGATTCAGCGGAAGCGGTTCGACCACGTAGCCGCCGCTGCTCAATTGTTTGTGGAGCGCTTCCTCACCCAGTGGGTGCAACAGTGCGTCCGGGAGACCGGCATTCCGCGGGTAGCACTCAGTGGCGGCGTGTTCATGAATGTGAAGGCGAACAAGAGAATTCTGGAGCTGCCGGAGGTGGAAGAGTTGTTTGTTTTCCCCTCCTGCGGCGACGAAACCAACGCGATCGGCGCCGCTTGGCTTTTGTACCAGCATACCTATCACGAGATTCCCCGCCCCCTGGAGCACCTCTACTTGGGAACCGGCTATTCCTACGGAGAAGTGCAAGAAGCGTTGCGCGATTACAAATTTCAACATCGCATCGCGATCCAGGAAAACGCAGATATCGAACGCCGGGTGGCGGAGTTGCTCAGTCAGGGAAGCATCGTTGCCAGGTTCAAAGGACGCTGCGAGTTCGGAGCGCGGGCCCTGGGCAACCGCTCCATACTCGCAAACGCCTCGCGCCTCGATTCCGTGCGCACCATCAACGAGATGATCAAATGCCGGGACTTCTGGATGCCCTTTGCGCCCTCTGTACTCGAAGAGCGAAGCGGAGAATATTTCCAGAAACCAAAGCCGATGCCCGCGCCCCACATGATCATGACCTTTGAAACCAGAGAAGAGAAGCGCGCAGCGATGGGAGCAGCTTTGCATCCGTACGACTTCACCGGCCGCCCGCAGGAAGTATCCGCAAAAACAAATCCGGACTATTACCGGCTGCTGAAATATGTCGAGGAGTTAACCGGAGAAGGAATCGTCCTGAACACATCGTTCAATCTGCATGGAGAGCCCATTGTATGCACTCCGGCGGACGCTTTGCGGGTGTTCGACATATCCGGTTTGCAGCACCTGGCCCTGGAAAACGTTCTCCTGACGAAATCCTGAAGGGCATCCGCCGTAGTCGAGGCAAGGCGCGAAGTCCCATCCGATCATGTCTGAGCTGACGAAGGCAGCACAAATCGTTGCACCGCCATCCGGAGAGTTGCCTTCGGAGCCCAGCGCGATCCTCCGCATTTTCGGTCGAAATACCCTATGGCTGTGGTTGGACTTAGGCGCGCTACGCCTGGGCACGATGCTGGCGGGGATCTTTCTGATTCGTTACTTCGGGCCAGCCAACTTCGGCATTTACAGCACCGCGCTGGCCGTCGGCTGGGTGGCCAACGCCATTATTGACCTGGGGCTGACACGCTATGCGGCGCGAGCGGTGGCGGCGACGCCCAAAGAGGTCCGCCCGATTCTGGCGCTGAGTCTGCTCACCACGGTTGTTGCGGCCATTCCCACAATCCTGGTGCTCATTGCCGCGTGGCACTCCGGACATTTTGTATTGGCCTGTCTAGCAGCTGGGTTTGTGCTCTGCAATCTGGAAGGCACGTCGAGCCTGTGCTCGAACATTCTGACAGCAGAGTTGCGTTCGCGGGCGATCTTGCCGGGATCTGTGCTTGGCGCTGCCGGGCTGATCGCGCTGACCGCGCTCACCATCTGGTTACACCTGACAGTGTTGCAATTGCTCGTTGGCCTTTGCGGCAAATCGGTGATGGTGCTTTGTGTCCGTCTGTGGCAACTCGGTTCCTCCTGGCCGGCTCGCGAGGATTGGCGCTGGCCGGAGTTTTGGCGAGTGACCAAGGGTGCGTGGCCCTTTTTCCGGAACAACCTGACGCAGGTGGGCTATGGCAAGGTGGCTATCCTCGGCCTAGGTTTTGTGGCCACGCAGGTTGCCGTGGGATGGTTCGCCGCTGCCTACACCATTTCGGATGTGATCCCGCAATGGAGTTACGCACTGAGCGGAGCGCTCCTGCCGGTATGGACGCGGCTGTACGAGAAGGGCCGCACGGAGGAGATGCTCTCATTGTCGCGGCGACTGCTGGACGTGGTGTTGTTCAGCACGCTACCGATTTGGATTGCCATGGCGGCGTTCGCCAGGCCCATCTGCCAATTACTGGGGCCCCAGTACGTTCCCAGCGCGCCCGTGCTTCAACTGGTGGCCGCCCGGTGCGTCTTGTCGGTCTTAGACGGTTTTCTGGGACACGGATTCCTGGTGGCGGTCGACCGGGTGAGCCAGCGGCAAAAAGCACTAGCAAGAAGCCTGGTGCTTCTGGCGGTGTTGACTTTGATGCTGGGTTGGAAGTGGGGTGCGGTGGGCGTTGGGGTCGCGCTGCTTGCGTCGGATGGATTTCTGATTCTTCAGTATGTTTGGATCATTTCCCGCATCGAGCACAGGATCCATTGGCCCTCTCTGGCCCCCATGCTGATCGCGGGCGCGTTGATGGCGGCATGCGCGGTCGGACTGCCGCATGACATCCATTTTCTGCTGCGCGCGGCGACCGCCTTGGCGGTGTATCTGTGCGCCCTGCTGATTTTCTCCAAAGATCGCGTGTTGAGCCTGGGGCAAACGCTGCGCGCGTGCATCGCGCCTTAGCGGTTTGGCTTAGGTTTTGAAGAGGATGGATCGAGATGGACGGTTTGGGTTTACACGATACC
>Ga0335072_10006977_pt1 | contig 16482 bp, 15 predicted proteins | sample Lox_Sample_21_FD_206725 | JGI IMG/M metagenome (GOLD analysis project Ga0335072, IMG submission 206725) | Soil microbial communities from Loxahatchee National Wildlife Refuge, Florida, United States - Lox_Sample_2.1 | ecosystem: Environmental > Terrestrial > Soil > Wetlands | place: USA...
ACGCAACCAGTTTGCCGTCCGGCGAGAATGCCACGGCCCTGACCCCACCCGAATGGCCCTCGAGCGTGCAGCGCGCCGCTCTCGTGGCAGAGTTCCAGAGTTCCCAGAGCCTGACCGTCTTGGCAGAGTCCCAGAGCCTGACCGTCTCGTCGAACGATGCCGACGCAACCAGTTTGCCGTCCGGCGAGAATGCCACGGCCCTGACCCCACCCGAATGGCCCCTGAGCGTGCGGCGCGCCGCTCCCGTGGCAGAGTCCCAGAGCCTGACCGTCTTGTCGTCCGATGCCGACGCAACCAGTTTGCCGTCCGGCGAGAATGCCACGGCCCTGACCCAGTCCGAATGGCCCTTGAGCGTGCGGCGCGCCGCTCCCGTGGCAGAGTCCCAGAGCCTGACCGTCTCGTCGGCCGATACCGTCTCGTCGGCCGATGCCGACTCCACCGGTTTGCCGTCCGGCGAGCTGTTTGTAGTATTTTGCATTGGCTGGGGTCTCACCGTTTCATCATCGGACGTCTGGAGACGTCGATACGATTTATTTGGCTTGGGAACACTCGCCGAGCTCAGAGACTTTGTCGATGTATAAGTATTTGAGGAAACCACTGGCCGGCCCAAGGAAAGTGATGGTTCCTGTCTGCGGCTTTCTTGAGCTTGTGTTGCCGAAGACTGTGTTAGCCTGCCTGGAGCGTCTGCCGCCTCTCTGAAACGGTGATTCGAGCTCAGAGACCCAGTTGTAGCGTAAGGTTCTGGAGATGCCACTGCAAGGCTCAAGGAACGGTGATCATGAGCTTGCTCTGGCAACATAGGTGCTTGCCCGTGCTCCATATTGACAGCTGGTGTAGCCGGAGCAGTGATCAAATTTGTGCTAGTATGTCGATATGCGTTTGGTCTCTGTTCCTTGGCCTGCTCAGTAGTCACAACTTGAGGTACGTCATCGAGTGTGAGGCCGTCTTTATTGGCCAGAGAAAGCTGCGATATCACCCTGCTAGGGAGGTCTCGCTCCTCTACGGATGCAATTGGGCTTGGCGCGAGAGCCAGAGCTGACGATACAGCCGGGGCTGGTGCAAGATGTTGCATTGTAGGATCGTTTCGTAGTCGTTGAATGACACGAAGTAGATCAAAGGCATCATGTCGGTCTTCGGAATGAAATGCTATGCAAACGGCAATGCATTTTCGTAGGCGATCAGAGTAAATCTCTGGTATGTTATCGAAGAAATCTAATTCCTCCATGCGATACGAAAATGGTGCGCGCCAGGTGCACATAGCATAGAGTGTACCTATGACCTCGATGTAAGTTGACCCTTTTTGGCCTGCATTGCTGAGGCGGAAGACATACAACCAAGGGAAAACACATCACATTTCTTCGTCCAACGAATGCCGGTTGGGTGCGAGCGAGCAATCTCCTAAAGACAATGCTTAGCTATCATGCTAGCAGGCCATGTCGAAGTAAAGCAACGAACAGGTGGCTGATACTGTGGTGTCCCTGCATAAGAAGCAGGCGCATTGTCACTGTCTATGACTTTCGAAAGTCCGAAGTCTCCGAGTTTGACAAGAATACGGTTATGTGTTTTGCTGCTGACAAGGACTGCAAAAAAAATCAGCGCCTTTGTGCGTACGGGGTCGGAAGAAGGTGAATACCGTTTGCAGGCTTGATGTCTCTATGGATGACAGGATCCCACCCATCCGGCGAAGCAGTAAGAGGTGCTAACCCATCTTGATTCGTGCGGATCCCGTAGTGGCAATAAATCAAAGCTGAAGCAAGTTGTGCAAGAACGCTCCAAATAATCGCTTCTGATAGTGGTGAGCCGCTGCTGTGGCAGCGTGTCAGCGGTCAGACGAGGTTAGTTGCAGAAGAGGCTGTTTACATACTTTTGACTTTGTCTAATGAAATCCTGCAGGTTTCCTTCCGAGCAGTACTCCATATACAATTTCGCCTTATCAGGTCGCCAGCGGTAATCGATATACTTGACGATATTCGGATGATTTAGTCGAGACAAGATAGTATATTCTCTCTGTGCATCCTCGAGAGAGACTTCACCCTCTCGGAAACGAATGACTTTACAAGCGAAAAACTATCCCAAGAGCTCAGTTATCAGGAACAGCAGAGCTCGGCCTGAACTGTCCGTGAAGGAGTGAATGGTGAATGGAGCCTTAAAAAAATTGACCAACCTCACAATCTGACCGGCGCATCACCTTCTTCACGACACCAAAACGTCCACTGCCCAGGACTTCTAGGGTTTGATAACACCCAACCCCATCACTGTCCATGGTGATGTCGCAACCTCACTGTCATTCCCCACCTGTTCAACTTGTGATGGGACACACCCTCGCAACGCAACGCCGTCACTGGATTGAAATGGGAGATGAGAGACGAGAGATAGGAGATGGGGAGATGGGCGAGTTGCAGCAGAGTGGGACAGACAATTTGAGTGTGAAGTCTCCAGCCTAATAACCTCAGCCGCAGATTTGGATTGTTCTCGGCTCGAGCTGCTTGATGGGAGAGTCGACCAGAGCGGCGCGCCGTAGGGACCACCCCCGCAATTAGCGCAAAACTCGTATTTTGCAACTCAGATCTCGACAAATCGACCACCGCGAGGTACAAGCCCATGTGGTGCACACCTTTGAGATGCACGTTTATGAGGTACACGGCCATAAGATGCACGCCTGTGAGGTACACGGCTATGAGGTACACGCCATGGGGTACACTGTCATGAGGTACACAGCTAAGGTGCACGGCCATGAGGTACGGCCATGAGGTACACGGCCACGAGATGCACGCCCGTGATATGCGCGGCTATGAGTGGGCAAGCTGTAACAACAACGACGAGCCCTGGAGATGGAGGTGGACTTTGCCGTACCACGTCTGTGGCACAGCAAAGTCTCGGCCGAGCTCACGCTGACGCTGGAAAACAAGGAAAAGAGTAGGGGAGGAAAAGAGGCTTGTTGGTTTGCCCAAGCTGGGCTGCCTAGCTACCTATGTAGGCCATGTACCATGTGTGTCAATCTATCTATGCTAGGCGTAGTATCACCACCACAACATTTTTGACCGATTTTGGAGAGAACCTCAGAGCGACAAGGTTACAATTTCCGCGCCAGAAATTACAACTAGTGGCTATAGCCTTTTGACCAACCCAAGAGAAGCCTATTAGAAAAATGGACTGTGCAAGTTTGCACGGAGCCAGTTTCAGAGAACGTAAAGTAGATTATGGTCATTAGGTATGTGTATTATCTCTCGATCTTGACGATGGGGTATCACTATGTCCCAGGTTCCCGCTCGCAATCCCATGCTAACACCAAACAATATCGCTAAGTTTGCACCTCTCTAACATTTTTCTTTTCCCCTCTACTCATCCATCCTTCTGCTCGTATATTCTCATGCCTGCACACTCCTCCCAAACTTGGGATGGCTCTCCCTCCTCCATTAGTTCTTTGTGGAGAACGGGTTCAACGCCGAAGCGACACTCGCGATGGACGAGCGCCTGCGCTCACTGCCGGTGCTAGCGACAGAGTATCGCCGTGCCGTCTGCGTCTCCTCGTTACCTGCCTTGGCATGGTGGAAGAGCGGGCGGCGGAGCGGGGCGTCGTAGATGGCGACAGGTGTTTGTTGCTCATTGGTGGGAAGGAGGAATGAGTACCACTTGTTGTCGGGGTAGGAGGTGGTTGTGGAGGCCATCTTAACTATGTTGTGTGGACTGTAAATGGCTTCTTGGTAGTGCGATTGCTTTTACTGGTCTTTTGATGAGGAGAAACCCTGACAGTGGCGACGGCAGTGCACATATATACTTGATGGACCTACCTGTACATCGCGAGCACACCACAATTCCGCGCGTTGGACATTTCTGGAAATCAGCTTGGTGAGAATTTTTGGATCGGGAGATTTGCAACCTGACAATTCATCGGCATGGCACCGCCAAGACATGACGTCGTGCCTTGCAAGCCACCAATTAGAGATTGCACCTTTCGGGAGACATTCCGCGCGATTTTTGCTGTCTTGTAAGGGTTGTCCCGCTTCTAGCGGCTGCGACGCTTATGAGCGTCACCCTTCGCCAGCCCTCGGAGTCTTACTCACACGCTACTTTTGTTCTATTCTTGTGAGTAGCGCTCGAGAAAAGTCTCGCATGGCGAACCCTAAGTCATGGAGATTTTTATCATCCTTTGCCGTTTCAGTAAGCAAGGAGCATTCTACGAATAAGATACACCTGAGATAGGGACATCTCTTGGCTATGCAAAGGTCAAGAATCATTGGAACTGAATAGCAGTGACACGAAAGCACGCATCTCATTACGGAGGACCGCCGACGATTCATAATTCATGTCCAGTGGGGACCATCTTCGACCATCGTGTCTCCTTCAGCCTGATCGAGTGATACGTTTGGAGGTCCCTTCTGTGTTTCAACCTTCTGTACTCCCACCACAGCAAAAGGAACGTCAGGATTACTACGAGTGCCTCTGCCATAGCTGACGCCCACGCTGCTGTCTGAATATGACAGGCCCGCTTGAAATCCACCACTCCCAGGAACGCGATCTGAATCTGCTCGGCTTTGATGGAACAACTCCAGCCCCACAAGTCCTCGCCATTCTTTCCTGCTCTGTAAGCCACTGCTGTGGGAATCCACATACCGACGTGTGTGGCGGCAATGATGTATGAAATGTACGCGAAGTTGGCCGCAGCAGTGTTGGCGGTCTCCACGGATTTGAAGTAGGCTACCACAACTACCACGTTGAGCAGAAGGCTAATGGCGCTTGTAACCATGAGCAAGATCGTTGGCCACGTCTTTGATTCCTTGAACCACGGCCCCCGTATGACTGGCTCCCCTCCTGCCGAGATGTTTCTAACAACGACTTTGTGGTCATGCGTGTCGAAGAAATGTTTGAGAGTGTAGACCATCGCGACGAGAGAGTAAATGGCTAGTGCGAGCGTGAAGATCCGGAGGAAAAACTTCATGCGTCGAATCTGTCGCTTCATCACCTAGATTGCGCCAATGCATGGTCAGCCCGAAGGACTTTATTTTACCCAGGATATGAAGACTTGCCACTCACGGTGTCTTTCTGTCGCATGCTCTGGAGATCGTGGATCCGCACATCGTCAAACCCATCCCTCAGGCCAGGAGATGACGATTCAGGTGAACGAGCCGAGTATTGACCTGGAACTTGCGAATAGCCCACTCTCGTGGGAGCTGTTGACAGGGCTTTGGAGTCAGGTGACTTATCAAGCAGTGGGTATAGAGAAGCGGGAGTGGCTGGAGAAGCAGCATGATCTTCGAAAAGGGCTTCCTGCTGCTTAGGGTCCGCCATGACCGCTCTCGGTCAGTAAACACCAGCTGTTCCTGATCAAGGTGCAAAAGCCTCTCTATTCTAGACCGGGTAGAATCCAGAAATTGAACAAAGGCACCAAGACGTCATGTTCGTAAGGGCGGTCTTTGTATGCCTTTGCTGGAGTCGCCCATTGAAAGCTTGGAGGATCCGAAACTACGCGTCGGTATTGAAGATGTGCCGATCTTAGGAAACGAACAGAGGCTGATATGTCCTCCCGTCCCCCCCGTCCCCCCAATCAGCTGCGTACACTCATAGAACAGTAGATTAGATTACTGTAGGATTGGGTTCAAGGCTGGGTCTAAAATCTGACCAGGGGCTGGAGCCATGGGAGCTTAGCTGATTGTGGCGTCGATGGTGTGGACTTTCGTGAGCTTTTCGTGAAACTTTCGAGACTCCACAAGTCCTCCAGCAGATAAGAAAGGCTCATTTCACATTCATCAGACGGTCTCGGTCAGAGTCGGCGAGGAAATACTAGCAAGGTGTTGGATTTCACCCATGCCTATCCATGCTGTACTTAAATCAGGTACGATCTCGTTGACTCGGCACAGAAGCTGCCCAGGAGCAATTCAAAGACGAAATTTTGCGTGAAGGACTATTGGATTTATGGTTTGTCTGTTACTAGCAATGGCTTTTCAGCTTCGTATGGACCAACAAGATGCACTTTCTTGAACGTCGTTCATTGGGAATCCGCGCGATCACCCTCTTCAAATAAGCTCACTGACTGTAACGCCGGCTCACCCTGTGGCACGTGCCAAATAGACAAAGCTGCCCTAAACCAGGCAATGGCTTTGCGGTGCAAGTTGCACGTCCCTGAAACGCCCACAGAACTTACCATTCAACAGATCTCTAAATCCTCTTACCTTGATCACAGACCAGAACACGTATGATTTCGAAAAAGATGATGCCTTGCAATCTACCTAATTAGAGAGAACATGTATATTACAACTGCTTCTATGGAGCTTTGCTGAGTACGGTCTGTTACAGAGGAATATTCCTCCTACTCCCTAGGCAGGACTGTACAAGAACGGTTCTAGAATGGCCATTTTCTTTTCCTCGATTGTCCTTCTGTCCTTCTCTTTCGCGTTTGCTGGCGTTGTTGCTCTGATCATAACTTCTGAGAAGATTCTAGCAAATGCATGCTCAATGGCCTTCCTACTTGCTGCGGCGGCCATGTTCTCCGAATCTCCTGTAGACGACCCCGAGGTACTCGCTCTGTTTCGCCTCCTGAAGGACGAGAAAACAGATGTCATACTCGGCGACTGATCAATTGTTGGTGATATCGCATCGCCTTCCGCAAGGGAAGAGCGAGTTGAAGACATCGAAACTCGTGGGGATCTAGTCATGCCAGTAGCCATTGAGGAATGCGACGCAACCTCTGTGGCAATCCGTGTCAACATGAAAGTAAGGAAGGTAAATGCTACGCTGTGAACTGGCGCAGAAGACAAGACGTCGAGGACTTCACCTTGCCTTTCCTCGCTCGTCAGACGCTTTTTAGCCTTCTCACGAGCTGAAGCCCGCGCATCTATTTCTGACCAGAGATCTGAAGTGACGATACCGTCTCGAAGAGATTGTAGGAACAGAAGTAGTGTCTCACACACGACTTCGAGCCGAACTAATGAGGGTGTTTCGGTGGGAAAATGAGCCGTGAAGGGTGTGGACGTATCAAGCGCTTCTCTCACAGCTGCACACAGCTCTGCACGCTCTTCACCTATCGGCATGGTCCACGTCTCAGAGCTGAACGGCCAACCTGAACTAGCTTCGTTTCGTTTCCACGGAGGTGAATGCCCCTCATGGGAGGTCATGTCCCATTCCGCCAGTGCTCTCTCCACTAAGTTCTGAATGCCCTCTGTTAATGCGAACAACTCACGTGGTGCAGATAATCTGTTCGGCTCCCTTTTATGGCCGCGAGACGCCCCACCGGAGTTTGCCGTAATCTGCTCTGAAGAGGTGCCACGGATACCGCCTTCACCAAACCGGGTCAATTCATCGAGTGTCCGGCAAAAGCACGATGGCACCCACTTTCCGTGAATTGGAATGAAGTGGTCTCTCCCATCATGTACCCGCAAGACAAGTACGTCATCAATCTTTGCATTACCTGCATTCAGCTGGGACGCCAGCTCGAAGTCCGAAATTTCAATGGTAAGCCTGATGTCTGTGGCTTCGCCTGGCGGCAGCAAATATTCCTTGGACGCTAGATCCATCTCGGCTTGGACTTGTACTGAGAGCCAAGGCGGTGATATACCGGACTTTGCTCCCTCACCAACTGGTCGGTCAACAAAGGAAACCGATGCAGGAACTCGACCAGTATTGGCAACGGTTAACCCACACGTCCGAGCAACTCCGTATTTGATGTCACCGAAATTGACGCTGCTCAAGTCGTTTGAGTCGGCAGATTCGTCAGCGCTGCCGGCCGTTCCATCAGAAAGGTCGTCCACTACCAAAGTCACGCCGGGCCGGCCTTCATTCTCCGCCTTGTCAAGCTCTCGAGCAACATCTTGGTGGACTTTAGCCTTGAGCTCCGGGATCACCGAGTCGTAGGTAAGTGTGAAAACGGCATCCAAGGGTTTGTGATCAGAAGAGAGTACTCGTTGATGCGAGACATAGTGGTCAAGTGAGATAGTGTCCTCGTACCCTTCATGAGTCTGAACTAGTAAGGCATCTCGAGTGCAATCCTCGTCATCGTCATAATCATCGCCATAGGCTAGTCCATCCGCGTCCGGGTCATAGTCGAAGAGGACGCTGTCTTCCGATGCAGCTTCATCAAGACCTCGAGCTTTCATCTCTTCATCTCTCTTTCTCGCATCTTGAGCCTCTTTAGCTTGCCTCCGGTACTCCAGAACGTCCCCCCGAGTTCTATACAAGATGCGGTCGCACCAGCTGGGCCCTCGCTTCTTCTCACCTGAATCAAACATGCTAATACTGCCCACGTCGTATTTGTATGTTGGCAGGAAATTTATCTCCCCTTCTCGCCAGCCTTCGTGAAATGCCTTGTGAAGCTTTTGTTGTGCTCGAAGTTCATCATGCGAGAGAAGGGATTGCAAGGTTGTGTGAAGGGAGGCTGGATCCTCTCTTGGATCCAGGGGCGAGTCCGGTTCTTCATCATTAGAGGTTGTTCCACTCGATGATGGCGGGTCAATAAAGCCAAGTTCACTGTCGATCTTCCTCTTAGATTTGTTGTTCACATCATACTCGTTTCGTGTATGAAGCAAGAGTAACCGGCGCACGTCATCCCCAGGTAGATCGGCAAGTCTATAATTCAGGTCTCCAAACCAGAATGCAAAATCCTCTTCTCCTATAGCCTCACCCAATTCCTCCTCCTCACCCTCACCATCTCTTATAGGGCTGAATCTTGTCCGACTTAGTATTTGCCCGGCGTCCCAGTTGCGCCTCTCCAGAGCTGCTTTATCGGACCCCGCTGCAAGATGGCAGTTTACAAAGACTAGTCGTGTAGTTTCCCCCAATGTAAGTCGTGCGGAAGCTGCTCCTTTATTCCCCATATAGCCCAAAAGTCCTGTTCCAACAGTGGTTGTGCTCACAGATCCAATGGTTGGAGCTACATCCGGCGAGGCGTATATGAGCAGCAGAAGACCCAGTAATTGTTGCTCGGCAATCTTGACGTAGCCTAATGGCATGGCGGAGTCCATGGTCTGCACCCATTTCTTTGCGGATTGCGTGTCCGTATACTGACGGAGAGCTTCGGTGGCTGAGGTGATGTCCACGATTTCTTGCAGGCCGAGCACAAACAGGCCAATCTCATCCCCATGTGGAACGGCAGGAATGTCATTCTTTGGTAGTGTGTTGATTTTCTTTCTCTGCCGTTGCTCCTGGTGATCAGCAGATTCAATGTGCGATTCGTAAGGCCCTTCAACCGAGCTAGACTCAACAGAAAGCCCTGCCAGGCCTTCTGAGAGTCCTTTGACGCCCAGCCCCTCCACGAACCAGGGCCCCAGATCTTTCTCCGTCCCCTTTATGGCCGCGACATTCCAAGACCCAACCTTTATCTTGATCCTTTTTTTCCTCACATATTCTGACTTCCTAGCTTTCACTTCCTGTGATAGCGATTGGGGTGCGGAAATGACGCGCTCGCTATTCGGCGTGGACGGAAATGCACCAGGAGTATTTCGGATTGGAGGATATGTTAGGTCGGCAGACACAGCCTGGGGAGACATGCTCAACAATCTCAAAGGCAGGAGGTGTTGGATTCAGCACCCATATTGCCGCCTGCACTTGGGACTCCGAGCGGCAGTGATGGTAAAAGTTGCCTGTTCAAGCTGCAAAAGTCTAAGACGTTGGAGTACACACGCGAGATGTACGTAACGACTCAGCCTGAGTAAGCCGGCGGCAGTTTCGTCGTATGTTATGGACGTGGAATGCAAGGCATTGATCATGGTAACCACGAGTACCACAGGAGCTTTAGAAAAATCAATGCTGTGGCTGAGTGTGATGCGTGATGATGACATATCTGGCAAGGGTTCCACGTGCTCCACCGCTATGTTTGAGGGGACGCTAGGCAACGGCTCAAGGCCCAGAACCTCCGGCAGTGGAGGGCGTAAGCGAGGCTTATCAGAGCCTATCGTTGAACTTGCTATGTCCAGCGTCATCCCCAAAATCCAGTTCCGCGCAGGCTGCACGACAACAAACATGAACTTGCGAAAGAAGATCAGGGCCCTGATCTCATGCTGAGCGCATGCTGTCTCGAATATGAAAACTAGTGAAAGTCGCCGAGATGAATACCAGACCTGTTATCGACGACTCTGCAGGGCCTGTGTCCTTATCTGTCGCGTTCAACAATGACGCCAGCTGCTTTTCCGTCGGCCTCGACACCGGCTTTTGCGGTGCGCAATACACCACATTCCTACTCATGCACAAAACAGCTGACACCCCAGCCTAAGTCTTCAACTCGAATCCATGTGAGCTCAAGGTCTCCCGAGGTACGCCGTCCCCGCCCTCCACAAGCGTCGCGCCGGTCTGACAAGGCGCAGACTTCAATGCTGGGATAGGTGTGACAGAACTGCTTGGTCGCTATAATTTCCTTGCTCTAGTGGGCGGTGGAAGGAACCCAAAATTCTCACAAAACAACGTACGACCTTCCTTCTCAAGATCATGGCCAAAGGCAGACCTAATCGCTTTGTAGGTCATTATCTGGGATGATGCCAAACAAAAAGCTGTAATAACGCTCGAGTTCAAGACCGCTGTCCTTCGAGCCCGCCTCTCCAAGTCTCGCATAATTGCTGTTCTCCAGAATAGTGTCCACATCTACGCCTTCTCCTCGCCGCCGTCAAAGGTTGCAGTCTTCGAGACGGCGGACAATCCTCACGGCCTTTGCTGTCTTGGCACCAAGGTAGTGGCCTTCCCAGGTCGATCACACGGCAAGATACAGATGGTGGAGCTAGATTCGGGCAACGTGAGCATCATTCCAGCACACAGCTCGCCCTTGCGTGCCATGGACCTGAGTCGAGATGGAGAGCTACTCGCCACTGCAAGCGAGACGGGCACTTTGATCCGGGTTTTCTCCACAGCCAACTGCGCACGGGTAGCTGAACTTCGCCGAGGCGTAGACCCAGCTTTTGTTTTCAGCATATCGATATCACCATCATCAACGATGCTTGCTGTGACATCTGACAAGTCTACGCTTCACGTTTTCGATCTCCCACCTCGATCGAACCCGAAGAACCCTGCTTCCTCACCAGCGAACCGACGCTCTGAATCGCCCGCAGCCAGCCCTGCAGAAGATATAACAGCAAATCAGAAGTGGGGCTTTCTCTCGAAGGTTCCCCTCCTTCCCCGCGTATTCTCTGACATATACTCATTTGCGTCCGCCCATTTTGAGATGGGTGACGAGCCCACTGGAAACAACCAGTCGTCCCTGTCGCGTCTTCCCGCACTTGGTTCGCTTCCAGCACAGCCACCAAAAGGTGTTCTTGGTTGGGTCGATGATGCAACCATTCTGGTTCTCGGTGCGGGAAGGGACAGCCGGTGGGAGCGTTTTAGGATTGGCGAACGTCGGGAGCTGGCGGATGATGGAAGGAGAGCAGTGTGGAGGGATGGCTGGAAGAGGTATCTCGGAAGCTGAATCGAGCCAATTGTTTGAATCACGATGCAGGATTCGGGTCTGTTAGACGACTGCTATCGCCGAAGACATACAAACTGAATCAGGCTGGCCGTATCTGCAAAGTCGGAGATCTCGCCTTTCGCAGGAGTCTAGGTCCATGACTGCCTGAGGCGCATGTCGAATGTGGCAGACGTCAAGAGCTTGCTTCAGCCAGGAGTAAACGCTGCAAACGCGACATTCGCTCAAATCTCAGTGCTTCAGCGTTACAACTCGAGTACATTCAAGGCACGTTATAGAAAACCACGCTCTGGGGATGGAATGAAATTTGTGGATGTCTATGTGGAGTTGGCAAGAGGATTGTTAAGATTACACTTCTGTGGTAGCAAGAGAGAGTATTGGGTTCTAAGGCGAGCATTGTTCAAATATTCTAAGCACTTAACCCCAGTTACGAGATGGCGGGGATCACAATAAGGGCACTCAAACTGTAACCAGCGCCTCGATGGTCGCCGGCAGTAGTGATTCGGAGGTCGATAGGGGAAGCTCTTTTGTCCGCAACAGACCCCGCAACGAGTATGATATAGGTTCTCCCAGAAAGGCCCACAATGCTTCCACTCTCATCTTCTACCTGGTAATCGTCGGAACCGTTGTCCTCTGGGGTATACGGTTGCTGTATAATCAGCCCACGATCCTACTAATTCTTCAAGCACTTAGATGCTTCAATGATCTGTTCATGCATGCGGTTTCGTTCAGAGGTGATTTCGGTCAGCCCAGCCTGGGTTGAGGGTAATTAGAGGATGCCGGCGCGCCCCTCGGAAGAGTCTCCTAAGAACGGTGTGCTCCTGGGCCGAGTCTCCTGGACAGAGCCTCCTAGACTTTGACGGATGGAATGGAATCTGAGCGTACCAGCGACGGAGCCGGAATGCAGTGGCTTCATATCATCGGCGCACCGACATGGCCTGTCTTTATCCACCTGTTCAGTTGTTGCTGCAGCCAAGAGATCTCTGCTATCCACCATCCCTACATCGAGGACGTGACATCGATAGTGAGCAGCCATGCCAGAGGAGATCGGGGAAGCGGCGTCTCCGGAAGGCGGAGTTCTGTGCTATCCTTCGGCATCGAGTAGAGGACGAGGAGTTCGGGTATGCCTTCCCGCCGGAACCGATATGGCAGTTGAGGTTTCAAGGAGAGGCGTCAAGGAGCTATCGAAGTGGTGCAAGGAGAACATTGGGGGTCGCAAAGGCGTCGAAGAGTTCTCGAGTGAAGAAACAGGCAGCGTCTCCTTCGTAGGTTAGAAGGTCATCTCCACATTCTGCCTCATCGCAGGCATTTCGGATTATCACAGCGCTGGATGTGCGGAGCTGTATGGGGTGCATTAGACTTGGATGACGAAGTGACAGCGGGAAAAAACCGCAGGCAATGGACCACATTTGGGCATATAAGGAAGCTAGTTTCCTGCTATCCAGATAGCAATCAAGCAATCAGTTACTTCCATTCACGAGTTCCTGCGCAACTTACAACAGTGTATTGGGACGAGGAGATTAAGACTGAATGGCATGAAGCTCCACGAGCACGGCAAGATCCCGTCAAGTTAGCCGGAGGACCTTACAGACTCGCTGGTGTTCTCTATGTCAATGGCTATGCTTGCATCACGATGGTGATTGCCTTTTTCAGTCCCGGGTCCGAGGCTATCAAGTTATCTGCTCCCATGTCTGGGAACGTTGCTCTTTTAGACTCCTCCGTCTCTTGGTAGAATAAACCCAAATTCCGATAGTCAATGCAGTAAGAACACAAGTAACGAGAACGTATATCCATATGTACGGTGAAAGCATCCTTTGATCGTTCTGGGGTTGCCAGTTAAAGAATGTAGTGGAGAATAATGTCTAAAAAAGTCAGTATTAGGGCAACAGCTTGGTCAGATCCCGAGTTGACTTGCCGCAACGAAGGTCCCTGGCAGATAACCCATCGTCAAAAAGGCAATTGACCTCATCTGGCTTCCATCACGCCTTGTAGCCTGAGCTATTCCCATATTTATTCGGGTGTCTTTACGACCTATATGATTCCATGCCTGATGGCGTTAATAGCAAGGCCACAAAGAATTGTTCAAGATGTAATCACCATCTGCGTCGCCAAGCTCATACCACCTAGAATCATGGTGCATTCCCTAATCTTCTCGTTGTAGTCGCACATGATCTCTTCAAGGCGATCTCTAATTCTGGCTCCAGTCTGTCTCATCCTCTCTTTGGACTTTTCTTCCTCGTGGATTGGACGCAGTGATTTCACAACACTCAGACTCTCTTGGCTGCAATCTAAATCAGAGCTGCACCTTGAGAGGTCTTCTGCCTTGAATTTCGTGTTTGAAAGCTCATCCACATGTGCGATCATTTTCGATAGCTGTTCCTTCCAGTTCTCTAACATATTTCTCAGTCCGCTGACATCCAGCCACGTGTCAACCGGGTCATTAGACTGGTCCTTCTGGGAATACAGATTCTCCCAGTCTGGCACTCTCTTTAGCTTTGAGATTCCTTCCAATAGTTTCCCAAGGCTATCGTCTACTAATTCGAGATGACGGGCTCTTTCAAGCTCCGCCAGGATCCCGGGTAGAAACATCGGGTGAGACATTGCATCTTCTGCGTTTCGGAGACGCCCGATAATCTGTGAAGCGATCTTGTCATCGCAGCCATACACGATAGCGTATGTGAATCCTGTATTTGGGAAGTATGTGGCTGATAGAGCAAGATCTAGGGGCGAAAGATGAGACGTTCGACAGTTATAGACTAAGAGAGTGTGAGCAGCAAAGACGCTGTTGGCTTGCGTAGGAAGAAGTACTGATTGCGGGCACTGATGGTTCGCCCATATTTAGATACGCTCGAGAGAATAAAGCAGCGAATCCTCTATTTATCACGCGGGCGATAGATCCAGGCGAACGTGACATCAGAAAAGGGTAGATACGAGACAATGGCAGGATTATGGGAGCCGTAGTCATCGTCATCGTCGACGGCCCGACTTCCGAGACTGAACATTGGTCAGCTCTGCACATCAGAGCTGAAATGCCTGCTCCTACATGACCGCTAGACCGCTCTCCGCCTTTCCATCCTTAAGAAGATGGTCCTGATATAAATCAGCTCTTGCTTCCTGCCGTTAGGACTATCATGCATCGCGAGTACTTTCTGGAACCACTCTTTCCAATCCTCATCCAATTTCAGGTCCCAAAGAACTGGTGTCTAACGTGAACCACGTTAGTGTTACCGATCTTTTCGCGGGCCAAAGTGTCATGGAGGGTCAAAACGAACTGGGTCCGTGCATAAGTGCCGCACGACTTTGCTGGTTCTGGGTTCGAAGCGAAACGTAGCCAGATCACCGCCAATATCCGGACATTTTCGCGGCCAATCCATGACAGTTAAAACTTTCGCATTAGTGACGTTGCTTACGCCTTTGTTGAAGCCTGACTGTCGATACCCTCACAATAGGAACTGTCGAAAGGGGGTGGTAACGATAAGATGATAGTGGGCGAGGTGGTAACCTCCGCCTAGTAACGCTCTGTCCAATTGAAAATCGCGAGGTAAACTGCGAGGCATACTGACGTCCCTCGCCACTTGGCGAGACGCTCCGCAGGCATTTTGGGCTTGTTACACCGCCAACTTTGTCATAAACAATTCTATTTTCTGCAGTAACATGAAGGATGATGTACGCACAGATTTGGTGTTGTCTTGACGGCTGGGCAGCCTAATCCCGCCAGGTGTCGTGAGGGTACGGTCCGTGCTGGTCCCAAGTGGCCGACTGCGCAATCCCCACACACCAGAAGTTACAAATGCTGAAAATTTTTCTCACCGAGTGGGGTTGCCTCGCTAAGTGGTGAGGGACGATAGCATAGCCATCTTTCTGCTCAGAAAGACGTGGCAGCCCGCAACTCGCCGACATGTTGCAGCCGATCGTCATTCGAAAGTTACTCACGAGCTTGCTGCGCCTGCCACTCTGCAGCGGAAAGCCAATCAAGGCCGCCTTTCGAACCAACTTCATATCTTCGGGCATCAATGCGTCTGATTTTTGATCGTTTCGCTGAAAAGGCCGCAACCGCTCGAACATGTGATGCGATGGTGAACGCCGGCCTTTTAGAGGTATAGGCTCACATTGGATGTTGGGACAACACAATGGACTAGAATATGTAGAGGTCGCAATCAGCCTTTGCAAGCCTACAAGTCGGTTGAAGTCATCAAGTCCTGCCTATGCCCACAACCTTTGTTCAGACATGGATCAACCATTCCTGGTCGAGCAGTACATCAAAGTCGCCTACAACGATGGAAGCGCCTTGAAGCAGTACCTGAAAACCTTGTTTCCTGACCAGAAAATCCGGGTCATAGTTGGAAAGCCCTCGCCCTCTCGGTTTTTGAGCATCGTTGACAAGATCTAGTTGACCTCAAACCGTTTTCGCCTTTATCTCCCCAGAGAGTTGACTCAAGTTTGTTCAGGGGGAACTGAAAAATTCTGGTCGATGCTTACTCGGTCGTAGGATGAGATTGACCAAGTCAATACCACGATCAGCAGTCATTACAGAACGCAATCACAGTAGTAGGAGTCGAGAAAAGAAGCAGATGGTTCGGGATTTCGCCTCTAAACAGAGTACTTCCTGAAATGAACAAAATCCAATCTAAACCGTTGGATGGCTACCATTCTGAAGATCTGATGATCGCCTCCACCCACGCGGAGCACTATTCACGGTGCCATCCACCACCTTCCCGTTATGCTTTGGAAGGTCCAGCTCCACGAGCATTTTCCTGTCGTCAGCCGAAAGCTCTACCACCATTGCTGACATATCCGACAACCCTTTTCTGCTGCTTTTATTCCAAGGGGCAGGTTTGTTACAGAACACCTCGTCCACACGGCAGTTCTCGTACCAATCCTTTAGCTTGGTATGAATGACCCCAATGTCACTCCTTGCAGTGCGTTTGACGACCAACATCTCAAATTGGATTAGATTCAAGAATTTATGCAGGTATTCAGTGCAGTTTTCATTCTCGTGTAGCTCCATGATCCACTGTTCAGAGTTAGCGATACGGCCGAGGAGAATTAGACATCCAAATGAGATTCTAAAAGAGCGGGGGCAAAGCAAATTCAACGGAATT
>Ga0335072_10006978_pt1 | contig 16482 bp, 9 predicted proteins | sample Lox_Sample_21_FD_206725 | JGI IMG/M metagenome (GOLD analysis project Ga0335072, IMG submission 206725) | Soil microbial communities from Loxahatchee National Wildlife Refuge, Florida, United States - Lox_Sample_2.1 | ecosystem: Environmental > Terrestrial > Soil > Wetlands | place: USA: Florida...
AGCGAGTTGCTGACCGGAGAGGACGCGAGCGGCCTGCTTGTCAGGGGCCAGTTCCTGACGCGAATAGGGAATCAGCGATCCCGCGTCCGAATCATATTCCGACTTGGCCGCCAATTCCTGCCCCTGGGCCGGTGCCAGGGCTGTAACGCCGATGGCCGCGGCAGAGGTTGCGAAAAGAAACTCCCTACGATCGATCTTTCCTTTGTTCGACATGGCATCTCCGGCCGGATTGCAGTGATTTCCGCGACTTTGAAATGGATGGGCACGCCGGTGCGGCAAATCGGCTTTTTCGGCGGCAATGGTTTTCTCTTCAAGAACGTTACACCCGTGAGGCGGTCTGGGCAGGGTGTGAATTGAATGGGAGCGGTTGACGAAGTTGCGACGTCCTTTTCGCGGCCTCAGTGAGCTGTGCTGGACTGGCTGACCCGGGCCAGCTCGGAGCGGAAGCGAGCGCTCTGGTCGGGACGGTGCAGCCCGTCGTAGATAGCGGCAAGGTCCTTGCGGGCGTTGCCGAGGTAGCTGTTGGTCTGGGCGACATGCTGAATAAGGTAGTTGTAGCCGGCGAGCGAGTTCGCCTCTGCCTCTGAGAATTTCTGCTCGCTCAGCAGTGTTCGTCCCAGCTTGATGTGGGCGATGGCATCGTTCACTGTGCCTGGCGATGCGGAGTCGAAGCGTGTCACCGCCTCGCGGTAAAACTTTTCGGCGCAGGGATAGTCCTTCTGCTGCTGGCAGATGCTGCCCAGGTTTGAGACGGCGTTTGCAATATAAGGATGATGGTCACCGTAGATCTGGCGCCAGGTATCGATGGCCTGGTTGAAGTAGCCGCGCGCTGCGTCCCACTGCTTCGCGTTGTAAGCCACGATTCCCATTTGATTGAGGGTTGTTCCCACGTTGGCGCGAACGGGGCCGGCGCCTTGCTTTTGAATCGCCAGCGCGCGTTCGAGGAGTTCTTGAGCCTCTGTGTAACGCTCTTCGGCGGTCAACGTCTGCGCCAGTGCGGTCAGGTTCGCCGCAGTCTCGGGATGATCTGAGCCGTACCACCGTTCGACGATGGCCAGCGACTGCCGGTAGTAGGATTCCGACGCAGGCAGGTTGCCGCGGTTGGCCTCGATAGCGCCGAAGTTGTTGAGCTCCTCTGCGACTGCGGGATGTTGCTCACCGAACAGGCGGCGATCGATGTCGAGCGCCTGCTGATTGAATATTGCCGACTCGTCGTAGTGCCCCTGATAGAAGGCGACGTTGGCGAGTTCCAGCAAGGTATCGGCGCGCTGCGCGCTGTTGGCTGCGTTGGCCGGCTGGAACCTGAGCGCCTCTTCGAAGGTCTTCCGCGCCTCGTCGTACTTGGCGCGAACTTCGAGGATGGAGCCGAGACTGACGAGTGCGGCGGCTTGGCCGGCTGCAGTTGCTCCAGGTGACTGCCGGCTGATAGCCAAGCCCTGGCGGGCCAGGTTCTCGGCTTCGTCCAGTTTGCCCTGATCTTTCCTAAGAAGGCCGAGTGCGGTGAGGCTCTTGGCCACTTCAAGATCGCTGGTCCCGTGAAGCCGCGTTCGTTGATCGAGCGACGAAGTCAGCAGCGGCTCGGCCTTATCGAGCTTTCCGAGCTTCTGATAGATGCCCCCGAGAGTCGCTTCCATATCCGCCTGCATCTCGGGGTCTGCACCAAGGCCGGCAGCCTCAGCACGCCCGCGGTCGAGCAGGTCGACGGCCTTGAGATCGGCGGCCGGCCCCGCCGACTTGTCGCCGCCATCGAAGAGCTCCTCAGTGAACTGCTGGATGCGCTGCGTTCGCGCTGCTTCGCGGACGGCATCGTCGCGCGCGACCTGCAAGCGGATGGTATAGAAGATCGCCGTAGCGGCAAACAGGAGAACCGTTCCGGCGGCAGCGAGCAGTCGACCGCGATTGCGACGGACAAACTTGGAGAGCGTGTAGGTCCATTCCGCCGGACGGGCGTCGAGTGGCTGCCCTTCGAGCAAAGCGGTCAAATCACGCTGCAGGGCATTTGCAGTGCCGTAGCGTCGGTCCACATCACTCTCAATCGCTTTGCGCGTGAGCACATCGAGGTCGGCCCACTCGGCTTTGATCAGCTGACGCCATATCTCCGGCCGTTCGCGGCGCACGACGGCTGAGGTTTTCTCGGCCTGCCAATGGTCAATCGCGTCTTCGGAATCGCCAGTCTGGCGGCGACGCGGAAGGCGGCCGGTGATGATCTCGTAGAGCACTACGCCAAGGGCGTAGACGTCGGTGTAAAGGCCAACCACTCCGCCGGAGAGCTGCTCCGGCGCAGCGTAGGCCAGGGTGAGCAGCCGGAGCCCCGTGATGGTGGCCTGAAGCTTCGACTCCTCCTGGTTGAGCTGCTTGGCAATGCCGAAATCAAGCAGCTTCACCTCGCCGTTGTTATTGACCAGGATGTTCGAGGGTTTGAGATCGCGGTGGATGATGGCGTGGCTGTGCGCGTATTCGACAGCTTCGGAGATGCGGCGGAACAGCTCCAGCCGCTCGCGCATGGGAGCGTTGCGCACCCTGAGGTGCTCGCTGAGCGGCATCCCTTCGGCGTATTCCATTACGAACCAAGGGGTTCCATCTTCGAGTGTGTTGGCGTCGTAAATGCGCGCGATCGAGGGGTGGTTGAGGCGCGCGAGCGTGGCCTGCTCGATACGGAATCGTTCGCGGCGCATGGGCGAAAGCCAGGCATCGCGGAGCAGCTTGATGGCCACTTTGCCGCCGATATCGATGCGCTCGGCGAGATACACGACACCCATTCCGCCTTCGCCGAGCAGGCGGATGATGCGATAGGGGCCGATCTGCTTTTCCACCAGAGAAGGCAGGCGGCCGAAGTCGATGACCGTGCGCGCCGCCTGGTCGAGGCCGCCGTCGAGCAGGGGGTTCAGCAGCGCGTCTTCTTCCAGCATGGCGAAGACATCGGTGAACAGGTCGCTGTCGCCGGTGCACATCTCCTCGATTGCGTGGCGGCGCTGTTCTGGGCCCAGGTCCGGAGGCAGAGCGACGGCTCGGGAAAAGATCTCTTCCACCGTCTTCCATCGCTGCTCGTCCATGCCGGCACGCCCCTTTCTTCGTGGCTAGTTCGAGCCCTCGGCAAGTCGCTCCTGCGACAACGATCTTTTGATTTCGACTGCGAGCCAGGCGCGGGCGGAACGCCATTCGCGTGTGACGGTGGCCTCGGAGATCTGGAGCAGATCGGCAAGTTCGCTCATTTCGAGTCCGCCGAAGAAGCGGCCCTCGACCAGCCGCGCCTGCCGCTCGGAGATCCGGCTCAGAATGTCGAGCGCGTGATCGAGGGCGAGGATATCTTTCGCATCCGGCAGGGATGGGGTGCCAGGCAGGGCTTCGTCAAACGTCACGTGAATTTCCGGACCGCCGCGCCTTGCCGCGCGCCGGCGCCGTGCCGCTTCCACCAGAACCTGGCGCATGGCGCGAGCTGCTATACGGCGAAAGTGGAGCTGAGAGGTTTGCGCCAGCTCTGGCGAGCGCGCCAGTTTGAGCCAGGCTTCATGCACCAGCGTGGTCGGCGTCAAGTGGTGACCCTGTTCGCTGCGAAGCACGTTTGCCGCCAGTCCCCGAAGCTCCTCGTATACGAGGCTGAATAGTTTATCGAAGGATTCCCTATCCTCAAGTGCCGGAATCATAGTGTCCTACTGCGCATCCCCAGTTTTTTTCCAAAGCATGACGGTTTTCGGCGAGAGCTTGCGCAAATAGCGTACGACGGGGAAGTATCGCCGCACCGGTTCGGTTGGCCTTCGTTCCCTGCTCAAGCCCCACATCGCCTGAACAAAAGGGACGAACACCATGACGGCATCTAGTCGACGACTTTCCCCTGAGGCTACCAGCCAGAATGGCTGCCGCGCAACGGGATTCCATCCCCGTGCCGGAGCTCCCCGCACGCGCCATGGGCAAAATCCTGCGCCTCAGAGAGTTGCGCGCGCCTGGGCTCTATTGGTTGCAGCCTTCTTCATGGCCCTTGTGTGCCCCGCGGCGCGAGCTGTGTCTCCTGAGTTCACGTCGATTCCCGCGCTCAATTTCAGCGCAACTGTCGCCGGCGCTGCCCCCTTGAGCCAGGTCATCACCGCAAATAGCACCGGGGCTTCCATCTTCTTCACCGCCGTGGCATCTACAAATGCAGGCGGGTCCTGGTTGACCATCAATCCGAGCAATTACGGATATGGCGTTTATACGCCGTATGGCATCACGGTTCAGGTCAACCCTGCAGTGACCCTGACGGCGGGCACATATACCGGGCAGATTGTTCTGTCGGCGACCGGCGTGACGCCGTTGGAAATACCCGTAACCCTGGTCATGCATGCTCCAAGCGAGACGTATTTCGATCAGATCGCCGGCGGGCTGACATTCAGTCTGGCAACCGGAGGCAATACGCCCCCAAGCCAGCCCCTCCAAGTGAGAAACGCCGGAGCCAGCAGCCTGGCGTGGACGGCGACGACCAGCACAGCAGATGGCGGCAGCTGGCTCAACCTCAGCTCGTCCAGCGGAACCGCGCCGTCGAACCTGTCTGTGGGCATTACGGTGGCTAATCTGCCGGGCGGTGGCACGACCACCGGAACTTACACCGGGCAGGTACTGTTTACTTCCTCGGGAGACACAGAATCCGTTCCCATTACCGTGAATGTGGGAAGCGATGTCATCGCGCAGGTAAATCCGCTGAACTTCAATAAGACGTTTGCGGGACCGGAGCCGCTCGCCCAGCAGATCACCATCTCCAGCACCACATCGGGGGTCCAATTTGTCGCATCGGTGCAGAGTTCGACGGGGGTTACTTATACAGGTACCAATAATCAAACGGTCGTCCCATGGCTGATCATCACCCCGAGCAACTACGGCTACTATGTTCCCACTCCTTTCAACATTACCGTCAGTGTGAACCCGGCGGTGACGCTCTCCCCCGGTACCTATATGGCGGAGATCATTGTCACCCAGACGAATGGGGACTCGGCCACCACAGCCAACGGCACGCAGACGCTGAGCGTTCCTGTCTCTCTGACTGTCTATCCCGCGGCAACCAGCTACTTCGACAATGTCGCCGGCGCGTTGAACTTCTCCATGGGGACCGGAGCCGAAGCCGTGGGGCCGCCGTCGCAGGATTTGCAGATTCGCGACGCCATTCCCGCCGATACGATCAATTGGACTGTCACGCTCACCACGGCCGACGGCGGCAACTGGCTTGCCGCCTCCGTGGCAAGCGGCACTACGCCTTCCATTCTAACGATCTCAGTGAATCCCTCGAATCTCCCGGCTTCGACCCTGGTCGCTGCGACTTATGTGGGGCAGATTCTGCTCACCAGTTCGAGCGGGCGCGTCACCATTCCGGTCTCGTTCCAACTGGGAGCGTCAGCGTTTCGCCAGGTGAGCCCGCTGAACTTCACCATGGTCCAGGGCGCGGCGTCGCCCTTGTCGCAGGAAATCACCATCGCCAGCACCGGCGCCCCGATCGGCTTCATCGCGACGGTCGTCAGCGCCAACGGCGTGACGTACACAGGCACCAACAACACCACGATTGTCCCATGGCTGAGCATCGCTCCAAGCAATTACGGATACTATGTCCCCACTCCCTATGGGATTGAAGTGAGTGTAAACCCCTCCATCACCCTCACCGCGGGTACTTACACGGCGGAAATCATCGTTACTTCGCAAAATGGAGCCGGGCAGAACCTGTATGGCGCCCAGACCATGACCATTCCGGTCACCCTCACCATCGAGCCGCCGACGGCAACCTTCTTTGACGCGACTCCGGGATCGATGAACTTCTTCATGCAGACCGGCAGTAAGACCGGGCCTCCAGCGCAGGCGCTGCCCATCCGGAACGGCGGTGAAGGCACGCTGGACTGGACGGCGACCGTGACCACAGCCGATGGCGGCAACTGGCTGAGCATCTCCGCCGACTCCGGGACGGCTCCCTCTACACCCATGGTCAGCGTCGACCCGACCAAAATCCCGAATGGAACCCTGGTGGCCGGCACATACACGGGAACGATCTCGCTTGAGCAAGGCGGGCAGGAGATTTCGATTCCAGTGAGCTTCACTGTGGCAGCGAGCGTATTGAGCCAGATCAACCCGCTCAACTTCACCATGATTCAGGGCGGGGCCAACCCGCTTTCGCAGGTACTTACCGTGGGCACTGCCGGCGCCGCCATTGGCTTCACCGCAACCGTCGCCAGCGCCACAGGCGTGACGTACACGACGAGCAATCACTCCGTCGTCCCATGGCTGAGCATTACCAATCCACCCAACGCAAACTTCGGATATTACGTTGCCTCTCCCTATGCGCTCGTTGTGAACATCAATGCGGCCGCAACCCTGACCGCGGGCACTTACTCGGCAGAAATCATCATCACCTCCCAGAACGGGCTCGGACAGAACATCGCGGGCGCCCAGGTGATGACCGTTCCGGTAACACTGACCGTCATGCCCCCGACCGCGACATTCTTTGATTCACTGCCGGGACAGCTCACCTTCTCGATGGCCACAGGCGCAAAAACGGGGCCACCCTCGCAGGCGTTGGAAATTCGCAATGCCGGAAAGGGGTCGCTGGCCTGGACGGCCACGGTGACCACCTCCGATGGGGGCGCGTGGCTTTCCATCTCCGCGAGCAGCGGTACAGCGCCTTCGGTGCCTCAGGTCAGTGTCAACCCGGCGAATATCGCGGGCGGAGGCCTGCTGGCCGGCACATTTACCGGGCAGGTGGTTCTTGAGACTCCCGGAAACACTGTAACGATTCCAGTTGCCTACAACGTCGGGTCGCCTGTGTATAGCCAGGTGAACGGGCTGGACTTCAACATGGTGGCGGGCGGCGCCAGTCCTTTGCCGCAACTGATCAGCATCCCCAGCACCGGCGCGGCGATCTTAAGCGTTGCGACGGTGTCAACCTCAACGGGAGGCAACTGGCTCAATATTTCCCCGGCCGTGGGAAATTACGGCTACGGATACAATACGCCATTCCAGATAATCGTCTCGCCCAGTCCTGCCATAACTCTCGGTCCCGGCAAGTACACGGCGGAGATCATTCTGATCCAAGACGCCTCAACCGAGGAGTCGATGGTGATCCCGGTTACGCTAACCATCAACCCGGCCGCCGCAACTTTTTTTGGTGACATGCAGGGCGGGGCAACGTTCTCGGTCATCACCGGCAGCGATGCCAACCCACCTTCGCAAGCCATCCCCATCCGCAACGCCGGGACCGGTACACTCAGTTGGACCGCGACCACGAGCACCGCGGATGGAGGGAATTGGCTGAATATCTCTTCGGCGAGCGGAACAGCGCCGGATACGCTGACGGTGAGCATCAATGCCGCGAATCTGCCCAACGCCACATTGATCGGGGGTCAATTCAACGGCCAAGTCGTGCTGACCAGCGGAACCGATCGGCAAACGATTCCGGTCGCTGTAGTGGTGGGGACGAACCTCTTTGCGCCGCCAACACCGGTCACATTCAGCAAGGCATTCGCAGCCCCCAATCCGGGATTCAAGCTGATGACGATCACCAGCGACGGAGCCAGCTTCCTCGGTATTGCCGCAAGCGCGACCGGAGGGAACTGGCTCAGCATCACCAATCCGCCCAACGGAAACTTCGGATACGGCGCGCCAACTCCATTTGGAGTGCAGCTCACTCCGAGTCCTGCCCTGACTCTTGTGCCTGGCACATATATCGGCGAAACAATCTACTATTCCGCAGACCAGACGCAAGGGCTGGTTGTCCCGGTGACGCTCAACGTAGTCGCTGTGCCAGCGGCCACGCCGGTCATCTCACTCAAAGGCGCCACGTACGTCGGCGTGCAGACGGTGAAGATCACGGATGCTACGCCGGGAGCTACGATCTACTACTCCACCAATGGCAAGACTCCGACAAACGCCTCGACCAAGTACACCGGACCCATCAAGGTGAGCGAGGACGAAAAGGTGATGGCGGTTGCCTATGCTACCGGCTATCTGCCCAGCGCTGTTGCAGCGGATTCTTACGTGATTACCGTCAACACGCCAACGTTCTCGATGCACCAGGGCAGGTATCCGAAGGCGATTTCGGTCACAATCACGGATACAATGGCGGGCTCGACAATCTATTACACCACTAACGGGAAGACGCCGACCACGGCCTCTACGAAGTACACCAAGGCAATTTCGGTGTCAGAGAGTACGACCATTCAAGCCATTGCCGTGGCGCCAGATCGGCACCAGAGCGCCTTGGCGAATGCTGTTTACGCGATCGACGCGGCCACGCCGGTCATTACTCCGAACGGAGGCCCCATTACCACAGGTAAGACGTTTACGATCGCGGACGCAACCAAAGGCGTCAAAATCTACTACACGACGAATAACACAACACCAACAACTGCCTCAACGAAGTATGTGGGTCCGGTGAAGGTTACAGCGTCGGAGACGGTAAAAGCCATAGCCTTTTCGTCATCGTATGCAGAAAGCGCAGTCGCTTCGGCGAAATTCACCGTGAAATGAACGGCGGCGGGCCGGCCCTTGCGGGGAACCGGCCCTAGCCGGCCAGAACAGCTGTGACAATGAGGCTTTGGTTCTGGCTGCCACCAGCCCGGGGGCCAAACCAAGGCCATTCCTTCTCGACCTCTTCAAGCTGCGAACGCGAAGCCGATTCCGGCATTCGAAGACGAGGCCTCGCCTGGGGCTGTTCGCCTTGCATCTCGGCTTTCCACCCTATCGATTCCGTGCGCCCATCAGGGTGATAAGCGTCACTGCTATCGCTCTTCGCACGGGCGTACCTTAGCGCGGGCTTTAGGGGAAAGACTCCTCTGTGCGAAGGCCGATGCGCTGCGTGCGGCGGGGGGCGGCCCGACGATCGATCGACTTGCAAAATGTTGAAAAAAAACATGTTGCATGCAAGTCCGTCGAAGAGCACTATGGGACGGAGAAGCGCACATGAGCTGGATGGACGATTACCGCCTCAAATGCAGAACCGCGGGTCAGGCGCTTGAGGCAGTCGAATCAGGCCGGCGGGTGTGGATTCAGTCGGGCTGCGGCACGCCGTCGGTTCTGGTGAATGCGCTGGTGGCGCGGGCACCCGAAGTGCGCGACGTGGAGATCGTGCACATGATGACGCTGGGCAGTGCCGACTACACAAAACCGGAGTATGCAGGGCGGTTCCGGCATCGTGGGCTGTTTCTCGGCGCCAATGTGCGGGCAGCCATTGCCGACGGGCGTGCCGACTATACCCCGATCTTCCTCAGCGAGATCGAAGCGCTCTTTGAGAATGGCCAGTTGCCGTTGGATGTTGTGCTGATGCAGGTATCGCCGCCCGATGCCCACGGGTACGTGAGCCTCGGCACCACGGTGGATTGCACGTTGACGGCGGCGCGCTGCGCGCCGGTGGTGGTTGCCGAGGTGAACGACCAGATGCCGCGCACGCACGGCGAGACGTTCATCCACATCAGCCGCATTTCGGCCGTGGTAGAAACGTCGCGGCCGCTGCTGGAATTGCCGCGGGAGTCATTCAGCGAAACGCAGTTGCGCGTGGGGCGCAACGTGGCGTCGCTGATTCCCGATGGGGCGACGCTGCAGACGGGTATTGGCGGAATCTCCGAGGCGGTTCTGCACAGCCTCGGCAATAAGCGCGATCTGGCCATTCACACCGAGATGTGCTCAGACGGAGTGATCGACCTGATTGAGTCAGGGGTGATCAACGGCGAGCGAAAGACGCTGCATCGCGGCAAAGCCGCCGTACTCGGCTTTGTGCTGGGCACGCGGCGGCTGTTCGACTTCATCCACGAGAACTCGGCGTTCGAGTTCCGGCCGATCCGCTATACCAACGACCCGTTTGTGGTCGCGCAGAACGACCGCATGGTGGCGATCAATTCGGCGATTCAAGTCGACCTGACGGGCCAGGTCTGCGCCGATTCGATCGGCACGCGGCCTTACAGCGGATTCGGCGGGCAGCTGGATTTCATCCGGGGAGCGGCCCGGTCAAAGGGCGGCGTACCGGTCATTGCACTGCCATCGACGGCGATGCACGGCGATGTTTCGCGCATCGTGGGCGCGCTCGATCCGGGCGCCGGAGTAGTGACTTCACGCGCCGATGTGCACTACGTCGTCACCGAGCACGGCATTGCTTACCTGCACGGAAAAACGCTGCGCGAGCGAGCCGAAGCGCTGATCGCGATTGCCGATCCGCGCTTCCAGCAGGAGCTCGAGGACTTCGCTCTGCGCGCGCACTATCTGGAGCATAGAAGAACAGCCGCTGTGCTTGCTTGAGCGCGGCGATTACACGAGAGAGGAGCAGGTCCATGAACGATGGGAAGCACGATCTGAAGCATGATCGAGGGTCGCTGCGGATCGACACCGATGAGTGCAAGGGCTGCGGGCTTTGCGTGGAAGCATGTCCGCCGAAGGTGATCGGCATGGGCGAAAGGCTGAACCACTACGGCTATCGCACCGCGATGTATGCGGGCGCGGGCTGCACGGGCTGCGGAATCTGCTTCATGGTGTGTCCCGAGCCGGGAGCGATCACGGTGCTGCGGCTGGTGACGCGAAAGGCCGGCGAGGGGCAGCAACTCCACGCAGAGATAGAGGGAGCAGCATAATGCGCAAGCAACTGATGAAGGGAAACGAAGCGATCGTGAAGAGCGCCATCCTTTCCGGATGCCGCGCCTTCTATGGATATCCGATTACGCCGGCCAGCGAGATTGCCGAGGCGGCTGCGTACTATATGCCGCGCGCCGGCGGCGTGTTTTTGCAGGCCGAAAGCGAAGTGGCTGCCATCAACATGCTTTACGGCGGGGCAGCAGCGGGCGTGCGCTGCATGACAGCTTCGAGCGGTCCGGGCATCAGCCTGATGCAGGAGGGAATCAGCTATATGGCCGGCGCCGAGCTGCCCTGCGTGATTGCCGACATTACGCGCGGCGGACCGGGGCTGGGCAATATCGCTTCGGAGCAGGGCGACTATCACCAGGCGGTGAAGGGCGGTGGGCATGGCAACTATCGCACGCTGGTGCTGGCTCCGCATTCGGTGCAGGAAATGGCCGACCTGACTGCGCTGGCGTTCGAACTCGCCGATCGCTATCGCAACCCCGTGTTGCTGCTGGCCGACGGGTTCATCGGACAGATGATGGAGCCGGTGGAGTTTCCCGAGCGAGCGATTCTGCCGGCGCCGCCCGATTGGGCGGTGCTGGGCACGGAGGAGACGCGCGCCAGCCTGGTCAACTCGCTCCATCTTGACAGCGACGAGTTGGAGGCGCACGTGCGCAGTCTCGAGGCCAAATATCAGCGCGCCCAGGAACAGGAGGCGCGCGCGGAAGAGTGGTACGCGCAGCATGCGGAGATTGTCCTGGTGGGCTACGGAATTGTGGGCCGCATCCTGAAAGCGGTGACCGCGGAGGCTCGCGCTGAAGGCATCAGCGTGGGCGTGCTGCGTCCTATCACGCTCTATCCCTTCCCGGCGCCGCAATTCCAGCGTCTGGCGGAACGTGCGCGCGTGTTTGTGGTGGTGGAGATGAGCACCGGGCAACTGGTGGAAGACGTTCGCCTGGCGCTGAATGGGACGCGGCCGGTCGAGTTTCTGGGGCGAGTGGGAGGCAACGTTCCCTCGCATGAGGAGGTGCTGGCGTTTGTGCGCAGGCTGGCCGCGCAGTTCCAGCCAGCGGCAGAAGCGGAGGAGGTGGCTCATGTCTAGCATGACAGGGGTTGACTATGAGGTTTCGCACTCCCGCGCGAGGTCGTTCTTCAAGAGCTTCGAACGCAAGGGAGATCTGAGCCATCAGACGCACTATTGCCCCGGCTGCGGCCACGGCATTGTGCACAAGATGCTGGCACGAGCAATCGATGAGCTGGGCATCCAGGACCGGACGATCCTGGTTGGCCCGGTTGGATGCTCGGTGTTCACCTACTACTACTTCGATGTGGGCAATGTGCAGGCCGCGCACGGGCGTGCGCCGGCTGTGGCCACGGCCGTTAAGCGCAGCCGCCCTGGGAGTATCGTGGTGAGTTATCAGGGCGACGGAGATCTTTCGGCGATTGGTTCGGCCGAGATTCTGCACACGGCCAATCGCGGCGAGAATATCTCGGTCATCTTCGTCAATAACGCCATCTATAGCATGACGGGCGGGCAGATGGCCCCGACCACGTTGCTGGGCCAGAAGAGCACAACGAGTCCCGACGGCCGAAATGCTGCGCATGATGGCTATCCAATTCACATGAGCGAGTTGCTGGCGACGCTGAAGGCGCCTGTGTATATAGAGCGTGTCGCTCTCGGCGATAACAAGCAGATCGTGCAGGCGAATCGCGCGGTGCGGCGCGCCGTGGAGAACCAGGTGCGTGGATTGGGTTTCTCGATGGTTGAAGTGCTGGCGCCATGCCCGACGATCTGGAAGATGACGCCGGTGGAGGCGCAGCTGTGGGTGCGCGACGAAATGGAAAAGACCTTTCCGCTGGGCGTGTTCGCCGACCGCACACTGCAGGCCGAGCCGCGCGCGCAGGCGGGGCCCAGTCCGTCGCTTGAAGAGATTCCGCACATCCTGGGCGTAGCGGAGGAAGACCTGCCGCAGGACGAACTGGAGAGCTTCGAGCCAGCCGAAGAGGTTGACTTGCATGTGCGCGTTTCGGGATTCGGCGGGCAGGGCGTGCTGTTGCTGGGCGAGGTGCTGGCCGAGGCCGGGCTCGGTTCGGGGCTCGAGGTCTCGTGGCTGCCGTCGTATGGACCGGAGATGCGCTCGGGAACGTCGAACTGTCACGTGCGGCTCTCGGAGCACAGCATCGATTCGCCGCTGGTGTCACAGCCAAATTTCCTAGTGGCGATGAACGAGCCGTCGCTGCATAAATTCTTTGGCAGCGTGGTTCCGGGAGGGTGGGTGATTTATAACGGCGCGGCGCTGCCGGAGGGGCATGAACGCAGCGATATTCACGTGCTGGCGCGCGATTTTACGCGCGAGGCCGATGCTCTGGGCGATGCGCGCGCGGCCAACATGGTGATTCTGGGCGCGCTGCTTGAAATTGCCGGCTGCCTGCCGCAGGAGAGCGTAGACGCGGCGCTGCGTCACTGCGTGAAGAATCCGAAGTGGGTGGCGCTGGATGAGCGCGCGTTGGCGCGCGGGCGCGAGTTGATCCGCAATTCGCGCGAGGAGGTGTGCTATGAAGGCTGATGCCGACCCAAACCTGATCGTGTATTTCAGCGGACAGTACATGCCGCTGCGCGAAGCTCAGGTGGGCATTCTGACGCACGCGCTGCATTACGGCACGGGCGTTTTCGAAGGGATCCGCGCACATTGGGACGAGACGCAGAAGAACTTGTTCCTGATGCGTCCGGCGGAACACTTTGCGCGCTGGCGCCAGAACTGCGGCGTGCTGCGCATTCATCTTTCCGCATCAGATGCGGAGCTTTGCGCCATCGCTCTCGAACTGATGTGGCGCAATAACTTTCAGACCAACGTGTACGTCCGGCCGCTGGCCTACAAGTGCGCGCAGCGTGTGGGTGTGTCGACCGACGACCAGGACGCGTTCGCCATTGTCGCGCTGCCTTTTGGAGAATATCTGCAGAGCGACAAAGGTGTCCACGCGGGTGTAAGCTCATGGCGCCGGATCGAAGACAATGCAATTCCGGCGCGGGCCAAGATCTGCGGAGCCTATGTGAACAGCGCCCTGGCAAGCGACGATGCCCGGCAGAGCGGGTTCGACGAAGCCATTCTGCTGAACGAAAACGGCCAGGTGGCCGAGGGCGCCAGCTCGAACATCTTCATGGTGCGCAAGGGCGAGTTAATCACGCCGCCCATCACCGAGAACGTGCTGGAAGGCATCACGCGCGACACCGTGATGGAACTCGCGCGACGCGAACTCGGACCTCCGGTTGTGGAGCGGCCCATCGATCGCAGCGAGCTGTACGAGTGCGATGAGCTGTTCTTCACCGGAACGGCGGTGGGCATTGCACCGATCGTGCGCGTCGACCATCGCCTCGTGAAAGACGGATCCATCGGCGCCATCACCCGTGCGCTTGTGCAGCTTTACTACCACGCAACGCGCGGACATTTGCCGGCCTATCGCAAGTGGCTGGTCCCGACCTACGAAAGCAATGAGGATAAGGAGCCGGAAGAGGCTTTACTCGTTGGCCAACACGTCGATTGAGGAAAGCCGTCCTCCGGCCCCATCCTGGCAAGGAGGAACAAGGCATGCTCACAACAGCTACCACTGCATTGAACGCGTATGACGTCGCCCTCGAGAACTTCGAGGCCGCGGCGGACGCACTCAATCTCGATCAGGATACGCGGGAGATGATCAAGTATCCTGAGCGCGTCCTCACCGTCACCGTGCCGGTGCGCATGGACGACGGCCACATTCACCGCTTTGAAGCTTACCGCGTGCAGCACAGCTCGGTACGCGGGCCGGCCAAGGGCGGCATCCGCTACCATCCACAGGTCACGCTCGACGAAGTGAAGGCGCTGGCAACCTGGATGACCTGGAAATGCGCCGTGGTCAACATTCCATTCGGCGGCGCCAAGGGCGGGGTCACGTGCGATCCCAAGCACATGTCGCTGGGAGAACTGGAACGGATGACGCGTCGGTACACCAGCGCGATTCTCCCCCTCATCGGCCCCGAACAGGACATTCCCGCGCCGGACGTCTACACCAACCCGCAGACCATGGCGTGGATCATGGACACCTACAGCATGACCAAGGGCTATGCCATTCCCGGCGTGGTGACCGGCAAGCCGATCAGCCTGGGCGGATCACTGGGCCGCAACGAGGCGACCGGCCGCGGTGTGTTCTACACCATTCAATGCGCATGCGAGCATCTTGGCATGTCACTCAAGGGCGCGAGAGTGGTGGTGCAGGGCTTCGGCAACGCCGGCTCCATCGCAGCGCAACTGTTGCATGAGGCGGGTGCGAAGGTGATTGCGGTGAGCGATTCGCGTGCCTGCATTCTCAACCACGAAGGCATCAACATTCCTGAGCTGATTCACATGAAGACCCTCACCGGGCATGTGGAGGGATTCCCGGAGACCGAACCGATTGCCGCAGAGGAGCTGATCGCTCTCGACTGCGACATCCTGGTGCCGGCAGCGCTCGAGAATATGATTCACGGAGGCAATGCGGACGTGGTGCGCGCTAGGATCGTGGGCGAGGCGGCCAACGGCCCCATCACGCCCGCGGCTGACCGGATTCTGGAGCGCAAAGGTGCGTTCGTGATTCCCGACATCTTGTGCAACGCGGGCGGAGTCACCGTCTCCTACTTCGAATGGGTGCAGGACGAGCAACACCTGTTCTGGGAGGCGCAAGACGTGTACGACCGCCTGGAGCGCGTGATGAAGACGGCCTTCAGGGATGTACTCAACATTCAACTCGACCGCAAAGTGCCGATGCGCATTGCAGCCAACATGCTGGGCATTCAGCGCGTGGCGGAAGCCGTGAAAATTCGCGGCATTTATCCGTAGAAGGATTCAGCGGGAAGCGTGTTCGCAAATCCGATTCGGTGAGTCGGAGGGGGGCGGCGGCGATAAAATCCGCCGCCCGTCCTGCTTCTGCGCAAGAGTGCAGAGCTTGCATTGCGCGCTCAATCTTCGCGGCAGCGACAGAACGGAATTCGCACGCTGGTCGCTCCTGGAATTTGGCTTTCGATCGCGTTCGCAATTCAAGCCGGGCTGCGCTCTGCCTATGCGGCCTCCGCGTTCACCGGAAGTTTGCCGGGATAGACGTGAATCGCAATGGCGACGAGTCCAATTGATGCAGGCTGCAGCCGTCATCCATGGATTCTCGGTGTAGATGCCAAGCGCAAAGAAGCAAAACACGAAGAAGACATGGAACCAGGAGGCCACCCATCGGGCAATTGGGGCAAGCACGAGCGGCGCCGGCTGCCGTCGCCTCCATCCAAAGATCGTGAGACCGAAAAGGACGAACGTGAAGAGAATCAGGCGGCGGCCCGAGGTGAGGCCGAGATACTTGACCAGGATGGGAAACGCAACGAGTTCGGTCAGCACCAGGACGCCGAGTGCGCAAACAATGGCGCGGAAAGCGATGAGCGCGACCCGCAGCCCAAGGGCCTTCTCACGCTTGAGAAGCCAACCCTCGAACATCCTGCTGCACGCCGAATAGCAAAACACGACGGTGATCCATCCGATAAAGTTGCCATAAGGAATGCCGAACCACTGTGCGGTGAGCGGATTCTGACGCGGAACGTCCCAGTACCAGTGCCACATGTGCAACCGGTAGGCGACTGCGTCCATGCTGAGATCGATGTTGAGCGCGAGCAACGTGTCGAAGGCGGCCGCGGCGACAAGAGGCAGGGCTTCAGCGTCGCTGAACAGCCGCGATGTGTAGAGGATGGTGGCCCAGCCGCAGCCGATGCACAATGGCACATCGAGAGGCGCGCGGCCCAGCATGGTCCAAAAATGGCCGTACGTATAACTTCCGCTCAAAACTTCAAAAAATTCGAGCGAAAGGCCGAAGGCGAGCCCTCCGAGCAGATACGCGAGTGCACGGCTGCCTGCCCTGCGCGCGTGGTCAACGCACAGCAGC